>SKEG01000004.1_pt1 | contig 317466 bp, 330 predicted proteins | sample 4826631 | NCBI WGS metagenome assembly SKEG01 (sample SAMN11008815, study PRJNA524170) | human gut metagenome | biome: Human fecal sample; material: Feces; isolation source: fecal sample from pouch patient p26, p34, p50 | host: Homo sapiens | place: Israel: Tel-Aviv | collected 2016-11-02
TTCAGATTACCAAGTAGTCTATTTTACTGTGGAAGAGTGGCCAACGGTGCGGGCCGAATTTATTAAGACGCACCACTTAAATAAGGAATCCGATAATTCAGCTAAGGAAGCGGATCAATCCCAGGAAACGGCAGTCGCACCGGAAGACAGCGCCGTAGTGGAAAAGGCCGTAGAATTATTTGGTTCCGAAAATGTTAATGTAAAAAATGATTAAAGGATGGTAATGATTATGCGTGGCGGAATGGGAAATATGCAAAACATGATGCGTCAAGTTCAAAAGATGCAAAAACAAGTAACTGAAGAACAAGAACGGCTAAACGAAACCGAATTTACCGGTGTAGCCCCCGACGACATGGTGAAGGTAACCTTTACTGGAAACCACAAGATGAAGGACATTGTCATTAATCCGGAAGCCATCGACGAAGATGATCCCGACATGTTACAAGATCTAGTGGTTGCGGCGGTTAATGACGCAATGAGCAAGATTGATAGTGAAACTAACAAGACCATGGGAAAGTACACTAAGGGAATTCCTGGACTATAAAAGAATCGAAGGTGAGTGTCCGGATGCAATATCCAGAACCAATTGCTAAGTTAATTGATAGTTTTATGAAGTTACCGGGCATCGGTTATAAGCCCGCGACTCGGTTAGCTTTCTTTACGCTTGATATGCAAAAAGATGATGTGACGGACTTTGCCAAGGCGTTGATTTCTGCGCAACGCGATTTACGTTTTTGTAGCATTTGTGGCAACATCACGGAAGATGATCCGTGTGAAATTTGTCAAGATGCGAGTCGCGATCAAAAAACGGTTTTGGTCGTCGAGGATTCTAAGGACGTAATGTCGATGGAACAAATGAAGGAATATCACGGGCTGTACCACGTCTTACATGGCGTATTATCGCCAATGGATGGGAAAGGGCCCGAAGATATTAACATTTCTAGCTTGTTGACCCGGTTGCAAAAAAACGAGGCCATCAAGGAAGTAATTATCGCGACCAACGCTACTCCAGAAGGGGAAGCGACCGCGATGTACATTTCTCGGTTAATTAAGCCATCGGGAATTAAGGTAACCAGACTAGCACACGGACTTTCCGTGGGAAGCGACATTGAGTATGCTGACCAGATGACTTTGTATAAAGCGGTGGAAGGTCGTACGGAAATGTAACGTTAAAAGAGCTTCATGACTGCGTAATCAGTCATGGTGCTCTTTTTGTTTTACCATGGCTACCTTGCACAAGGGTTGTTAAAATGAAGTAAAGGTGGTTTGAAACATTTTGCTTCAAGAAGGCGGTATCCGTTAACAGCAAAGTGTGGAAAACTTACCCGGTCGATGCGAGGTCCAATAAATGACGAGTTGTAAAAATAAAACACAATAAATGTTTTAAAAAATTTAAAATATCGTCGTCGACTAGCATCCCAAGGGCTAAACTGAGGCGAGTTTTTAGAGTAGTTAATAGACAGCCTCGAAAATCTAAAGTAGAATAAAAATAATCAATATAAAAAATCATAAGGTAGGGAATAACTGGTGAATGGGCATTTTATTTCATTTGAAGGGCCTGACGGGGCTGGCAAAACAACGATTTTGGAGGCGATGGTGGAGCATTACCGCACTCGACTTGCAGATCGGTTGACGGTGACCCGCGAACCCGGAGGCAATCCGATTTCAGAGGCAATTCGCGCAATTATTTTGGATAAAAATAACACGGAAATGGATGCTCGAACGGAAGCTTTGTTATATGCGGCAGCCCGTCGGCAACATTTGACGGAAACAATTTTACCGGCGTTAGCACGCGGTCAGGTAGTTTTCTGTGACCGTTACGTGGATAGCTCGATTGCGTACCAAGGAGCCGGACGTGAAATTGGCCCGGAAGCAGTCTACCAAATGAACTTGTTTGCTACGGAGGGGTGTTTACCGGAAAAAACTATTTATTTAGACGTGAGCGCTGAAGTGGGCTTAAAACGGATCATGACTCACCGCACCGACGATGTTGATCGACTTGATTTAGAGCAGCTTGATTTTCACGAACGAGTTCGTGACGCCTATTTAGCATTAGCCAAACGGTATCCGGAACGAATCGTGGTGATTGATGCTAGTCAATCAATTGGCGACGTAAAAAAAGCAGTTATCAATGTTTTAGACCAAATTTTAAAATAGTGGGGGAAACACATTATGGCAACCAAATTAGTTATTGCAATTGTTCAAGATAAGGACGCTAACCATCTTAGCGATCAATTTATTGACCAAAACATCCGGGCAACTAAATTATCGACTACCGGAGGATTTTTACAATCTGGGAACACCACCTTTTTAATCGGGGTGGAAGAAGAACGGGTTCCAATGGTTCTAGATACCATTAAGAAGGCTAGTCACTCCCGGGAAGAGTTCATGACCCCATCGGTAAATATGGACGTGAATATGGAAGGGGCAACCGGGTACCCAATTAAGGTCCAAGTCGGTGGAGCTACGGTATTTGTCTTGCCGGTTGACCAATTCGAACGGTTCTAAACGGCCTTGACAGCAGCAGTAAAGAATCCGGCCGTAACTAAACAACCCGCGGTCATCGAACGTTTTCAACAAATGATTGACAACCGCCACCTCGCACACGCCTACTTGCTAACCGGCGCAAGCGGAACTGGCAAAAAAGAGGTGGCCCGGTGGGTTGCCGAGCGGCTATTTTGTCAAAACTTACAAGACGGGATGCCCTGTGGAAAATGTGAAGAATGTCATCGAATTAGTACTGGGCAGCATCCCGACGTAGTAGAAATCGAACCCGACGGCCAGTCGATCAAGGTCGATCAGGTTCGATTTTTAAAGGCCGAATTTTCCAAAAGCGGGGTCGAAGGAAATCGGAAGGTTTTCATTATCGACCAGGCGCACTTAATGACTACGAGTGCGGCAAATAGTTTGCTGAAATTTATTGAGGAGCCGGCGGGGAACGTGACCGCCTTCTTACTCACGGAAAGCAAAAATTTAATTTTGCCAACCATCATGTCGCGAACGGAAATTATCGAGCTGAAACCGCTTCAGAAAAGTCAGCTAGTTGCTGAACTAACTGCGGACGGTGAGGTAACGGAGAGCACCGCCCATCTGTTAGTTCGGTTAACTAGCGACCGTGAAGAAATGCAGAACTTGTTAGAAAATAATTGGATAGAAGACGCGCATAAGGCTCTTGAAAAATGGTTTGGTGCCGTTACCAAGGGCGATATGAGTGCATTTGTGGACGTCCAAACTCGGATTATTGGACTAGCTAAGGACCGGGAACACCAAGCAATTGTTTTAGACATGATGATGTTGTACGCGATGGATTTGTTGGCACTTAAGTTTGGTCAAGTCGACCTTACGTACCTTACTGATCAAGCAGCGTTACGCCAGGTCGCGGAGCAAACAACGGTCAGCCAGTTGCTTAAGGTTAGCGATTTACTATTGCCGTTACGCGGGAAGCTAAAGCAAAATTTGAATTTTCAGGGAATTGTGGAAAAAGTGACAATTGAATTATGTGATATTTTTAAAATGAGAGGGTGATAGTGTGGAAAAGAAAGATTTATTTGATCAAATAACAGAAGTTACGCACAACGCTGAGGATTTGTTAAATAAACTACACGAAACCCAAAGTGCCATGGTAGAAATCATGGAGGAAAATGCCGAACTTAAGATTGAAAACCAACACTTAAGGGAGCGGCTTAAACAGGCCACTGCCGCGGAACACGAAAATGAAGGAACCAAGAATACGAAGCACGGTTTATCAAAATCATTGCAAAATTTGGAAAAGCTTTATGCTAGTGGCTACCATATTTGCAACGAATTCTTTGGCAAGCACCGGCAAGACGATGAAGAATGTGCTTTTTGCTTAACCGTTATTTATGGAGATCGTTAATATGTTAACCCAAAAGAGTTTTACCCCGTCATCGGCGGGGTCTTTATATTTAGTGCCCACCCCCATCGGAAATTTAGATGATATGACGTTTCGGGCGGTCCAGATCTTAAAGGAAGCGGACCTGATCCTTGCGGAAGATACCCGTAATACCCAAAAATTGCTCAACCATTTTGCAGTTGACACCAAGCAAATGAGTTTTCACGAGCACAACACCCAAGAGCGAATTCCAGCGATTTTAGAAATGTTAGCGGATGGACGCACGATTGCCCAGGTCTCGGACGCGGGGATGCCCTCGATTAGCGACCCTGGAAAGGAACTGGTGCAGGCGGCCGTACAAGCGGGCTTAAAAGTGATTCCGCTACCGGGAGCCAATGCTGGAACCACGGCCTTGATTGCTTCGGGATTAGCGCCCCAGCCGTTCACTTTTTACGGGTTTTTGGCTCGGAAACCCAAAGAACAACAGGCGGAACTAGAAAAGTTAAAGAACCATCCCGACACGTTGATCTTCTATGAAGCTCCGCACCGGTTGGCAAAGACGGTGAAGAACATTGCCACCGTAATGGGAACGGAACGGCAAATGGTTTTAGCACGAGAATTAACCAAGCGTTACGAAGAATTTATTCGGGGCAGCGTAGCAGAAGTTCAGGAGTGGATTGCGTCCACGGAAATCCGCGGTGAATTCGTGGTAATGGTGGCGGGAAATCCCCATCCCCAGGCTGTGGAAAACCAAGACTGGGAATCGTTAACCATTAATGAACATGTGCAAAAGATTATTGATGAAGAAAAAGTCAAACCGACCATTGCAATTAAGCAGGTCGCTAAATTACGCGGACTCGCCAAACAAGAGGTCTATGACATTTATCATCAACTTTAACTTATAATGCAAAGCAGTATTTAGGAGAGAAAAATGGCTGGAAAGATACATGAAGAAGAACACTTGGTAACCTACTATGAAGGAGACCAAACGGGAACGATGACGGTTTCCATGATGGTAAACGTAATGCTGTTAGTATCGGATAACCAAAGCCAAGCCTTAGGCGTCGGCCCCGAGGTGGTGGATCAGACCGGACTAGGCTGGGTCATCACCCAGTACGTAATGCAGCTACGGAGATTGCCTAACGTGGGCGAACGGATCGTGGTGGGGACCCAAGCGGTGAACCACAACGACTACTTCTGCCAACGGGATTTTTGGATTAAGACCCTGGATGGGGAAAAGATTGTGGAAACTACCGCGATGTTTGTTTTGATGGACCGCACTACGCGACGGATGCGCAAATTGTTGCCAGAAATCATTGATCCGTACGAATCGGATTACATAAAACGAATTGTCCGATTGCCTAAGTTACAAGAAATTACCGGGGAAACGAACCAGCAGGACTACGCCGTTCGTTACTTCGATATTGATATGAACCACCACGTTAACAACGCACGTTATTTTGAATGGATTTTTAATACCGTGAATGACGATATTTTAGATAACTACTTCCCTAAAATGGTTAACATTCGCTATCATGTTGAAATTCAACCTCACCAAATGGTGCATAGCGTCGTTGAGTTTGACCGGGACAGTTTGCGAAGCAGTCATCAAATTTCGGTAGGCGACACCTTATGCTGTGAAGCCAATGTTGAATGGGCACGGCGTTAAGGGTACAATTAACTTGTTTATAGTTTGGAATGGAGGAGAAGTTAATGAGTATACTTGTAGTAGGGGGCGCCGGTTACATCGGCTCTCACATGGTAAAACGACTAATTGAACAAGGCCAAGAAGTAGTCGTGGTGGACAATTTATCGACTGGTCACCGAAAGGCGGTTGACAAAAAAGCTCGCTTTTACGAAGGCGACATCCGCAACCATGTGTTTCTAAAGGGAGTTTTTGACCGGGAAAATATTGATACCGTGGTTCATTTTGCGGCCTTTTCAATCGTGCCCGAATCCATGGAAAAACCGTTGAAGTATTTTGACAACAACACCGCCGGAATGGTGGCGTTGCTTGAAGAAATGCGCGATCACGACGTTAAACGAATTATTTTCTCTTCCACAGCGGCAACGTATGGGGTTCCTGAAAAATCACCAATTGAGGAAAACGATCGCCAAGCACCGATCAATCCTTACGGGGAAAGCAAGTTAATGATGGAAAAAATCATTCGTTGGGCTGACCAAGCTTACGGAATTAAATTCGTGGCGCTACGGTACTTCAACGTTGCGGGGGCTTACCCGGATGGTTCAATTGGTGAAGATCATGGTCCCGAAACCCACTTGACCCCCATTATTTTACAAGTGGCGGCCGGTCAACGAGACCAATTGAAGATTTTTGGCGACGACTACAATACGCCTGACGGAACCAACGTTCGAGACTACGTGCACGTTTTAGACTTGGTTGATGCTCACATTTTAGCGATTAACTACCTCAAAGCTGGCAACGATAGTGACGTATTCAACCTCGGTTCTTCAACCGGTTTTTCGGTTAAGCAAATGGTTGAAGCTGCGCGAGAAGTTACTGGCGAACCAATTCCAGCTGAAATTGCCGAACGTCGTCCCGGAGATCCTGATTCACTAATCGCCGCTAGCCAAAAAGCACGGGACGTTTTGCAATGGCAACCACAATACGATGATGTTAAGGAAATTATCCAAACAGCGTGGAATTGGAAGCAACAACATCCCCGCGGTTATGAAGATCGTTAAATTTTAAATACGTTTTTATGATGATTATAGAAAACAATTGATAAAACATTTTACAATAGAGGCTGAGAAAAATTTTTTCTCAGCCTCTATGCGTTCCTATAGTTGTCGGAAGCCGGTTTCTGTAGGATAATGTGAGAAGGGACTAAAAGAGGAGCGAACTAAATGAAAATTTTAGCATTGGATACGTCTAACGTTGCACTTAGTGTAGCAGTACTTGAAAATGATCAATTACTGGCGATCCAAACCACTAACATTAAAAGAAATCACAGTAAACAGCTGATGCCAATTATTTCACAGACGCTAAAAACGGCAGAAGTTTCGTTAGCAGATTTAGACCGCATCGTGGTAGCCAAAGGCCCCGGTTCATACACCGGGTTGCGCATTGCGGTCACCACGGCAAAAACGTTAGCAATGACGCTGGAAATTGAATTGGTCGGCATTTCTAGTTTAGCAATGTTAGTGCCAAACGCACCTAACGACGGATTGGTAGTTCCGTTCTTTGATGCACGCAACCAAAATGTTTTTGCGGGGATTTACGAAAAGCATGGCATGGAAGTTACGCCGGTGGTTGCCGACCAGCACCTGAGTTTTGAATCTTTGCTGGCAAAAATCAATGAACTGGGACGATCGGTTTACTTTATTAATAACCATTTTGAAAAATTTCAACCGATGGTAGAAGACACTTTGCGAGTAATTGCTGAGCATTCGACCACGTTAAATAACTTGCCGAACGCCTATGCGCTAGGTTTGCTAGGCTTGCAAAAACAAGCGTTAGAAAATTACTATACTTTTGTGCCAGCATATTTACGAGTAACTGAAGCGGAAAGAAATTGGAAGGAAAAACATCCAAACGATGAGAGTAAAGAATCATATGTTCGACAAATTAATTAATTGGGCACAAGGAACCTTATTTAATCGAACGCGCCGGCTAAGGGAAGAAGCCTTCGAAATTGCACATCATAACGTGGTGATTGAAGGACAAAGCTACTTTGTGGCTCAGGCAACTAATACGGACATCCCCGAGATTTTAATGGTGGAACGGGCCGTGTATGATGGACAGACTCCCTGGGACCGGACGGCATTTGCAAACGAGCTAAGAAGAAAGGTCGACCGGTTATACTTGGTGATTCGCCATAATGACCAGTTGATGGGCTTTATTGGGGCTTCATTTAACGACCGGGCGAAGAATGCCCACATTACCAACGTGGCCATTCTTCCCGAATACCAAAATCAAGGGATTGGTTCGTTTTTAATTGAAGCAATTGTGCGGAAGGCCCAGTTTATTGAGTATAAGAAGGTTACCTTAGAGGTGCGGAAGAGTAATATTAATGCCCAGGCGTTATATTTGAAGATTGGATTTGAAAACGTCGGTTTGAAAAAGGGCTATTACTTTGGTGACCATGAGGACGCCATCGATATGCAACTAGATTTATCGAAATGGCGGGGAGGATATCGTGGAACAAGATAGTTTAATATTAGCAATCGAATCCAGCTGCGATGAAACTAGCGTAGCGGTTATTAAAAATGGTGACACTATTTTATCAAACATCATTGCCACCCAAATTGATAGTCACCAACGGTTTGGCGGGGTGGTTCCAGAAGTGGCTAGCAGACACCACATTGAACAAATCACCCTGTGCATTGACCAAGCAATGAAACAAGCACAAGTCCAGCCAACGGACCTAAGTGCAGTGGCGGTTACTTACGGACCTGGACTAGTGGGTGCCCTCTTAGTAGGGGTTTCTGCGGCGAAGGCCTTTGCGTTTGCAAATCATTTGCCATTGATTCCGGTTAACCATATGATGGGACATATCTACGCAGCTCGGTTCGTCAAACCAATTAAATTCCCTGCTTTAGCGTTGCTAGTTTCCGGAGGACATACCGAACTAGTATATATGGCAGCGGAAAATGAATTTAAGATTATTGGCGAAACACGTGACGACGCGGCCGGAGAAGCTTATGATAAAGTAGGTAGGGTAATGGGATTAAAGTATCCTGCCGGCAAAGCAATTGATGAATTGGCGCACCAAGGACAAGATACGTTCCATTTTCCACGGGCCATGGAGCACGACGACAACTTTGACTTTAGTTTTAGCGGGTTAAAGAGCGCGTTTATCAACACGGTGCACCACGCGGACCAAGTTCACGAAGAATTGGATAAAGCGGACTTAGCGGCTAGTTTTCAGCAAAGCGTGGTTGACGTGATTGTGGCCAAGACGGTCCGCGCTTGCAAATCGTTAGAAATCAAACAGTTGATTTTAGCGGGCGGCGTTGCTGCGAACCGGGGATTACGGGATGCCTTAGACCAACAACTCAGTGCCCAATTTAATGATTTAGATTTCGTGAAGGCGCCCTTAAAACTTTGTGGGGATAATGGCGCAATGATTGGGGCAGCCGGCGAAATGCTGATGCGTCACGGAGTATTCGCCGATTTGACGCTTAATGCCGATCCGAGCCTAGAGTTTGATTGGGAACCGGGCGCGACTAAATAAAAAGAGGTGGCAAAGATGACTGAGCAAATGCACCAGATTCATCAGGTGATTGAAAAGGGAATTCAACAACACTATATTAATGGAGCTTCGTACAGCTTCATTTTACCAAACGAAATTGAAAGCCGTTACGAAGGCGTGCAGGGCGGTAAGGAAGGCAATGTGTGCCTTGATCCTTCGATGATTTACGACGTCGGTTCAATGACTGAAGTAATTGCGACCACGACCCGGATTTTTCAGCTTTTAGCGATTCAAGAAATCCGACTGAAAGATCCGATTAAAAAGTACCTGCCAGGGTTTTCCAACCCGGATGTCCTAGTGTTGCATTTGTTAACGCACACTAGTGGGATTCCGGTGGAAATTCCGGGAATGTACCGGTTGACCGGGATTGAATTTATCAATGCGCTTTACATGGTTGACACGGATTTTGAGCCTGGCGACCACGTGCAAGTTTCTCCGTTAAATTTTGCCCTTCTGGGAATTATCATTCGGACGGTGGACGGTTCCATTGACCGGGCGGTACAGGACAAGATTTTGTATCCGTTGGCAATGACTAACAGTGGGTTTAACCTTAACCGTCCTAAGATGCGTTTTGTGCCAACGAGAAACGATCCTAAACGGGGACAAATTCAAGGTCAGGTTGAAGATCAGTTAGGATTGTTGTTAAATGGAGAAAGCGGGCATGCAGGCCTATTCTCAACGTTAAATGATCTAACGGTTTTCACCGAAATGATGATTAATCGGGGAAGTTACCAAGGCAAAGAAATTCTTGATCCGCAGTTGTTTGATGGAATCAAGAAGGTGGATGTTGACGGCCAATCGCTCGGCTGGTGCCGTTTCAAGGAAAACCGCGATGTCTTTTACGGCAGCAGCCCAACCGGGTTAATTGCCTTTAATAACCAAAATAAACATGGTCTCGTGTTGCTACACGATTATATCGAGGATGAAAAGGTCCACGTGGCAATGCGTGACGAAATATTAAAAGTTGTTCAATAGAGGATGTGGAAAAAATGGCTAATTTTAAACTTTCAATTCCGACTACCCGTCGGTTACCTTTGTATTACCGCTATTTGCGGCGTTTATCAGACCAAAAAGTAGAAAAAGTTTCCTCCGCAATGTTGGCTGAATATTTACAAATTGATGCAGCAACCATTCGACGGGATTTTTCTTACTTTGGACAAATGGGCCGGCGTGGGTACGGCTACGATGTTCAAAAGCTTTTGGAACTCTTTGATGACGCGTTAAGACAAGATATTAACGCAAACGTTGCTTTAGTAGGGGTAGGGAACCTCGGACGGGCGTTACTAAACTTCAAGTTCCACCGGGTTGGAAATGCACGGATTACCGCGGCTTTTGACGTTGATCCTAAATTGGTGAACACGGTGCAAAACCAAATTCCAGTTTATGACATTAAAAACCTAAAGGAACAAATTAAAGAACAACAAATTACCGTGGCAATTTTAGCGGTTCCTGCAGAAAAAGCTCAAGAACTTACTGACCAGCTGCTAGAAGTTGGGATTCAAGGAATTTTGAACTTTACTACGGTTCCACTGACCGTGCCAGAAAAAGTGATTGTGCAAGACGTGGACCTTTCTGTGGAACTACAATCGCTAATTTATGGAATTAACCGGCGGGAAATTGAAGAATTAGAATAAATGTATTGAAGGCTTACTGTTTATATATTGCGGTAAGTTTTTTTATTAGCTTAAGAATGGGTTATGGATACGTGGTCTTTAATTTAAAAGATAGGTGCATAAGTATATAGAATACTAAGATAGTGGAAAAATCTTAGATTTGCTAAGAAAGGGATGGATTTTTGGAAAAAGCTGGCATCTTGCTAGTGAACTTTAATTTGGTTGAGTTTCGTACTCGTTGACTCAAAAAAGAGGCCAGAATTTGTGAAAAATTCTGGTCTCTTTTTATTTGTAATTAATCAAATTTATAACTCGATTAGTTAGCTTGAGCGCCACACTTGTTACAGAACTTAGCACCTTGAGCAAGCGGTGCGCCACAACTACCACAAAATGCGCTCGCTGATGATGCGGCATTATTTGCATCTCCGCTTACGGCGTTAACAATTTGTTGTGTGCTTTGAGCTCCTTGTTGAATTGTGCGGTCCGTTTGTGCTCGCACGTTGCGATCCGCTTGATATGTAGCTAATTTTTGGGTGAGTTTTTCTTCTAATTCTTCACTATGATGTGCTTCGAAGAAAGGTAAGTCAATTGTTTTACTAATTCCGGAACGTTCATAGTTAAACGTGGTTCTGATTCCACTACCAATTAAAAGCACCCCAACGATAATTGCGATTAGTGCCGAAAAGAATGACGAGCCCATTAGCGCTACTCCAATAATTGCAATTAATAATCCTAAAAAGATTGAGCTCAGCTTATATGATTTCGATGTGTATACGTTAGTAATTCCTGAAAGGGGAGATGAATCTTTTTGCTTACCGGCAGGAACCAAACCAAAGAAAACTGTATTTGGCATATTTACCCGTAAGAAGGCGTCATCTAGTGCAATACTTCCCTTTACCCAAAACGCTAATAAACTAACGGAAAACGCATCGCTATCGTTTTCAACAACTGCAGATTGTACCATTATTATTCCTCCTAAATTAACAGATATAACCATTATATATTCACAATTAAGGTTTTGTAAACCTCTTTTACAAAGTATTAGCAGGAGAAACAAGCCCACCCTGCTTCATTAATAAAAAAACTAGGAAATTTATCTAACTTTCCTAGTCTTCTTAATTAGTATTAACTTATTTTAGTTTCAAACCAGAAACTTCCAAGTTACGTTCGTAGGTCTTAATGGAATCACTAAGGGTAGAAACGTTGTCATCAGAAGTAATCTTTTTATCTTTGATGTTTAATTTACCATCGTTTAACGATAGGTTGTTTACTTCAACGGCAACATTTTCAGGCTCGTCATCGTCATCTGCGTCCGAAGAATTGACGCTATAAATTGCAGCAATTGATAATTTGTTGCTAGATGAAGTACTATTTTCGGATGCATCTGCGACTTCTACTTTGCTTGAAACTTCGTTGTCGTCGTCATCGTAGTATTCTTCTTCATTTTCGTTATACGGAGTTACGTACAAGTTAACAAACTTGGATGTGTATTTTTCATCAGCGAATTGTTTGTCATCTGTATAATCAGACATGACAGTGTCGGTGGCATCCGTAATGTCGTCAACGTTAGTAATTGATTTACTATCAATTAGTCCGGAAATCTTATACTTGAACGTTCTTGAACCAGTGTATTGGTGCTTACCACTACTATCTTTAAAGGCTGCTTTTGGGAGCGTGAGTGAAATAACATCTCCGTTGCTAAGGTGACCATTGTTTTTAACCTTAATGTTGCTATTGATTAGGTCAGAATTTTTACTTGAAAGTGCAATTTGTCCCTTGCCATTAATTCCGAGGGCTTTGATTTTAAGTTGGTTAAAAATCTTATTGGAAGAAACTTTGGTAGTTTTTTTCAATCCCTTAACTGTGAACGTTTTTTTGCCGTCACGGAAAGGAAGTTCCGAATTGCTGTTTTTAAACGTTACGGTAACCTTATCGCCATTTTTAAGTTCGGTTGATTTCCCTTTGAATTCTAATCTAGTCGAAGAAAGGTCCTCTATTGATGATTGAATTTTATATTGATCTTCTGAAGAAAGCATACTGTAATCAAATGTGTCAGGATGAGACACTATTTTATTAATTACGTCTTTTTTTATGTGATCCTTTTGTAATACGCGCCGGGTCATGTACTTATTTACGGATTCGGCGTTACTTATTGCTGCATCACCATGTCCGTTATAACCATAGAATTTTACTTCAATCCGGGAAATGATGTTGTTGCTGTGGTAGTCGTATCCTATTTTTGCACCTGCAGCAATGATAATGATTGCAATCACGCCGTACACTAATTTTTTATTTTGGGTAATAAATGTTTTGAATTTCTCCATTGTAATCTCCTTTAATTATTTCAAGACAAAGTAGAGCGTCACACTATAATCGTCATCGACTAATTCACTAGCGTCATCGTATCCAGCTCCCGCAAGGACTTTCTTCAAATCAATATTCGCCCGATATGCAGGATGCCCTTTAAAAGTTACTTTATGAGCTGTATCAATGGTAGCTAAGCGTACTCCCCAGCTCTTCAAGAAAACCTTGCTTCCCTTAGCAGACCACTTAACTTTGCCAAAACCATCCATGCTGTCTTGGTTACCTGAAAACTTTACTTCATGGTCAGGTTTGAAAACCGCTTTTGCGGATTTATCGTAGGTTACGTCATCATCAGCACGCATTCCAACCGTCATGACTTTGTTTTGCACGGCGTATTGACCGCGATTGGCATAACGATAACCGCCGGCAATGGCGATTAAGATTACAACGATGATGGCGATCCACTTATGTTGTTTAATAAAATTCATTCCTTAACTCCTCCATAGTATTTTGGTTAATAAGTATTTTGGCAATCGTCCTCGATACTTTAACTACTAGTCCAGATCGCACCTTTTAAGCAACTAATCCTAAGTAGCTATAAGGGCTTTAATAAACACATAAAAAAATTCATTTCCTAGTAACCGAAAAAAATAAATACTAAAAAATGGATTTGGATAAGGTGATTGATTTCTCAAAAGGCGTCAATGACTAGTGATTCATTTCTTAATACGCAAACAATTCAACGAAAGACATAATTATTTACGTTACTAATCTGATATTCCCTCCCTATAAAAATTTTAGGCATTAGTACCGTAGACACTATAAAATGTTATCACTAATGTTTTTATATTCATATAGATGAAATGAAAAAATATGTATTATTTTGGGGGCTTTCCAAATGGTAGACTAGATTTAAATTTATGGTATAACTGATAAATCCAGTCAAAATGGATGGTACATTGACCTTTTAGGGGAAGGATACTTGGATTTTAAGGATGGTGCCGTTACTTTTTTGTGCCATTTTATATACTTTTTTTATATGAATATAATGTTGAAATAGCATTGCGTAAGAGTTACACTTTAAAGGTATGAGTGAGAGGATTAATTAATACATATTAAGGAGTAGGATTATGGAAACTAAAAAGCGTTTTAAAATGTATAAGAGTGGTAAAAAATGGCTTGTAGCGGCAATTGTCGCCGGAGGAATGGCAACGGCTGGTAGCGTGGTAAGTGCGAACGCCGACGAAGTCGCAACAGCTAACGCTCCCGCACAAACACCCCAAACTGAACAAGTTCAAGAAAGCACGGCGGCCGTAACTAGTGCGACTGTTAAAGCCGACAGTAGTGCTGCAAATTCGGTTAGTGCGGCTTCCAGAAAAGTAAATAGTTCAGCAGCCCCAACTAGTGCGACAGTCTCAAGTAGCGTGGCTTCAACATCAGTGGTTAATAAGGCTAAAGATAGTCAAATTGCAAAAAGTGCAGTTGCAGATGATAAGAAAGATATAAATGAATTTACAGCTCACAATCCTGAAGATAGCCAAAAAGATGTAAAGAATAATGATGGAACTAAGGAATCCACAAAAGTTACGCAAGATAATAAAAAAGACTCCGGTACAGTAGGTACGGTAAATTGGAACCTTGATAACCAAGGAACTTTACATCTAAATAGTGGGGATTTAGAGCATGGAAGATATGATAAAAATTGGAATAAAAATGATGTAAAGGTCATTCAATTTGATGGGGAAGTCACATGGAATTTTGAAACTTTTGGAGACTACTTTTTTAGTGAATATGAAAATTTAACTAAAATCATTAATGCAGACAAATTAAGCTTTGGAAGCTCGGAAACAATTTCATTTGCTGATAACCCACAATTAAAGACGATTGAGGGAATTGAAAAATGGGATACAAGTCATCTAACAAGGTTAGCATCTGTTTTTCAAGGAGATAGTAGTCTAAATAATTTAGATTTGTCAAAATGGGATACAAGTCAAGTTGAAAATATGGGGATTATGTTTGCCCAATGCAGATCATTGAGTAATTTAAATGTTAAGGGATGGGATGTATCTAAAGTACACTCCTTTAACAGTATGTTTAATATGACAACTAGTTTAAGTGATTTAGACTTAAGTAGTTGGAAAAATTCGGCGATTAGTGAAGGGCATGATTATAGGTCCATGTTTACTGGTTCCGGTATTGAGCATTTAAACTTAGGTGGGCTTTATATTGATAGTAATTTAGATTTTACTGATTCAAATTATCTAAAGAGTGTTACGGTTGGACCAGTTACCTCGAATGTGTACTTTGTATTGAGAGCTGGGGATGATAAAAAATGGAAAATTGAAAGTACGGGTAAAACCTATACTTCTGATGAAATTGAAGACTTCCTCAATAAAAACGGTAGTGACAAAGCAGAGACGTATACGTTAGTTACAAACGACGATAATCAACCAAACAACGATAAAGACGACTCTCATAGCAATAATTCAGGTCAGAATGATGGCAAGAATGATACCAACAACAATAAGCCGGGTCAAAATGATGGCAAGAACGATACCAACAACAATAAGCCAGACCAAAATGATGGCAAAGACGATGCTGACGGTAATAAGCCAGACCAAAACAACGGCAAAAACAACGCTGACAGTAACCAACCTGCACAAAATGATGGTAAGAACAATGCTGGCAGCAATGCATCAAATGCAAATGATGTAAATAATGGAAAGCACGCTAATGGAGACGACACTGCTGCAAATAATGCGCAAGCAACCGACGCTAACAACCAACAAAATGGTGGGGTAATTGTTGATCCAAATGGTGGTATTAACAACGGTAATGCCTCTGATTATGCTGGCGCACAATCAAATGCGATGTTTGCGCCACAAGATCGTGCAAACGGCCAAACCCGTTCTAAACAATCTAACCAAGCAACTGCTAAGACTTTGCCACAAACGAATGAAAAGAAACAATCTACAACGTTACTTAGCGTAATTGGCTTAGCAATGTTAAGTCTATTGGCAGTAGTTGGCTTAGTTAAGAAGCAACGCAAAAACTAGATAATCGAGTTTCTATAATTACGAACGTATTAAAGGACGAATTCAGGATTTCTGAATTCGTCCTTTTTTTGCATCGATTTTGCAAATAAATCCGTAGGCAAGAGGTTAGCGAGTTATCCTAGCTTTGGCATGATTAGCCAATCTTTAAAGACAGGTAGTTCACCGCGCGGTTAACAAAGTGATTAGCTTTGTCGAATCACCACAAAGTGTGCTGAAGAGCATTAACATATGCACGTATAATAAACGATACAGTAGTGTGAGAAAAATAATTAAAGGTCGGAAAATGCCGTCAAAAAAGCATTTTAAGTATCAAAAATAAAACTTTTAGTGCTAAAAAATACAGTAACCAGGTTTAAAGAGTAAGAAAAGGGTGTGATAAGTCACCGATATGCAATTATTACTGTTTTAGGAAATTAATGGTGGACTAGAAACCACTTAATCTAAAATTAGTAACGGTCTTTAGCGTATTTCGTAAATTCTAGAAAGGAGCGAAAGACTCTATTTAGCAACGCTGGCGTATACTTGAGGAGTAACTACTAACAAACGAGGCCGGGTAAAACGGTTTATTTTTTTCATAGTACAATCGCTACTAGAAATTATTTTTTTACAGCGGTAAAATGGTTAAAAGTATAATAAACGATACATTAACTTTGGTAGACAAAGATTGTTCGGAATCGAATGGTAAAAGGTTAATTTTTTGGTAAGGTTCGGGGTTTGGGGACGGTAAAATCGCGAACCTTTTTTGGTTGTAATAATATATGTATATTGTCTAGTTGACTATATTTTGTTATCAACAGAACCAAAAACCTTTATTGTCGACTTATAACAAGACGCGAGGTGCAATATGAGTGCAAATATAAATATTGGAAAATTAATTAAACAAGTTCGTAAGGAGAGCGGGTTGACCCAAGAAGAGTTAGCTGAGAAAAGTGATTTATCAGTTAACTTCATTTCGCGAATTGAAAGAACTGATAACCAAAACATTAGCTGGAAGAATATCGAAGCAATTGCTGAAGCATTAGGGTTGAGTACAATTGAACTATTACAGGTCAATGAAAATCGGCAACAGCATCGAGGATTATATTTAACTAAACTAATGCGGATTTTAGAAGAGATGAATGAATTGGAAGCGGAAGAATTGTCTAAGAATATCATTGACATTATTGAATTACTACAACGAAAAAAATAACGGTTAGCAATGTAGCGTCGGAGAAGTTACTCGTGCCTTAGTAATTAAAATAAAAATTATTTATTGATTAGACCGCAAAACCTGCACAAGGTTTTACGGTCTTTTTAATACTTTTATCGATAAAACGCATACATAGTTTATATGCTTTGCTATAATACCCATATTCAATGATGGGGATGTATTAGAAAGAGGGGAGTCATTAATGTTAGAAATTGACCAGGTTAGTAAATACTTTGGTACATATTGTGCCGTCAGTGAAGAGTCTTTTGTGGTTCGTCCAGGTGAAATTTTAGGTTTGATTGGTCAAAACGGTGCGGGAAAGACGACTACTTTTCGGATGATTTTAGATTTTTTAACGCCTGATGAAGGGCAAATTAGGTGGGATGGAAAACCAATTAACCAGTTGAAACGCGACTGGATTGGCTACCTTCCTGAAGAACGGGGGTTATACCCCAAGATGACTATTGAACAGCAAGTACTGTTTTTTGGCCAGTTACACGGGATGAAGAAGCGCGATATTTTAGCTCAGCTAGATGAATGGATGGATCGTTTCCAAGTTAAGGGGAAACGCAAAGAAAAAATTAAGAACTTATCCAAAGGAAATCAGCAAAAGGTCCAGCTGATTGCGGCATTGATATTCATGCCTAAGCTGGCGATTCTAGATGAACCTTTTTCAGGGTTGGATCCGGTGAACGCGGGGTTATTAAAAGCAGGTATTCGGTTCTTACGACAGAATGGTACCGCGATTATTTTTTCTAGTCACGATATGACAAACATTGAAGATTTGTCGGATCAGCTGGTGATGCTAAAGGACGGCAAAGTAGTTTTAAATGGGAAGGTTAATGAAATTCGCCAGCAGTTTGGCGATACGCGGGTGTACTTGCAGACAAACCGATTCACCCAACCAGAGCTAGCGGCCATTCCGGGAGTACAACGGGTAAGTCGAAGGGCAGACCAGTTTATTCTGGAATTAGAAACGCCCGCGGTGGGCCACCGAATTTTTGAATTGGTAACTAAGGATGGCTACCTAAAAGAATTTAGCCAACAACCGCCTACTTTAGACGAAATTTTCAAAATTAAGGCTGGTGACTAAGATGAATAAATTAATGATTATCGCAAAACAAGTTTTAAAAAAGAACGTGACTAGTTTTTCTTGGTGGTCGCTGGTCTTATTGCCGCTGATTATCGCGGGGGTCATGGTGGGCATCGGTATTTATAGCGGACATAAAGACTCTAAAGCTACCGTGGCGGTGGTGGCGCCGTCAGAAATTGTGCAGGAACTTTCTGCTACACAACACGCAGATTTGCGCTATCGGGGATACTCCTCTAAAAAGGATGCTGAACGAGCGCTGAAAAGCACTAAGGTTGATGGGATCCTAACCATCGATGCGCGTATGCAACATTCAAAACTAACGGTCAATAAAGAGGGGGCCGACGTTGAAGAGACCAACATTCAACAAGATTTAGCGGTTTTAAATACGGCTAATACGGCCAAAGCACTCGGTTTAAGCCAACAGCAGCTAGCCCAATTGTTACGGACTCCGGAGCTAACTACGAAAACGGTTAGCCTTAAGAAGGGACGGTTAACCACGATCAATTCCGGCAACCGGCAACTCAGAATGATTGTTGCCCAATTAATTGCGTTACCAATGTACATTTTCTTAATTAGTTATGGAAACGTAATTGCCCAAGAAATTGGTACAGAAAAGGGTTCTCGAATTGAAGAATCAATTTTAACCGCGGTGAAGGCGAAAACCCAATTTTACGGCAAATTGCTTGGTGTGGGGATTTTGACTTTAATCCACCTACTGGTTTACCTGGTAGTTGGGGTGGTGGTTTGGTTAACCAGCGGCCAATCTGGCAAACTGCACGATTTAATTAATCAAATTCCGTGGCACGAAATCGATCTGCCGTTCCTCAGTATTTCAATTGGCTTTTTCATCTTGGGAGTCTTTACGTACGCAATTTTAGCGGCCCTTTGCGGTTCACTGGTTACCAACCAGGAACAAATTGCGCAAGCAGCGGTACCAGCCACTTTAATCGCGATGGTGGGCTTCTTCGCGGCAATTCAGGCTCCGGATAGTCAAGGGATGGTGACGACTGTGCTAAGTTACCTGCCGTTTACCAGTCCGATGGTAATGCCGGTGCGTTATGGCGTTGACCAAGCGAGTCTGAGTGCAACCGGGGTGGCCGGGATTATTAACGTGATTTTCTTGCTAGTTTTTTGTTGGCTGAGCGCGAACGCTTACGAGCGCAACGTGCTTGTTTATAACAACAAGGGAATTTTTAAGGCGTTGCGGCACAGTTTACAAATGCAACGTAAACGTCATTAACCGCAAAAAAGGGCCAGGATAAAACTTAGAAATTGGCGAGTAGGCAACCAGCCTTAGATTTTGCAATGCTTACTATCAATGTAGAGTTAACCAAATTAAAACGCTCCTTAAGAAATTAATCTTAAGAAGCGTTTTTTAGTTCTTTAAGCCGTTAACTAAAATTAGTCGTTTAAATTATATCTTAACTTCATGTGAGCCGAACCTAAAGTAACCATTTCGCCGAGTAGCTTAGTTTGACGGGTGAAGGATTCGTGAGCTAATTTTTCGTTAGCTGCTTCCAAATACTTCACGGGATCGCTTTGCGTAGCGAAGTTTTGGTCGGTTTCATTTTGGATATGCCGGTAAGCACCCATTGCTTCAAGTTCAAAGGTGTTCCGCAAATCAACGTATAGATCGTAATCGGTATCGCCAAGGAGGGCGGTTGTGCAGCTTAACCAGTACATATTGTTAAGGTCGAACGTGCCGGTGGCATTTTTATAAACGTCCGGGGTATCGTTGACGTTTGCATAGAATGGAACTACCGTGTTAAACGTGTTGGCCCCGTATGCTAGCCAGTGGATACCGGCAATTTCAGCGGGCACGTCGTTACGAATTTGCAAGATGTGCACGTTGTGGTTCCGGTTGATGCCGATTGGCCGGAAGAGTTTCTTTTGGTCTTCGGTGCCGTTACCGTAAGGGTCGTATTCCGTATTTTCAAAATGCGAACTCAAAACAAACTTAACGTCTTCAATTGAAATCTTCTTGTAGGCGTGGCAAATGAACGGTAAGTCTTGGTCCATCGGGTCGTGTTCGATTTCCGGATTGAAGTATTTTTGTCCGTACCAAGTCCGCGGGTTGTTGTAAACCGTGTCTTTAATCGATGCACTACCGAAAATGTGGCGGAAGTTGTACCCATCGTAGTCGGGATTAAGGTGATATTTTTCGATCAAATCTTTTAAGTCTGCTGAGCACAAAGTGTCGTCAGAATTAAAGTCAAAGTGGTCGATGTTCATCCGGTTAGGAGCAACTACGTAAGCATCGTCAGGAATCCGTACCGCTGCCCAGTGGTGTCCGCCGATGGTTTCAAGCCACCAAACTTCTTCCTTATCAGAAAAGGCAATTCCGTTTGGTTCGTAGGTTCCGTATTCTTCTAATAGTTCACCCATCCGCAAAACACCTTCCCGGGCGCTGTGAATGTATGGTAAAACTAACGTAACGATGTCTTCTTCGCCAATCCCGTTTTCTACGTAAGGATCAATTCCAAGAATCCGGGAATTAGTGGTGATGGTCTCGGTAGCGGACATTGCAACGTTTTCGCTGTTGATTCCGGCTGCCGGCCAAATTCCGTTCGTTAAAATGGAGTTTGGCATGGAAGTGTAACGTAATGGATTGTCGGGAAGCTTAACTTCCACGCCGCTGATTACGGCACGATAATTTTGGGGTTGTTCATCGGGGTTAACAACGACAAAACGTTGGGGATCGAGGGCTTCATGGCCGTCGTCGTTCCGTGAAATGATCGTTGAACCATCGATGGAGGCCTTTTTACCAACTAAAATAGTGGTACAAGAACCGTGAATGCGTTTGTTCATTGATAAACACTCCTTTATTATTTTATATGTTCATTATATAACTTTTACACAAAACTCACAGGAACAATAGGCGAACAATATTTATTCGAAATACCCTTTAAGTGAAATAAAGTTCGTTATTCGTCTTTTTAAAAGCCGATTATTATGCTAAAATGTTCGTTATAAACTGAAAATGATTACTGATATAGTGGAGGATGAGATGAAGGAATTTGAGTCGCAAGTTTTACAAGAAGAACGGTTGTCGACGCCAAAGACAATTCTGCTGGCGTTTCAGCACTTGCTAGCAATGTACGCGGGGGATATTTTAATCCCGCTTTTGATTGGGGCAACTTTAAAATTTAACGCCCAACAAATGACCTATTTAATTTCCGTGGACATTTTTATGTGCGGGATAGCAACTTTCTTACAGATTAAGCGTACGCCGCTGACTGGGATTGCCTTACCAGTGGTGCTCGGCTCGGCTGTGGAATATTTGGCCCCGATGGAACACATCGGAAACACCTTTGGTTGGGGATACATGTACGGGGGCGTCATTGCCGCCGGAATTTTTGTTTTCTTAATTAGCGGACTTTTCGCGCGGCTACGTAAATTCTTTCCGGTAGTGGTGACCGGATCACTAATTACCTTAATTGGCTTTACGTTAATCCCGGTTGCTTTCCAGAATATTGGGGGCGGCAACGTTGCGGATCCGCATTTTGGAAGTGCTAGCAACTTGATTTTAGGTTTTGTAACTGCACTAATTATTATTTTAATTCAAGTGTTCACTCACGGATTCGTTAAACGGATTTCAGTTTTGATTGGCATTGTAGCCGGGTCGGTAATCGCGGTTTTGATGGGATTAATTGATCCAACGCCGATCAATCAAGCAAGCTGGTTAAAAATCCCGCTACCGTTTTACTTTGCGACTCCGAAGTTTGAATGGTCCTCCATCTTAACGATGTTGTTAGCCGCGGTAACTTGTATGATTGAATCTACCGGAGTTTACTTTGCTTTGGCGGATATCACGGAACGGAAACTAACGGCGGACGATTTAAAACGCGGGTACCGCTCGGAAGGGATTGCAGCAATCTTAGGCGGAATTTTTAACACCTTCCCGTATTCAACCTTTTCCCAAAACGTGGGAATTGTGCAATTATCCGGAATTAAAAAGCTGCGCCCAATCTATTTCTCGGCGGGGATGTTGTTAATTTTAGGATTGATTCCGAAGTTTAGCGCAATTGCAACGTTAATTCCTACGTCAGTCCTTGGCGGGGCGATGCTAGTAATGTTTGGCATGGTTGGAGCCCAAGGAATTAAGATGCTGGCGGCGGTTGACATGACGGTAAATAACCTATTAGTAATTGCGGTTTCAATTGGCGTTGGTTTAGGGGTAACTACCCAGCCAACCTTGTTCCACATTTTACCGGCAACCGTGCAAACCATTTTAGATAACGGAATGGTGGTTGGGTGCGTGACGGCGATCATCATGAATCTTCTATTAAATGGTTCTAAGGGACTAGACGAAACGCGCGAATCCTCAGCCGAATAGCCTACGCACGTTAACAAAAAACGACAGTTGTCGTTTTTAATTTAATGAAGGCAAAAAATAATACAAAAAAAGAGGTTGGAAAAATTCCAACCTCTTTTGAGTTCTTATTTAACTTTTGGTGTTTCAGCGATTGTATCAGTCTTGCCTTTAGCAAATTTTTGAATCGCTACGATCCGTGCTTGACGGCGACGACGTTCGCGTTTGCCAGAAACTTTACGTGCACGGGCGAATGAATTATATGGTGACTTCATGGTCTTCCTCCTCAGCAAAAAAATAATCAATTACTATTTTATGATGAATAATGGAGAAAAGCAAATAAATTATTAGGCGGATTGCCGGCTAGCGTTCATCCGGGTCACAATTCGTAGAGCCAGCTGACCAAATACGCGAATTAACACCACTTGGATTGGCAACTGAATGATGTTGCTAATGATCCGTGCCGAATTGTAGTACGCCGCCGCCGCCGCGCCAAAGTAAATCGACTGCCAGATGAAGTTTAAGCCCATGGTAACCACCAGCATAACGAGAAGGCGGGCAATCAAAATTCGCCACCAGTCAAACTTACCTTGATATAGGAAAACTGATTGAATGACGTTGCCCACCATGGCGCTAATGGCCCATACGGGAAGGTACGGACCAACCGGGTTAGAAAAGTAACCGACCGTGTCACTGACCAACCCAAACACAATTCCAGCCCAGGGGCCAAACAGCCCGGCAACGATGGCCGATGGAATATACTCGAAACTAACCAAGGTAAACTGGGGCGTTAGATGGATGGTTGTGTAACGAGCCAACACTACATCTAAGGCCGCCAATAAAGCCATCATGGTTAGGTTTCGCACGGAAAAAACTCCCTTAATACTAAAAAAATCCTTCATGCAAATCCCTCCATTTCTTTATTGGCCGCAAAACGAAAAGGAAATAGCATGAAAAATTCCCTCTTCAACGGCGAGATGCGGAACCGATATCGCTGCTAGGCATTCGTTCGTCGAACAACTCTCCGTCTCGACGACACTTAACGCACCGATTCCTACTCCATTGATAGAGCTAAATTTATTGTAGTCCCTTTTACTTGAAATTCAAGGAAAAAAGTTTTCGGTAAGCGAATCGGAAATTAGCTATAATGGAAATGAGTGAAGGAAGAAAGCACAAACGAATGGAGAAAATATGCGATATCGAATTGAAAATAATTTAGAAGAAATTATTAGTGCACAAAAAGTATTACAACGGTTAGGAGCCAGTCAACGGTTAATGCAAAAAATTCGCCAAGCCGGGCGGTTAGTTGACGAAAACGAGCGGACGGTGGCGTTAAAAGACAAGCTTATGCCCTTTGAACCCTTTTGGATTGAACTGCCGGATGAGGATTCTGACCCAGCGGTACCAGTTAGTGATCAACCGCTCGACGTTATTTATGAAGATGATAATTGGTTAGTGGTTAATAAACCTGCGGGTCTAACTGCGGTTCCCGGGCCAAGTAACCGTACGGATACCTTGGTTAACCGGGTTAAGGGTCATTGGCAAGCTAACGGAGCAGTTAACTTGGTACCCCATTTAATCACCCGGTTGGACCGGTTTACGAGCGGGATCACCCTCGTAGCTCGTCATCAAGTGGCTAACAGCCTTCTAAGCGAGCAAGTACGTCACCGAAAGATTAAAAAAACGTACCTTGCGCTAGTTGACGGGGTGGTTAGTGCTGAAAAAGGGACCTTTAACCAGCCGCTAGGACTAGCTGCCGATGGAATCCACCGGGAGGTTCAAGAAGGCGGGCAAAGCGCTACGACCAGCTTTAAAGTGGTCCAACGTTTTGCAAATCAAACGTTGGTACAGGTTCATTTAAAAACTGGACGTACTCATCAAATCCGCGTACACTTTGCGAACGCGGGGCATCCGTTAGTGGGCGACCAACTATATGGTGGTCCCATGGACCGGGGAATTGAGCGACAGGCTTTGCACGCGCAATCCATCCGCTTTTTTGATCCGTTCACGAATCAGAAATTAGAGTTTACGGCTCCCTTGCCCGCAGATTTACAAGCAATCGGGATGTAGGTAGTTTCGAACAACTTTAAACGAGTAGAAAATAATTGATTGAAGAGGTAGTTATGACAACAGAAGGCAATTTTGAAAACATAAACGTAACGTTAGGAGACCCAGCGTTTGACGCCATGCTAATGCAGTTAAATCACGAGGTGAACAGTAGCAACGCGTCCGAATACAATTTCATGGGTAACTTGACTCAGGAAGTCGGTGACCAGGTTTGGGCGGTTCCCGCATACTTGAGTGAAGATTACGCCTTATTTTTCCTATACACCGCGATTGAAACTGGCGATTGGGTAGTGGCCTTTTCGGAAGGAACGCAAACGGACGGACAGTTTAACCTAGGCACGCCGTTGACGACTGGACAGGGATTGAACCGTTTGTACGAAAAGAATCCGAACCGGGCAAAGATGGTTTTGAGTTTTGTAAACGACTTGGAAAAAGCCGGCGAAGGCATGTGGCGAATGGTGGAATTGTAAGACAAGCCCGCAAGTTTAGCTGAGAATCATTTAAGAGGCCCTTAGGCGATGTTTAAACATCTGGTAAAACGTTGGAATGGCCGGAAAATGACCTAGTGGAATTATGCTATAATAAAATCCGATTATGAAGAAGAAGGGGGCAACGCGATGGTAACGATTTTAATCGTAATTTTGCTGGTGCTGGCACTAGGCGGCGGATTTTGGCGTCGGGCGCAAAAGCACCAGGAAGTTTTACGAGAAGCGCGGCAAGCAGCTAAAAAGCTGACTGCCCAGCAACAAGAAGCGACCCGCCAAGCAGTTCAAGAATATCAACAAAAAAGTCACCAAGAAACGGAACAGTACCGGATGACCATTAGTCAAGAACTCGACGATGATCAACGTGATAACCAACGCAAGGGTGCTTGGATTGAGCAACGAATGAAGTTGTTGGAGCAAAAGCGCAATGCACTTGCCAACCGAGCAAACCTGTTATCACAGAAGCGCCACGAGTTGCAGGACCGGAAAAATACGGTTAAGGAAACTTTGAAGCAGGCGGACCAGTTGATTGCTGAACGATGGCAAACGTTGCAAAACGTGGCTGATTTACCTGAAGCGCAGGCACGTGACGCGGTTTTGCAAGCCACGAAGGAAGATGCGGAACAATCCCAAGAAGAGTTTGTTAACAATGCGGCAACCGAATTAGAAAGTTCAAAGGAACGGGAAGCAGAAGATTTGATTGCGTTGGCAATGGAACATAGTAACGTGGTCAGCGTGCAGTATGAAAATCACCGCGGCTTGGTTGCCGATAACCAAGAATACTTGGGAAAAATTATTGGTAACTCCGGACAAAATGTCCGAGCGATTGAAGCCTTGACCGGGGTAGACGTGATCATTGATGACCAAACGAAAGAAGTAATCATCAACGGATATGACCCGGTGCGGCGTGCTACGGCTATGGAAGTAATTAAATCTATTAAGGGTGAAAAACGAGTGCTTCCCGACACGATTGAACGGCTGGTGAACCAAGCTAACCGGACGATTGACGAACGCATTCGACATTACGGTGAAAATGCGGTTCGGGAATTGAAGCTGAAGCACGTGGCACCAGACTTGATTAAAATTATTGGGCGGATGCATTATCGAACCAGTTACGGACAAAATATTTTGGAACATTCTATCGAAACGGCTAAACTAGCAGGAATTTTTGCTACTGAATTGGGCGAAAATGCTGCATTGGCCCGGCGTGCGGGGCTTTTACATGATATTGGGAAATCTATTGACCGGGATATTGAAGCTACGCACGTTGAACTGGGAGTAGAGCTAACCACGAAATTCCGAGAAAACCCAGTGGTGATTAACACGATTGCTTCGCACCATGGAGACGTTGAATCTAAGTACGTAATTGCTGACCTTGTTGAAGCAGCGGACGCGATTTCTGGTGCTCGTCAAGGAGCCCGAAGCGAATCAGCGGCAGATTATTTGCAACGGATTAAAAGCTTGGAAGGAATTGCTAATGACCAGCCGGAAGTACAGGAAAGTTACGCAATTCAAGCGGGTCGCGAGCTACGGGTAATCGTTTTGCCTAAGGAAACTAACGATCGCAGTATTAAGAACGTGGCTACTCACGTTAAGGACCGCATTGAAGATGAGGTTACTTATCCAGGACAGGTCAAGGTTACGGTGGTTAGAAAACTGGAAATTGTAGAATACGCGGAGAAAAAGCAAGCATGAGTCAAGATAATGTCGAACAATTAAACCAAATCAACCATTTTGTGATGAAGAAATTGCAAAACGACTTGACCGGACATGATTACGCCCATATCCAACGGGTGGTAAAGATGGCCCAAAAGTTGATGGATGATCGTGATGAGAAAATCAACCGTTTTGTGGTCTTTGCGGCTGCCACGTTGCACGACGTGATTGACGAAAAGATTGTTGAACAAACCAAAACTGCTGAAGACGAAGTGACCCGTTTTTTGCGGGAATTGGCGGTTAGTGACTATGACATTGCGCATATTTTCGATATCATTACGCACATGTCATTTTCGGATAATTTAGAACATAAGTATAAGCTTTCTTTAGAAGGGCAGATTGTGCAGGATGCCGACCGGTTGGATGCAATTGGGGCCATTGGAATTGCGCGCACTTTTTATTATGGGGGCGCGCATGGGCACATAATGTATGATCCTGAGATTGCGCCGCGTGAGGTAATGACACATGCCGAGTATCGGCAAAATCAGTCGGTAATTAACCATTTCTATGAAAAACTACTTAAGCTAAAGGACGAAATGAATACTCCATTAGCCCAACAAATTGCTGAAAAACGCACCCAGCGGATGGAGTCGTTTTTAACGGAATTTATTGCCGAATGGAATCAAGAAAACTAGGAGGAGTTAGGGATGTTACGAGATATGCCTAATGTGCCAAAACGATTTGTGATACTAGCGGCGTTAGTGGTAATCGTTTTGGTAGCAGGGGTCAAGATGCAAAGCATGTTTATGCTTTTTGTGGACCAACTGTTTAGCAGCGCCGTACAAAGTGAATTTATGATGTTTTTAGAACCCGTGATGCGACTAATCACGATGATTGCCGACACTAAACTGGGATTGATTTACGCAGTATTGATCGCAGCGTACTTGTGGTTGCGGCAAGGGCAACGGGTTGATGCAATTTGGGTGATTTGCACGATGTTTGGCGGAGCAGTTGTGGCTTACCTTTTAAAGGAATTTGTCAAACGTCCGCGGCCCACGATTGCTCAAATTATCCCTGAAACGGGATATAGTATGCCGAGCGGCCACACTTTTGAAGCGTTCTTAGTTTTAGCGTTTCTTTACCTATTCTTCGTACGGCCAATGGCAGAATCATCGTTGAAAAAAGCTTGCACCGCCGGGTTGGTAATTTGGCAGATTTTGGTAATTTGGTCCCGGATTTTTTTGGGGGCCCATTACCTTACCGATACCTTAGTGGCGGTTGGCTTAGGAACCGTTTGGCTATGGGTGGCCATCATGTTATATCACAGCTTGTACGATACGATTGCTAACTACATAGAACCTAGCGTGGGTCGGCACCACCAGCGGTAGTAATTTGGATCCCTAAGAGTATAGTTAAAGCTTATTTGGGTGGATTAAAGGGAGTTCTCCACACGGTAAGTGTTAATCGTACTTATATTACAAAGAGCTTCTCAAGAATTTTTAGATTCTTGGGAAGCTTTTTAATTTTAGAACGAAATTAATTGTTACTTCGAGAAGTATTGAAGGTGCTTTCTAAATGAAGGATAATAAGGATAGTTGCAGTGGGGGTGAGTTTTTATGGAATTTAAAGATGACAAAGCTCAACACGGTTTGAGATTTTTGGAAGCGACGGTTTTAAATTTAGTAATCACGGCGGTTGAATTCGGGGGCGGATTGCTCTCCGGCAGTTTAGCGCTCTTGTCCGACGCGATTCACAACTTGGGCGACAGTGCCTCAATCGTAATGGCTTACGTGGCTAGTCGGATTAGTCAGCGAAATTCTAATCAGTCTAAGACTTATGGCTACCGGCGGGCAGAAATTTTATCGTCGTACTTTAACGCAATTTTTTTGTTAGTAATGTCAGCCCTGTTAATTTGGGAAGCAATGCGGCGGTTCGCTCATCCGCACCCGGTTAACGGCGGATTAATGTTAGTTGTAGCGGTAGTTGGTTTGTTAGCCAATGGTTTTTCAGCGTGGTTGCTACATAGCGGTTCGCACAATAACTTAAACCTAAAGGCGACCTATTTGCACATTTTAAGTGATGCATTTGCCTCTGGGGGAGTTATTTTAGGTGCGTTAATTATAAAAATATTCCACGTGGTTTGGGCGGACCCGTTGATGACCATTGTGGTTTCCGTCTACATTGCTTACAAGACGATTCCAATTATCATCGAAGCGACTAATATTTTAATGGAGGCGGGACCACGGTTGGACTATCGCGCGGTCAAAGCAACGGTGCTAAGCGTTCCAGGAGTGGTTAATATTCATCACGTACACACTTGGATGATTGACGAACACCGGATTATGCTAACCGCACACATTGCTTTAGAGGATCAAGAACTCAGTGAAGTTGAACCAATTTACCAAAAGATTAGAAAATTGCTAAAGGATAAGTACAATATCGAACACGCAACTTTGCAAGCTGAAGTTGATCGGGGCAAGGAATATCAGATTTTTACGACTAATAAAGACGACGTTTAGCGAGTGATAATTGATAGCGTTTTAATTTTTTTGAAAGAAATTAAGGATATTGCTGTTTTTTTTGAGAAGGGCATGCTATACTATAGATGTGCTTTTGGTTAGGTGCTTTTGGTCAGATTGTTTTATTGTGAACTATCCCCATTACTACCGGCTCAAGCTACAAATTTTAAAACAGCCATGCATCATGGTTTTACAGGAGGATGTTCATAATGGAACAAGGTACAGTTAAATGGTTTAACGCAGACAAAGGTTTTGGTTTTATTACTCGCGAAGATGGTAGTGACGTATTCGTTCACTTCTCAGCTATCCAAAGCGACGGCTTCAAGACTCTTGAAGAAGGCCAATCAGTTAGCTTCGATGTTGAAGAAAGCGACCGCGGACCTCAAGCCGTAAACGTTGAAAAAAACTAATTTAAAAAATTACTGAAAAAGCAGGGTGCTTCGGCACGCTGCTTTTTTTGTGTAATTTGGCGAAGAAAATTACGTTATAAAAATAAAATCATTAACGAATCGCTGGCTTATTCGGTATAATGAAGAAGTTAAAGCGGAGGTGCGGTGGATGCGTGATTTAAAAAAAGTAATTAAGACTTGTCTGCTTGCTGGACGAATAATGATTGAAAATGGCTCCGAAATGTCGCGAGCCGAGGATACCATGAAACGGATTGCGATTAATTCAGGAATTGATGATTTACAATTATTCGGTACAATTACCGGCTTGATTGTTTCGGTTCCGAACTCGTTAACTTCCCAGGTGGAACAAATTACGAGGCGAGCCTTTGATCTAGAGAAGGTTTCTGCGGTCAATTCCTTTTCACGAGAATACGCGGCAAAACAAATCACCCTAGACGAGTTTTATGAAAAGTTAAGCACGTTGGATGAAGCAACACCGTTTTTCCCGTTTTGGCTGCAGGTGTTGGGTGCTGCACTGGTAAGTGGTCCCCTCATGGTAGCCTTTTCGGGGAATTTGGTAGATTTGGGGGTCACCATGTTGGTGGGAGCCCTCGGGTACACCGTCTTTTACCTGAGTAACCGCCTTTTGAACGTTAAGTACATAAGCGAGTTTTTTGCCTCGATCGTAATCGGTATTTTAGCGGTCTTAATCGTTCGAATGGGCTGGGGGCAATCGTTAGATGATATTATCATCGGCTCAGTCATGCCTCTGGTTCCCGGAGTGCCACTGACTAACGCGGTCCGAGATATTTTAAACGGCCATTTAGTTAGTGGGCCAGCACGCGGTGTGGAGGCCCTGTTATCCGCATGCGCGATTGGCTTTGGGATTGCGTTCGTATTTCGGTTCATATGATGTGATGGAGGAAGATTGATGCAGTTATTATTGGAATTTGTGATGGCGGGGATTGCCACGGTTGGGTTTGGGATTATTATTAACATCCCGCACCGGGCGTTGTTAACTGCTGGAATAATTGGTGGAATCTCTTGGGGAATCTACTGGGAAATGTTGCAATTTCACTTAGGGCTCGCATTAAGCTCCTTAACGGCCACGACGGTGATTGCCTTACTAAGTTTATTTGCGGCCCGGCGGTTGAAAATGCCAATGATTGTTTTCAGTATTCCCGGGATTGTGCCCCTGGTCCCCGGCGGACAGGCTTACCAAATGATTCGTAACTTTGCGTTGTCCAATACGCGGCTTGCCACTCATTTTATGTTGGAAGTGGGGGTAATTGCGGGGTCAATCGGGATCGGCTTTTTGATGGCTGAGTTCATTGACCGCTTGCAACGTAAATTAGTAGTGCGTTTCAAAAAGGTCCGGGAAAATAAATAAGGGCTACCAATAAACAAAGAATAAATGAAATTGAAAAACGCCTCGCAAGGGTTGTGATACTCTTGTGGGGCGTTTTAATTTTGGAAGCTTCGCAGTTTAAACAGAATCAATGTCGAATTTTAAATTCTGCTTTGCAGATGTTCAAGTCAAACGAAGTCGTTTTAATTGGGTATTTATTGCTTAATAGCCTTGATATCCCGTAGTTGCTCCTGTCCCTGTACTAGGCGTAGTGGGGGTAGGAGTTGCTTGGTTGTTAGGATCATTGTAGTTTGAAGAAGTACTGCTATTATCATCAGCACCAGATGTTGCATCATTTTCCTCAACTTCGCCGGTATACATGCTACTGATTCCAGTCGTACCGGTAGTTTTGTGTGGTAAATCAAGCGCATTGCGAATGAAGTTAGTAACGCGCTGCCGTTCTTTTTGCGGAACGTATTCATAAGAACCGCCATTAATGGTGATTCCTTCACCTTGTAAATGGGTTGATTTCAAATGGTGGGTAGCAACCCGATAGTTACTTGAAAGGGCTAGCAACTCATTAAAGGTTAAATCAGTTTTAGTTTGTTTTTGCAGAGAATTTAAGAAGTTTTGGTTGAGCAACGCGGTGATCGAATCGCTCTTTCTTAAGATGGCCATCAAAACTTGGCGTTGCCGAGTTTGCCTTCCGTAATCCCCCTTAGGATCGTCGTAACGCATCCGGGAGTAATCAAGGGCAGCTTTACCATCGAGGTGGATTTTAACCCCCTTCTTAACGTCGGCGTTGCCATACTTAAAGGTTAGCTTAGGGGTGACGTCAATCCCGCCTACACCGTCGACAATCTTTTCTAGTCCACCCATGTTGATTAACCCGTAGTAGTCAATTGGAACGTTTAACAATTTTTGAACCGCTCGAATGGCCGTTCCGGCTCCGCCAAAATCGTAGGCAGAATTAATTTTGGATGGTGAATAACTGGAATATCCCGGAATCGACATTACGGTATCCCGGGGAATGCTAGTCAAAGTCATCTTCTTCTTTTTGGGATTTAACGTAGCGACGATCATTGTGTCGGTACGACCACGATAATTCCGGCCTAGCGCCCCAGTATCGGTACCCAGTAATAGGATGGAAATCGGCTTGCCGTGTTTTAGTTCGCTGGAAACGTCTCGGGCTTTTTGAATGCGAGCACTATCAAAAATTGAATCGACCGCATTTTTAGCGGTATACCATTTTTTGACCCCGAAAACAATCAACAGGAGGGCGATAACGGCACAAACAACCCAGCGCCAAGGATGCCACTTCTTAGGCGGACGGGGATTGCGTTGCCGTTTTTGCCGGCTGCCACTGGTTGGGTTATTTTGCTCCTCGGCGTTAGGATCATTTTCCTCCGGCACCGAATTAAACTGGTTGCCGCTAAATCGGCTTAAATTGGAATTACGTGAGTCTTCACTCATACAAGTTTCCTCCACAATGTTAAAAATCAATTACTAATATAATACCAAATTTATTTGGTGGTTTGATTGAATTAACTAAAGTTTAATATTTAGTGTATAAAAAGTAGTTTTTTATGCTTTTAAGGAATAAAGGTCTATTTTCTTTATTAATGGAAAATAAGCTCTGTTATAGCTCGCGTAAAAATGCCAATGCACTAGCAATCCAATCGGCGATGCGAGAATCTTGGTGACGCTCGTCATAAGCCGTAGTTTCGTCGGCTAACGCCATTCCGTGAGGACCGTGGTGGTAAAGGTGTAATTCGGTGGGCACTTGATGAGCTTGGAGCGCTAAGAAGTAGTCCACGGCATTTTTTGAAGAAACTAACTGGTCGTCAGTGGTGGCCCAAATGAAAGTTGGAGCATTGTCGCCGGTTACGTGTTGGTCAGCAGCAATCTCATCGGGATTGTTAGTCCACTGCGCCAAAGTAGGTTGGTCAGGGAAGCCATCAAATGGGGTAATTACTGGGTAACCTAAAATAGTAGCGGCGGGCTTTAAATCTTCTGCAGATAAGTGGGTTTGGGCTTGTAACCAGTCTGAAGACCATAAATTGTTGTAATTAGCGACTACGTGTCCACCGACGGAAAAGCCCATCAACATGACTTTTTGGCGATCAACGTGCCATTGTGCGGCGTTTTGTTTAGTAGTGGCGATTGCTTGCGCAGTTTCCAACAGGGGAGCCGGGAAGAGCGGTTGAACTTCGTCGACAAAAGAGTACCGTAAGATGGAAACTTGAAAACCAAGTGACAAAAAGCGTAGCGCAACTTTTTCGGATTGCTTAAAATCAATGTGAGTATAAGAGCCTCCCGGTACAAAAATTAGCGCAGGGTTAAGCGCGTCGGTAAGGCTGGGATCAACGTAGGAAATTAACTCTGCTTGAGATTGAGGATTTACCTGGTTAAGTGGTGTTTTAATTATTTGCATAAGATCGACTCCTTTTAAGTAGTAAAATATATTCACATAGATTATCTATAGACTATCTTAAATCTTTTTGAGTCATACGAAAAATAATTTGGGAGAAATAAATGAAATTTAAACTACGATACTTTGCAACGAGTGACTTTGCAGATTATCAAGTACTGATGAATAACGAAAAACTCGCGCGACTAGCGGGAATGCAAGTTTTAAAAACGGAATTAGAGCAGTGGCTAGCTTTTAAAGGGATGGTAGGCAGCCCGAATTTTCTAGCGATTGTTAACGAGGAAAACCGGTTGAGCGGGGGAATCTTTATTTTTCAGCAGGCGGAAGAAGCCGTTTTTGAATTAGGATATTTACTGGCTGAAGAGTATTGGAACCAAGGAATTATGTCGCGGGCAGTCCATTTTGCGTTGAAGAGTTTAAGGAATCGGCAATCGGCAATGATGAGTACCGTAAAAGTTCAGGCCAACGTTTTAACGGATAACCAGGCCTCTCAGCGGGTTTTAGAAAAGAATGGGTTTATTCGCCAACCGGGAGTGTTTGAAAATGTATCCGGGTATGACGGCCGCGCCCGGAAAGAATATTTATACGAATTGAACCTTAAGCTTGCATAATTAATCAAGTTTGCTATAATTTGAATCACATCGAAAGAAGAGGTCGCCTCAATGATGAGTAACCCTGGTAAGATGATTAAGCATCTGGGACCCAGGGAGAAAGGTAACGAGGCCGAAATGACTGCAGACTTAATTCTGCACGATTTGGGACTTGGTTGAATAAGCCAAGGACTGTCGCAATTACGGTTGCGGAGCGCTATCTACGATTTGACTAACGATTTTAAACGGTCTTTTTGTGTAAGTGCGCGCAAAAAGGCTTTTTATTTTGTTCTGGGATAATCACAGCGCCTCTTTTAATTTTTAGGAGGTTCTCTATTATGGCACAGTTACAAAAGCAGGCGAGCGGCAATCACGTCCAGCGGGCGCTGAAGACTCGACACATCTCAATGATTTCACTAGGCGGCAGTATCGGGACCGGTCTGTTCGTTGCTAGTGGTTTAGCAATTTCTCAAGCCGGCCCGGGTGGTGCCCTACTAGCATACGTTGGGATGGGAATTATGGTGTACTTCTTGATGACTAGCTTAGGCGAAATGGCGACCTACATGCCAGTTTCGGGATCGTTTGCTACGTACGCTTCTAAGTACGTGGATCCCGCCTTTGGGTTTGCAATGGGGTGGAACTACTGGTTCAACTGGGCGATTACGGTTGCCGTGGATATTAGTACAATTGCGCTGATTATGAAATTCTGGTTACCTAACGTACCGGGATGGATTTGGAGTTTGATTGCGTTAGCACTAGTAGTCCTGATTAATGCGTTGACCGTTAAAGCGTTCGGGGAAACCGAGTACTGGTTAGCCTTAATTAAGGTGGTTACCGTCTTTGTTTTCTTGGCAGTCGGAACCCTTACCATTTTCGGGATTATGGGTGGCCACGCAACTTACTTAGAAAACTTTGTATACCGGAAGGCACCGTTTGTTGGGGGAATTCCAGCAATCTTAAGCGTCTTCGTCGTTGCCGGATTCTCTTTCCAAGGAACCGAGTTAATCGGGATTACGGCTGGGGAATCAGAAACTCCGGAAAGCAGCGTTCCTAAGGCAATTAACCAAGTTTTCTGGCGGATTTTATTATTCTACATTTTGGCGATTTTCGTAATTGCCTGTCTCTTACCGTATACTAGTCCAGATTTGCTAGGAACTTCGGCAAGCGACGTTTCAATTAGTCCGTTTACCCTTGTATTTCGACGGGCTGGTTTAGCAGGTGCAGCGGGGGTAATGAACGCCATTATCCTTACATCGGTGCTTTCTTCGGCTAACTCGGGGATGTACGCATCTTCACGGATGTTGTTCTCGTTGGCAAAGCAAGGTTATGCAGCTAAAATTTTCGGTCGGACGACCAAGCGAGGCATTCCTTATGTAGCCCTAATTGGAACCACCGTGGTGGGCTTATTAACCTTTATTACCAGTATTATGGGAACCAAGATTTACGCTTGGTTAGTTGCGGCTAGCGGATTGACCGGCTTCATCGCCTGGATGGGGATTGCCGTATCCCATTGGCGGTTCCGACGCGCATTCGTCAAGCAAAACCATGATCTAAGCGAATTGAAGTATCGGGCAAAGTGGTTCCCGTTTGGACCGTTGTTTGCCTTTGTGTTAAGTATTGTGGTTATCTTAGGACAGGACATTAATTCCTTAATCAACCTTAACTGGCAGGCGATTGGGATTACCTACATGTCGGTTCCGCTGTTTATAGTGCTTTTTGCATATTACAAAATTAAGTATAAGACCAAATTAATTCCATTAGAGGAGATCGACTTAAGTCGGCCGAATATCACGAAAAAGTGATTTTTTCAAGATGTTGTTTTGCTTTTGTTTGGTGGTACAATATGTGGTGCTATTAAATGAAAAAGGGGTATCTTAAATGATTGCTTTATCAGGTCCAATCGGCGCCGGCAAGACGTCACTGACGGAATTATTAACCCAGCATTGGGGTAGCGATGCTTATTATGAATCGGTAGATGACAACAAAATTTTGCCGCTTTTCTATAAGGATCCAAAACGTTACGCATTTTTATTACAGATTTATTTTCTAAATAAACGGCTAGATAGCATCAAGCAAGCTAATGACGGTTTTAGAAGCGTGATGGATCGTTCAATTTATGAGGATTCGTTACTCTTCCATCTAAACGCTGATTTAGGACGGGCAACTGAAACCGAAGTCAAGATTTACGATTCGTTGTTGAGCAACATGATGCAAGAATTACCACGGCTTTCATACAAGAAAAACCCGGACCTTTTGATTCATATTGATATTTCGTTTGATACCATGTTAAAACGGATTAAAAAGCGCGGTCGTTCATACGAACAGATTGAAAACGACCCGTCCTTATACGATTACTATAAGGAATTAAATCGGCGTTACGTATCGTGGTTTGAAAACTACGATCAAAGCCCTAAGATTAGAATTGATGGCGATAAGTATGACTTTGTGGAAGAACCTAGCGCACGTCAACAAGTTATCCAATTAGTTGAAGAAAAGATTTCGCAAATTTAATTGCAGAAGTTGCATCTTTTTTGTATAATACGGTTAACAAATAAATAGTTCAGTTGTTAACAAGGCGTTTTAAGTAGGTTTTTAGAGAGGTCCGGATGGTGGAAAGGACTAACCGAAACTCCGGCGCTGATTAAACAAATGGGTAATGCCATTCGGTGATTCCGTTACCATCATGAAAGTGCGCCAGTAATGGTGAACTTGGGTGGTACCGCGAAAAGAGTCTCTTCGTCCCAATTGGGAAGGAGGCTCTTTTTATTTTGATTTTAGTAAGGAGGAATTTGCATGTTAGATTTAAAGATGATTCGTAACCATACTGATGAAGTTAAAGAAAAGTTAGCTACCCGTGGGGTTCAACCAGAAACGATTGACCAACTATTGGCAAAGGATAACCAACGCCGAGAGTTGATTGTAAAGAGCGAAAGCTTAAAGAAAGTTCGTAATGACGTTTCGGACCAAATTTCCCAGATGAAACGCAACCACGAAGATGCTAACGAACCAATTCAAAAAATGCGGAAAGTTAGCCAAGAAATTAAAGAACTCGATGAGCAATTAGAAAAGGTTGCTGCGGAAGTGGAAGATCAAGCGGCCCACTTGCCTAACTTACCACATCCTGACGTACCGGTAAGTTTAACCGAAGAAGGCAGTGTTGAATTACGTAAATTTGGCACCCCTCGGAAGTTTGATTTCAAACCTAAAGCTCATTGGGAAATTGGCGAAGCTTTGGGAATTTTAGACTTTGAACGGGCTGCTAAGGTTGCTGGTAGTCGGTTTGTTTACTACGTTGGCGATGGTGCGCGTCTCGAACGTGCAGTTTACAATTTCTTCTTAGACCAAAACGTGGCGGCCGGATTTACCGAAGAAATCACGCCTTACATGGTTAACGATGCCTCGATGTATGGAACTGGCCAATTTCCTAAGTTTAAGGAAACGCACGCTGGTTATGAAATTAAAGACGAACAACTAACCTTAATTCCGACGGCGGAAGTGCCATTAGTTAACTTCTACCGGGATGAAATTTTAGATGAAGACCAGTTGCCAATTAACGTAACTGCACTTTCACCAGCCTTTCGTTCGGAAGCAGGGAGCGCCGGACGGGACACCCGTGGTTTAATCCGGATGCACCAGTTTAATAAGGTAGAAATGGTCAAGATCACAAAACCAGAAGATTCTTGGCAAGAATTAGAAAAGCTTACGCGCCACGCCGAAACCCTCTTACAAAAGCTAGGGTTGCCATACCACGTAATTACGTTGACGACCGGGGACATGAGTTTTACGGCTGCAATGACTCACGACTTAGAAGTATGGATTCCAGCGCAAAATAAATACCGCGAAATTTCAAGTTGTTCGAACACCACTGATTTTCAAGCGCGTCGTGCTCAGATCCGGTATCGCGATGAAAATGGTAAGTTACAGTATGTCCACACGTTAAATGGTTCGGGACTTGCTGTTGGCCGGACGGTAGCCGCAATTTTGGAAAACTACCAAAATGAAGATGGTACGGTTACCGTTCCAGACGTTTTGATACCATATATGCAAGGAACCAAGGTAATTGGTAAAAATTAATAATTTAGGTTAAAAATAACGGCAGGGCTTGGTGTTTTATCCAAGATGCTTATAAATAAGGATTAATCTTTTATTGCAGAAGGTTAATCCTTATTTTTTTGACCATTTTACGTGCCAATGTAGTGGGCGATCATCCGTAGCAAACGTTTTAATTTAGTGTTTCGAAAAAAAGTTTAAAAAAGTGATTGACAACTAATGGTTTAATCCGTATTATATATAAATGTGTTCACGAGGTTTATGGAGGATTAGCTCAGTTGGGAGAGCATCTGCCTTACAAGCAGGAGGTCACAGGTTCGAGCCCTGTATCCTCCATTGAGATTATTCTCAGTGGTTTTAAAGGTTACATGCGGGCGTGGCGGAATTGGCAGACGCGCAAGATTTAGGTTCTTGTATCGAAAGGTGTGGGGGTTCGAATCCCTTCGCCCGCATAGGGATTAAGCCGACTTAGCTCAGTTGGCAGAGCATCTGTCTTGTAAACAGAGGGTCGGAGGTTCGAATCCTCTAGTCGGCATTTTGCGGAAGTAGTTCAGTGGTAGAACATCACCTTGCCATGGTGGGGGTCGCGGGTTCGAATCCCGTCTTCCGCTTTAACTTAATAATTATGCACCCATAGCGCAACTGGATAGAGTGTCTGACTACGAATCAGAAGGTTGCAGGTTCGACTCCTGCTGGGTGCATCCTTGAAACGTCAATCGGTGGATTGGCGTTTTTTGTGCCCTGAACCAACGTGACGAGAGATTCGGGTTATTTTGAAATTGTCTAATTGGTAAAGTGCGCCATTGTGAAAAACAGCGATTGCGAAAATTAAATTTTGTGATATACTTTTTAAGTGTTGGAAGGCTCTTGCGAGTATTCTTAACGATTGATTATTTGCACCCATAGCGCAACTGGATAGAGTGTCTGACTACGAATCAGAAGGTTGTAGGTTCGAGTCCTACTGGGTGCATTGATTAAGCATTGGTCAGCATGGCTGAGTAGTGCTTTTTCATTTTAAGCTTCTAAATACGAAGTTGCTCGGGAAATAGCTCAGCTTGGTAGAGCACCACGTTCGGGACGTGGGGGTCGCAGGTTCAAATCCTGTTTTCCCGATTTATCGATTGAGCGAATAAAGTGAGTATTTGACCATATTGGTCACTACCCAAGCCACCGAAATAAAAAGCGTTTTTCAAGAAATTTAAGTTCTTGAAAGATGCTTTTTTATTTTTGAACCTGAGCGGAATTTTCCGGCACCCGTTACAGAATTAGTTATAGTAAGTGATTATTTATGTGATGAATTTACTTAGGGAAAAAACCGAAACGCGGTGCTTAAAATCCACGGTATTCGTTAGCGCAGGCAAAAATGTTGACATAAAGTAAGTATAGTTGTAAGTTATTATTTGTAAACGATTACAACATTACAAATATAAAATCGAGGTAAGTTTAGATGAGTGAAAAGACTGTACCAGCAAGTGTCGCAATGTTAAGAGTCCTTCAGGCTTGGGATATTAAACGTGTTTTTGGATATCCAGGTGGTTCGTTTAATTCAACAATGAACGCTTTAGACCTAGAAAAGGATCGAATTCAATATGTGCAAGTTCGCCATGAACAAGTTGGTGCCCTCGCTGCCGCTGCTGAAGCAAAGCTAACGGGCAAGATTGGAGTTGCCTTTGGTTCAGCAGGTCCCGGTGCGGTTAACATGTTGAATGGTTTATATGACGCTAAGGAAGACCATACTCCCGTGTTGGCACTAGTTGGGCAAGTACCTCATAGCAATATGAATTACGATTTCTTCCAGGAATTTCCTGAAGTTCCAATGTTCCAGGACGTGGCCGTTTATGACCGTTGCGTAATGACCCCGGAAAGTCTTCCATACGTGGTTGATAAGGCTATTCGGGCAGCGTACAAAAACCGCGGACCAGCGGTAGTGGTAATTCCTAATGATTTCGGTTACGTTCAAATTCCGGACGTAAATTATGCTTCGACTGCGTTATTAGAAAAGCAAACTCCTAAACAAACACCAACTGACGAAGAAGTAGATCAATTCTTGAAGATGGTTCGCGAAGCTAAGCGGCCAGTCTTCCACGTGGGTTCCGGAATTAAGGACCATCAAGATCTCTTGAAGAAAGTTGCTGAAAAATTACAAATCCCCGTAACGATTACTGGTCTAGCAAAGGGTAAGGTTGACGACGATTGGGAAGGTAACCTGGGTACCACTAACCGGGCAGCATCCAAGGCGGCTGACGAAGCCTTTGCAACTGCTGACTTAGTGATTGCACTTGGCGCTGACTTTCCGTTTGCCAACCTAGTTTACCGGACTCATGATTTCAAGTTTGTTCAAATTGACAACGACGAATCTCAATTCGGACGTCATCATTTCTTGGACTTAGGAATCTGGGCGGATTCGGGCAAGTTCTTGGAAAAAGTTTTGGAACGGTCCGAAGCTGTTGAAAATCGGCCATTCTACCAAGCAACGGTTGCCGACATGCAAGATTGGAAAGCATACTTGAATAAGTTAATGAAGAAGGCGGACGGTCCGCTATCTTACGAACAAATTTATCGTGAAATTAACCGAATTGCGGATAAAGATGCGGTCTTTGGCATTGATACTGGTGACAACATCATCAACTCCTTCCGCTTCCTTGACTTGAAGGGCGATAAGCAGTGGACGATTTCTGCATTATTTGCCACGATGGGCTACGGAATTCCGGCTGCAATCGCAGCAAAACTTGCATATCCAGACCGGCAAGTATTTAGTATTTCAGGAGATGGGGCAGCTTCAATGGTAATTCACGACTTGTTGACCGAAGTGAAATACCACTTGCCAATTATTAACATCATCACTTCTAACCAAACCCTTAACTTTATTAAGTCAGAACAAGATGATATTCAAATGAATCATTCTGGAATTGATCTTGAAGACGCTGACTATGCCAAAATTGCGGAAGCGATGGGTGCGCAAAGGGAATTACAATTAGAACCTTAGATGAATTACCAGCGGCCTTTGATAAGGCGTTAGAATATCAAAAAGCTGGCGAACCAGTAGTAATTGACGCTAAAATTACCGACCAACGGGGATTGCCTGTTGAAGAATTGGAATTCGACAATCAAGCGGCAAACTTCACCGAAAAGATCTCGGCTGCTTATCAAGCAACCCACGGTGAAAAGTCAGTCAGTGATTTCTTTAGCGACTACGATGGAGCCGAATTGAAGCCGCTAACGGATTACTTTGCTAAGTTTGGTGTGGAAAAATAGTTTACTAAGCTTGCATTTTAAACTCATTTAAAATAAGATAGAAACCTTCAGAAAAGAAGTGGAAGCGGAATTTAATTAAATTCTAAACACCACTTCTTTTTGTGCTCTTAGCCTAAGAACGGAAAAATACCGTGAAACCGGTTAATACCGATAATTTTGAACAATATCTTTTACAATTGCCGACCAGTTTCGTATAATAATAGTCAATATTAGTCAAAGTAGGGAGAGGTGGTCGTTATGCAAGGACAGAATATTTCGGATATAATCGAGCGATACTTGAAAGAAATTTTAGCTGATTCGGAGGAAGTTGAGATTCGGCGTTCTGAAATTGCGGATCAGTTTGACGTAGTACCATCCCAAATTAACTACGTAATTAAAACCCGGTTTACCATCCAAAACGGTTATTTAGTTGAAAGTAAGCGCGGCGGTGGTGGCTATATCCGGATTGAAAAAGTTAAATTGCTAGATGATATTGACGTATTAGATTCGTTGATCCGGGTGATTGGCGATTCAATTAATGAACGAGACGCAATTTCTATTTTAAGCAGTTTATATGAAGATGCGGTTTTAAGTAAGCGGGAAGCTAATCTACTAGCTGCAACAATTGCCAAGAGTACCTTAAACATTGGCGATCGGAAACTAGAAGACCAGATTCGCGCAAAAATCATTATCGGAGTTTTAAATCACCTTCGGTATGAGTAACGAGTTTAGAGAAAGACAGGTGGACAATGGAAAATTTATTTACTCCTAGCGCACGCAACGTGTTAATTATTGCTCAAGAGCAAGCCAAACGGTTTAAACATCCCGCGGTGGGAACGGAGCATTTACTATTAGCACTAACGATTGAAAACAACGGCGTTGCCCACAGTGTGTTAGAACAATTTAATGTCACCGAAATTGATGTAATTGAAGAAATTGAGCAGTTTACGGGTTACGGCAACTTACGCTTAACCAAAAATGATTACTTACCGTATTCGCCAAAGGCTAAAGAGATTTTAGCGAATGCGGGAGACCAAGCGCGGCAATTAAAAGCTGCTAAGATTGGTACAGAACACATTCTATTAGCGCTGATTCAAGATGAGACCATCTTATCTTCGCGAGTTCTGTTAGCGTTGGATACTGACGTTGCGGACGTCCGTAAAGTAACGTTACGTAAGCTGGGGGTTAACCCAGCAACCCAAAGTCGGCGTGCTAAGCAACGGGCGACGACAACGAAGGGTACCCCAACCTTGGATTCGGTTGCCCGGGATTTAACTGCCATGGCGGAAGCCGGCAAAATTGACCCAATGATCGGGCGAGAAAACGAACTCCGACGGGTTATACAAATTTTGAGTCGGCGAACCAAGAACAACCCGGTATTGATTGGGGAACCTGGAGTTGGTAAAACGGCGATTGCGGAAGGTCTCGCACAACGAATCATTGCCGATGACGTGCCTGAAGATATGAAAAACAAACGCTTGATGATGCTTGAAATGGGTGCGTTGGTTGCGGGAACCAAGTACCGGGGCGAATTTGAAGACCGCTTGAAGAAGGTTATCGAAGAAATTCGCCAAGATGGCAAAGTCATCCTATTTATTGACGAATTACACACCTTAATCGGGGCTGGTGGTGCAGAAGGTGCCATTGATGCTTCCAACATCTTGAAACCGGCGTTAGCGCGTGGCGAACTACAAACCATCGGGGCGACAACCCTAAATGAATATCAAAAATATATTGAAGCGGATGCAGCTTTAGAACGCCGGTTTGCTAAGGTAGAAGTTGATGAACCTACCCAAGCAGAAGCAGTCCAAATTTTACAAGGAATTCGGCCAAAATATGAAGAACACCATAAAGTTCGGATTACTGATGAAGCAATTCAACAGGCAGTAAACTTGTCGGCTCGTTACATTTCCGACCGGTTCCTTCCTGATAAGGCGATTGATTTAATTGACGAAGCAGCCGCTAAGATTCGAATCGACGCTGCCGAAAAGCAGAGTAAACGAGAAACTGACGAAGATAAGTTAGCCCGGTTGAAGGCAGATAAGGAAGCCGCCATTGACCGCCAAGACTTTGAAACCGCGGCCGAAATTCGGAAAAAGGAAATGAAACTGCGGAAAAAGGTCGAACGAGCAGCTGCCCGGCAAGCAGAAGCGGAACAGCCGGTTGAATATAAGTTACAAGAAACTGGTGAAGACGTTGCTCAAATTGTTTCCGATTGGACCGGGGTGCCGGTTACTCAAATGAAGCAATCTGAATCGGAACGGTTGGTTAACTTAGAAAAAATCTTGCACGAACACGTAATTGGGCAAGACGAGGCCGTTTCTTCAGTAGCTCGGGCAATCCGACGGGCCCGGTCCGGATTGAAAAATCCTAAACGACCAATTGGTTCATTTATGTTCCTTGGCCCAACTGGGGTAGGGAAGACGGAGCTGGCGAAGACCCTTGCTAACGTAATGTTTGGTTCAGAAGATAACATGATCCGGATTGACATGTCGGAATACATGGAACGTTTTAGCACCAGCCGGTTAGTAGGTTCGGCTCCTGGATACGTTGGCTATGACGAAGGTGGCCAACTGACCGAACAAGTTCGGCGCAAGCCATACTCGGTAGTCTTATTTGATGAAGTTGAAAAGGCCCATCCGGACGTGTTTAATTTGTTGCTCCAAGTCTTCGATGATGGATTCTTGACCGATTCGAAGGGGCGCCGGGTCGACTTTAGAAATACGATCATCATTATGACTTCTAATTTAGGGGCGACGGCGTTGCGGGATGAAAAATCAGTCGGTTTTGGAGCCCAAAACATGGCTGATGATTACCAAGCAATGGCCGCAAAGGTTAAGGAAGTCTTGAAGCAAAGTTTCCGACCAGAATTCTTAAACCGGATTGACGAAACGATTGTCTTCCATTCCTTAACCAAGCCAGAGTTGCATCAAATTGTAAAATTGATGTCGAAGGATATTATTCGGCGGATGAGTGCGCAAGGAATTAACATGAAGTTCACTCCAGCCGCAATTGACGTGGTAGCCGAAGCCGGGTTTGATCCTGAATACGGTGCTCGCCCAATTCGTCGAGCACTTCAAACACAAGTAGAAGATCAACTTAGTGAAATGTTGCTTGCTGGGCAAGTTAAGGTAGGCGACGACGTGACGATCGGGGCCCGCAACCACAAAATCACTTTTAAAGTGAAGGATGCTAAACCGGTAAGCAGTACAAGTAAATAAATGATTTGACAAAGCTTTTAAAAGAGCATAGAATATAATCTGTATGTTAAAGCTGGGTTAAATGAAACAGTGCGATCTATTGTCCGCAGTGTTTTAGAAAAAAAGCAAAAATAGTTTCTTGAATTAGGAACTGTTTTTGGTTTTTTTTTGCTAAAAAACAGGTGCTGGATCAATTTGTAATCAAACTGTAACATTTAACTTGTCTTAGAAATTGGAGAGGTGAATAACTTGGCAGGACATTTAGTTAAGTATGGTAAACATCGTACGCGCCGGAGCTATGCACGAATTAAAGAAGTACTCGATTTACCAAACTTAATCGAGATTCAAACGGATTCGTACCAATGGTTCTTAGACGAAGGTCTTCGGGAAATGTTCAACGACATTATGCCGATTGAAGATTTTGCCGGTAAATTGTCACTTGAGTTCGTTGACTATCAGTTGTTAGAACCAAAGTATACCGTTGATGAAGCTCGTGAACATGAAGCAAATTACTCTGCGCCATTGCACGTTACGTTACGGTTGACTAACCATGAAACGGGTGAAATCAAGTCTCAAGACGTCTTCTTTGGTGACTTCCCATTAATGACAGAACAAGGAACTTTCATTATTAATGGTGCTGAACGGGTTATTGTTTCACAATTGGTTCGTTCACCAGGGGTTTATTACAACTTAGACGTTGACAAAAATAATCGTAATATTTGGGGCGCAACGGTAATTCCTAACCGGGGTGCTTGGTTAGAATATGAAACTGATGCTAAGGAAGTTTCTTACGTTCGTATCGACCGGACTCGGAAGATTCCAATGACGGAATTAGTTCGGGCACTTGGTTTTGGTTCTGACGAAGAAATCATTGATATCTTTGGTGGGTCAGACAGTTTAGACTTTACCCTTGACAAAGATGTGCATAAAAATCCAGAAGATTCGCGAGTTGCGGAATCCTTAAAGGACATTTATGAACGCCTTCGTCCTGGTGAACCTAAAACTGCGGACAGTTCGCGGAGCTTATTGACTGCGCGTTTCTTTGATCCAAAGCGTTACGATATGGCACCAGTTGGTCGTTACAAGGTTAACAAGAAGTTAAGCTTGAAGACCCGCTTGCTAGGTCAAACCCTCGCTGAAACCCTTGCTGACCCAGATACAGGGGAAGTATTGGCTCAAAAGGGTGACGTTGTTGACAAAGACGTAATGAAGAAGTTGGCACCTTACCTTGATCGTCAAGATTTCAAGATGGTTACTTACCAACCTTCTGATGAAGCGGTAGTTCCAGAACCAATGACGATTCAAGTAATTAAGATTCAAGACCCTAACGATCCTGAACGTGAATTAAAGATGATCGGTAATGGGAACATTGATTTGAAGCTCAAGCACATTACTCCTGCCGATATTATTGCTTCAATTAACTACTTCTTCCTATTGCAACAAGGAATTGGTAGCACTGATGATATTGATCACTTGGGTAACCGTCGGATTCGTTCAGTTGGTGAATTGTTACAAAACCAATTCCGAATTGGTTTAGCTCGGATGGAACGGGTTGTTCGCGAACGGATGTCAATCCAAGATGCCGAAACCGTTACGCCACAACAATTAATTAATATTCGTCCAGTAGTGGCAGCAACTAAAGAATTCTTTGGTTCTTCACAATTGTCACAGTTCATGGATCAAACCAACCCGCTTGGCGAATTGTCGCATAAGCGTCGTCTTTCAGCTCTTGGACCAGGTGGTTTAACTCGTGACCGTGCTGGATACGAAGTCCGGGACGTTCACTATACTCACTATGGTCGGATGTGCCCAATTGAAACTCCCGAAGGTCCTAATATCGGATTGATCAATAACTTGGCTTCTTACGGAAAGATTAACCGTTACGGCTTTATTGAAACACCATACCGCCGGGTTTCTTGGAAAGATCACAAGGTAACCGACCGGATCGATTACTTGACTGCTGACGAAGAAGACCAATTCGTTATCGCCCAAGCGAACTCGCCGCTAAATGACGATGGTTCCTTTGTTGATGACGTAGTTATGGCTCGTCATGAAAGTGACAACATTGAAACCAGCATTGAAAACGTCGACTACATGGACGTTTCACCTAAGCAAGTAGTTGCGGTTGCGACGGCATGTATTCCTTTCTTGGAAAACGATGACTCTAACCGTGCTTTGATGGGTGCGAACATGCAGCGTCAGGCGGTTCCTTTGCTTGACCCTCACGCACCATTGATTGGTACTGGTATTGAATATAAAGCTGCACACGACTCAGGAGTTGCTTTGTTATGTCAACATCCTGGGGTTGTTGAATACGTTGACGCTCGTGAAATTCGGGTTCGTCGTGATGACGGTGCACTAGACACTTACAAATTGATGAAGTTCCGCCGTTCTAACGGTGGTAAGAACTACAACCAACGTCCAATTGTGCGGGTTAACGACAAGGTTGACGCCGACGATGTATTGGCTGATGGTCCATCAATGGAATTAGGTGAATTAGCGCTCGGTCAAAACCCATTGATTGCCTTCATGACGTGGCAAGGTTATAACTTCGAAGATGCGATTGCGATTAACGAACGCTTGGTTCGCGACGACGTTTATACTTCTATTCATATTGAAGAATATGAATCAGAAGCGCGTGACACGAAGTTAGGACCGGAAGAAATGACCCGTGAAATTCCAAACGTTGGTGAAGATGCATTGCGTAACCTTGACCAAGACGGAATTGTGCGGATTGGTGCTGAAGTCCAAGATGGCGACATCTTAGTTGGTAAAGTTACTCCTAAAGGGGTGACAGAACTTTCCGCTGAAGAACGGTTGTTACACGCTATCTTTGGTGAAAAGGCTCGTGAAGTTCGCGATACATCACTCCGTGTTCCACATGGTGGCGGCGGTATCGTCCAAGACGTGAAGATCTTCACTCGGGAAAATGGTGATGAACTTTCTCCTGGCGTTAACATGATGGTTCGAGTTTACATTGCTCAAAAACGTAAGCTTCAAGTTGGGGATAAGATGGCCGGCCGTCATGGTAACAAGGGTACCGTTTCGGTAGTTATTCCAGAAGAAGATATGCCATACATGCCAGATGGTACTCCAATCGACATTATGCTTAGTCCAATGGGTGTGCCTTCCCGTATGAATATCGGACAAGTTTTGGAATTGCATTTGGGAATGGCAGCTCGGAACCTAGGAATTCACATGACTACACCTGTTTTTGATGGTGCTCGTGACGAAGACATTTGGGAAGCCGTTGCCGAAGCTGGTATGGACTCCGATGCGAAGTCTGTATTGTACGATGGCCGAACAGGTGAACCGTTTGAACAACGGGTTGCGGTTGGTGTCATGCACTACATGAAGCTCGCCCACATGGTTGACGATAAGATTCATGCTCGTTCTATTGGACCTTACTCATTAGTTACGCAACAACCACTTGGTGGTAAAGCACAATTTGGTGGACAGCGTTTTGGTGAAATGGAAGTTTGGGCCCTTGAAGCTTATGGTGCAGCTTACACATTGCAAGAAATCTTAACTTACAAGTCTGATGATATTGTGGGACGGGTTAAGACTTATGAAGCAATCGTGAAGGGTGAATCAATTCCTCGTCCTGGCGTACCGGAATCATTCCGCGTGTTGGTTAAGGAATTGCAAGCTTTAGGACTAGACATGAAGGTTCTTGGAGAAGATAAGCAAGAGGTTGAACTTCGTGATATGGACGAAGATGATGATGAAGTTGTCAACGTTGATGCTCTAAGCAAGTATGCCGAAAAGCAAAAGGCGGCTAATGCTAACGAAGCTGACTCGTCAACAACGGAATCTACTCCTGTGGAAACTGAAAACAACCAAAATTAATTTTTATAAAAGAAAGAGGAGGTCAGTCCGTTGATCGATGTTAATAAATTCGAAAGTATGCAAATCGGTTTAGCTTCGCCTGATAAGATCCGGATGTGGTCGTATGGGGAAGTTAAGAAACCAGAAACCATCAACTATCGAACTTTAAAACCAGAAAAAGATGGGTTATTCGACGAACGCATTTTTGGACCGACTAAGGATTACGAATGTGCTTGTGGAAAGTACAAACGGATTCGTTATAAGGGAATTGTTTGTGATCGTTGTGGTGTTGAAGTTACTAAGTCAAAAGTTCGTCGCGAACGGATGGGACATATTGAACTTGCAGCTCCAGTAACTCACATCTGGTACTTTAAAGGTATTCCAAGTCGGATGGGCTTAGTACTTGACATGAGCCCTCGTTCATTGGAAGAAATTATTTACTTTGCTTCTTACGTAGTTGTTGATCCTGGTGATACTCCACTTGAAAAGAAGCAATTGCTAACTGAACGTGAATACCGGGCTAAGTTAGACGAATACGGAAATCGTTTCGTAGCTAAGATTGGTGGGGAAGCTATCCAAGCCTTGCTACAAAGCGTGGATCTAGAAAAAGAAGCTAACTTACTAAAAGAAGAATTGAAGGAAGCTTCTGGCCAAAAACGGACGCGTGCCGTACGTCGTTTGGACATTATTGAAGCCTTCATCAAGTCTGGTAACCATCCGGATTGGATGGTAATGGATGCTATCCCAGTTATTCCGCCAGATCTTCGTCCAATGGTTCAATTGGATGGTGGCCGTTTTGCTACTTCCGACTTGAACGATTTGTATCGGCGGGTAATTAACCGGAATAACCGGTTGAAACGCTTATTAGACTTGAACGCACCGGGAATTATCGTGCAAAACGAAAAACGGATGCTCCAAGAAGCGGTAGATGCGTTGATCGATAATGGTCGGCGTGGTCGTCCGGTTGCTGGTCCTGGTAACCGTCCGTTGAAGTCACTCTCTCACATGTTGAAAGGTAAGCAAGGACGTTTCCGTCAAAACTTACTTGGTAAGCGGGTTGACTACTCCGGACGTTCGGTTATTGATGTTGGTCCATCATTAAAGATGAACCAAATGGGTCTCCCAGTTCCAATGGCAATGGAATTATTCAAGCCATTCATTATGAAGGAATTGGTTAGCCGGAACTTAGCTTCTAACATTAAGAACGCTAAGCGGAAAATCGATCGTAAAGACGAAGAAGTTTATGACGTTTTAGAAGATGTTATTAAGGAACATCCCGTGCTATTGAACCGGGCCCCTACTTTGCATCGACTTGGTATTCAAGCCTTTGAACCAGTTCTTGTTAGTGGTAAGGCAATGCGGCTTCACCCATTAGCTTGTGAAGCTTATAACGCTGACTTTGATGGGGACCAAATGGCGATCCACGTTCCGCTATCTAACGAAGCTCAAGCAGAAGCACGGCTCTTAATGCTTGCTGCTCACCACATTTTGGCACCTAAGGATGGTAAGCCAGTGGTTACGCCTTCTCAAGATATGGTTATCGGTAACTACTGGTTAACCATGGAACGTGCTGAAAGCGTTGGGGAAGGAATGATCTTTAACGACCTCGACGAAGTTAAACTTGCTTTGCAAAATGGTTACGTATCAATTCACACCCGAATTGGGGTGCGGGCAAGTTCAATGCCTGAAAAGCCATTTACCGATCAACAACGGCAACAAATTTTGATCACCACGGCTGGTAAGATGTTGTTCAACGACATTTTGCCAAAGGATTTTGTTTATCTGAACGCGCCAACTAACGAAAACTTAGTTAACGGTACGCCGGATGAATACTTCCTTGAAGCTGGTGAAGATATTCATGAACAATTGAACCAACGTCCGCTACTTTCACCGTTCAAGTCTGGATTCTTGAGTGATGTAATTGCGGAAGTTTACAAGCAATACAAAGTTACCGAAACTTCCTTGCTCCTTGACCGGATGAAGGATCTTGGTTTCTACCGTTCCACACTTTCTGGATTAACCGTGGGGATTGCGGATATTACCAACTTGCCGGACAAGCCTGCGATTATTGCTGCAGCGCATAAGAAGGTCGCAACGGTTACTAAACAATTCCGTCGTGGTTTGATTACGGATGACGAACGTTATGAACGGGTTATTGGAATTTGGAACGATGCTAAGGATGAAATTCAACAACGGTTGATGGATACCTTCGATCCACAAAATCCAATCTTCATGATGTCGGATTCTGGTGCTCGTGGTAACATCTCTAACTTTACGCAGCTTGCCGGGATGCGTGGTTTGATGGCTGCGCCTAATGGTAAGATCATGGAATTGCCAATCTTGTCAAACTTCCGTGAAGGACTTAGTGTTTTGGAAATGTTTATTTCTACTCACGGTGCTCGTAAAGGAATGACCGATACGGCCTTGAAGACCGCTAACTCAGGTTACTTGACTCGTCGTTTGGTTGACGTTGCCCAAGATGTTATCGTTCGTGAAAAGGATTGTGGTACTGACCGCGGTCTATTGATCACTGCGATTGCAGAAGGTAACGAAATGATTGAACCACTTTACGACCGGATCCTTGGTCGTTACACCATGAAGTCAGTTATCAATCCAGAAACTGGCAAGGTGATCGTGGGTCAAAACGAAATGATCGACGAACGTAGTGCACAAGAAATTATTGATGCTGGTATCCAAGAAGTAACTATCCGTTCCGCATTTACATGTAACACGGCTCACGGGGTTTGTGAAAAGTGTTACGGCCGGAACATGGCTACTGGGGACCGGGTTGAAGTTGGTGAAGCAGTTGGTACAGTTGCTGCTCAATCAATCGGTGAACCAGGTACTCAGCTTACCATGCGTAACTTCCATACTGGTGGGGTTGCTGGTAACGCCGATATTACCCAAGGTCTTCCACGTATCCAAGAAATTGTGGAAGCTCGTAATCCTAAGGGACCTGCTGAAATTTCCGAAGTTACTGGGGTGGTTGAATCCATTGAAGAAGATCCTGCCGAAGGTACTAAGGAAGTTACCGTTAAGGGTGAAACAGATACCCGGACGTATAGCTTACCAATCACTGCCCGCATGAAGGTAGCTGAAGGTGACTACATCCACCGTGGTGCACCACTTAACGAAGGTTCTATCGATCCGAAGAAGCTTATCAAGGTTCGTGACGTACTTTCTACTGAAAACTACTTGCTCAGTGAAATCCAAAAGGTTTACCGTATGCAAGGTATTGAAATCAGTGACAAGCACGTTGAAATCATGATTCGTCAAATGCTTCGGAAAGTACGGGTTATGGATCCAGGTGACACAGATATTCTTCCAGGAACGTTGATGGACATCGACGACTTCAAGAAGGATAACTACAAGACCTTGATCGCTGGTGGAATCCCGGCAACATCTCGTCCAGTAATTCTTGGTATTACTAAGGCTGCTTTGGAAACTAATAGTTTCTTATCCGCGGCTTCCTTCCAAGAAACTACCCGAGTATTGACGGACGCAGCTATTCGCGGTAAGAACGATCCGTTGGTTGGTTTGAAGGAAAATGTTATTATCGGTAAGATTATTCCTGCCGGTACTGGAATGACAGACTACCGTCAAATTAAACCAGAAGTGGTTGGTGGCAATACTGAACAACCACAAACGTTAAGCGACGTTGAAAAAGAAATGAACGAAACAATTGAAAATTAATTGTGAATTTTAAAAGGGTGTTCCAAGTTATTTTGACTTGGAACACCCTTTTTTGTTAGGAATGGAATTTAATTTTAGAAGTTGCTGCGCAGACTTTGGGCGAGCTGGTCGAAGCGGTCGTAAAAGGCAGCTGCATTAACCTGGGTAACAAAGGTGACGGGACGTCCCGCCGGATCCGGATACGTTTTTCCAGCCGAAATCCCCTTAGAAACCACCTTTACATTCAGTGGCTTGCTAGAAACTAGTTCAGGATACTTGCTAATTAAGGTGGTGAGCACGTCCCAAAGGTAGTAAGTTGAATTAGCTTCGAAAGAGTGCACTAATGAGTAACCTTGACCAATCAAGTCGAGAGCGGGGTACTGCCGTTGTTTTGCCCAACGTTGACGTAGCGCAGTGGTGAGGGGGACTTGGTTAGTACTGTCTAGGCTGACGATAGTAATCGGTAAATCGCTATCAAATACAGTTTGCACTGCCTCGGGGTCCCAAAAAGCGTTCCATTCAGCAGAGCCGTCGTGTGCAGGTTCGGCTACGTTTCCGATCCCGTTCATTGAGCCCCCCATCCAGAATAGCCGATCAATTTTGGCGGTGATGGTGGGATCAACTGCTAAAGCACGTGCTAAATCAGTCAATGGACCAGTCATTACGAGGGTGACTGGCACAGATGATTGCTGAAGTTTTTGGACCATGTCGAGGTGCGCCGGCTGTTTAGCTAACCGAGTTTGGGGATTACCCTCATTGAGGTGTTCATTTAAAATCGGGAAATCATCGAACGAAAATGCACTTAGCCGCCATTCCTTAGGAAATTGGTTGACTGGTCGGGAATCGGATTGGGCCACTTCGAGTTGGCTAGGCGAACCGAATAGATCGATAATTTTGCGCGATGCCGAAACGGCGGGTTCGACGTAAGAGTCGGCGCCCACGGCACTAACCCCGACAATTTCCGTATCTGGAAAAGCGAGTAATAAAATCAACGAAACTAAATCATCAACGTTGCCGTCGTGATTGAAATAAATTTTTTGCATGATGGTAACCCCCTAAATTTGATTATGGTTATCTTAGCATAATTAGTTGTGGAGCTGAATGGTTAATATAGGTAAGGACTAACCAATTGGCGGCAAAAAGGCAGGGGACGAAGGCAACCATTCGTTGTTTGGTAACCATTATGCGCACTAACGCAATTAAGCAGGCTAAGCAAATAATTCCTGAAGTTACGGACGTCCCGAATAGGAGGGCGAGAAAAACCATTACTTCAAGGTCGCCTTGACCCATTTTTTGGAAAAAACGCTGGTTTTCAAAGTTATTTAATAGTAAAACGGTTAATAGCACGAGTGCTGCAAATTTCACACCGCTAAAGGATTGGTAAGTTTCAAATAGCGCGGGAAATAGCAAAATTTGGGAGTGGATTTGTCTAGTGGCGTAATCTTCTACACTAAGAAAACTTAGAATCAGCAGAGTTAGAAGTGTAAAGGGTTCGCCAGTAGTTAGTTGTATGGTTAACCAAAAGCCGATTCCGCTAACGACTTCGAGACCCAGCATTTTGAGGGGAATCTGGTTTCCGCAAAAAAGACAGCGCCCCTTGCTAAAGCAGTAGCTAAAAATAGGGAATAAACAAAAGTAGGGTAGGGGAGTTAAACAATAATCACAATGGGAAGCGGGAAAAGTAATGGAATCCCCGGTTAAGCGACGTTGATAAGTAGCCATTAAAAAAGATCCCCACGAACAGCCAAAGTAAAAAATTAAAAAATGATAGAATAATAGCATTGAATTTTCCTCCTCGGTAACCGTAACTAAGTATAAAACTACGAAACTAACGGAGCGTTTTTTTAATTGATTAACTTGCATTCAATAAAATTGCGTGATATTCTATTTAAGGTGCTTTTTGTGGACAGGTTCTCTGCGCAAATGCAGACATGCTGACTGGAAACGTTAGCCCTGGTACCCGTCCTGGCCATCTTTTTTTATAGCAAAAAAAGAACCGCCTGGATATGTGTACTTAAAAATACTTAAATTATTTTTCAATTATTTGGAAGGAGAAACATCGATGCCTACAATTAACCAATTGGTTCGTAAGGGTCGTCGTTCTCAAAGCTCGAAGTCAAAGGCTCCAGCTTTGAACTACGGCTACAACAGCATGAAGAAGTCTCAAGTTAATAATCCAGCTCCTCAAAAACGTGGAGTTGCAACACGTGTCGGTACTATGACACCTAAGAAGCCTAACTCAGCTTTGCGTAAGTATGCTCGTGTTCGTTTATCTAACTTGATCGAAGTTACAGCATACATTCCTGGTATTGGTCACAACCTTCAAGAACATAGTGTTGTCTTGATCCGTGGTGGACGTGTAAAGGATTTACCTGGTGTTCGTTACCATGTTATCCGTGGTGCACTTGATACAGCAGGGGTTACTGATCGTAAACAAAGCCGTTCTAAATACGGTACAAAGAAGCCTAAGAAGTAAGGAGGTCGTGTATAAATGCCAAGAAAAGGTCCAGCACCAAAACGCGAAGTATTACCAGATCCAATTTATAACTCAAAGCTTGTTACACGCTTAATCAACCGTTTAATGTTAGATGGTAAGCGTGGAAAAGCTTCAAAGATTCTATACAAAGCTTTCGATATTATCGAAAAGGAAACGGGTTCTCAACCAACTGAAGTATTCGAAGAAGCAATGAACAACATCATGCCTGTCCTTGAAGTTAAGGCTCGTCGTGTTGGTGGTTCTAACTACCAAGTTCCGATCGAAGTACGTCCAGACCGTCGTACAACCCTTGGTTTACGTTGGTTAGTTAACTACGCTCGTCTCCGTGGTGAACACACAATGTCAGAACGTCTTGCACGTGAAATCATGGATGCTGCTAACAACACTGGTGCATCTGTTAAGAAACGTGAAGATACACATAAGATGGCTGAAGCTAACCGTGCCTTTGCACATTATCGTTGGTAAAATTCAGTCGTTGCAATTACTTGTTGCAACCATTGATGACTATTATATGGATGCATATAGTAGTCATTTTTTCTAACAGGCTATTAATTGATTTCATTGGAAGGAGAAACTTTAAATAATGGCTAACAAACGTGAGTTTCCTTTAGAAAAGACTCGTAACATCGGTATCATGGCTCACATTGATGCTGGTAAGACTACCACAACCGAACGAATCTTGTACTATACAGGTAAAATCCACAAAATCGGTGAAACCCATGATGGTGCTTCACAAATGGACTGGATGGAACAAGAACAAGAACGTGGGATCACAATCACATCCGCTGCTACAACTGCAGCATGGAAAGACCACCGGATTAACATCATTGATACCCCAGGACACGTGGACTTCACTATCGAAGTTGAACGTTCTCTCCGGGTGCTTGATGGTGCGGTAGCCGTTCTTGATGCACAAGCAGGGGTTGAACCACAAACTGAAACAGTTTGGCGTCAAGCTTCTGATTACAACGTTCCCCGGATCGTTTTTGCTAACAAGATGGATAAGATCGGCGCTAACTTCGACTTCTCCGTACAATCATTACGTGACCGTCTTCAAGCTAATGCTTTACCAATTCAAATGCCAATCGGTGCCGAAGATGACTTTGAAGGGGTTATTGACTTAGTTAAAATGAAGGCCGACTTGTATGATGAAGACGAATTAGGTACCGAATGGGATACCGTTGAAATTCCTGACCAATACAGGGAAGAAGCTGAAAAACGTCGTGGCGAAATGCTTGAAATTTTAGCTGACGTTGACGAAAACATCATGGAAAAATACCTTGGCGGTGAAGAAATTTCTACTGATGAAATCAAAGCTGCTATCCGTAAGGGTACTTTGTCACTTGAATTGTTCCCAGTACTTGCTGGTTCAGCATTCAAGAACAAGGGTGTTCAAATGATGTTAGACGCTGTTGTGGATTACTTACCATCTCCATTGGATGTTAAGCCATACGGTGCTACAGATCCTGATACTGGTGAAGAAGTTCAATTGATTGCCGGCGACGACAAGCCATTTGCTGCTTTGGCATTTAAGGTTGCTACTGACCCATTTGTTGGTCGTTTGACATTTATCCGTGTTTACCAAGGTACTTTGGAATCTGGTTCATACGTATTAAATGCTACAAAGAACAAGCGTGAACGGGTTGGTCGTTTGCTACAAATGCACTCTAACCAACGTCAAGAAATCCCAGAAGTATTCTCTGGTGATATCGCTGCCGCAATCGGTTTGAAGAACACTACTACTGGTGATTCTTTAACTGATCCAGATCATCCATTACACTTGGAATCAATGCAATTCCCAGAACCAGTTATCGAAGTTGCCGTTGAACCAAAATCAAAGGCTGACCAAGATAAGATGGACGTTGCTTTACAAAAACTTGCTGAAGAAGATCCTTCATTCCGTGCTGAAACTAACCCAGAAACTGGGGAAACAGTTATCGCCGGAATGGGTGAACTTCACTTGGATATCATCGTTGACCGGATGAAGCGTGAATTTAACGTTGAAGCTAAGATTGGTGCTCCACAAGTTTCTTACCGTGAAGCATTTACAAAACAAACTTCTGCTCAAGGTAAGTTTGTTCGTCAATCTGGTGGTAAAGGTCAATATGGTGATGTTTGGATCGAATTCACACCTAACGAAGAAGGTAAAGGATTCGAATTCGAAGACGCTATCGTTGGTGGTGTAGTTCCTCGTGAATACATTCCATCAGTTGAACAAGGTTTGAAGGAAGCTATGAATAACGGTGTTCTTGCAGGTTATCCATTAGTTGACTTGAAGGCTAAGTTATACGATGGTAGTTACCACGAAGTCGATTCTAGTGAAGCTGCCTTCAAGGTTGCTGCTTCAATCGCTTTACGGGAAGCTGCTAAGACGGCTGCACCAGTTATCTTAGAACCAGTTATGAAGGTTGAAATCCGTGTTCCAGAAGAATACATGGGTGATATCATGGGTCAAGTAACTGCTCGTCGTGGTCGTGTTGAAGGTATGGAAGCAATTGCTGGTGCTGAAGAAATCCACGCATTTGTTCCACTTTCAGAAATGTTTGGCTATGCAACTACGCTTCGTTCTGCATCACAAGGTCGTGGTACATTTACAATGACCTTTGATCACTACGAACCAGTTCCAAAGTCAATCCAAGAAGAAATTATCAAGAAAAATGGCGGTAAAGCTGAATAATTTCTAAAATCGAAGTTCTCTTTTTTAACGTTTAAAGCGTTAGGGAAGGGAACTTCTTTTTTTGCAAAAAAAATCGCTAAATGCCCTTGCCACGGGGGCGTTTTTCATGTATCATAATCAAGTACCGTGTAAAAACGAGGGGGCATACTGCCCTCCCCACGGTGGTGTATAAGCAGAGCGTTGATGTGAAAGGTTGCGACACACCCGGCCGCTTTGCCACAGGGTGTGGCGGTAATTTTCACGGAGCAAGTCTTATTTTTAAAATAGACGAGGGAGGTAACACAATGGCAAAACAAAAAATTCGTATTCGCCTTAAGGCTTACGAACATCGTATTTTAGATCAATCTGCTGACAAGATTGTTGAAACAGCAAAACGCACTGGTGCAACAATTTCGGGTCCAATCCCATTGCCAACAGAACGCACAGTTTACACTGTTTTGAGTTCTCCACACAAGTTCAAGAAGGCTCGTGAACAGTTTGAAATGCGCACACATAAGCGTTTGATTGATATCGTTAACCCTACACCAAAGACAGTTGATTCTTTGATGAAGCTTGACTTGCCAAGCGGTGTAGATATCGAAATCAAATTATAATTTTAAAGCACAAACGGAGGTGTACTAATGACCACAAAAGGAATCTTAGGTAAGAAGGTCGGAATGACACAGGTTTTCACTGAAGCTGGTGAATTAATCCCAGTTACAGTAATCGATACTACTCCTAACGTTGTATTGCAACTTAAGACTGTTGAAAACGACGGTTATGCAGCAGCTCAATTAGGTTTTGACGACAAGCGTCAAGTATTGAGTAACAAACCTGAACAAGGCCATGTAGCAAAAGCAAATACAAATCCTAAGCGCTTCATTCACGAAATCAGAGATGTTGAGCTTGGGGAAGATGTTAAAGTCGGAGACAAGATCGCAGCAGACATCTTTGAAGCAGGTGACTTCGTCGATGTAACTGGTACTACTAAGGGACATGGTTTCCAAGGTGTTATCAAAAAAGACGGTCAACGTCGTGGTCCGATGGCGCACGGTTCTCGTTACCACCGTCGTCCTGGTTCATTGGGAGCAATTATTAACCGCGTGTTCCCAGGTAAGAAGTTGCCAGGTCGCATGGGTAACAAGACAGTTACAATTCAAAATCTAGAAATCGTTAAGGCAGATACAGAAAACAACGTACTTTTGGTTAAGGGTAACGTACCTGGCGCTAAGAAGTCATACGTAGTTGTTAAGAGTACTGTAAAAAACACATCTAAATAAGAGAGGAGGACCAATAAATGGCTAACGTATCATTATTCAAACAAGACGGAACTCAAAACGGAACCGTTGAATTAAATGCCGACATCTTCGGTATTGAACCCAACAACGATGTGGTCTTTGAAGCCGTAGTTATGCAACGTGCATCTATGCGCCAAGGAACACACGCAGTAAAGAATCGTAGTGCTGTACGTGGTGGTGGTAAGAAACCATGGCGTCAAAAGGGTACTGGACGTGCTCGTCAAGGTTCAATTCGTTCACCACAATGGCGTGGCGGAGGAATTGTCTTCGGACCAACTCCTCGTTCATACGCATACAGCATTCCAAAGAAAATGCGTCGCTTAGCATTGAAGTCAGTACTTTCACAAAAGGTATTGGATGAAAGCTTGGTTGTTGTTGATGAATTTAAGTTCGAAACTCCAAAGACAAAGGACTTTGCTCAATCATTAAGCAAACTTAATGTTGAAAAGAAAGCTCTATTAGTTCTTGAAGAAGATAACGAAAGTGCTGTATTGGCTGCTCGTAATTTATCTAACGTAAAAATTGTTGAACCAACTGGTATCAACGTTTTAGATATTATGAATAGCGACAAACTTGTCATTACACAAAAGGCTCTTTCTCAAGTAGAGGAGGCTCTAGCATAATGGAATCACGTGATATTATTTTACGCCCAGTTGTTACCGAAGCATCCATGGCGTTGATTGACGACAAGCGTTACACGTTTGACGTAGATCCTCGTGCTACAAAGACTCAAGTTAAGAAAGCTATCGAAGAGATCTTTGATGTTAAGGTAATCAAGGTTAACATTATGAATGTTAAAGGTAAGTTGAAGCGCCAAGGCCGTTACGCTGGTTACACAAAGAAGCGTCGTAAGGCAATCGTTCAACTTTCAGAAGATTCAAAAGAAATCCAATTATTTGGTGAAGAATAAAAAATAGGAGGGAAACAACGTGGGGATTAAGAAATTTAAGCCAACAACGAATGCTCGTCGTGGCATGACACAATTGGACTACGCTGAAATTACAAAGAAGCGTCCAGAAAAGTCATTGTTGGAATCTCAAAGCCATTCAGCTGGTCGTAACAACTACGGTCGGATGACGGTTCGCCATCGTGGTGGTGGTAACAAGCGTCAATACCGGATCATCGACTTTAAGCGGATTAAAGACGATGTGCCAGCAACAGTTAAGGCAATCGAATATGATCCAAACCGTTCAGCTAACATTGCATTGCTTGTTTACGCTGATGGTGTTAAATCATACATCATTGCTCCTAAAGGTTTAAAAGTTGGCGACCAAGTTCAATCTGGACCTGAAGCCGACATTAAAGTAGGTAACGCGCTACCACTTGCAAACATTCCTGTTGGTACAGTTATCCACAATATTGAATTAAAACCAGGTAAGGGTGGACAACTTGTTCGTTCTGCTGGTACATCAGCTCAATTACTTGGTAAAGAAGGCAAGTATGCACTTGTTCGTCTTGCATCTTCAGAAGTTCGTATGATTCTTGCTACAAACCGTGCCACAATTGGTGCTGTAGGTAACGAAGAACACGAATTAATCAACGTTGGTAAAGCTGGTCGTAACCGTTACGCTGGTCAACGTCCACACGTTCGTGGTTCTGTAATGAACCCTAACGATCATCCACATGGTGGTGGTGAAGGTAAGGCACCTATCGGACGTCCATCTCCACTTTCTCCATGGGGTAAGAAAACAATTGGTAAGAAGACTCGTAACAAACATAACAAGTCAAACAAATTTATCGTTCGTGGTCGTAAACGCGGTCGCTTAGGTAATATCTAGAACAGTTTTCGAAGGAGGTCAAATTAATGGGTCGTAGTTTAAAAAAGGGACCATTCGCTGATGAACATCTTTTGAAGAAGATCGATGCACAAAAAGATCAAGAAAAGAAATCAGTTATCAAGACATGGTCACGTCGTTCAACAATTTTTCCAAGTTTCATCGGTTACACAATCGCTGTATACGATGGTAGAAAACATGTTCCAGTTTATATCCAAGATGATATGGTTGGTCATAAGCTTGGCGAATTTGTTCCAACTCGCACATTCCGTGGTCACGGTGGCGACGACAAAAAGACATCTGGAAAGTAAGGAGGATGAATCATGGCTGAACAAGTAACATCTGCACAGGCAACTGCAAAGACTGTTCGGATTGCCGCTCGTAAGGTTCGTCTCGTAGTCGATCTTATCAGAGGTAAAAGTGTCGCTGAAGCTTTTGCAATTCTTAAATTTACACCGCGCAGTGCTTCACCTATCGTAGAAAAGGTATTGAAGTCTGCAGTGGCGAATGCTGAAAATAACTTTGATTTGGATCGTGAAGATTTGGTAATTAGCAAAGTCTTTGTTAACGAAGGACCAACGTTGAAACGTTTCCGTCCACGTGCTAAGGGCTCGGCATCACCAATCAACAAACGGACAAGTCATATTACAGTTGTAGTATCAGAAAAATAGGAGGGATAACGCGTGGGTCAAAAAGTAAATCCTAATGGATTCCGTGTTGGTGTCATTCGTGATTGGCAAGCAAAATGGTATGCTGATAAAGACTTTGCTAAGTTCCTTGGCGAAGACATCAAGATTCGTGAATTTATCGCAAAGCAACTCACTGATGCTTCCGTATCTACTGTTGAAATTGAACGTGCTGCAAATCGTGTTAACATTTCAATTCACACTGCAAAACCAGGTATGGTTATCGGTAAAGGTGGATCAGAAGTTGAAAAGTTGCGTAAACAACTAAATGAATTAACTGGCAAACGTGTTCACATCAACATCGTTGAAATCAAGAAACCTGATCTTGAAGCAAAACTTGTTGGTGAAAACATTGCTGCTCAACTAGAAGGACGGGTTGCATTCCGTCGTGCTATGAAACAAGCTATGCAACGCTCAATGCGTGCCGGCGCTAAAGGTATTAAGACACAAGTTGCAGGTCGTCTAAACGGAGCCGACATGTCACGTGTAGAACACTATTCCGAAGGTAAGGTTCCTCTTCACACATTACGTGCTGATGTGGATTACGCTTGGGTTGAAGCTCGTACTACATACGGTCAACTTGGTGTTAAGACATGGGTTTACCGTGGTGAAATTTTACCTGAAGCAAAGGAAGCTAATAACAACTCTAAAGAACAAGGAGGGAAATAAGCATGTTAGTACCTAAGAGAGTAAAACATCGTCGCGAACATCGTGGACGGATGCGTGGTGCCGCTAAAGGCGGTAAGACAGTTACTTTTGGTGAATTCGGCTTACAAGCATTGACTTCATCATGGATTACTAACCGCCAAATTGAAGCTGCTCGTATCGCAATGACGCGTTACATGAAGCGTGGCGGTAAAGTTTGGATTAAGATTTTCCCTCATAAATCATACACATCTAAAGGTGTGGGTGTTCGTATGGGTAATGGTAAAGGTACTCCAGAAGGCTGGGTTGCACCAGTAAAACGCGAAAAGGTTATGTTTGAAGTTGCAGGTGTTCCTGAAGAAGTTGCCCGCGAAGCTCTTCGCTTGGCAGCTATGAAACTTCCTGTTAAGACAAAGATTATCGCACGCGAGGAAGTAGGTGGCGAATCAGATGAAGGCTAAAGAAATTAATGAATTAACCACTGACGAAATGATCAACAAGGAAAAAGAGTACAAGGACGAGTTATTCAACCTACGTTTCCAATTGGCAACTGGCCAACTTGAAAACACTGCTCGCCTTAAAGCTGTTCGCAAGAACATTGCGCGGATCAAAACTGCTCTACGTCAACAAGAATTAAACAAGTAAAAGAATACGAAGGGAGGACTTAGTCAATGAGTGGAGAACGTAACGCACGAAAGGTTTACCAAGGACGCGTAGTTTCTGACAAGATGGATAAGACTATCACAGTCCAAATCGATACTTACAAGACACATCCAGTTTACGGTAAACGTGTAAAGTACTCAAAGAAATATAAGGCACATGACGAAAATAACGCTGCAAAGAAGGGCGATATCGTAACAATCATGGAAACAAGACCTTTGTCTGCAACAAAGAGATTCCGTTTGCTTGATATCGTTGAAAAAGCAGTTATTATCTAGCTCATGTTTCGTATTCTGATACAAAATTGAAGGGAGGACACTAACTGTGATCCAACAAGAGAGTCGTTTGAAAGTTGCTGACAATTCTGGAGCACGTGAACTGTTGGTTATTAAGGTATTGGGTGGTTCCCGTGTTAAATTTGGTTACATTGGTGACGTTGTGGTTGCTACGGTTAAACAAGCAACACCAGGTGGCGTTGTCAAAAAAGGTGACGTTGTCAAAGCGGTTGTTGTTCGTACAAAACAAGGCGCACATCGTGCTGATGGTTCATACATCAAATTTGACGAAAATGCTGCAGTATTAATTAAAGATGATAAGAGTCCACAAGGAACACGTATCTTTGGCCCAGTTGCACGTGAATTACGTGATAAGGACTACATGAAGATTGTTTCTTTGGCTCCTGAAGTATTGTAATCGACCATCATAACGAAGGAGGTGCGCCATTAAATGTTCGTAAAAGTTGGCGACAAAGTTCGCGTAATCAGCGGAAAAGACAAGGGCAAGGAAGGTACCATCAAACAAACACTTGCTAAAAAGAACCGTGTTGTTGTTGAAGGCATTAACATGATTAAAAAACATCAAAAGCCTAACAATGCAAATCCTCAAGGTGGAATTCTTGATATTGAAGCACCAATCGATGTTTCAAACGTAATGCTTATCGATCCATCAACTAATGAACCAACTCGGGTTGGTTTCAAGGTTGTTGATGGTAAAAAAGTTCGTGTTTCTAAAAAAACTGGCGAAAGTATCGACAAGTAATCTAAACGGAGGGAGGAAAATAAATTCATGGCAAATCGTTTAAAAGAAAAGTTCGTTAACGAAATTACACCTGATCTAGTTAAGAAATTTGACTACACATCAGTTATGCAAGTACCAAAGATTGAAAAAATCGTTTTGAATATGGGTGTTGGTGATGCAGTTGCTAACTCAAAGAACCTTGATGAAGCTGTTGCTGAATTAGCACTTATTTCAGGACAAAAGCCACTTGTTACAAAGGCTAAAAAGTCAATTGCTGGATTCCGTCTTCGTGAAGGTATGTCAATTGGTGCCAAAGTTACACTTCGTGGTGAAAGAATGTATGACTTCTTAGACAAGTTGATCAACGTTTCATTACCTCGAGTTCGTGATTTCCACGGTGTTAGCCGTACCGCCTTTGATGGCCGCGGTAACTACACATTAGGTGTTCGCGAACAATTGATTTTCCCAGAAATCGATTTTGATAATGTTAACCGTGTTCGTGGTTTGGATATCGTAATCGTTACGACAGCAAACACTGACGAAGAATCACGTGAATTATTGGCAGAATTTGGAATGCCATTTGAAAAGTAAGCGAAGGGAGCAAACAAATTGGCTAAAAAATCATTAGTTGTAAAGAGTGAACGTCCTGCTAAGTTCTCAACTCAAGCATATACTCGTTGCGAACGTTGTGGCCGTCCACACTCTGTATACCGTAAATTCCATTTATGCCGTATTTGCCTTCGTGAATTAGCTCATGAAGGACAAATTCCTGGTATGAAGAAAGCTAGTTGGTAAAAAGAAATCAGAGTTAAAGGAGGGTAATACTGAATGTCTATGACAGATCCGATTGCAGACTTTCTTACTCGTATTCGTAATGCGAACATGGTTCGTCACGAATCTTTAGAAGTACCTGCATCAAAAATTAAGAAGGATATTGCTGAAATTCTTAAGAACGAAGGCTTTATCAAAGATGTTGAATATATTGACGATGACAAACAAGGCATCATTCGTGTATTCCTAAAATATGGAAAGAACAACGAACGAGTTATCTCTGGTTTGAAGCGTATTTCAAAACCTGGATTACGTTCATACGTAAAAGCTGATGAAGTTCCGAAGGTGTTGAATGGTTTGGGTATCGCAATCATCTCAACTTCTGAAGGTGTAATCACAGATAAAGAAGCACGCGCTAAGAAAATCGGTGGAGAAGTATTAGCTTACATCTGGTAATTTTTTAGATAAGGAGGTGCCGTTCAATGAGCCGTATCGGTAGAAAACCAGTTGAAGTTCCAGCTGGTGTTGAAATTAAACAAGACGGAAACGTCGTTACTGTTAAAGGACCTAAGGGTGAATTAACACGCACAATGAGTGCGGATATTAAAATGAACGTTGAAGGAAATGTTGTTACATTTGATCGTCCAAGCGATGATAACAAGATGCGCGCATTACATGGTACTACACGCGCTAACTTTAACAACATGGTTGAAGGAGTAACCAACGGTTTCGAAAAGAAACTCGAATTAGTCGGTGTTGGTTACCGTGCTCAACTTAAAGGTAAGAAGCTTGTTTTAAACCTAGGTTACTCAAACCCAGTTGAAATGGAAGCTCCTGAAGACCTTAAGGTAGAAGTACCTGACAACACACACATTAATATCAGTGGAATTAGCAAGCAACGCGTTGGTGATTTTGCCGCTGAAATCCGTGCCGTACGTTCACCAGAACCTTACAAAGGTAAAGGGGTTCGCTACGTTGGTGAATACGTTCGCCGCAAGGAAGGTAAGACAGGTAAGTAATCTAGCAGCTTGATATAGTTAGCTGATAATTTAAAAATATGAGGTGAAAATTTTGATTTCAAAACCAGATAAGAATAAGAAACGTCAACGTCGTCACGCACGTATTCGTTCAAAAATCTCTGGTACTGCAGAGTGCCCACGCTTAAATGTATATCGTTCTAACAAAAACATCTACGCTCAAGTAATTGATGACGTAGCGGGTGTAACGCTAGTTAGTGCCTCAACATTAGATAGCGAAGTTTCAGGTGGCTCAAAGACTGAAGCTGCTGCACAAGTTGGTGCTTTGGTTGCTAAGAGAGCTGTTGAAAAGAAAATCGAAAATGTCGTTTTTGATCGTGGTGGATACCTTTACCATGGTCGTGTGCAAGCTTTAGCTGAAGCTGCTCGCGAAAACGGACTTAAATTTTAAGGATAGGAGGGAAATACGTACATGTCTAAGTTTATCGATCCAGAAAAATTGGAATTGGAAGACCGCGTAGTTGCCATCAACCGGGTTACAAAGGTTGTTAAAGGTGGACGCCGTCTTCGTTTTGCTGCTTTAGTCGTTGTTGGTGACAAGAACGGTCATGTTGGTTTTGGTACTGGTAAAGCTCAAGAAGTTCCAGAAGCAATCCGTAAAGCAGTTGAAACTGCACGTAAGAGTTTGATCGAAGTTCCAATCGTTGGAACAACTCTCCCTCACGAAGCCATCGGTGTTTACGGTGGTGGACGGATTCTGATGAAGCCAGCTGCTGAAGGTTCTGGAGTTACTGCTGGTGGTGCTGTTCGTGCCGTTATGGAATTAGCCGGTGTTGATGATGTTACAAGTAAGCGTTTGGGTTCAAACACTCCAGTTAACGTTATCCGTGCTACTTTCGAAGGCCTTAAGAGCATGCGTAATGCAGAAGAAGTTGCTGCCCTACGTGGGGTTTCAGTCGATCATTTAGCTGAATAAGGAGGATATTCTGATGTCACAATTAAAAGTTACATTAATTAAAAGTGCCGCACATCGCCTCCCTAAACAAAGAAAAATTGTTAAGGAATTAGGTCTTGGCCGGGTTAACAGTTCGGTTGTCCTACCTAACAATGAGGCAACTCGTGGAGCAATTTTCCACATTGCACACTTAATCGAAGTCGAAGAAGTAAAATAATATTGTAAGATTGGAGGTTTCCTTGCATGAAGTTGAATGAATTAAAGCCTAGCGAAGGCTCACGGACTAGCCGCAAACGGATCGGCCGTGGTGATTCAAGCGGTAACGGTAAGACAGCTGGTCGTGGTCAAAAGGGACAAAAGGCACGTGGAAAAGTTCGTTTAGGTTTTGAAGGTGGCCAAATGCCTCTTTACCGTCGGATTCCAAAACGTGGTTTTACAAACATTAACCGCAAAGAATACGCAATTGTTAATCTTGATGCACTTAACGTATTTGACGAAGGTGCTGAAATTACACCTGAAGCATTGCTTAAGGCTGGTATCATCAAGAAACAACTTAGCGGTGTTAAAATTCTCGGTAATGGTGAAGTTTCAAAGAAATTCACTGTTAAAGCTCAAAAATTCTCTGCGAGTGCTGTAAAGGCAATCGAAGCTGCTGGTGGTAAGACCGAGGTGATTTAATGTTTTCGACCGTCATCAATGCTTTAAAAGTGAAGGATATCCGTCATAAGATATTCTTCACACTTGGTATTTTGATTGTATTTCGGTTAGGATCATACATCACCGTTCCGGGAGTTAATGCGCATGCTTTGCAAAGCATTTCCTCTTCGGGATTAGTTGGAATTCTTAATACCTTTAGTGGTGGCGGATTGACAAACTACTCCATTTTCGCAATGGGAGTTTCTCCATACATTACGGCACAAATTATTGTTCAATTGTTACAAATGGACATTGTTCCAAAATTTGTGGAATGGAGTAAGCAAGGTGAGGTTGGTCGTCGGAAGCTTAATCAAGCAACCCGGTGGTTAACAATCGTCCTTGCTTTTGCGCAATCAATCGGAATCACTGCTGGTTTTAACTACTTGAGTCAAATGAATTTAGTTGAAACACCAAATGTACACACCTTCTTAACCATCGGGTTGATTTTAACAGCGGGAACGATGTTAACAACTTGGTTAGGAGATATGATTACAGAACGGGGTATTGGTCAAGGGGTTTCAATGATCATCTTCGCAGGGATCATTGCCCGGACACCAACTGGAATTCAACAAATTTATACTGAACAGTTTGTTAATACGCCGAAAAGTAAGTGGGGCCAAAGCTTCTTGTATGTTGGATTAATTTTACTTGCTGTTTTAGCCATTGTTATTTTCGTAACTTGGGTACAACAAGCAAGCCGTAAAATTCCAATCCAATATACACGCCGGGCTTCGGGCGCATCTGACAGCAGTTACTTACCATTAAAAGTTAACGTTGCGGGAGTTATTCCGGTAATTTTTGCTAGTTCGTTTATTTCAACTCCCCAGACCATCTTAATGGCGTTTGCTTCATCTCATTCAGAAGATGATTGGTACAATATCTTGACCAACGTGTTTAATATGCAAACCACGGATGGCGCAATCTTATACACCGTGTTAATCGTCTTGTTCACGTTCTTCTACGCATTTGTTCAGGTTAATCCCGAAAAATTAGCGGAGAATTTACAAAAACAGGGCAGTTACATCCCAGGTGTTTGGCCTGGGAAGAAAACGCAAAGCTACGTTTCGAGTCTTTTGATTCGGTTGAGCGTAGTCGGAGCACTTTTCTTAGGTTTAGTTGCGTTAATTCCGTTACTTGCATCTAACATCTTTGGTTTAGATGAATCGATTGGATTGGGTGGAACAAGCTTACTAATCGTGGTCGGAGTTGCAATTCAGTTGTTTGACCAACTTGAAGGTCTAATGATGAAACGAGAATACATCGGGTTTATTCGTAACTAATTCGTCGTTTAGCAATGAAGGAGAATTACTAATGACTAAATTAAACCTCGTTTTGATGGGTTTGCCTGGTGCTGGTAAAGGTACCCAAGCTCAAAAGATTATTGAGGATTTTAAAATTCCGCACATCTCCACCGGTGACATTTTCCGTGAAGCAATGAAAAATGAAACCAAGATGGGGATTGAAGCTAAAAAGTTCATCGATAAGGGTGAACTAGTTCCCGATAGTGTAACTAACGGGATTGTCGAAGATCGTCTAGCAATGGACGATGTCAATGATGGTTTTATGCTTGATGGTTTCCCTCGAAACCTCGAACAAGCTAAGGCGTTAGACGAAATGACATCTCGCTTAAATAAACCATTGACGGCAGTGATCAACATTCATGTTGAACCTGAAGTCTTGGTTGAAAGACTATCTGGCAGATTTATTTGTAAGAATTGTGGAGCTACTTATCATAAGCTCTACAATCCACCAAAGGTTGAAGGAACTTGTGATGTTTGCGGACATCATGAATTCTATCAACGTGAGGACGACAAGCCAGAAACGGTAAAAAATCGAATTGCCGTTAACACAAAACTTAACGCGCCTTTGATTGATTACTATGAAGAAAAGCATCTCCTTTACAATATTAATGGCGATCAGGATATCAACGATGTTTATTCTGAAGTCAAAAAAGTATTAGAGGCTCTCTAATTTCGTGCTTGTTGGTACTATAGATAACGTTCATTGTTTGCAAATAGTTTTTTCGTATGGTAAGCTGATTCAGGTTTAGCTTCGGAATACATATTTTGAAGCTTTTTGTTGGTTTTTACTGTTAGAAAAGTTAATTAGGAGGCACAAATTTAGTGGCTAAAGATAATGTCATTGAAATTGAGGGCAAAGTCAAAGAAACTATGCCTAATGCGATGTTTAAAGTAGAGCTTGAAAATGGTCATGAAATTCTTGCCCACGTTTCGGGTAAGATTCGGATGCATTACATCAAGATTCTACCTGGAGATCGGGTTACGGTTGAGATGTCGCCGTACGATCTTACCAAGGGTCGCATTACCTATCGTTTCAAATAAGTTTTATTCGTTTAGGAGGATTTATTCATGAAGGTACGTCCATCAGTTAAGCCAATGTGTGAACATTGCAAGATCATTAAACGTAAAGGACGCGTTATGGTAATTTGCTCAGCAAATCCTAAGCACAAACAGCGTCAAGGAAAATAATTATTATACTTGGAGGTGAAATTTAATGGCCCGTATTGCAGGTGTTGATTTACCACGTGACAAGCGTATTGTCATCGGTTTGACATATATTTACGGTATTGGTAACACTACCGCTCAAAAAATCTTAAAGGACGCAGATGTTTCTGAAGATGTTCGCGTTCGCGATTTAACAGCAGATCAAGAAGACAAGATTCGTGCAGAAGTAGACAAGTATCTTGTTGAAGGTGATCTTCGTCGTACAGTTAGTCTCAATATCAAACGTCTCCAAGAAATCGGTTCATACCGTGGTATGCGTCATCGTCGTGGTTTGCCAGTTCGTGGACAACACACGAAGAATAACGCTCGGACACGTAAAGGTAAGAAAGTTTCTATCGCAGGTAGAAAAAAATAATTAAAGGAGGCTAAACATTTATGGCAACGAAAAGAAATACTCGTAAGCGTCGAGTAAAAAAGAATATTGAATCTGGAGTAGCTCATATCCATTCAACATTCAACAATACTCTGGTTATGATTACAGACCCTCAAGGTAACGCAGTTGCTTGGTCATCTGCTGGTGCACTTGGTTTCAAGGGTAGTCGTAAATCGACTCCATTTGCTGCTCAAATGGCTTCAGAAGCTGCTGCAAAGGCTGCTATGGAACATGGTATGAAGAATGTTGAAGTTGCTGTTAAAGGACCTGGTTCTGGTCGTGAAGCTGCAATTCGTGCTCTCCAAGCAACTGGGCTTGAAGTAAGCGCAATTCGTGATGTTACACCAGTTCCTCATAACGGATCTCGTCCTCCAAAGCGCCGTCGTGTATAGAGTTCGGTTCTGTTTGAGGGCAAACTTTATAATGCATTCAAAGTCGAAATGCAGACTGCGTTTTGAAAGGGGTAAAAATTAGAATGATCGAATTTGAGAAGCCAAAAATTCATAAAATTGACGAAAATGACAATTATGGCCGATTTGTTATTGAACCCTTAGAACGGGGATATGGTACAACGCTTGGTAATTCACTTCGTCGAATCCTATTATCGTCGCTTCCAGGAGCAGCGATTACCAGTGTTCAAATTGATAACGTGTTACACGAATTCTCCACTATTGAAGGTGTTGTAGAAGACGTTACACAAATTATTTTGAACCTAAAGAAGGTTTCCTTAAAGATTGAATCTGATGACGAAAAGACGTTAGATATCAACGTAGTGGGACCTGCCAACGTTACTGCTGGTGATATTATGGGAGACGGTGATGTTACGGTTCTCAATCCAGATTCACCAATTTGTACTGTTGCAGAAGGAGCGACATTCCATGCCGTTTTAACTGCTGATACTGGCCGTGGATATACTTCTGCGGACGAAAACAAGGCTCGAAAGGCGGATATGCCAATTGGCGTATTGCCAATCGATTCTATTTATACCCCAATTGAACGTGTTAATTATCAAGTTGAAAAAACTCGTGTTGGTCAACGAGATGACTACGATAAACTTACGCTCGATATTTGGACTGATGGTTCGATCACTCCTAGTGAGGCAACAAGTTTATCTGCTAAAATTTTAACTGAACACCTTGCTATCTTTGTAAACCTTAATGACCAGGCTAAAGAGACTGAAATTATGGTGGAAAAAGAAGAAACTCACAAGGAAAAAATGCTTGAAATGACAATCGAAGAGTTAGATCTTTCGGTTCGCTCATACAATTGCTTAAAACGAGCAGGTATTAACAGTGTTCAAGAATTAACTGATCGCACTGAGGCTCAAATGATGAAAGTTCGTAACCTTGGACGTAAATCACTTGTTGAAATCCAAGAAAAACTGAATGCTTTGGGCTTGAGTTTCCGTTCAGAAGACTAATCATAAGGAGGGTTCCCATAGATGAGTTATCGTAAATTAGGTCGTACAAGCTCCCAACGTAAAGCGTTGCTTCGCGATCTTACAACAGAATTAATTGTTAATGAAAAGATCGTTACAACTGAAGCCCGTGCTAAGGAAGTACGTTCTACAACTGAAAAAATGATTACATTGGGTAAGCGTGGCGACTTACATGCCCGTCGTCAAGCTGCAGCATTTGTTCGTAACGTCGTTGCTGATGTTACAGAAGATGGTGAAGATGTTAAAGTTTCTTCAGCACTTCAAAAATTATTTGCTGAATTGGCTCCACGTTATGCTGATCGTAATGGTGGATATACTCGTATCTACAAAACGATGCCACGCCGCGGAGACGGTGCCCCAATGGTTGTCTTAGAATTAGTTGACTAATTCTAAGCAATTATAAGAATAACAAAATCTATCACTAAGATATTGGTAGGGTGTTACGATGCTGGAGAAATCCGAGTCTAGCCCACGGCGAGTTTACGGACTTGCTACCTTTATCTTCAGTGATTTTTTTTGTATACAATTATTTATTGCTTTAGAAACCTTGATATATCAGGATTCTTTGCTCTGTTTGGGGACATTTGGGGACATTGATAATATTTCTACCACGTGCTCTTGTTCTCGTTGCTTTTCTTCTTGCAACATGTGCGCATATACTCTTTGAGTAATTGAGACGTTAGCATGTCCTAGGCGCGCAGAAACATAATTAATTGACACACCACGATATAACAGGTAAGACGCATGTGAATGCCTTAAACCATGTGTGGTGATAGGGGTTAGATTCAATTCATCAAGTATCGAGTCTAAACGTCTTCTAACAGTAGGATGGGACATATTAAATATCCGCCCTTCGTGGTATCCATAAGAATTAATCACTTGCGCTAATTCTTTAGTAATTTTGATTTTTCTGACTGAATGCTTATTTTTAGGTGGGGTTATTTTACAAGCCGTTTGAGAAAAAGATTTGTTAATAACTATTGTCTGAAAAGGAATAGAAACATCGTTTGAATTGAATGCAAGCACTTCGCCAATTCTCATCCCCGTTTCAAGAGCGACTAAAATTGCACCATTAATTAAGTCACCTTGATAATTTTGGTATAAGTAGTTTTGCAATTTTTCAAATTCAGTTGCTGATAGAACATTAGATTTTTTATCAGTTTTAACACCATGAGCTTTTAATCTGGAATAAATATCATGTTTGATATATTGTTCATACTCGGCTTCTTTTAATGCTGACCTAATCTTTATAGCAAGATTAGCATTAGAGCTTTGCTTTTGTGTTTCTCCAATTTTATCTAATGTAGATTGAAGTATAGGATATGTTAAATTGGCCAATGTTATATCACCAAAGTATTTTTCGATCACGTGATAATCACTTTTATATGTGGCATAGGTGGCTTCTCTAACATTGTTTTTCTTGTAATTTTCCATCCAAAACTTAAACCAATCAGAAAAAGTCATACTGGAAGCTATGATTTTTTTATTCTGAAACTTATCAGCTTCCATGATAGTAGCCCATTCCTTGGCTTCCTTTTTGGTGGAGAAGGTCTTAGAAACCTTTCTACGTACGCCGTTATCCATTACTGATACAACAGCTCTATATTTCTTTCCACGTTTTTCAAATGACGCCATAACGCGAACCTCCGTTCTCTTTTCTGGAGGTAGTCCAACATGCTAAAATAGACAGATGAAGAGGGACTGCCCCTCTAGTAGTTCAGTTAAAGTCACATCCATCTTCTTGGCGGGAGTAGGGATGTGGCTTTTTTATTTATTTTTTTATCATTTTATCTCCATATGCGGTAGCACCACTCTTATTGTCTTCGGATATTCTGACGTTACAGATACCCTCAGCCCCTTCATTAAAAGCATTGATTTTAAGCCGGTTAATTAATTCTGTATGGATTTCTTCAAAACTATATCCAGTATCACCATTCGGGCCGGCCATGGCAAATACTATCCCATCTAACTTATAACCATCTGGCACAGCACCCATCATTACAGGAATGTAAGGTATTTCAATCTTTTCTTTTTTAAACAACCCCATGGAATCACCCTCGTTAATTATTTTAGTCTTGGCAATGAAGGCATTTGCCAAAATTCAGTAGTATATTTCGGCAAATCATTGTACTTATATGTTAAATCGTGTTTAGAAACATCTTTTAACAATTCTGGTTTAGTGTCGGTTTTAACGATTGTTTTTTATCACATTGAACATTAACACCTATGTTCTTAAAGTTATCAAAATCGGCTTTCTTAACGGATTTATAAACTTTACATACGTTTAAATATGCGTTTTTGACAGTTAATTTATCTGACGTAGTGTTTTTAACCTTAATATTAATTTGAACAGTATCTCCGTCCATATCTAAGATTGATCCCTTTACAGATTTTACTTTGACACTCTTAGCATATTTTTTAAGCACTTTCTTAACTTTTTCTCAGAATTAACATGAATCTCTTTAGCTGATACATAAGTATTGCTTGAGAATAACATGCCACCAACAGTTAAGGTTAAAAGTAACACAGCGATTATTTTCCGCATTTTTAAAATCCTCCAAAATGTACAGCTTTTAACGACAGTCAGGTTTGTTGGGCGTATAAATAATTAATCGTAAATAATTTCTTTAACCAATGGTTCGAACCACGTTGGTAAATGGAATTCGTTCATAAAATTAAGCCAATTACGTTGCTCTTTTGGAACTTCCGCGTAAATTAGCCGTGAAATTATGTGTATGGCTCTTTCATTGGTTTCACGTTCTTCCTTATCTCTTATAAAAGGAGAGAACGTATATAGAAAAGATGGCGGCGAAAATTGAATGTGGCTAATTTCGTGTGCAAGCCTAAAAGATACGCTTATGGTGCTATCGAAGTTCTTATTTACATTAATAATTCTTTGTTTGCAGAATGCAACGTCTGGATCGCTAGAGTTTCCTTCAACTTCTGTAATCTTAATGCCTGCCTTATCTGCGATATAGATAAGACGCGCTAATAAATCATCGTGTAAATCATCACGCATAGACTATTCACCACTGTTCTTATTTGCTCTTAGCATTGCTAAGAGTGCTTTTTTATATTCTTCGGATAAAGGTTTGCCTTCAAACATAGCTATACCTTCCTCGGATAGGGCCTTGTCTAAATCAACACGTTTATTAGCAGTAGAAGGATCATCATCTTTACCTAATAAATAGTCTACAGAAACATCTAAGACATCAGCGACAGCTTGTAAAGAGGCTGTGCTAGGTGTTTTTGTATTCCACCTGTAAATACTATTAATCCCAATTCCGGCTTTTTCAGCCACTTTTTGAAGTGACCATCCACGCTCTTTTGAAATTTTTTTAATGCGTTCTATCGTTGTCATATCGGTAATCACTCCCTAATACGACGAATTTATTATCACAAATGGTAGAAAATGTTGACTTTTTATCACACATGATTGATAATAAATTCATCAAGTAATTAAGCAACAAAAAACAGACCTATTAAAACAATAACTTTGGCGAGGAATTGCGGTAGTAGTAGGTTTTTGATTGCTTATTTAGTATGGATTAATTTTATCACGAATGATTGAATTGTCAATAACTACTTGATAAATTACTTGAAAAAATAGGGGGTGTTTTTATTGATAGGAACAGAACCGGGTCGCAAAGCTGTTAGAAAATACATGAAGGAAAAGCATATTACCTATCGCATGGCTGGGGTATTGTTTGGCTCAAGCGCGTCATGGATCCAGCAAGTACTTAGCGGTAAAGCTAAGGGACCAGAGGCAACAAAATTAATTGTTAGCATGATTAACGAATTTGGAATCTAGGAGGCGATAAAGATGGCGGACAAGGAACGTTTAAGTGATGACAAGTTCCCGTTACTCATGGATCGAAAAACAGTTGCTGAATATCTAGGATTTTCAGTGGCAACGGTAGATAAGGCTGTTGAATACGGTGGATTAGACGAGGCTGTAACTAGTCCGTCTTACCTTAATCGGACTTACTACATTAAAACAAAGGTTAATAGATGGGTGGAGAAATTATGATGGAAACTCTAATCGCATTAATGGTAATAACAGGGATGGCCTACGCATTTGGTAGGTTTGGATTTAACTCATTTTTTGAATAAGAAAGGGAAATTATGGAAGGAAAAGTAATTAGCCAGATGATGGCAATTGATGAAAAGCTCGGCACTCTGTACTCGATTAACAACAGTTACGGGTTACAGATAGAAGTTTTGATTAAGGAATATAAGAAGGCAGACAGCGAAATAAAAGAGTTAGCTAACTCTTTGGGCTCCGTTCCAGAACAATGGCAAGCCAAGAAGATAATTGCACGTATTAGTAACCTTTCGGACAGAAAGGAAGACTATTACAGAAAAACGGAGTCTGTCTATAGAAGGTTTAAATTTAACACCTTTCTAATTAGAGTCAGAACTTGGCACGTCGTTCTTCGAATGGTTCTCAAAAGGGAAATAAGTTTTAGCAAGTTGGCTGTGTTTTACCGGGAATTCAAAAAATAAAAAGGAAGTGAAAAATATTGAACTTATTGTTACACGATTGGTATTTAAGGCATGTAAAAAAGCCACGATGTTCATTGTGTGGACAGATTGCAATCTTGCGTAACGATAACGGTTCGTGGATTTGCGAAGAATGCGCTGAAGTCATGAATGATTTAGGGATTGAAAATGGTATTGGAGATGAGAAGTGATGAAGTTAGTAAAAATTGATGATTACACGTACGTCAATCCAGCATTAATTGGAGCAATAGAAGATGGGCGTTTTGGTGCGAACATTTATTTGGCAGGTTCAGATAAACCGATAGAAACGTTAGCAGACACTGAAAAAGCACTCGACGCTATTTACGGTAGCGAGAAAACGGTGGATGGTTCTAAAAATTATCAAGTTTCTATATCCACACGATGTTCAACATTTACAACCCAACATGTTACAGCAGAGCAGGCATTTAAATACTTGCGAGATTTAAAGAATGACCAAAAGCTAACAATTAATACAATGATCGAAACAAAAAGCCCGCTACGGCAATAGCGAGCAAAGAAATAAATTTATCAACTGGAGTATATCACATGAACAATCAACAGTTAAACCCATACCTAGAAAGAGCATGGGAACTAGAACGTGAGAACAACGAGACCGAAGCTTTATTTGAAAGGGATGAACCTAATGAAGATTGACGAATTAGAAGCTAAACGCAGCAAGCTAGATCGCAAATTGCGCAAGTTAAAGCACGAAAAAGAAGGTATTAACATTCAAATTGATGAGCTTCGCGATCAGATTAGTGAGGTCGAACAAGAGGAGCTCAACTTATTTCAAGGACGTGAATTACAGACCGCTACTTGGCGCTATGTTCGAACCGAAAGCAATCCTAGCAAGCCAACGTGGTGGCAGGTTACGAAGGCAAACAATGCGAAGCCTAAAGAGATTGTGCAGTCACTTTCTGGAATTGATGAAGCGTTAGTAAAACAAGAGCCTAACTTATCAGCAATTAAACGCATGGTTGCCGAAGGGCGATTTGTGCCATCAAAAGACGGGCAACTAGTCGACACGGAAACTGGAGCACTAATTCCTTATATAGCAAGACAAAAACCAGACAAGTTATCAGTTAAGGCGGTGGATTAGATGATAACAAAGAGCGCGATGTCTTTCAGAAAAAACAAAGATTGGAAAATGATCCTTTATGCAAAAGCCGGACAGGGCAAAACAACCTCCATTAAACATTTAAAAGGCAAGACGCTAGTACTTGATTTAGACAACTCATTCAAAATTCTGGAAGGCACCTCTGACAGCATTCAGCAATACCGTTTTGACAACGGAACACCAGAAGGACGTGAGTTCGACCGCACTAAGCCAATTGAAGATATGAACGCTTTTCTGTCTGATCAAGATGTATTAAAAGCTGGAGAAACGTTTGACAATTTAGTAATTGATAACGTTTCGAGCTTTGAAAAAGATTGGTTCGTGGAGCGTGGTAAGAATTCAAAGAATGGTATCAGCAATGAAATTCAAGACTACTCGCAATGGACAAATTACTTTTCAAGGATTATCACAACAATCTACATGATCCCAAATTTAAACATTTTAATTACCGCTTGGGAGAAGAAGATCGACAACGAGACAGAGAGCGGGCAAACATTTAGCCAGTACGCACCAGATATTCGGGATAAATCATTAAACGGATTTTTAGGGCTAGCCGATGTAGTAGCTAGATTAGTGGTTAATCCGAAGACTGGAGGACGAGGAGTAATCCTTGAAGGTGATAACACGGTCTATGCTAAGAATCGCTTAGACGAGCGGAAAATTGCACCGATTGAAGAACTATTTAATTTTGGAAAAAGACAAGAAACTAAAACAATCGAAAAGGAAGGTAAAAAATAATGGCAGGATTTGATTTAGATTATTCAGAAGTAACCGAAATGAGTGTAGCAGATGGAAAGTACGAAGCAGTAATTAACAGTGTTTTCGAAGACGCAACTAAAGGCGGAGCACAGTTTATCAATTTAGATTTAATCATTCGAAATGACCTTAAGAATCAAAAATTCGCTAACGCACACATCTTTAGTCGAGTTTTCAAGTCTAAGAAGGATGGCAAATATCCAAAAGGAATGATTTTTGCAATCGGAAAAGCGGCAGGCATTCCAGACAAGACCCATTTTGAATCGTTAGAAGACTATTTCCAAAAATTGTGGCATAAGCCCGTTTTGGTAACTGTCAAGAATGAAAAATCAGAGTACAACGATAAAACCTATGAGAATTTGAATGTTAAGCGTTGGGAAGTTTCCAAGTTTCCAGAAGTACAACATAAATTTAAAGACGCCAATAATCAACAAAGCAATAGTAGTAATGATCCATTTGCCAACGGCGGTCAATCAATCGACATTAGCGACGAAGATTTACCATTCTAAAAAAGATTGGAAGTTGAATTAAATGAGCGATCAGGGATGGATTTCACTTTACAGAAAAATACAGAATTCATTCGTTTGGACAAATTCTGATCAGCTCAAGTTATGGTTACTGATTTTAATGAAAGCAAACCATAGCGAAAATAAGTTTTTGTTCAACGGAGAAGAATTATCGGTGTCAAAGGGTCAAATGGTCACAGGGGTTAATGTACTGGCGTCTGACTTCAACGAAGGAGTTAAACCTGTCAATCGCGTGGCAGGGCGTACGTTATGGAGATGGCTTAAAAAATTTGAAAAAGAGCAAATGTTGTCAATCGAATCAACGTCCAAATATAGCGTCATAACAGTGCTTAACTGGGATGAGTATCAGCAAAATGACAATCACCTGTCAAGCTCCGGTCAATCATCTGTCAAGCACTTGTCTACAAACAATAATGAGAATAATAAAACCAAAGTGGACTACGGTTCTTTGATTAAATATTTGAATGAAAAAACTGGACGAGCATTTCATAATACCGAAAGCAATCGAAAGTTAATCAAAGCTAGATTGCATGAAGGCTTTACGAAGAAAGATTTCAAATTGGTAATCGATTATAAGTCTACAGAATGAAAAGACAATAAAGATATGCAAAAGTATCTCCGTCCTAACACCTTATTTGCACCAAGTCATTTTGATGATTATCTAAATGAAGCTAAAGAGTATTTAAATCATGCTAATAGACCGAAGACTACTAGCGATGGTCAACGTAAGGGCAAGACACCAGAAGAAATGGCTCAAAAGAAGCTTACTGATGAGATAAATCTTTTAGAAGAAACATCCAAGTCCTCCGTAAATCTTTTTTGTTAGCTACTAAAGATGAAAAAATAATAGGTACAGCTAACATGAAATCTTTTTTAAGAAAGCGAATTAGTCATAGAGGGACCTTTGGCATATCAGTCTTAAAAGAATTTAGTGGTCAAGGCATCGGCAGCATGTTACTAGCAGAAATAATAAATTATGCAAAGTCTATTAATTTAGAAATTTTAGAGTTAGAACGGATAATATACCTGCAATTCATTTATATAAAAAATTTGGATTTAAAGAATATGGACTATATGAAAATTTTTTTAAAATTTACCATAAATATTATGATGGGACACTTATGTTATTAGTTTTAAACTAGAAATAATCATCCAAAAAGAGCACCACCGCGTTTTAGCAGTGATGCTCTTTTTATTTTATCTTAATTATTACGAAATTAATTTTAATTCTACCTATTTTGAAGTATCCAGATAATCATCCACGCAACTACTTTATTATCCTTAACAGTAGCAATTGACAAGAAATTCATATCAGGTATACCTGGTTTAAAGCGCACAACGTATTGCATGATAATAGTCGTTTGACCAGGTGTTGAGAGATCCTTATACAAATTAATAAACTCAGCGGAAGATACTGAATTAGTATTCTCTTCAAGCCACTCTTTATATTTTAATTTGCCCATTTCCTTTGGCAAATTAGGAAAATAGTAATTAAACTTAAATACTGCGTTTTCATCCACTGCATCCCAAAAAGATTCGGCATCAACGTGGTCTTTTAAACCCTCCACCATTAAATCAAAAACTCCCATAAAAAGCTTATGTATTAGTTATTTTAGTAATTTCTGACACTGTGATCCTCTCAAAGTTCTAAGTTTGTAGTGGTTTAATAAATGTAGCCATAATTAGCAAAAAAATTTGACAATTAAATGTTAATATCCTAATATAAATAGTAATCATTACTATTTAGATTAGGAGGTGATCTACTAATGTAAATTTTTATCATTTATTTAGCGATATGAAGAATTACGCATAAGTTGTATAAGTCTTTTAGTATTTATTTTGAATTTTCATAAATATGCTTTTGATGCAAATTTCAGAAATACATAAAGCAGTTGACCATAGATCACTTTATTAAGGAGAAAAACATGAAGAAAGAAAATCAATCAAGTGCTTATAGGTACTTAAAAAGCCCTAACGTCAAAACTAAAAGAAGAGCTCTAAAAATTATTAAAGAAATTAAAAAAAATAGGACTAATAAAAGATAGTACTTTTATAGATTTATTTGGCATACATTATTATATTTAGGAGTAGATATGAAAAAATTAATAAAATTTGTAACGCTAGTATTCGCTTTTACCAGTACCTTAATACTAATGGCTGGCTGTTCTCAAAATAATTCGTCTACTAAAGATGGAAAAATAAAAATTACCACAACCACCGATTTTTATGGTGAAGTAGCGAAAGCTGTGGTCGGTAACAAAGGAAAAGTGACATCTGCCATCAATGCTCCCAATGTTGACCCTCACGATTATGAACCAACTTCTAAAATAGCGAAAAAGGTAACCAATTCTGATGTATTAATCGCAAATGGAGTTGGTTACGACGGTTGGATGGATAAGTTAGCCCAAAATGCACATAAAGCTACTTATATTAAAGTTGGGGAAGATCTTTTAAATAAACGAGAAGGTGACAATCCACATTTATGGTACAATCCACAAACTATGCCTCATCTTGCTAACGATTTAGCAAAACAGTTTGGTAAATTACAACCTCAAAATAAAAAATATTTTAAAGTTAACGCAAAAAAATATATTAAGTCTTTAAATTCAGTTAACCAGCAAATCAAGAGTATCAAAAAAATTACTAATAATACTAAGAATAAAAAAGCTTACGTGAGTGAACCAGTTTTCGATTATGCCTTAAAAGCTGTTGGATTTACAGTAGCGGATACTGATTTTGAAAAGGATACAGAAAACGGTGTCGACCCATCTCCAGCTACTATTAAAAAGTTACAAAAAAATATTAAAGAGCATGATATTTCGCTATTCGTTTTCAATAAACAGGTAGATTCAAAGGTAGTTAATAATTTGGTCAAGTTAGCAAAGAAAAATGATATTCCTATACTCCCTGTCACAGAAACCCTGCCTAAGGGAAAAACTTATAAATCATGGATGCTTAGCCAATATAAACAACTTCATAAAATAATTAGCAAAATAAATCAGGAATAATAGTAAAATTATATATAGTACCTGCTAATTCCGTGGAAACAAGGTACAAAGTATAAAAAGGAACCCATCACTGAGTGAGTGATGGGTTCCTTTTTATACTGCATTAATCAATTTTGTATAATTATGAATTCTCATTTGAACAACTTAAGAAAAAATTTTTCTCTTATTTGTTAGCTAGTATACGTCGTTTTAGTTCTCGTGTCTTGGTTATTGAACACTTGCAGCTTAGCGATGAATCAAAATAAATCATCTTTGTTGAAGCATTGTATTCCGATATATTTTTTATATTAATTAAAGCTGATCTGGAACAACGAAAAAGCTCGGTGTATTTCTTTTCGTAGTCTTGGAGCCTTCCGTAAAATTCATATTTACCACTTTTGGTAAATAGATTTAGTCGGTGTGGGATTTTAGCAGTTTCAAGTAGTAAAACATCATCTAAATCAAAATTGAACACTCTTACTCCAATACTGAAATTGAAGATTTTTCTTTTTAAATTTTTACGCTCATCTGAACGAAGACTTGCTAAATTGAGAGTTTCATAGATTTTATCTCGTATTTTTTTCAAGGGAGTTATCTTTGCTGATGAATCCTAAAGCTTTAACGCGTCGCTTTAAAGTTAATGGAGCCATTTCATTGTGACTAGTAATAAATATAATTTCAGATTGCACATCTAATTTTCGGATTTGTTCGGCTAAATCAATACCATTCATACTAGTTCCTAAGTCAATATCCAAAAGGTAAATACCATTTTGAATATTATGACTTTTAAGATAATCTAAACACTTTTCAGGATTGGGAGTACTAAATGATTTATCAAAATCTTCTTCATGGAAAAGAACAAAATTTTTAATAGTAGTACTAATCGCATGAAGTTGAGTTGGGTTATCTTCACAAACAATAATTGAATACATAACTACCTCCTTTCAATATTAATTAATAATGATTTGGGTAGTAAATTGGTAGTTATTAGACGAAAAATGAATAAATAAATTAGGATACTTTTGCTTCAGATCTTCTGCAATGGACAGTCCAAGTCCGGAATGATTGGATTTACTAGAAAATCCGATTTTTGTTAACTGGTTGATATTGGAGGCAGAATGCGCAACCGTATTCGTTAAAGTAATTTCAGTTGTATTATCAACATTTTTATAAATTAGAATGTCAATATTTTTTTCTGAACTTTCACCAACTTCTTCAATAGCATTGTCTAATAAAATACTTAGTAGCCGAACGATATCAATAATATTTAAATTAATTTGGTTAATTGGAGTTTTACATTCGAAATGATAGTGAATTTGGGATTGTTCCATCGTAAAAAATTTATTAAGTAAAAGGCTTTTTACATGAGTATCCTTAATATTTTGAATATCTTGATAATCATCTGTATGTTGTTGGAGTTCAGAATCGGAATAAAGTTTCAATTTTGATAAATATAAAATCAAACCTTCATTGTCCCCTTCTTTAGCGAGTTCGGTGATGCTTAACAATATATTTTTATAATCATGTTTGAATTTTCTAAGTTTTAATTGATTTTGTTCAAGTTGCTTAGTATAGGTTTGTAAATTATCAAGCTGCTGTTTTTCTAGTTTGGATTCATATCTCTAACGACTTCGAAGATTTAAATAAATAAAAAGGCCCAACATTATTAAAAATTCGATGATAACAAAAATTAAAACTCCGTTAATAAACGTATCAAACATTCCATAGTGATGCGCAAGAACGGTAAAAAAGTAAAGGATCGTTTGAAATATAATTTGTACAACTACCAAAAAAATTGGGTACTACGATCCCACAATTTAGAATTGTCGATTTATATATATATACTAAGTGTGGATAACATAAGAATTTCAAAAACACTTGTTACAATCATGTTTTTCCAGTCATAAAGTTTAGTATGGAAAAGTGTATTTGAAATACTGGACGCTACTAGCCCAGAAATATTAACTACTAGATAAGATAGCAGCAAGTTATTTAATGTAAGCCAATCATAGTGTGCTATTTTAAAAACTGCATAATAAATCGGGATAAAAACATATACAACATTGAACGGTAAGAATGCATATAGTACAAAAAAAAAGAGGAATTGAACTTAGTCCCACTATAATTTTTGGGGTGAAAGTAGATAAATGATGTGCATAATTTTGTAGAAATAAAAAAATGATATAAAAACTAAAAAAATCAATAACCCCTTCGAAAACGTAAACATTAGTATCTACTGAAATCAAATCCAAACTCCCCTTTGAAGTAGAAAATTAACAACAATGTCTAAACAAACTAAAAATACAAGTAGTAATATTTCCCAGCTTTTCTACTGTGAAAGCCATTTAAAAATTCCCACTAATAACTTTTTGGTCGCTTCTAACTTTAATTTCTTTTTTATGCCTCCTTAAAGTTAAGGTCATTATATTTTGGTTTTTAGTGTAAATCATGATTCCTTCTTGAATAGTCGTTTTTATGTCCTAAAGTAACGTTTTGTTAAAAATAATTTTTAAGACATATCACTTTGAACCTAATTTTATAACTTTTTACAGAAACAAAAGTTATTTTTCTTTTAAGAAGTAAAAACACTACTTTAGGAGTGATTGAACTTTTATCTAACATCTTCGTATAAAATACAGGTTGTTTAAAATGAATAGGCTAAATTTTTAGGAGGATTCTGAGATGACTGAAATTAAAGTACTAAACGATAAGGAACTAAAAAATGTCGTAGGAGGAAAGTATTACGGTAACGGAGTACATTGTGGTAAAAAGACTTGCTATGTGGACTGGGGACAAGCTACAGCTAGCATTGGAAAAATTATAGTGAACGGATGGACGCAACACGGGCCTTGGGCACATAGATAACGGGAGACGTTATATATGAAGAAAGCAGACTTAATTAATGCAATTGATGAAACTTATAAAGATGAAGAAGTTAAAAAAATCCCGATATAAGAGAATTTTTGTTAAAATTTGCACAACAATTAAGCGAAGGACGGGAGGTGGGTCTTATATCGGTAAAATTAAGTAATGCAATTACGGACTATTCCTTAAAAAATGATTTTATTATTCCAAAAGCATTGAGTGATTTGTATGCGATAGCGGCGAAAAATGCTGAGAAATATCGAGGAATAATGTCGACAAATATTTGGTTATAAACAATTTAGAATATCACGTTGGCAGAAATTTCAGTGTCTTTTTTACTTATCGATTACCAATCAATGTGTGAAAAAATTAAACTGATTAGTCAAGTTCTGTAACCAACAATTGTCCAATTATTTTTTAAGTTTTGAAGAGTTTAGAATTGTGAAGAAAATTTATCCTCCTTCATTTTACTGATAAATACAGTTGGAATTTTCTTGAAGTTATCTTAATTTAAATATTCTAATTGTAGACACTGTCTCAAACCCGTACATGTTACTAACAGTTCTGTGGACGGGCTACTGTGCAATCACAGACCCAAGCACGACCGGATTTTCAGATAGTGACAATGTTTTAGATTACAACAAGCCAAAGAAAGGCGGTAAATAATTATGACATTATTAAACGGAATTGATGTAGCAAGTTATCAAGCAGGAATTGGAAAAGTTGAAGGGGATTTTCGAATTGTAAAAGTGACTGAGGGAACTAGTTACGTTAATCCTTATTGGAAGGAACCGTTAGACACTGCTCCAGAATTGATTGGATTATATCATTTTGCAAGCAATACAGACGCAAAATCAGAAGCTAAATTCTTTATTGATAATATTAAAGATTATATTGGCAAAGCTATTTTAGTACTAGATTATGAACCAACTAGCCCTAATCCTAATTGGGCTAAAACATTTTTAGACGAAGTTTACTGCTTAACCGGGGTACGACCGCTTATTTATCTAGGATTATCTGTTGAAAATAGCTACGATTGGTCGGCGGTTGCTAAAGCAAATTATGGACTTTGGATAGCTCAATATAATAATTACAACCCGGTTTATGGTTTCCAACCACGTGACTTATACGGTGAAATTAAACACTGGAAATCAATGGCAATGTTTCAATATACTTCAACTGGTAGATTATCAGGGTGGATGGCAATCTTGACTTTGACGTTTTTTATGGTGATAAGGACGCGTGGCTAGCTTACGCCAAGTCAAGCAACGCTAATAATTCGGATTCAACGCCATCTGAACCAACAAAAAAAGTAGACGTAGTATATAGCCTACATCAAAAGGATGGCGATTGGTTGCCTGACGTTAAAAACTTTAGTGAGGGCGATGATGGATATGCAGGTATGCCTAACAAATCGCACGACATGCTTTATATTAAAGTATCTCATGGTTCGATTAAATATCGCGTCCATACGATCCAAGACGGTTGGCTTGATTGGGTGTCTAAGGGCGATAAAAACGATACTGTTAATGGAGTGGCAGGCATTAAGGGCCATGTTATCGATGGCGTCCAAATGATTTATAACACTCCAAAAGGCGAACCTTACCAACAAGCTTATTACCGCACACAAACAGCTAAACGTACTGGGTGGCTAGGTGTTTGTGCTGACGACGGTTCAATTGATGGTTTTGACGATTGGGCTGGTATGCTCGGTGAACCGCTTGACCGGCTACAAATTAGCATTAACAATCATAGTGATTTCTAAACCTGTTAAATAGGAAGTAATTATTTAGCCTCTGTCTTCGGACGGAGGCTTTTTTGTTTGGATAAAATTCAAAAAGTTAACACAAATGTGTTGACAAGTTAAAACATATGTATTAATATATAAGTATAGAAAGGAGGAGGAACATGTGAAAGGAAGGCATCAAAAAAGCCTGAGTTAACAAGCATTATCCTACTGATAACAATAATCTTAGACCTGATAGATAAGATTATAAGCTTGATAAACAGACTTAATAAATAATAAGTGAGGGGCTTGCCCCTTGCTTTGCTGTATCTACATTTTACATGTTCAAATAAAAAATGAAAAGAGACACTATAGATAAATTATTAATCGGTTTAGTTGTGATTGATATTATCGTGACAGTAATTGGCTGGTTTATTAAGTAGGTGATTAATGTGAACAATAAGTATTCAGTAGAAAGATTCATTAATGAAGATTTAGAAATGACAATGAACAAATTTGCAAGTGAAACAGGATACTCACAAGGGCGACTATCCAATTGGAAGAATCGTAATCCCAAAAAAGTAGATGATTTACCAGTTAGCATATTGAAACTTTTGGCAGAAAAAAGTGGTTTAACAATGGAGCAAGTCTATAATAAATTGACTAACTATGAAAAAGACTGGAATAATAAAACCGTTCGAAATTAATCGAACGGTTTTTTATTTTGTCTATTTAGAATGAAGCTGCCTCTTTTTTTGTAGGGGACTGTGGGGACATCTTGGGGACATACCCACGTTTTTTTATCGCTTTTTATATAGTTTTCATTTTTTAAAATGCCTATATATAGCTATATTTAAAAATAAAATTTTTTTGTATAATTTGTATACAATGATAAAATTAGTTCCATATTGTATCGGGAGAGTAGGACTGTGGAAAACATTATTGAAGTAAAGCATCTTACGTATAAATACGCTAATAATGGTGATAAAAAAGCACTGGATGATGTCTCGGTCGCTATTCAAAAGGGAACCTGGACGGCAATTGTTGGACATAACGGGAGCGGTAAAAGCACCTTAGCACGCACAATTGACGGATTGATGACGTTTCGGGAAGGCACGGTCACGGTAGCCGGAATTCCCCTTAGTGAGGATACGGTGTGGGATGTCAGAAAAAAGATTGGAATGATTTTTCAGAATCCAGACAATCAGTTTGTTGGCGCCACGGTGGAAGATGACGTGGCCTTTGGACTGGAAAACTTAGGAATTCCTACTGCGGAGATGCACCAGATTGTTGAGCGGGTGCTTACTCAGGTGCGAATGAGTGACTTTAAGTCCCGGCAACCCGACCAGTTGTCTGGTGGGCAAAAACAGCGGGTGGCGATTGCCGGAGTGTTGGCGACTAAACCGGAAATTATGATTTTGGACGAGGCCACCAGCATGCTTGATCCACAGGGACGTACGGAAATTATTCAACTAATCAACCAAGTGCACCAACAACAAGAGCTAACCGTTCTTTCAATTACCCATGACGTTAGCGAAGCAATGCTAGCCGATCAGGTAATTGTATTAAACGACGGTAAAGTAGTCACCACGGGTACCCCTCAAGCGGTTTTTGCGGACAACCAGCTTTTAGAGCAGACTGGGCTAGAAAAGCCCTTTAGCGGTCAGCTCTATGATGAACTCGTGGCTCATGGATTCAACGTGCCACTAGCATTAAAAATGAACGAAGCTAAATTGGAGGAATGGGTATGTCAATTAAGTTCAAATCAGTAAGTTACGTTTACCAAGCCCATACTCCTTTTGAAAACCTGACGTTAAGGGACGTTGATTTAACAATTCCTACTGGCTCGTATACTGCGATCATTGGCCACACCGGTAGTGGAAAGTCGACGTTGATTCAGCACGTTAATGGTCTACTGAAGCCCACGACGGGGACGGTCGAGGTTGATAATCAAGTAATTGATGCAACCACAAAAAATAAGGCGCTGGTGGCTCTGAGGCAGCACGTGGGAATTGTTTTTCAATTTCCTGAAAGTCAGTTATTTGCGGAAACCGTGTTGGACGACGTTAAATTCGGTCCGCTAAATTTTGGTTTAAGTGACGCGGAAGCGACTCAACGAGCTCAGCAGGCACTTGCAAAGGTACACATGCCCGAAAATACTTGGCAAAAATCACCTTTTGAATTATCGGGTGGGCAAATGCGTCGGGTGGCAATTGCCGGAATTTTAGCAACCAACCCGGCAATCTTAATTTTGGACGAGCCCACGGCAGGTCTGGATCCGCAGGGACGAACCGAAATGATGGAGCTTTTTGCGGAATTACATGAGCACTTAACAATCCTGTTAGTGACCCACCAGATGGATGACGTTGCCAATTATGCCGATCAGGTTGTGGTAATGGATGACGGACAAATTATTAAGGTGGGGAGTCCCCGAGCCGTTTTCAGCGCTCCAGAGTGGTTATTAGAACACCAGTTAGGGTTACCCCAGGTTACGGAGTTTGCCCAACGGTTAATGCAACGTGGATTCCACTTCGACCCAGTTCCGCTGCAAATGGGCGAACTAATTGAACAGCTTAAGCAGAACGGGGGCCGTGCACGTGAATAAGATTTTATTTGGGCGGTACATTCCCGGTCATTCTTTTATCCATCGAATGGATCCGCGCGCTAAGCTAATTTTAAGTTTGGTATACATTGTCGCCGTATTTCTTGCCAATAGTTGGGCAGCTTACCTAGCAAGCTTTGTTTTAGCAATGGTGATTATCGCAGCGTCGGCAATTGGTCCGCGTTTCTTTTGGGACGGGGTAAAGCCGTTAATTGGGGTCATTTTACTGACGATGATTATCCAGGTGTTCTTTGGTGTCGGGGGTCACGTCTACTGGCATTGGGGAATTCTGTCCATAACCAGCAACGGACTTTTAAATGCCGTGTACATTGCGATAAGGTTTATTTTAATTATTCTAGTTTCTACCGTACTTACACTGACAACTTCTCCCTTGGAAATTTCGGGAGCGATTGAAGCCATTTTTATGCCGCTAAAGAAAGTGCACTTCCCAGTTTACGAAATGGCGTTAATGCTGTCGATTGCTTTGCGGTTTGTGCCAACATTAATCGACGAGACGGAAAAGATTTTAAATGCACAACGGTCCCGGGGGGCTGATTTTAGCTCTGGGTCGATTTTGGTGCGTTTAAAGAAGCTCGTGGCCATCCTCATTCCACTGTTTGAAAGTGCCTTTAGTCGCGCTGAGGAGCTCGCTACGGCGATGGAATCGCGCGGTTACCAAGGTGGAGAAGGGCGCAGTAAGTATCGGGTTTTAAATTATACAAAAAATGATATTATCGGGACGGTAACGATGCTGCTTGCAGCAGTAGTGATTATCGCCCTTAGAAGATGAGGTTGACATGCGTTATAAGATTACAATGGCTTACGATGGAACTAACTTTGCGGGCTTCCAAGCGCAGCCTAACCAACGAACGGTTGAGGGAGTTTTAAAACGCGCGGTGAATAAAATTGCAAAGAACCCCCAACCTGAAATTCCAATTTTCGGTTCTGGTCGAACGGACGCCGGAGTCCACGCCTTCGGTCAGGTAGTGCATTTTGATTTGCCAATTGAAATGACGGCCAACAACATGTTGCACGCGTTGAACAGTATTTTACCGTTAGATACGCAGGTAAAAAAGGTGGAGATCGTGGACGAAGACTTTCACGCACGCTTTACCACCCATGGCAAACGATATCAGTACCGGATGGCGTTAGGGGAATTTGTTGACCCGTTTAAACGCAATTACACCGGACATTGGAAATTTCCGATTAGCATTGAATTGATTCAACAAGCAATTAAAGATTTAGAGGGCACCCACGACTTTTCTAGTTTTGTGGCTTCCGGAAGCACGGCCAAAAATCACGTGCGGACCATTTACGAGGCAAAGGCTTGGAAGGATGAAGCCCAAAACGAAATTATTTTTGAATTTTATGGCAATGGTTTTTTATATAACATGGTGCGAATCATGGTGGCCGTTTTAGTTGAAATTGGTAGTAAACGGCGGCCGGTGGATGATATCCCGCGGCTTTTGGCGGTCAAGGATCGCAATCAAGCCCGGGGAACTGCCCCAGCAAGTGGGTTATATTTAAAAGAAGTCGATTATTAGATTTTTGATTGACTTTAACCGGGACTGTCAATATAATGGAAGTTGGTATTGTTTACCTCCACAAAATAAGCCCCGGAAACTTATTATAGTTGAGTTAAACAAAACAGAAATTGGAGGAAATTCAAGTGCGTACAACATATATGGCTAAACCAGGTGAAGTAGAACGTAAATGGTATGTCGTTGATGCGACCGATGTTCCTTTGGGACGTCTTTCAACAGTTGTTGCATCTATTTTACGTGGTAAGAACAAACCAACATACACTCCTAATGTGGATACTGGTGACTTCGTTATCGTTATTAATGCAAACAAGGTTAAGTTGACTGGTCACAAGGCGACAGACAAGATCTACTACCACCACACATTGCATCCAGGTGGTTTGAAGATGAAGACTGCAGGTGAAATGCGTGAAAAGACTCCTGAACGCTTGATTGAAACATCAGTTAAGGGTATGCTTCCACACAACTCACTAGGTCGTAAGCTTGGTTTGAAGTTGCATGTTTATGCTGGTACAGATCATAAACATCAAGCTCAAAACCCAGAAAAGCTTGACATCACGAACTTAATTTAAGGAGGAAATGAATTTTGGCTGAAGCACAATATCGCGGCACTGGCCGTCGTAAAAACTCCGTTGCTCGTGTACGTCTTGTACCGGGAACCGGTAAAATCACTGTAAACGATCGTCCAATCGAAGAATACATTCCATTTGCAAACTTACGTCAAGTAGTTATCCAACCATTCGGCGTAACTGAAACAAACGGCAACTATGACGTTATTGCTAACGTTAATGGTGGTGGATTCTCCGGACAAGCTGGCGCAATCCGTCATGGTATTGCTCGTGCTCTTTTGGATGTTGATCCTGATTTCCGTGCACCTTTGAAGAAGGCTGGTTTACTTACACGTGACCCTCGTATGAAGGAACGTAAGAAGTACGGTCTTAAGAAAGCTCGTAAGGCTGCACAATTCTCAAAACGTTAATCGTTACTATACACAACGATTACAACACCTTCCAGGAATGGAGGGTGTTTTTTTGTGCAGTCATAACTGCGACTAGTAATTAAGTTGTCATGTTATCTATTTTGGAATGGAAACTAAACGATAAAATAGAACGGGCCTCTTTGAAGTTAAATTATTTTTATTGAAGAATATAAAGGTGATTATCATTTAATAAAGAACGTTTTATTCCGGGATGCTAACCGTTGGAGGAATTTTAATAACTTTTAAAAAGCCGATCGTGAAGCATTAAAATACCGGGTAAATCATTTAAATGGTAGAATTGATAAAAACTACGAGGAGGGGAAAGTATGAAAATTAACATTCACCGCTCGGCAAATAATCGGTTATTGGCTGGAGTTTTGGGAGGACTATCGGAGCATTACGGATGGAATGCCAGTCACGTTCGAATAATTTACCTACTTTTAAGCTTCACACCGATTTTTCCGGGAATCATCGTGTACTTGATTTTATGGTTATTAATGGAAAGTCCCGTGGATTACTCAAAAAAACGTAAAATAATTAATTAGTTGTAGTAAAAAAGATAATGAAATTGGTCTGGTTGCTTTTAGAAGATAAAATCAACCAGACTTTTTATTTGGATTCTTACTGCAATTTACGCTTAAGTGTGTTATTCTGGAACCGAAAAAGGGTGGTTGGAGGTGAGCGGAGATGTGAAATTAAATAGTGGTAAATGCCGAAAATACAATGCTTTTTAGCGATGTTGATAGAATATTCTACCCTGGATTTAAAACGATAACTTAGTGAAGCAAGGTACGTTTGAATAAGTAAAATGTACCGGTTTAATGATCGTCGTTAAGTTGTTCACAAAAGAAGGGAATGGAATCTTATGAAAATTGGTATACCTAAAGAAATTAAGGCGCAAGAGCAACGAATCGGAGCTTCTCCAAATACGGTGGCAAATTTAGTTCAGGCCGGACATGAAGTAGTTATTGAAAAAGGTGCAGGCATTGGTTCGGGTTATTCTGACGAGACTTATGAAAATATGGGTGCAAAGCTGGGCTTCGTAGAAGACGTTTGGAACTGCGAAATGGTTATGAAGGTTAAAGAACCGTTACCGGCAGAATACCAATACTTCCGTCCAGGATTGATCATTTACACTTATTTTCATCTGGCAGCGGATCGCCGACTAACTGAAGCACTGTTGAAAAGCAAAGTTACTAGCATTGCTTACGAGACCATGGTTGGGCCAGCCGGCGATTTACCACTGCTTTTTCCAATGAGTGAAATTGCTGGGAGAATGTCAGTCCAAGTAGGAGCTCACTTCTTAGAGCGACCGCATTCTGGAAAGGGCGTCCTGTTATCGGGAGTTACCGGAGTGGCTCGGCGGAAAGTAGCAATCATCGGTGCCGGAACCGTAGGGTTTAATGCCGCCAAAATTGCGGTAGGACTTGGTGCTCAAGTAACTATTTTGGATATTAATGCGCAACGCTTAGCTGAAGTTGATAATATTTTCAACGGTAATATCCAAACCTTGTCATCAAACTCCCATAACATTGCAAGGGCGGTTAAGGAAGCTGACTTGGTAATCGGAGCGGTGTTGATTCCGGGAGCGTTGGCGCCGAAGTTAGTTACTACCGCAATGATTGATAGTATGGAGCCGGGATCAGTGGTGGTAGACATTCCAATTGATCAAGGTGGAATTTTTGAAACTAGTGTTAAAGCAACCACGTTGGACGATCCAATCTACGTATCTCACGGGGTGATCCATTATACGGTTGCTAACGTGCCGGGGTCGGTGCCTAAAACCGCTACGGATGCATTAACTAGCGCAACGGTTCGTTACGCAGTGATGATTGCTAACCAGGGAGTGGAAGCGGCGGCCGCTAATCAAACCGTTCTGACTGGAATTAACACTTTCAATGGACAATTAACTTCTAAGGCGGTTGCGGATAGTCTAAATATCGAATACACACCGTTTATGAGTTAGTTGATGATCTTATGAAAAATAGAATTAATTTAGATCTTATCTTTAAAAGTGCTGCTAAAAGTGAAGCAGAACGAACGCTGAGTTTGTTTGATTTATCAATTTTGGGAATTGGCGCGATTATTGGGACTGGAATTTTGGTGTTAACCGGAATTGTGGCAGCCATTACCGCCGGGCCAGCGGTGGTTTTCTCCTTTTTAATTGCAGCGTTGGCTAGTGGACTAATTGGGCTATGCTATTCCGAATTGGCAACAACGATCCCTAATTCGGGAAGCGCTTACGTTTATGCTTGGGTTAGCATTGGTCAACTCGTAGGTTTTTTAGCAGGTTGGACCTTATTAGGTGTGTACGTGACTACGGCAGCTACAGTTGCAAATGGTTGGACCGGCTATGTTCATTCATTTTTGCATGAAGTGGGAGTTAACTTGCCCCACCAACTGTTAGTGGCGCCGTCCATGGGAGGTTGGATGAATTTACCAGCCTTTTTGATGATCCTTTTAATCACCTTCGTTTTAACGAAGGGGACGGGAGAAAGTAAGTGGATCAATAACGCGCTGGTTTTAGTGAAGTTGACGATCATTTTGCTATTTATCGTGGTGAGCGTCCCCAATGTCAAGACGGGTAATTGGAGTTCCTTTAATCCGTATGGAATTAAGGGGATTGTCACGGGAGCTTCGACCGTTTTCTTCACGTTTCTTGGATTTGACGCGCTAGCAACTTCAGCTGAAGACGCTAAAAATGTGCGTCATAACCTCCCGCGCGCGATTATCATCTCGTTAGTGGTAACCACCTCGCTTTACATTGTGGTCAGCATGGTAATGACCGGAGTGGTGGCTTATCCACACCTAAACGTTTCGGAAGCAATGGCGTATGTTTTATTGAGCAAGGGGCATGATTTAGCGGCGCAAGTGGTTTCCGCAGGAGCTATTTTGGGGATTATGGCGGTAGTTTACGCGTTTATTTACGCTAACTCCAACGTCATGAAGGCGATGAGCCGGGGCGGATTCTTACCCCAAAACTGGGCAAAACTAAACCCCAAAACGCAAAGTCCTAACTTAGCATTGTGGATTAGTGGATGTTTTGCGGCGTTGCTAGCCGGCTTTTTCGATTTACGAAATCTAGCGTTGATTGCTAACGTGGGCTCGTTATCGGTATTTTTCTTAATTTCCTTAATCGTGATTTTATTACGTCGGCAGTATCCGGATTTGCCACGACCCTTTAGAATCCCGTTTGGGAACGTAATCCCAATCGCTGCGATGTTAATTTGTGCGCTTTTATTGGCTAATATTACTTTTTCGGCATGGGAGTTTTATTTAGGATGGCTCGTGGTAGGATTTGCACTGTACGAACTATATTCTAAAAATCACATTATTGAACGGACCGATCCTTGAACGGTCAAACAAGTGGCAACTTTGCTTAAGCATACGGATGCGAGGGCTAGGAACTAATTAAGTTCCTAGCTTTTTTACTTGACCAACACGAACACTTGTTCGATAATGGTGATGAATAAGTTAATTTAAAGGTGGCAATTAGCAGATGGATTATCGAAAGGAACCCCGGGGCGTGTTTTTTCTGATTGATAATAAATCCTTTTACGCCAGCGTGGAGGCGGTTCAGCGGGGGCTTAACCCACTAAGGGCGGTGATGGTGGTAATGTCGGAACAAGCTAATACTAACGGAGGATTAGTGTTGGCAACTTCCCCGATGGCTAAAAAACTGTTTAATTTGCACGCAAACGTCTCTCGCCAACGGGATTTGCCTAATACGAAGCAGTTGTTAGTAGTTCCGCCGCGGATGAACCTCTATATTCAAAAGAATCTGCAAATTAACAATATTTTTCGGCAGTTTGTCGCTGATGAAGATTTGTTGCCATATTCAATTGATGAATCAATTTTAGACGTTACCCGTTCGTGGCAATTATTTGGCCGAACTCCGCGGGAAGTTGCCCAAAAAATCCAACGCACCGTTTGTGAACAACTGGGGCTCTACACCACGATTGGAATTGGGGATAACCCGGTGCAAGCAAAGTTAGCGCTTGATCTTTACGCGAAAAAAAGTCCCGCGCTAATTGGCGAGATTCATTATGAAAGCGTGGCTCAAAAAATTTGGCCAATTACTAACTTAACGGAAGTTTGGGGAATCGGTAAACGCACTGAACGGCGGTTGAATCGGTTAGGGATCAATACAATGGCAGACCTTGCTCACGCCAATCCCTTTAAGCTAAAAGAAGCGTTAGGAATTATTGGCTGGCAACTTTACGCAACCGCGTGGGGGATTGACCGTAGTAAATTACAACAGCCGATCCAGCCTAAGGATAGTAGTGTGGGGAATTCGCAGGTTTTACCCCGCGATTATTGTCAACAGTTAGAAATTGAGACGGTAATCAAGGAAATTGGAGAACAGGTAGCAGCCCGGTTACGCCATCGCCAAAAGCAGACCCGGTGCATTTCATTAGGGATTGGTTTTTCCTACGCGGCCAGCGTTGAGGATGGACGGGGCGGTTTTCACGTGGCCCAAAAAATTACGCCTACTAACGAAAATTTTGCGCTTACGCATGTCCTGATTCAGCTTTTTCGAGAAAATTGGCAAGGAGAAGCGGTGCGAAATATTGCCGTTTATGCAAGTAAATTAGCTCCCGCAACTGGCCAGCAACTAGATTTATTTCACTCAGCTACCCAGCAGATTAAGCATTACGATATCGAAAAAGCCGTGGACAAAATTCGCCAGCAGTATGGTTTTAAAGCGCTAGTATACGCACGAAGTAAAACTCCGGGGGCTACGGCGATTAACCGTGCCGGCTTGGTAGGAGGCCATAATGGCGGAAACGCGTACGAATAGTTTAATTACGGTTCTTTAGGAGAAAATTATAATGCGATACGATCGATTTACGGAAGCGGATGTACAAGAATTTTTTGATTATTATTACGTTGACCGGGGCATCATTAAATGGCAGGGATACTATTTATCTGACCATTTAAATGCGTTGAAAAGGGATGCTGAACAGCGAACGGCAAAACTACAATGGGATGAAAAACACTATGGGATCGGAGAAGAACCAGGGAAGGGGTCGTAAAAAAAGAACGTCCCGAGGAGGACGTTCAGCGGTTAGAAAGAAAAGATAACTCGATATATTTTTTGAGTGCGGAGAAGCATTAAAAAATACAAGCGAATTCGCAACTTTATGTTGCAACATTATAATAAGACAAATTGAGATTAGGTGCGTCTCAATTTTTTTAGTTTTTGAGCTAAAATTACAAAAAAGATGATAATGATATAAGGGATAACTTTTATTTAAGGTATATCATTTTCGCCTGGAGATAAATGGGATTCTGAAACGAATATTTGTAAGGCGTAATAAATTAAATGTGTAACAACGTTATCAAAAATTTAAACTTTATTTTGGCAAAAGTAAAACCGCAATGAGTCTGCACGACTACATTGCGGATGAAAACATTGCAGCAGTAGTAGAAGTTTATCTTCACGTTGGCTGACATGAATCACGGCATATGGGGAATACCTAACTTCGGACAAGACTACTGCAATGATGTTTAAAATATAATTGCTAAATTTATAGTTAGTTATCAATAAGGATAATGCAACTAATTGATAGTGAACTGATATTTAATCGATTAACTCAGACATCTTTAAAAAAGATTTCTAAAGGTACGTTAAAATGCTCATGAATCAATTTGACTTCAGAGAGCTTAAATTCACTTGCGCCGTTTAACTTACGGTTCAGGGTGGTCCGACCAATGCCTAAAAAATTTGCGACCGTTTCCTGTTTAATTTGATTTTCTTTTAGATAAGCTAAGACGCCGCGAAAATCCCGGTAGTTATCACACAAAAAAATCACCATCCAATTAGTTCGATTTTTTGTTCCTTTTAAAGATTCCTCTTGTGGGATTATAACCCTAAAAGGGTCTCCTTAGCAATGCTTTGTACTCTATTCGGTATAAATGTACTAGAATTAATACATCTAGTAGTAAGGAGGATTTACCTTTGATTTTTGGAACTATACTGAAAAATGCACGAAAGCAACGAAATCTGTCACAAATCGAGTTGATTCGTAGTATTCATGATGAGTATGGAATTGACATATCAACTAGTATGCTTTCTCGTTATGAAGATGAATTAACTCCAGTACCGCGACGAATGTCAATTGAAGCGCTATTTGCATTGGCAGTTTATTTAGACTTGGATTTAAATGAATTAGCACGTGAAGAAATTAAACAAATCAGCAGTAAAAAACACCATTAACAAAGCTAGGACAACCTCCTGATTTGTTAATGGTGAATTAGTATAGAGAATAATGGTATATCGGGTAGTTTACGAGTGCTAACTGAAAATTAATAATTATGGCTAAACTTGACATAATTACCATTCCAAGTAAGCAGGGTAAACTGGTTTTTAACGTACCTTTTGAACTTATTTTTAAAATCAACAAAACTAAAATGCTTTTCAAGAACTTAAAAATTCTTGAAAAGCATTTTTTAGTCTATTTTTGTTAGGAAGGCGTAGGGGCTTAATTATCGCGATCAGTTGAGTAATGCTCGTCTTGGTGTTGTTTAGCGAGGTCCACGCTACGGTAATAGTGCGCAGTCAGCCACATGCCGGCCCCGCCAGCTTGAGTAAGGACGGTGAACGGCTGTCCGCCATCTTTTTCGGTACTAGTATAAAAGTACGTGCCGTCTCCAGCACCTTGATACCAGCCGCGGACGTTGACTACTTGCGAAACTTTGCTAGGGTCGTCAAATAAACTTTCAGAAGGGCTGTTTAACCCTCCGGCACCCCAATCGGTTTTAGCAGGATCGGGTTTTCCGCCGCCATTCAATACTTTCATGTCGGCTGCGGTGCGGGACGCTCCGTCGTAGGTCGGGGTTTTCACGCCGTCCGTATTAAGGAGGTTACCAGTAACAACTAATTTTTCTATTTTGCCATCGTCATCAGCGGAATACCAAGTTCCCTGCATCCATTGTGGAAAAACAAACTTAACGTAATGGTGCGTAGGAGCTACTGCTTTTTTAGAAGATGAGGACTTATTTGGCAACGCTACTTGCTGGCCCGCAACAATCTTAGCGAATCCTTGCCTAAGCGTCTGATTCTCAGTAGTGGTGAAGTGGGTAAGGTTGTCTGGCATTCCCTGATTTTGGGAAGTGTGGTACACGACGGGTTTGCCATCTTTAATGGCGAACAGGTAAACGTGACCGCCTAAGGTACCTTGTCCGGGATCTTCATATACTGCTACGACATTAACGCGATAATGTCCCTTCCCAGTGGGTGCCCATCCGGCAGAAAGCTTTTGATCGTCAAAAGCAGTGCGTCGCTGTTTGAGATCGTCAGGGTAATGCAATCCGGCGTAAGTGGTGTTATGCCCGGGAGTACAAGCAGTATAACTTTGATCCATCGTTTGACCGAAGGATTCCATAAAGCTGCTAAGTTGTTCAGCTTTCCGTGGATCCCACAGCGCGCTTGGGGTTGCTTTGTGGGTGGTTGAGCGTGCTTGACTCGATTTAGTGAGGTCCGTTGCGGTATTTTGGTGCACGGACGATGATGAAGAATTAGAATTTCCGCAGGCGGTTAGTAATAAGGCTCCCATTCCAATACTAGCTAACCAGCCGAAAGTTCGTTTTAAATTCTGCAAAATTACTCCTCCAAACTGAATAATTGTTTACAGTTTATAGTGTACCTTAATTAATGAGGTTTAGATACAGTTGATAGTCTACCGGCGTCCGCAATTGTAAGTTAGCTTTAACAATTGGCTTTTCGTGTCCATTGATTATCCGGGTCTGTTGTTCTAAAGACTGAAAATCAAAATCTACTAGGCCGAGATAGTAGAAATCCGCACCTTCGTCCTCACTTTTCTTCACGAAGAGGGGAAAAGCGATGGTTTGCTGCCGATTTCCCTTAAGAAGATGGACCACTTCTTTAGAATCCAATTTGCGAGGCGTTTTGGTGAACCAGCTTAACGTCTGGGTATCGTAGAAAACATTTTGGTGGCGGGCAGCAACCGGAGACTGGGGACGTTTTTGGTAAATGACAAAAAGCGGACAACTTCCTTGATTAGCTTTGTAGCCGTAAATCGCGGAAGATTGGTCTTTAGGCCAGCCCAATAAGCGGTTGACGTGTCGGCGGGTGTAACGTTGGTTGCGGGTGAACTTCGTTTGTTGATCGTATCGTTTACTATTCCACATGCCAACTTGTAAGACATCGTCAACCAAGTTTTTAAAGTACGGATTTTGCTGATATTGTGCCCAGAGCTCATCGTTAAGCTGATAGTAACCATCTTGCAGAGTAACCCAAGCTGTTTGCCCGTATTTAACTTGATCACGAGGCTGAAAATAACTTAAATCGAGATGGTTGTTTACCGACTGCAAAGTTGCTGGATCAGTATAAGTTCCCAGTTCGTGAAGTCGGCTGACCAACGCTTGCTTAGCGTACCGGGGCTGCTTAAACAACTGTTGTAGTAAAACTAGTTCATGAATGCGCATGCCGTTTAAAAATTCCCGCGAAATTAGGCGTAAAAAGGCGTCTGCTGACTTAGTAAGTGGCTGTTCGTCATGCATTTTAATCAAAAACTGCTGATAGTTTTCGTACTTATCGACTAAAACTTGACCATCTACCGAGCCGAATTTTTGAAAATCGGCTAATCGGGGCACGCGGCCCAATTTATTTTTCAATGCTTGATAGGCCTCACGTAAGGTTGCCAACAGGGTGAGATTACTATGGTTGATCGACTGATAGATCCGTTCCTTAGCAATTCGACTAAAGTTAATGGAAGACAACCCGATGGTTTGATTGGTGGCAATTTGCTGCCGAAGCCGATTTTTATTCAGGGATTGGTCACCAGTCAACGCAATTGGAATTAAGTAGTTGTTTTTGTAATTACCAATAAAGTCAATAATCGTTACGAAAGATTTTTCCGGAGCTTTTCTTAAGCCACGCCCGAGTTGTTGAATGAAGATGATGCTGGATTCGGTATTGCGTAGCATAATCACTTGGTTAACCTTCGGAATGTCGACCCCTTCATTAAAAATGTCGACGGTAACTAAATATTCTAATTCACCCTTTTCAAATCGCCGAATGATTTTTTCACGCTCGCTTACCGAGGTGTTTCCGGTCAAAGCGCGGGTGGGATGCCCCTTTGCCGTCATGATTTGAGCGACCTCCACGGCTTCAGCCTGACGACTACAAAAAATTAAGCCATAGACTCTTTCTCCATCGTGACCATAGTAATCAATTTGTTCAGCCACGTAGTCCATTCGTTCTTGAGCGAGTAAATGGCGTAACGGAGTTTTTTCGTCAATTAACTGACCCTGGTACTCGTAATCGGTAATTCCTACGTAATGAAATTGGCTGAGCATATCGGATTCAATGGCAGCTTGCAAGCGAATTTCATAGGCAATGTGGTAATCAAAAAGCTCGTAAATGTTAAAATCGTCCGTTCGTTCCGGAGTGGCGGTCATCCCTAAAAGAAACTCGGGCTGGAAATGGTCGATCACCTGTTGGTAGGTGGGCGCGCCAGCTTTATGTGCTTCGTCGATCAAAACGTAGTCAAACATATCTGCGGGCAAGGATTGTAAAATTGATTCGCGTGACAAGGTTTGAATGGTAGCAAAAAGATATTTACAGTTGGTATCGTGCTGATTTCCGGAAAGAATTCCGTAATCACTTGCCGGACCGCCAAGTACTTTTCGAAAACTACGTAATGCCTTGCGTAAAATCTGTTCGCGGTGAACGACGAACAAGAATTTACGAGGATTAAAATTCCGTACGTCAAAAGCGCCTAAGTAAGTTTTACCAGTTCCGGTAGCGGAAACGATAAGGCCACGCTTGGCGCCGGATTGCCGTAATTCGGTTAGTGAGGCGAGGGCATCCTTTTGCATGGCGTTAGGGGTAATCGAAGTAGTTGGTGACGATGACGGTGTCGATGTTAACCGAGGGGTGGCTTGCTGATAAGCTTTGCGATATTGGCTAAGCCAAATTTCATCAAGCGGACGCGCATTTTGCCAAAGCTGGTCCACTTCGTGATTAATTGTGCGAGCTAGTTGTCCGTGCCGATGCGCAGTTAGTTTAATGTTCCACTCGTAATTTTGTATTAACGCTGCTTCAGTTAGATTAGCGCTCCCGAGGATAAAGGTTTGGTAGCCCTCCGGTTTGTCAAAAAGGTAGGCTTTGGCGTGAAAATTTTGTTGTTGATCAATAATGCGGACTTCCACATTAGGAATCTTCAAAAGTTCCTCGAACACATGGGGATGGTTAAAATATAAATAGGTTGAAGTTAAAATGCGACCAGAAATATTTTGAATAGCTAAATCAGCAAACTGGACCTTTAAATCGGTGAGGACACCGTTTGTAATGAAAGCAACGGCTAAGGTAAACCCCGTACAATTTTGCAACTCTTGTTCTAAATGGAGCTTAAGGTTGACGGCAGTTTGGTTAGTAATTAATTGGGGGAGGTACTCATTTTCAGCAGGCAGCTGGTAATTACTAAGTGCGGCTAAAATTGAATTATTAAAGTTAGGTTCAAGATTCATAAGTGCTCCTTAAAAACGTAGTTTATCAATGTTACACGTATTTTACCGCGCTTTTGGGAAAAGTACCGTTAAATTTAATTTAAATAATCGTTATTTAAAGTGGTTGCGACTGACGGGCAGGTTTTGTAACTTAAGCCAAATTTTGAGTTAGTTAATAGCCAAATTAGTAATTAAAATGGGGAATGTATTTATGTAGACGGTAATTAACTGGACGAGGTAACTAATTTACCCGATCCTCGTCCACGAAGAAAGTTATTAAAGGGTAAATAGTTGCGAGAAACCACCTGCGCTATTAGAGGGGCACAAATTCTACAGGAAGTACGCTATTAAATTTAATTGATCGTTAAGAACTTCCCCGGATTGGTCGTCAGCTCGTGCTATAATATATCCAATCTTTTTCCAACGAGGAGTTTAATTATGCAAAAGCAAAATCATGCACGTAAAATTAGTATTTTAGCTTTATTTGCAGCAATCATTATTATTCAAAATTACGTTCCTTTAGTCGGTTACATTCCAGTGGGGATGTTAGAAATTACGACAATCCACATCACGGTCATCGTAGCGGCAATTCTTTTAGGACCCGTAGATGGAGGTATCGTTGGTGGAATCTGGGGATTAGTTGATTGGTTACGGGCCATTACCGTCACGTCTAGTGCACTAGGCAATGTCGTAATGGTTAATCCGTTGATTTCAATCGTCCCCCGCATCTTAATTGGGGTAATCACCGGGTGGTTAGTCAACTGGTTAATTAAAACCAAACTGCCTCAACAGGTCACATTTATAATCAGTTCCGTGCTTGGCTCATTAGTTAACACGGTATTAGTGCTGAGTTTGATTTACGTTTTCTATCATAACGGCTCACAAGTCTACGCAGCACTTAATTTAAAGGAGTTAATGCCATACTTATTAACGGTTGCCGGTGTACACGGAATTCCCGAAGCCATTGCTGCTGGAATTATTGCTCCGTTATTAGCTGTACCGCTATTAAAGTATTCTAAAGTCGGGCAGCAACGGTTTAAGCAGTAAAAAGTTATTTTTTGTTTAATCTCGGAGAACCGGACTATTATTTTTAAGGTGCTTCGGTTAAACTAAGTATGTACACTAAAATGGAGGGTCTTGACCACCAGTGGCGAAGAAAAAACGTAGGCGAAAGAATAACTTTTTTTATCAACAGGGACAGTTAAAAGTTTCGTCAATTATTGGGCTACTTTTAGTGGTATGCTTGGTAGTTGAACTGGGAATGAAGCTCCGAACGGAAGCTACCCAGGTTACGGATAACTTGACCACCACCAGTGCCACCGCACAGCGTCACCAACAGTTTATAAAAACAATTGCGCCATATGCTCAGCAGATGCAGCGGCAATATGGTATTTTGCCGAGCATTACGATGGCTCAGGCAATTCTAGAATCAGACTGGGGACAAAGTACGCTGTCCAAAAAGTTTAATAATTACTACGGAATTAAAGGTGACTCTGATCAGAACAGTCGTTATTTTAAAACGCAGGAATTTGTAAACGGCAAATGGGTCACGGTGGCGGCCCGTTTTAAAGTCTATTCTTCGTGGCAAGAGTCAATGCGTGACCATTCGCTACTACTGGTGAACGGGACTAATTGGAACCCACGGCAATATCAAGCGGTAATTACGGCAAGTGATTATAAGCAAGCTGCCCAAGCGCTTTATGACGCTCAATACGCCACGGATCCGGATTATCCAGCCAAGTTAATTAACTTGATTCAAAAATATAATTTAAATCAATATGATAAATAATAATTCAGGGGGAGTTACGGGATGAAGTTACTTGAAGACAAGATTAGATCAGAAGGAATTGTTTTACCACACAATGTCTTAAAGGTTGATGGCTTCTTAAATCATCAAGTTGATCCACAATTAATGTTTGAAATTGGAAAAGAATTCGCGCGGTTGTTTAAGGACCAAAAGGTAACTAAAATCTTAACCGTAGAATCTTCAGGGATTGCTCCCGCAGTAATGACCGGATTGGCAATGGACGTTCCGGTAATTTTTGCGCGGAAGCACAAAAGTTTAACGTTGAAAGATGACTTATATACGGCGTCAGTTTATTCATATACCAAACAAACCAGCAATCAAATTTCGATTTCCAAACGGTTCATTGATTCTAACGATCGGGTACTAATTATTGACGACTTCTTAGCTAATGGACAAGCTGTGTCTGGTTTATTTGACATTGCGGACGCTGCTAAAATCGACGTGGTGGGCGTCGGAATCGTGATTGAAAAGACCTTCCAAAAGGGAAGTCAAATCATCAAGGATCGCAACGTGCAACTAGAGTCCTTAGCTAAAATTAAGGCGTTAACTGACGATGGTCAAGTTGAATTTGAGTAATTATAGATTGAGGAACAGGCAGGATGATCAAAAGTGGAAAATGAGGTAATTACTTCGAAAAAGATTATTTATCCAGGTGATATGATTGGGATTATCGGCGAAGGGCGTTCCAGTGTTCAATTGGTAACCACCGCTAAGTCGATGGGCTTTAAAGTTTCCGTTTACGTCACGTCGGAGCAAAATGAAGTGGTTCACTATGCGGATAAAAGTTTCGTGGGAAGCTTAAACGATGGGGAAAAACTTCAACGATTTGCGGAACGTTGCAAAATTGTGATGTATGAATCTGAGATGGTCGATATTAAGATCATTAAATACCTACAACAATTTGTTTCCATCCCTCAAGGAACCCAGTTACTTGAGCTCAACCAAGATCGAATCATTGAAAAGGCCACGATGGAACAACTCGGAATTAAAACGGCACCGTACGTTACCATCGTCGATTTGGATGATCTATACGATTCGGTTAATGAGATTGGGTATCCCGGAATTTTACAGCCAATCTTGAAAGATCCGTTAAATGAACAAAGCTTGCTGTTGGAAAGTGAAATTGACGTTCCCAAGGCGGCGCCATTGCTCGAACGGGGGACTTATTTACTACAATCATGGCCGGATACTGGTCGTGAAGTTGCGTTAAGCGTAGTGAAGGGCCAAAATCATCGGCAAAAGATGTTCCCAATGGTGGAGAATATCTATCAAAACCATCACTTAAAAGAAACTCGGGTTCCAGTAGATATTGATCCGCGGATTCAAAATAACCTATTGGAACAAGCAACGAAAATCGCCAATTCAATTGAATACGTAGGGGTCTTTTCAATTGTGTTCTACGTCCAAGATGGAGAAATTTACTTAAAACGGTTGATTCCTGGAATTCACCGTTCCCAAAATATCTTTAACTTAGCTTCGAATACGACGGTTTACGAAGAAACCTTGCGGGCCCTCAGTGGGATGGTGATCAGTGATATTCGGCTTCAAGTGCCGACCATCATGTTGAACGTTGCCGAACCGCAAATGCAAAAAATTAAAACACAGTGGTTAATCAAAGATAATTGGCACTTCCATTTCTATCCGCAGGTTAGCGAACACAAGGATGAAAATCACGTGGGCTACGTGTTGGCGGATGGCGACAACGTCAAGCAAATTCAAGAGCAAATTGATAATACAGATGTTTGGTAAAAGTCGCTTTAAAGTCGGTTAATGAACCGGCTTTTTTGCTATAATGGTCTGTGGTTGTTTTTTGGTTACAAATAGAGAGGATTGAACGAATTGCCTGAAAATGATTTATTAAAAGGTCTTAATGATATGCAACAGCAAGCCGTCCAAACAACGGAGGGCCCGTTGCTGATCATGGCGGGTGCTGGTAGTGGAAAGACACGGGTGTTAACGCACCGGGTGGCCTATTTGATTGAAGAAAAGGATGTAAATCCTTGGAACATTTTGGCCATTACCTTTACCAATAAGGCGGCTCGGGAGATGCGTGAACGGGTGGCTAATTTATTGGGCGAAGTGGCATCTGAAATTTGGGTCTCCACTTTCCATGCGTTGTGCGTACGAATTTTACGGCGCGACATTGAACAGATCGGATACAACCGGGCTTTTTCAATTGCCGACCCTAGTGAACAACGGACGCTGATCAAACACGTACTTGCAGATTTGAATTACGATCCAAAAGTATACGATCCTCGGTCGGTATTGGGAAAGATTTCCAACGCCAAAAACGATTTAATGACTCCGGCGGATTATCAAGAAAATGCAAGTAACCCGCATGATGAGGCGGTTGGTAAGATTTATGACGAATATCAACGACGGTTAAAAGCCAACCAAGCGTTGGACTTTGACGACTTAATCATGCAAACAATTCGGTTGTTTGAACAAAGCCCCGAAACGTTGCAATTTTACCAAAACAAATTCCACTATATTCACGTGGATGAATACCAGGATACTAACCAAGCGCAATACCAACTGGTTACCATGTTGGCAAAAGGTTTTCGGAACCTATGCGTAGTGGGGGATTCTGACCAAAGTATTTACGGTTGGCGGGGTGCCGACATGCAAAATATTTTGAATTTTGAATCTGATTATCCTGACGCGCACACGGTGATGTTGGAACAAAATTACCGTTCTACCCAAAACATTTTGAACGCGGCTAACGACGTGATTGCTAATAACGTGGAACGTAAACCTAAGCAATTGTGGACGGATAATGACGAAGGAGCCAAAATTTCGTACTACCGGGGGCAAACCGGCAATGATGAGGTCCATTTCATTGTTCAACAAATCCGCAAGCAAATTGAAGAAAATAATTTTGATTACGGTGATTTTGCAATCCTATACCGGACGAACGCCCAATCCCGGTTGGTTGAAGATACCTTCGTGAAGGCCAACATTCCTTATACCATGGTGGGGGGACATAAGTTCTACGACCGCAAGGAAATTCGGGACGTTCTCAGTTATCTCACGCTAATCGCTAACGAAGAGGATTCCATGAGTTTTGAACGGGTAATCAACGAACCCAAACGAGGGATTGGTGCAACTTCAATGGCTAAGCTACAGGCGTTTGCGGACGAAAATAGTTGGTCGCTTTTACAAGCGGCGCGCAACGTGCAAATTGCTAACGGAATTGCTCGGCGCACGCGCAACGCGATTGAAGATTTTGCCAAGACAATCGATGCTTTACGGAAGTCCGCCGAATTTCTTTCCATCACGGAATTAACGGAAACTTTACTAGATAAAACCGGCTACCGGGCAGCCTTGGAACAAACCCGAACCATGGAAGCGGAAGCTCGGTTAGAAAATATCAACGAATTCCTCACGGTAACTAAGCAATTTGACGAACAAAACGACGCGGAAGGAACCGAAGTTGCCGATGAAAATGGTGATAACGTTCGCTTAGTGGACTTTTTAGCAGACCTTGCCTTAGTTTCTGACCAAGACGATGTAGAAGAAGAACCATCGGCAGTAACGCTGATGACCTTGCACGCGGCGAAGGGGCTTGAATTCCCCGTAGTCTTCTTAGTCGGAATGGAAGAAGGGGTCTTCCCATTATCTAGGGCGGCTACCGATCCTGACGAACTTGAAGAAGAACGCCGGTTGGCTTACGTGGGAATTACCCGTGCACAAAAGAAGTTATACTTAACGAACGCTTATTCCCGAATGTTATACGGGCGGACGCAAAATAACCCTGCATCTCGCTTTATTGGGGAAATTAGCGCAGAATATTTACAAGACGAAAACGAACAAGTTCAAGGGTTCAGCTCAAGCAGTAGAAATAAATATCCGTTTGATCGGGAACGAAACGCCCGGGCAACTGCTAGTGTTTACGGTACTCAACGTGCTAAAGTATCTACTAACCAAGGTACTGGCGCAGAAAAAGTTAGTTGGGCGGCTGGTGATAAAGTGCAACACAAAGCTTGGGGTGTTGGTACGGTGGTTAAGGTTTCTGGAACTGGCGAAGACGTGGAATTAGACATCGCCTTTAAAGATCAGGGGATTAAGCGTCTATTAGCAGCCTTTGCACCGATTAAGCGGGTTACGGACTAAGCTTAACCTTAGACAAGATGTGATTTATTTTAGCGGTATAATTAGGTATATAACGAAAGTTTGAGGAACTTTTCTATGAAAGTAACTAAAAAAATCAGCTTATTAGTTGCCACGTTATTACTCGGAGTCGGTTTGTCGGCTTGTGGGGGATTAAATAATTCTTCTATGTCGTCGGCAACCAATAACGTGACCGGTGAAAAAAATAAAAAGACAACTTATCAAACAACGGGCTCCTCTTCTGGACAATACGCCGGAGTGATAAAAAATGGAAAGTACGTGGTTAGCAAGTCCCGTGGGTTAACTGCGGATCAAAATGGCAACGTAAATAATACGAAGAGTTTTGAAACGGGCTTGCAAGACGTCTCCAAAGAAGTTTTCGCGCCATCTAAATACGTTTTCCAAGAGGGGCAATACCTTAGTTCGGATACGGTTCAAAGTTGGCTAGATCGGAAGTCTAAGAAGAACCCTGATGGCCTCAATCCGAAGGATAATGGTTCTAAAGATCCTGATAAGCGAAACCCGATTTATTTGCAAGCACTTGAAGAACAAGACTACATGCAAAAATCGGGGAACTCCTTGAAGTTGAAGGGGGTCACGATTGGACTAGCAATGAACACGGTCGACTATTATCAAAAGAAGCAGTATGGTGCAGAATACGAAACTAAAATTTCGGACGCGGAAATTAAAGAGCAAAGTACGCGGATTGCTAAAGAAGTACTGCAACGATTGCGGAAGAAAGACGAATTCAAAGATATCCCGATCGTGATTGCCGTTTATAAACAAGCGTCTAATGATAGTTTGACCGGGGGAACCTTTATCCGGTATTCTAATAACCAGGGTAATCAACTAGCTAGTTGGAAAAACTTGGATTATAAGAACGTGGTTTACCCAATCGGGGATAACGAAAGTACGCCGAATAGCAATGATTCGACTGCTTTTGATAATTTCAAAACTCAAGTGGAAAGTTTCTTCCCTAACTTGAGCGGAATTACCGCGAAGGCTCGTTACAAAGGGGACTCAATGCAAGGAATGAGCGTGACGATTACCACTCAATTCTATAGTGAGACAGAAATTAATAGTTTCACGCAGTTTGTTTCGACCCAGGCGGAAAAATACCTGCCAAGCGGGGTAAATATCGACATTACGATTCGTTCGAGTGACGACGTTCAAAGCTTCTTATCCCGTTCATCAAAGGATAAGACCTTTAGTTCGCACGTCTTTACAAGCTATTAATTCTGAAAGGAAGCAAGCAATGACAGTTGAAAATAACATTACCAAAAACGACGTAGCACACGTAGCTACGTTGGCTAAATTAAAATTAGATGATGCCCAATTAGAAAAGTTTACAAATCAATTCGAAGACATCATCGACCTAGTTGAACAATTAAACGAAGTCGATACGACTAATGTGGAACCAACGTTCAACGTAACTGATCAGTTGAACCGGATGCGCGAAGATCAAGCCGTTCGTTCAGGAGATAAAGAAGCACTCTTAAATAACGCACCCGATACTGAAGACGGGTTCATTCGGGTTCCCGCAATTCTTGATGAAAGTGAGGAAGCATAATGAAGTTTTTTGATATTACGGTGACCGAACTCCATCAAAAATTGGTTGACCGGGAATTAACCGTTACGGAGTTGGTATCCCAAACGTTAGACCAAATCGAAGCTGACCAAGCCGTTTTAAACGATTTTGTCACCATTAACCGCGACGAAGCTTTAAAGCAAGCACAAGCAATTGACGAAAAGGGCGTTGACCCTGACAACTTATGGGCAGGAATTCCCATTGCCGTTAAGGACAACATCGTTACTAAAGGCTTAAAAACGACCGCTTCTTCAAAGATGTTGAGTAATTTTACGCCCATTTACGACGCGACGGTAATTGAACGTTTAAAGGCTAACGACGTAATCGTCATTGGAAAAACTAACCTAGATGAATTTGCGATGGGTGGTTCAACAGAAACTTCTTTTTACGGTACGACCCGGAATCCATGGGACCACACTAAAGTTCCCGGTGGTTCTTCTGGTGGTTCAGCTACTACGGTCGCGGCTGGGAATTCGATTGCCGCACTTGGTTCAGATACCGGGGGCTCCATTCGCCAACCAGCTTCCTATACCGGAATTGTTGGGGTAAAACCAACGTACGGTCGGATTTCGCGTTACGGATTGATCGCATTTGGTTCAAGCTTAGACCAAATCGGTCCGATGACGAGAACGGTCAAGGATAACGCAGCCTTATTGAACATCATTGCTGGAATGGACGAACGGGATCTTACCAGTTCGGACAAGAAAGTTCCCGATTTCACGGCTAAGATCGGACAAGACATTAAAGGGATGAAAATCGCCCTTCCTAAAGAATACCTTGGCAAGGGAATTAACGAAGACGTTAAGGCAACCATCAAACAAGCCGTTCAAACGTTAACAGATTTAGGAGCAACGGTCGAAGAAGTTTCCCTACCACGGAGCAACTATGGGGTGGCGGCTTACTACATCATTGGTTCGTCAGAAGCTTCTTCCAACTTGCAACGTTTTGATGGGATTCGCTACGGTTACCGGGCGGACGACGTAAAGAACCTAGAAGACGTTTACGTAAAATCTCGTTCCGAAGGATTTGGCGATGAAGTTAAGCGCCGGATCATGCTGGGAACTTACGCACTTTCAGCTGGATCATACGATGCATTCTTCAAGAAGGCTGCCCAAGTGCGGACTTTAATCATCGACGACTTCAATAAAGTTTTCGAAAATTACGACTTAATCATTGGGCCAACTGCACCAACTCCAGCTTATAAAATTGGTGCGGAAGTTGATGACCCAACGACCATGTACATGAACGACGTGTTGACGATCCCAGTTAACTTAGCGGGATTGCCAGCAATGTCATTACCAGCAGGCTTCAGCGAAGGGATGCCGGTTGGTTTACAAATGATTGCTAAACCATTTGACGAACAAACTATGTATCAAGCAGGGGCTGCTTTTGAAGCGGCAACTAATTTTTACCAAAAACACCCTGAAACGGAGGACAAATAATGAATTTTAAAACCACTATCGGACTTGAAGTCCACATCGAATTAAAAACTAATTCCAAAATATTTAGTCCTTCACCCGTAGAATTTGGGGATCAGCCGAACGAAAATACTAACGTAATTGACTGGGGATATCCCGGCGTTTTGCCCCAAACTAACAAAGGGGTTGTGGAAGCCGGAATGATGGCTGCCAAGGCATTGCATGCTAACATTGCTCGGACCCAGCATTTTGACCGGAAGAATTACTTCTATCCAGATAATCCTAAGGCATACCAAATTACCCAAGCAGATACGCCTATTGGAACGGACGGCTGGATTGAAATCGAAGTAGACGGCAAGAAGAAAAAAGTTGGGATTGCCGAAATGCATATCGAAGAAGATGCCGGTAAGAATACCCATAACCCTAACGGCTACTCCTACGTCGACTTGAACCGGCAGGGAACCCCGCTAATTGAAATTGTTTCTAAACCAGATATTGAATCACCGGACGAAGCTTACGCATATTTGGAAGCACTTCGGCAACGGATTCAGTTTACTGGGATTTCAGACGTGAAGATGGAAGAAGGTTCCATGCGGGTGGACGTTAACATTTCCATCCGTCCGGAAGGCTCAAATACTTATGGTACCAAGGCCGAATTGAAGAATATCAACTCCTTTAACTTCGTCCGGAAGGGATTGGCTTACGAAGAAAAGCGGCAGCAAAAGCTTTTATTATCCGGTGGAGAAGTGCGTCCAGAAACCCGGCGTTACGATGAAGCCACTGGTCAAACCATCCTAATGCGGGTTAAGGAAGGCGCGGACGATTACCGTTACTTCCCTGAGCCAGATTTACCAAGCATCACCATCAGTGATGAATGGATCAAGGCGGTAGAAGACAAGATGCCGGAAATGCCTGGTAAACGGCGTGCGCGTTACGTTAACGAACTGGGCTTAAGTGACTACGATGCCATGGTGCTTACCCAAACAAAGGAAATGTCCGACTTCTTTGAAGCAGCGATTGCCTTTGATGCGGATCCTAAGTTGGTTGCCAACTACTTAATGGGTGACGTAAACGCCTACTTGAACGAACAAAAAGTTGACTTACAAGATACGAAGATTACGCCAGAACACCTTGCTAGCATGGTTAAGATGATCAGTGACGAAACCATTTCTTCGAAGATTGCTAAGAAAGTCTTCAAGGCAATTACTAAGGGTGAAGAACCAGTTAGCTGGGTAAAGGAAAAGGGCTTAGTACAACTTTCCGATCCAGCAGTTTTAAAGCCAATCATTACGCAAGTAGTTGATGATAACGAACAATCGGTAATTGACTTTAAGAACGGAAAAGATCGGGCCGTTGGTTTCTTAGTTGGGCAAATCATGAAACAAACTAAGGGACAGGCGAACCCGAAGGTGGTAAATCAAATCTTAATGCAAGAGCTCAACGCTCGTTAGTGGAATAGAAGCGGAGGAAAACGTGCGATGCGAAAACGTGCGCGTATTATATATAACCCGACTTCGGGTCGGGAAATGATCAAGCAGCATTTAGTTGAAATTCTGGCGGTATTTGAGAAGGCGGGATATGAGACCAGTGCATTTGCAACAACTCCGGAACCTAATTCTGCCAAAAACGAAGCGCACCGAGCTGCTAAGGATGGTTTTGACTTAGTTGTGGCAGCGGGCGGCGACGGGACCATTAACGAAGTGGTCAACGGGATCGCTCCGCTCCACCGGCGGCCTAAATTGGCAATCATCCCTGCTGGAACCACCAACGACTACGCCCGGGCTTTACGGATTCCACGGGAAGATCCGGTGGCGGCCGCAAAGGTAGTGCTCCAAAATCAACGAATGAAGATGGACATTGGTAAAGCCGGGGATAACTACTTCATTAATATCGCAGCGGGTGGTTTGCTGACCGAATTGACCTACGACGTGCCATCCAACTTGAAGAGTATTTTTGGATACTTAGCTTACATCGTGAAGGGGGCGGAAATGTTGCCCCGGGTGAAGCCGGTCGAGATGGATATTGAGTACGATGGAGAACATTTCCATGGGCAAGCGTCCATGTTCTTCTTGGCATTAACCAATTCAATTGGGGGCTTTGAACAAATTGTGCCCGACGCCTCGTTAGATGATGGAAAATTCACCATGATCATCGTGAAATCTAGCAGTTTACCTGACTTGTTACACTTGATGGTCAAGGCGCTTAACGGCAAGCACGTTGACGACCCGCGGATTATTTACCGAAAGGCGCGTAAGGTCGTCGTTAATCCGGTTAATGAACGGGTCATGGTTAATTTAGATGGTGAATATGGTGGTGATGCCCCAATGATTTTCAAGAACCTAAAACGGCATATCGACATGTTTACTAATTTAGATAGCGTCCCGGTCAGCGAACCGGAAGACGATGAGTATCGCCAAGTTGAAGAACAATTTGTTGCTGAAGTTCAAAATTTATCACAGGATGATGATCAAGAGTGATCATGCACCGTGACTAACTACGGTTGATCACTGCTAATCGTCATGCATTAAAAACCAAAAGTGTTTTTCAAGGATCCATAAAGCACTGAAAAGCATTTTGAACCATTAACTTAAATGAAGCTAAAATGTGGGACAAAAGTCAGTTTGCTCCGCTTAACCTGAAATCGGTAATTCCGGCAACATCAGTCGGAACCGGCAATTTCCGGTTAATGCTCACAAACTACCCGGCTTTTGTCCCACTCTGTTTATTAGATTATCAATAAGGGGAAATCAATGAAAATTAAAGCACCAGTAGAAAAAAACCAAACGTATACGGTAGACATTACCGACTTAACTTATCAAGGAATGGGCGTAGCTAAAATCGAGCATTTTCCAATTTTCATTGCCGACAGTATCCCAGGCGAACAAATTCAAGTCAAAATCACTAAAGTGCAGAAAAATTTTGCGTTTGGCCGGGTAGAAAAGGTTATAGTGGAAAGCCCAGACCGGGTCGCAGGAAACGATGCTACGTATACGCAAACGGGAATCGCGCCCCTGCAACACATTGCGTACCCCGCGCAATTAAAATTTAAGCAAACCCAAATTAAGAACTTATTGCAAAAGTCCCACTTGGAACAAATTGAAGTTGCGGAAACGGTCGGGATGGAAAACCCAACGGGTTACCGAAATAAAGCGCAGGTTCCGGTTCGAAAAGTTAAGGGACAGTTAGCCACCGGCTTTTTCAAGCGCGGCTCGCATGATTTAGTGCCGATTGAAGATTTTTACATTCAAGACCCGGTAATTGACCAAGTAATCCTCAAAGTTCGGGACATTTTACGCGAATACCAAATTGAACCTTACGACGAAATTAACCAACGCGGCGTAGTGCGGAATATCATGGTCCGTCGGGGCCGGCGTTCGGGCGAAATTATGGTGGTGTTGATCACCCGCACCAGCTCAGTTCCCCATTTAGACGAAATTGCTGAGGCAATTCATCAAATTGATGGGGTAGTTAGCGTAATTCAAAATATTAACCCTAAGCAGACTAACGTAATTATGGGGAAGGAAGATCGCCTGTTAGCAGGTGAATCGGTTATTCACGATGAACTGTTGGGTCAAAAATTCATCATTTCAGCACATTCCTTCTACCAAGTTAACCCAGTGCAAACCGAGAAGCTCTACCAACTAGCAATTAAAAAAGCCGGCTTAACTGGTAAAGAAACGGTCTTGGACGTTTATAGTGGAATTGGAACGATTTCCCTAGCAATGGCGCAAGCCGCCAAGAAAGTTTACGGAGTCGAAATTGTTAAGGAAGCCGTCCAGGACGCGAAGGTTAACGCCGTTCAAAACCAAGCTAAGAACGTTAAATTTGTGGTCGGCAAGGCGGAAGACCAAATGGCGAAGTGGCAAGCTGAAGGGATGCAACCAGACGTTGTGGTAGTGGATCCGCCACGCAAAGGCCTCGACGAAAGTGTGATTGACGCAACCGTAGCAATGGCTCCTAAACGAGTGGTTTACGTCAGCTGTAACCCAGCAACGCTGGTTCGAGACATCGACCGGTTCCAGGCTCAAGGCTACAAGGTGGATCAACCAATCACGCCAGTGGACCAGTTCCCGCAGACGCCGCATGTTGAATCCGTAACCGTCCTTGAGCGCACAGAAAAGTAGCCTGGGAATGCCGGTGTGACGGTATTCTTGATAGATCAAAAGTGTACTAATTCCCGCTTTGCTGATTGGAATTAGTACACTTTTTGTTTATTGAGCTAGAGGGTCGAGTGGACAGTGTGCTGGATTTTCGGGTTGAGTATGCAAGTGTCTGTTTTAGAGAGTTGAGTTGATTGGGGTTATGGAAATGGCGATAAAAGTTGATGTGGTGGGATTGATGCGGGATAACAAAATGGTTAAATTTTAGCTTAACAGTTGAGTGGACTAAGTTACTGATACAAAACCAATTTTTTCTTCTTGACCAGATTTTATTTAGGAGAATTATAAACTCAACCATGTTCAGCCCAAAAAGAAAAGCATGGTTGCTAAACCATACTTAGTAATTATTTTTATCGTTTGGTAAAGGAAATAGTAAATTAATTTAAACCTTGACCAATAATATCTTAGTATACTTGCTCGTCGGTGTCGCCTTCAGTATCGATTACTAGTATCCGAGAGGAGGAGTTTAATCCCAAACGCTGACGAAGGTTCTGATCTTACAAAACAGCATTGACAAATGCGAAACCAGCGACACCCAATTCACCGGAAACTATTTGTCTTGCCCTGAACACATAATCAACTGTTTACCAAAAGTTTTCTGGTCCTTGATAATTCTTAGCATTACTTGGGCTACATCACCACGATAAGTTCGAGGTGCACCTGGCATCTTATATCCCGAAGCAGCATCCCTAACTAAAGGATTTTCGGTCTTTTTACCATTAAACAACGGACCAGGATGAATAGTAGTCCAGTTTAAATCGGAATCCTTAAGTTGACTTTCACCTGCTTCATGGTCAGCAAAATTACCTTTCAAAAAACTTTTAGCCCCCATGCGGTAAGGATAACTGGTATTAGCTAAAGTTGTCCCAACGCCTAATGCAGAAAGACTAATTAATCGATTAATTTTTGCCTGATCCATTGCCTTAATAATATCAGGTATTGCAAAACTAAATAATTTACCACTACTGTTAGAAATTGGATTACCTAAAGTTACTAATACAGCTTCACATCCCTTCATTGCAGCAGCCATTGTTGCAACATCATCAAGTTGTCCTTTAACTATTGTTAGCTTAGGATCATTTATATTTAACTTTGAAGGGGTTCTAACGTAAGCAACTAATTTATCATTACGTGTTAGTGCTTGTTTAACTATTTCAGATCCTGTTCTACCTGTAGCACCAATTAAAAAAAGTTTCATTAGCCTCTCCTTCCTATTAACTAAAAATTATCTTCAATCCAATTCATAATATATTCAGTTCCAGTTGCATAGCCACCCATTTGCGTATGTTGCTGAGCAGTTGAATTTTCATCAAACAGTAAGTAGTCCTTAGGACAGGTTAAAGCATCATAAAATCTTTTCGCTGCTCCATGAGTAACCTCTGCTGAACCATCTAAAACTAAGGTTTTAGTTTTAATATTTTGTACAATTTTTGTATTATCAAATTTCTTTAATTCATTAATTATGGTTTTATTATTTGCTCCATGCTTCCATTCATAGTCCTTTAAAACAAAGTCAATCATATTAGGTCGAATTATAGCTGGCATCTTAAGTGCTTTTTCTAAGCGTCCAGCGATCATACCGCCCCAATTCATATTACCGGGATCAGAAATAATAAACTTTAGGCGATCATCAAAAGCTGCACCGCGCGCTACTAAAAAGCCACCAAAACTCATGCCCATTGCGCCGATTTGTTGTGAATCAACTTCCTCTTGTTTTTGAGCAAAATCAATAACTGGTCCTAAAACATTTTCAAAGTCTGGTCTAAACTTTAAGTCTTGCAATCTTAATGCCATCCCTTGTCCAGGGCCGTCAAAAGTTAGGGCATGAATTCCGCGCTTAATTGCTGCGTCAGTAACCCAAATCGTATCATCTGCCCAGGTATCACGTCCTGGAATTACGATCAATAACGGTGCCTTTTTATTCTTAGCATATGGTGAGCGATAAAAATGACCTGGTAAATAAGTATTTTCATAAGGAATTCTTATTGCTTCACCTGGATAACCATTTAACTCTAAAGCACGATCATAACAATCTTTACTCCTTTGGGAATATTCTTGCATTCTAGAATCCTGCCAATCACCAAAGTACATTAAGGATACACGCCAGTAAGTAGAAGCTCGCAGATAACTACTACCAGCACTAATTAGTTTGCCATCCTTTTCAAACTTATGCGCACGAGTCTGTAAGTTTGCTGCCATATTACTCCAGGCATTAATCCAACTTTGCTCATCACTTTCTTTAATGTTCATAATAATTTCTAAGACTTCGCCTTCATCGCTCATACGATATGGCATCAAATCCATCACATGCTTGATTAATGCATCTTGCAGCATGTTTTTATTATATTTATATTCTGACCAATGTTTTTTAAATATTTCTGTCATAGATTACTACCTCTTTTTTATTGTTGATTTAATCTTAAAGAAAATAAGATTATAATTTAACTACAAAATGAGATGGAGTGTTGCATTTTGAGTAAATATCATAAGAAAAATGGAGAAACGGATCGAATAATAGAATCAGCACTATTAAAATTAATGGAATCACGTGATTTAAATAAAATCTCGATGAATGAATTAGCTGCCATGGCAAATATTAATCGTGTTACTATTTATCGCCACTTCAATGATAAATGGACAATTATTGAGCAAATCGAAGCTAAGTTTTTTACGGCATTAAAAAAACCACATCAGCAAATGCTCGATCAATTAGCATTAAAATCTGATAATGGTATTGAATATCTAACTAATTTTTTACAGGTCTTCAAGGATAACTTAACAACAATTCGTATTCTGACTTCTAGTCATGGTGACCTAAGTTTCTCAGCCAAGTTAATGAACCATTTATTGAAAATGGAAGGATTGTCGCATTCATTGATGCATTTACAAGCAAACAAAGATTTACAGGAACTATTTTCTTATTACAGTATTTCTGCGTTAATTGGAATTATTCGTTTTTGGACTATTCATCCCAACTATTCATCCAAAGAAATGGCTACTTTTTTCTTTAAAATGCGAAATGGAGAATTAACAAAATTAAGTTAACTGAAAACATGAAAAAAGGACTAATCTAATATATTAAATATTGAATCAGTGCATTAAAAGACGAGGCTAAGTTGTCAATATCTTAATTTAATGACATTGCAAAAATAGTTGCGTGCCGCACATCCTGAATATTTACATCTTAACTTTAATCACCTCACCATCTTTGAATGTGAACTCTATGTAACGTTGAAAGATGGTGATTTTTTCGATTAGGCGGCGGACAAGATGTGGATCGAACTCCTGAATACCATGTTGGTGTTCGTCTACGAAGTCGCTGACCTGATCGATGTTATGGAGCTTGACCTGATTTTCCGTTTCTAAACTTTGAACCTTTTCCTTTTGTTGGCGCAGGTCCATCACTTCTTGGGTAAGTTCATTGCAGTTTTGATGATGGTTTGCAGCTTGGATTAGTTTTAACTGTGCATCTTCCAGTTGCTTATCAAGTTCTTCAATTGTTGGCCCTTTGGAATTCTTCACGATCTTCATGATGTTAGCCTTAATTTGTTTATCGGCTAGCTCATGGCTTTCTATTAGCTGATTGATGGCATCAAGGGTTGCCGCTTTTAATAACGGTTCCTTAATATTACGGATCATACAACGTCGACCTTTCTTGCTACGTCTAATTCGGCTGGCACAACGCCAAACAGCAACTTTGGTTGGCCGATACCACATGTTTCTCTGGAAGATGTCACCGCATTTTCCGCAAAAGACCCGTTGCGAAAAGCAGTATTTGCCGTTAACTCTGCGGTGACGACCATTTTTGGTAGTAATGCCGTTACGCCGTTGACGGATTAGATTCTGTACTTGCATGAAGACCGATTTAGGAATAATCGCTGGATGGTCATTTTCAACATAGTATTGAGGCATGATCCCTTTATTCTTAACTCGTTTCTTGGTTAAAAAGTCAACAGTATAAGTTTTCTGGAGGAGTGCATCACCCATATATTTTTCATTTTTGAGGATCCGATTAACGCCACTAGATCCCCAATTGGTTCCCTTGCCGCCGGTTAAGACACCATCTACCTTGAGTGATTCGGCAATTTGTTTCATCGTCATGCCTTGCAGGTAGCTATAGAAGATTCGTTTAACCGTTTTAGCTTCTTCTGGTTCAATCACTAAATTGCCATCTTTATCCTTGGTATAGCCCAAAAAGTGATTATGGTTAATCAGAACCTTGCCTTGCTGGTAACGATATTGCAAACCAAGTTTAACATTTTGCGATAAAGATTCACTTTCTTGCTGGGCGAGGGAAGCCATAATGGTAATTAGGACCTCACCTTTGGCGTCCATTGTGTTAATGTTCTCTTTTTCAAAAAAGATTGCCACATTGATGGCTTTCAAGTCCCGGATATACTTTAGACAATCAATTGTATTCCGCGCAAACCGACTAATTGATTTGGTGACAATTAAGTCAATCTTACCAGCTTTACAAGCGGCAATCATTTTATTGAACTGTTCTCGCTTCTTGGTGTTGGTTCCAGAGATTCCATCATCGGCGAAGATGCCAGCCATTTCCCAGCTGGGATCTTTTTGAATCAGCTCTTTATAGTGACTAACTTGTGTTTCATATGAGTTAGCTTGTTCATCGAGTTCAGTTGAAACCCGACAGTAGGCCGCAACTCGTAGTTTTTCTGATTGTGGTTCATCTGGTAAACGGTGGACACTATTGCCACGTTGCTGATAGGCAGGAATAATATGAACTTTACTCAATTAAATCCACCTCGCTTTTAATGGTACTGTATAGATATTCAGCCTGTTTAACAGGTTCATTGAACCGTTGATGAATAACATCTCGATAGAAATGCTCGTTAACCATGGCTTTCTTGGTAAGATGCTCTTCCAAATTAAGTCCACATTTTAGCTGAAAGGTAATCTCATATTGATTAAGAACCTTAACTGACCGGACATAAGTTTGAAACAGTTTGGGATCAAACCTAGTTAGTAATTGTCCTTGCTGGCACCAGCGGAGCAGGTCACGAAAATCTTCTAAGTTATTAGCGTTATCAGTTTGATTACTATTGATTTGCTTGATCTGCTCTTGGTATTGATAGCTCGATTGCTCTAATTTAGCGGTTTGATTGATGTACAGCGATTTATCGATTAAGCCTTCCTGCATTAATTTAGTAAGGGTTGCTGCTTTTTGATCGTTTGCCTCAATTAGTTTTGTGAACTGGTTCAGTTTACCGTCAGTATCCGCATTAATTTGTTCCCTTAGCTTTTGTAGCAGTGGCTGGATGAGGAACTTTTTGCTGAAGACAAGCTTATTCATCATGGTGCAAAAAGCATTTCGAATCCCTTCTTCAGAGATCGCTTTCACCGGACATTGAGTTGCGGAATGTAAATGCTTTTGGCAAGCCCAGCAAATTCTATTTGATCGCGTTTGCCGCTTAAAAGTAGTACCGCAGTAGCCACAAATAAGTTTCCTAGTGAATAGGTAGTGTCGCTGGTATTTATGACTGCCGACTTCAATGTGCCGCTTTTGTGCGATGTGTTTTAATAAGTCCTGCGCGCGGTCAAAATCCTGATGACTAACTATTGCCGGATGATGGTCTTCAATTAGGTACTGCGCTAGTTCGCCGTGATTAATGTGTCGCCGATATTGATCATCTCGATAAGTTTTCTGACATAACATGTCGCCGGTATAGTTAATGTTACGCAGAATATTGATAATGGTACTGCTCCACCAATGATGACCATGCTGGGTTGGAATCTGTCTAATGTTTAGCTGCTTAGCAATTTGACTAGTTGATTGCCCCTGTAAGAAGTGGTTAAAAATTGTTTTAACGATTCGTACTTCATGAGGGTTAATCATTAGGTTGCCGTCCTGAATGAAATAACCATATGGAGCCGAAGAAACTCTAAAACTACCATCGGCGAACCGTTTTCGAATGGACCAGCGTAAATTACCTGCGGTTGAGTGTGATTCATCCTGGGCAATACTGCTAAGGATCGAAAGAAACAACTCACTGGCCATTTCACCGGTATTAATCCGTTCCTTTTCAAAGTAAATAGGAATGTTAAGTTGCTGTAGTTGCCGAACAATCTGTAAACAGTCAGTAGTATTACGTGATAATCGACTAATTGACTTAGTAATTACCAGGTCAATGCGATGGTTATTGCAGTCAGCTAATAACTCATTAAGAGCTTTTCGCTGTTGGGTTTTGGTTCCGGATAGCCCTTCATCATAGTAGATTCTAGCTAGCTGCCAGTTAGGGTGACGTCGAATATATTCTTGGTAATGTTGACGTTGATTTTCCAGACTTTCGAGCTGAGCAATATTGTCAGTTGAGACTCGACAGTAGGCAGCCACCCTTAGTTGCTGGACATTACGTTGGAATTCTTGAATTTTAGTAATGGTTGACATGGCAAACCTCCTTTCGTCAGTGTGGTATGTTAGCTCTGAACTGTTGATGTATCAACACCTTCCGGGCCGATTAAAGGAGGAAAGGACTGTCGATGCAATTGATCAATTTGGTGGAATTCATGGCTAGAGATTAGCCCTTTTTGCAAGAGTTTCAATGTTATTTGACGAGCCTGCTGGTAGTGAAGTTCATCTAATAGTTGTGATTGTGTCATACTGGTATTAACTGATATCAGTGGTTGGTGTGTTACGGTTTTTACTTTTTTAGTCATTGTAATTACCTCCACTGATAAGCCAGCCAAAGTAAAAAAGTAAACCATGACAAAATAAAAAAGCCTGCAGACTGCAGTCCACAGGCGAAAAGTAATTATTGATGGTTGTTCTTGGTATGCAATTGCTGGAGGGCACTTTTTAATTTATCAGGAATGGGCAAACCGAGCTGACTAGCATTTTCAAGAAGTGAAATTCCTTCATTGGAAATGTAAAAGAAGATGGTAGCAGTTCTAATTGCCGAGCCATTCTTTAATAAGTGAATGTCGAGCACATTGGCAATACCCACTAAGACTAAAATTAAAACTTTACGTGTCAGTCCTCGAAAGCCGATTTCACTCGAGAGCTTATGTTCACTGATGGCACAAAGAATACCGGTTAGGTAATCCACTACCATAAAAATTAAGAGGGCATACAAAAAGTCATCCATACCACCTAGATACCAGCCGAGGAAGGCTCCAATTGCACCCCAGCAAGAATTAATCGCAATCGCACTAATCTTCAAGTTTAATCCCCCTTTTGTATTCTGCTTTTAACTCCATAAACTCGTGCCCATATTTAACATCATCGATGAAGCCAATATCATAGCCGCGGCCTTCAAACCAGATATTAGTATCTTCATCAACGTCAGGACGATAGCGAATAATAAAGGAAAGCTGCTTTTCTAGTTTGACAGTAACGGCGGTGTAGTATTCCTGCCCGTGAAGGGAAGAAACCTTAGCCCAAACGTTACCTAATTTGACGTTTTTATACATACTCATCCCGGTATTTGGATTTTCGCCCACGTACTTTTCTTTCATGAGGGTGATTCGCTTGTTTAATTCGCCAATATCAGCGATTTTACTGACACGATTATTTTGTTGCTGCACTTAAAATTCCTCCTTTCGGTAGGGGGATAGGATTGCACGGAGAAATTTGATCATGGCATCAAAGTCAGCCGTTTCACGATACTCATAGAGATAAGCAGTTGTGTAAAGAATGGCGGTATGAATATCATCGGGAAGAGAATCAAAAGCAGACAAGGGTTGCCGTAGAACATTTTCAACGGTTGCGGTAGCTGATCCAATCAATTTAGTAATCAGATCATCTTCCGTTGTACTATCAACCCTTAAGTAGGTTTTTGCTTCGGCCAGAGTAACAGTAGCCACATTTCATCATTCCTTTCTACTTTGCAGCCATTGCTAGGGTTTTGATAGCTTCGGGGAGGATAACTTTAGCGTCGACCCGTTGTGAACCTAAAAAGCCCACTTGACCAGTAACAGCGTAAAGTTCGTTAAGACGCTTGAAAGTTCGTCCTTGGCGATCGGCAATCCAATAATAATTGAAATCGCCGAAGAGGACGGGTTTATTTCCAGCAGCCAAGTTAGGCATGTAGGGACTGGTGTAAACTGGGCAGTTTAGAATGCGATCCGGTTGTCCCGCTTGGACCGATGGTTGCCAAACGTATTGGTCATTCTTATCTTTCAGCTTACGAATTGCTTTGACAGTGTCATCGCTCATTAAAAATATGGCATTCTGCTGGTAAGGTGCTTTCAGTGAATAGAAGAGGTCAATTAGGTCATCAAATGTTAAGGTATCGGTTTTTGCTGCGGTTGAGCCAGCTGATGCACCGTTGGTATCTGTTAAAATTCCGGTTGGTTGATTGGTCCCTGTCCCGGTTAAGAAAGCTTGTTCCTCAGCATTACCCAGTCGACGACCAAATTCGCCAGAGAGATAAGTCATCAAATCAAAAGCCGAATCATTGAGTAATTCTTCAGATACCTTAATTAATGTTCCTAATTTATGGGCAGCCAGGGATACTTGGCTGAACTGGGTGTTGGATTCCGTGTAGGCAGCTTCTTCGTCCAGCCAAGCGGCGGTCCCTTCACTAGCAACTACAGGAATTTTATGTTCACCGCTGTTCGTTTGAATAACATGACTGATCGTCCGTAAGACGTTAGCTTCCTGTAGCTTCTGAATTAGTTGATTTTCAAACTCATCTGGAACCAGGAAACCACCATCAGGATCGGCGCCTTCTTTTAGGGCATCAACTACGCCCTGGCCACGCATCATCTGCCAAAAGTCCTTAGTATATCCAGTTGCCTTAATGGATTGCGTTTCAGCAGACGGGATATTAGTTAGAGCCTGGGAAGTGGGCTGATTGAGAGCCGCTTCGATTTCTTCTTGCTTGTGACGCCGGTCGATTTCTTTACCTAGATCAACGACATCTTGTTCCATCTTTTCGTAGGTCGCATTATCTTCAGCAGACAGTACATCTGATTCTTTCTGCTTAGCGTCAAGGAAATCTTTTGCCTGCTTCCAGATCCGGGCACGCTTATCTTGTAATTCAGTAATCTTAGTCATATTTAGGGTTCCTCCTCAAATTTAATGTGATAACAAAGAAAGCCGCTTTTGCAGCGACTTTACAGAGATAGTTGTTTTAGTTGTTGGTTTGAGTTTGTTCAGTAGAACAAGGTTCGACTGTTTATCAGAGTAGGAGTAACAATCTGTTACGTTCTTATTTTGCCCGAGCATCTCGTCAGCAAAACCAAGTTCAATTGCCTTATTAACGTTCATCCAGGTTTCGTTGTCCATCATTGTTGAAATCTTAGCTCGGGGCAGATTCGTTTTAAGCTCATAGGCGTTAATAATGGATTCTTTAGTTTCGGTCAACATCTGCACTGCCTGATCGAGGTCTTTCTTCTGCCCGCCCACAATAGTCAAGGGATTATGGATCATTAGCATTGCAGTCGGTGCCATTGAAACGGTAGTTCCCGCCATGGCAATGACTGAAGCGGCTGAAGCAGCTAATCCATCAATTTTGACGTTGACATCATTAGGGTAGTTCATCAGCATGGTGTAAATACGGCTGGCTGCAGTACAGTCACCACCAGGAGAGTTAAGCCAGAGATCAATTGGTCCTTGATCTTCATTTAGTTCATCTTGGAATACTTGCGGTGAAATATCGTCATTTACCCAGCTATCAGGTGCAATTACTCCAGAAATAGATAATTGACGCTGGTCACCGTCATGGTTCCAGTTCCAGAATCGTTTCAAATTGATTTATCCTCGCTTTCTTGTTTTGCCTTTGGATTATAGAAATTACCAGCTTGATTTAACGGAAGCATATTGCCATTAACTAAGTACTGATCACCACCTTCACTGGCGGGAATTTGGTTGAGGTCTTCCAGTTCACGAATGTCGTTAGCAGATAACCAGCCATTTTGCCGACCAATTGCGTAGCCGTTCATCCGGCTTTCATAGTCACCCCGAAGCAAGCCATCCACGTTAAATTTAATGAAGTATTTCTGCTGGTCGTCAGGTGAGAGCAGTTGCTGGTTCATGGCTTGCTCCCAGCGAACACACCAGGGATTTAAGGTATACTTCACGAATTCCAGTGATTGCTGTTCGATATTTGAAAAAGTTGATCGATCCAGATCACCGACCATATGAGGCGGGACGCGAAAGATCCGTGCGATTTCGTCTAACTGGAATTTTCTAGTATCAAGAAACTGCGCTTGATCAGGAGGAATCGAAAGTTGGTGGAAGGTCATGCCTTCTTCTAGAACCGCAATACTATGGTTGTTGGAACCCGAGAATTGAGCCTGCCAACTTTTACGTAAACGTTCTGGATCTTTGACCACGTTAGGGTGTTCAAGTACGCCACCGGGTGTGGCATCGTTTTTAAAGAAAGTTGACCCATATTGTTCAGCGGCCATCGATAAGCCAATTGCATTTTTGGCCATCGCAATTGGACTATAGCCAATCAAACCATCAAAACCTAGTCCGGCAATATGAAGAACTTCATCAGATAAGAGAATGACTTGCTTGGATTTATTCTTGGCTTGGTAATCATCATAGTTTTGGGTATAAGTGTAGTAGAGGTCACCGTTGGCAGCGCGATTGACATCCATGCGATCGGGCATCAAGGGATAAAGTCCAGTGATTTGTCCCTGACCATTTCGAATGATCTGGGCATAGGCGTTACCCCAAAGTAATAGATGATTCATCAAGGTTTCCCGAAAGACAAAGCTGGTCATTTCTGGATTAGGAGCATCATGGAGCAAAAAATAAAGCGGGTGTTTAATTGCCCGCTGTTTACCACCATCATTGGTGTATTGGTAAATATGAAGTGGCAGTTCTGCTAAACCTTCCGCTAATACCCGGACACAAGCATAAACTGCGGTGTTTTGCATAGCAGTGCGTTCGGTGACGTTTTGGCCGGCAATGGAACTGCCAAAAAGAAACGACATCGTGCTGGATAAGGTGTTTTTAGGTGAAGTTTTGTTGGTGTGGAATAGTTTATTGAGAAAGTTCATAGCATCAACTCCTTTTAGGGCATAATAAAAACACCGACTTGCTAAAAGTCGATGCTAATTAATATATTTTGATCTCTTTGGTAAGTTCAATCACCGCTTAACTTTTTCGTTTGTAGACGTCATTTCTTTTACCCGCCTTTACGACAACAACCGTAAAAACTTCGTCTTGAATATCGGCAATGATGCGGTAACTACCAGCTCGGTAACGCCATAGAGTACCCAGTTCACCTTCCAGGGCTTTACCCCAAACTCGCGGATTATCAGAACCTTCGATATGTTTGTCAAGCCAATTGATGATTCTTCGCTGAACAGGCTTGTCGAGATTTTTCTTAAAATCCTTTAGTGCCTTTTGATTAAATGACCAAGTGTATTTCATCATTAAAGGCCTAATTGCTTTTTAACGTCATTGCGAGATACAGTTTGGCCATGGGATTCACGGATGTTTTTGACTGCATCTTGATAGTCAAGACTATCTTCGAGCTTTTCTAAAACGGCATTTCGCATGAATTCGGTAGCAGATTGACCATCAAGATCCGCTTGTTTGTGAATCAAATTTAAGACGTCTTTATCAAAACGGATAGTGGTGGATTTAGTAGCAGTTGCCATGTTTGGACCTCCTTGGATTTGTTAATGATATTATATCATATCAGAATGCAAATGCGTTCTATTTTGATTAAAGCATTAATAGTCCGCGACCATCGTAAACTGAATCACCACTATCTTCATTTCGAATAGCCCGATCTAACCCCATGATAGTGGCGACTACACCATCGATCTTTTCGGTAGATTTGGCTTTATCTGGTTTGATATTACCGGCTGGATCTGTGCGGATGTAAATGTTATCCATCATCCAACGTAAAACTGGGTGTCCACCATGAGCAATCTTCTTTTCAAGGGTTAACCGCATCAATTCCTTGGTTGGCGGGGTCATATCCTTAAACCCTTGACCAAATGGCACGACTGTAAATCCCATACCTTCCAGATTTTGAACCATTTCAACGGCGCCCCAACGGTCAAAGGCAATTTCTCGGATATGATATTTTTTACCAAGATCATCGATAAAATGTTCAATGAAACCATAGTGAACAACGTTGCCTTCCGTAGTTTGTAGGTAACCTTGCTGTTTCCAAATATCGTAGGGAACATGGTCACGGCGAACCCGTAAATCAACGTTATCTTCAGGGATCCAGAAGTAAGGGAGCAGAGTGTACCCTTCTGATTCATCACGCGGTGGGAAAACAAGAACGAAGGCGGTAATGTCAGTAGTGGAGGATAAGTCCAAGCCACCAAAGCAATCACGCCCGCGTAGCTCATCTGGATCAACTGGGAAAGCGCAAGCATCCCACTTATCCATCGGCATCCAACGAACATCTTGTTTAACCCATTGATTGAGTCGCAGTTGTCGGAAAGTGTTCTCTTCAGCCGGATTTTCCTTTGCTGAGTTATAGGCATCTTTGACTTTCTCCATTTTGACCGTGATGCCTAAGGAAGGGTTAGCCTTTTTCCAAACCTCTGGGCTGGACCAATCTTCATCACGCCCAGCGCCGTAAATAACCGGATAGAAACGAGAATCATGCTTGCGGCCTTTCATAATATCGATCGCTTTTTGATGAACTTGGTAACAGATGGAATTTTCATCGTTTCCCGCAGTGGTGATCAAAAAGTAGAGTGGCTGGGTACGGGCATCCCCAGAACCTTTTGTCATGACGTCATAAAGTTTGCGATTCGGCTGAGTGTGCAATTCGTCAAAGATAACCCCAGATACGTTAAATCCGTGTTTAGAGTATGCATCAGCAGATAGAACCTGATAAAAGCTATTAGTTGGTTCATAAATTAACCGTTTCTGAGAAGCCAGGATCTTGCAGCGTTTCTTTAACGCCGGGTTCATGCGTACCATATCGGCGGCCACGTCAAAAACGATGGCAGCTTGTTGCCGGTCAGCCGCACAGCCATAGACTTCTGCCCGCTCTTCACCATCAGCACAGCATAGTAATAAAGCGACTGCTGCAGCTAATTCTGATTTGCCTTGTTTCTTGGGAATCTCAACATAGGCAGTATTGAACTGACGGTAACCATCCGGTTTAAGGATCCCGAAGATATCACGGATAATTTTTTCTTGCCAGTCAATTAAGTCAAAAGGCTTGCCTGCCCAGGTACCCTTGGTATGACAAAGGCATTCAATGAACGATACCGCAAAGTCGGCCGCATCTTTGTTGTAGGTGGAGTCTTTGGCCATAAAGCGGGTTGGTTTATAGTCCTTTAATTTACGCAAGGGGTAATCACATCCTTTCAGTGATACTAAAAAAGCACTGAGCTTTTAACTCAATGCCGCAATGTTTAGTTAAATTTACCAGTCAAAATCAGTTTGATGTATCCAGCACGATCAGTGTTTAAATATTTGATTAGATCATGGCAGTTATAGTAATAAGCTAGTCGTTTCACGTTTTCAACATCAAACATATTCGTTTCGCCAGTGTTGCGGATTTGCAAAACTTGTTGACGAATACGATCGCGTTGAGCTAATTCTTCTTTAATTCGGTTCATAGCTAAGCCTCCTCGTATTCTTAAATGCCGCCGATCCCGTTAAGTTGCGTAATAATATCTTACGTTGCTTTTTGTATTTGGAACCAATAAAACCCAGTCGCAATAAGAAACAACGAAAGGCATATTTTTCATTGCTTTCTTCGTGGGGTGTGGACATGATTCGCTGATGGCTCTGTGCGTATTGCACCAATTTATCGACAAATTCCTGATAGGCAGCAGTATCTTCTGGACTAATCTGATCAAACCAGTCAAATGATACACGTTGTTCATCAATGATAAGGTGTAAAGATTTGATGTCAAAAGCATCCTTAATTAGCTGACTTTTTGCCCATATTAAGTGCCGTAGGTTGTCCAAAGATTGTTCAGTAAAGTTTTCTCTAGGATAGGAAAGATTGAACTGAATGACCTTTGTTCCGTTAAAGCCTAATTTATTTAAGTATTCCAGCAATTGTGGTGGAATTTTATCTGGGGAACTTAGTGTGCCATTTCGACTGACATTATATTTGCCAATTTGATATGCGTATGTTGGTGTGTATTGGTATTCAGCTTGTTGCTTGGTATAAGTTGCAATGAGCATCACCAACTTTTTACGCTTTTTACCATGAACGTTAAAGTTAATTTCCATTATCTGTACCTCCTTGTTTAGTTACTGTATACATCACTCTGTAAGGCACAGATAGCAAGCTCTTTAAGCTGATTTTGGCGCTTTTTTTGCCCGACTATAAGGTAAAGTTTTGCCATCCCTTTCTACGCTAACTTTTTTGTCAGAGCCAGCCTGCTCAATATAGCGATTGATGATGACATCACAGTATTTCGGGTCTAGTTCCATCATGTAACAGATGCGATTGGTCTGTTCACAGGCGATTAGAGTAGATCCAGAACCGCCGAACGGGTCCAGTACCGTACAATTGGACATAGTGGAGTTCATAATTGGGTAGGCAAGTAAGGGGATTGGTTTCATGGTAGGATGTTCCTTACTTTGTTTTGGACGATCAAATTCCCAGATCGTTGATTCCTTGCGACCGGTATACCATTCGTGCTTGCCATCTTTTTTCCAACCATAAAGAACTGGCTCATGCTGCCACTGGTAAGGTGAACGACCGAGTACCAGCGATTGTTTCTTCCAAATGCAGCATCCAGATAAATAAAAACCAGCATCCTGGAAAGCGCGACGGAATTTTAATCCCTCCGTGTCGGCGTGGAACACATAGATGCTGGCATCATTAGCCATGGTTTGGTTCATATTTTGAAAAGCAGCAAGCAAGAATTGATAGAATTTATCGTTGGCTTGGTGATCATTCTTAATTTTACCAGCTTTACTTTGATAATCGACATTGTAAGGTGGATCGGTAAGTACTAAGTTTACCTTGTTTCCACCAAGTAATTGTTGATAGCTGGCCTCCTTAGTGGCGTCACCGCATAATAAAGTGTGTTTACCTAAATGCCAAAGGTCGCCAGGTTTACTGAAAGTTGGCTTATTAAGTTCATTATCCACGTCAAAATTATCGTCGCGAGTATCATCTGCAGTACCGAGTAGATCGGTGATTTCACTCTCATCAAAACCGGTTAACGAAACGTCAAGATCACTAGCTTGTAAGTCAGTCATCAACAGGGCTAACTTGTTTTTATCCCAATCACCGCTGATTTTATTCAATGCGACATTGAGCGCTTTCTCTTTCTCATCATTGAGATTAACGACTACACAGTCAGCTTCTTGAATACCTTCGTCTTGCAGAATTTTTAAGCGTTGGTGACCACCAACTACATGACCGGTTTGTTGATTCCAGATGATTGGGTCAACGTAACCAAATTCATGCATTGAGCGTTTTAGCTTTTCGTAGTCCGGATCACCAGGCTTGAGATCTTTACGCGGATTATAATCTGCGGGGATCAAGTCGGTGATTTTCTTTTTGATAATTTTCATTAGTTCACTCCTTTCCGGCTTCGCAAAAGCCGTTCCATGACATCATCTTGTGGTGTAGATCCTTGATAGGCGGTTGCGTTGTTTTCCTTAACCACTTGAAAAATTTGAAACCATAACTGACTTGATTGCTTCATGTAATCGCGGCTCATTGACACATAGGGTGATGCAATCGCGTTCCCAGTGGTGGGGTGGCGAGCAAGGAAGCCAAATTTAGAGATACATTCCTCACATTGAATCCACCGGCTAACACTAACCGCATATTGTTCGATCAGCTGGGTGTTTACTAGTTTTTCACACCCCCGTTCCACTAGCCACTCCCACGTTTCCTTGAAGATATCAGCAGCATCAAACTCTAAACCATTTTTCTGCTTGGCTTTGAGGTACTTCTTCACTGGCGGCATAACGTGCCCTTCAAGATTAGTTGGAGTAGGCAAGTCGATTACAGTTGCTTCCTGGCCAGCTTCGAGCTTATCGTGAAGTGATTTAGATTTCCGGCCGGCTCCGACCCGAGCCCCGCCACGATTTGTACCATCTTTAGCCAAATCTCTCCCTCCTTTCGGCAGGGGTTAATACCCTGTTTGATTTCAATTTTTTGTACACGGAGGCCCAGGCCCGCTCCCGCGTGAAAAATTTTTAAGGATTCGATGGCCCCCTCCGTGGTTTAGTAATGATATTGACGTGGTGCTTTGTGCCAACGATCATCCATCTGAGCGGTGATGCGGGAATGACATGGTTTGCATAATGCCATCAGGTTTTTGAACTCGTTGGTGCCACCGTGCTCTAAGGGCAGAACGTGATGGACTTCGGTAGCCTTGGTATACCTTCCTTGGCTCAGGCACATCTCACAGAAGGGATGGTGGAGTAGGTACCTTTGTCTGATCTTTGGCCAGCCACGATGATAGCGCGGACGACTACGTTTTGGTCGTTGGTAACGATTGTAGTGAGAACTGACTTGCTTAGCATGGACGTCACAATAAGTGTTGTGGGTTAGTTGCGGGCAGCCAGGGTAACGACAGGGTTTCTTGGGTGAGTAAGGCATGACACTCCTCCTTTCTGAGGGCATAAGAAAAGCCCAGCAGTTTGCACCGCCAGGCTTCAATGTTATAAAGCAAATGCCTTTATCCTAATTTTCTACACTACTATCGTAACATGGATAGGCTGATTGTTTGTTCTGCGTTTTACCTTTCTAATGATGGGATCCATAAAGTAAGAGCGTGAGGTGATCGAGTGCTTTGTTCTTTCGATTGTAAGCAGTGGTTTTCGCAATGAAGTACTTGTCCATCACGATGGTTAGTCCCTCGTTCATTGACTGGTTTGGAGTGCGATAGCAGACATCTAAAACAAAGCGCTCGTCTTCAGATAACTCTTGCCAGGCTGGCTCGAACCACTTGAAGTAAAGTTGGGCTTGTTGGTAGCGTTCATTCAGCTTGGTTGTCTCATCGATGCCATGCAGCAGGCGATGCTCAGTTGGGTTATCTTTTTTACTGCTGCCAGGTACGAAACCGTAGCGTGGCGAACTGACACCAATCATTTGTTCCCTGGCTAGCTTCAGGTCGTCTTGGTAAGAGTCAATGATGAACTTCATACCATCGTAATCTTTCAAGGCTGCAACGGTTGCTCGCCGTTTGTCTAAGTAGTTCCACATGATACTCATGCCATAACACTTCCTTTCAGGTTGGCTTTCACTGCGTTAATTAAAGCTAACTGGGTTTTGTCTTTGCGTTTCAGGGCCGCCAGAATGTTTTCGTCAATGGTGCCTTCAGTGATGATGTGGTGGATAACTACTGGTTGACGTTGCCCTTGCCGCCAGAGCCGAGCGTTAGTTTGCTGGTAGAGTTCCAGACTCCAAGTTAATCCATACCAGATTAAGGTAGCACCACCAGCCTGCAGGTTAAGACCATGACCAGCAGAAGCGGGGTGGATCAAAGCTAAAGGAATCTTACCGGCATTCCAGTCCTGAATGTCACGGGGTGTTTTGATCTCACGAACCTTGAAACGACTTTTAATCTGGATTAGATCATGTTTGAACCAGTAAGCTACCAAGACAGGTTTACCATTAGCAGCTTCAACCAAATCTTCAAGGGCATCAAGTTTTCGCTGGTGAATTTGAACAATCTGCTGCTGGTCGTCGTAGACACAACCATTTGCCATCTGGCAAAGTTTATTCGATAGACTGGCTGCGTTGAGGGCATCGATTTGTTTACCCTGGGTTGAAACTACTAGCTGGGCATTAAGTTCATCATAGATTGCCTGCTCACTATTACTCATTTTTACCGGAACGGTGTTCATAGTTAACGGTGGCAGACTCAAGTAATCCTTAGACTTCATAGAAATGGTGATATCATCAATGGCGCGGTAGATACTTTGTTCAGCACCGGGCTTAGGTTTGTAGGTAAACACTTGATACATGTTTCGCTTGTCAGGGTCAAAGTAGTTCATTCGGTAAGATGAGATGAAACGGCCGAGTCTTTGGCCCATGTCTAGTACGCGGAACTCTGCCCACAAATCCATCAAGCCATTAGACGACGGTGTGCCTGTTAAGCCAACCACGCGCTTAATCAGTGGTCGCACTCGTTTGAGGGCTTTGAAGCGTTGCGAGCGGTAAGACTTAAAACTGGAGAGTTCATCGATCACCAACATGTCGTAGTCAAAGGAAGTACCAGAGGATTCAATTAGCCATTTTAAGTTTTCCCGATTAATGATATAAATGTCGACATCTTGCTGCAGTGCTTTGATCCTTTGAAACTTAGAACCAGTGACGACTGAATAGTTAAGGCCTTTTAAGTGGTCCCATTTTTCAATTTCTTCTGGCCAGGTTTGTTTAGCCACGCGCAGTGGAGCGACAACTAATACCCGTTGAACTTTCCCCTGCTGAATAAGTTGTTTAATAGCAGTTAGGGTAATGACGCTTTTACCTAGTCCCATATCAAGCAAGATTGCTGTCACAGGATGATCCAGAATAAACTGAGTTGCGTATTGTTGGTATTCATGCGGTTTGTATTGCATCTAGCATTCCTCCAATCTGATCAAACTGATCGCAAACAAAAACCTGGTAACCAAGTTGTTTTAACTGTTTAAGTCTTTGTACTTGCAACGGGCGGGGATGCTTACCAGGAGCCTTCATCTCGACAAAACCCATGTGGCCATCAGGCAGGAGAACTAACCGATCAGGTACTCCGGCCATCGATGGGGAGACGAACTTCAGGCAAAGACCCCCACGTTGGTGAGTAGCTTTGACAAAAGCAGTTTCAATTCGTTTTTCTAACATTTGTAAAATCCTTTCTAAACGTTGATTTGTCAGTGGTTCGTCAGGATTAATGACGGTCGTGTCGGTTGATTTATTACTCTTCTCTATATCTCTTTTTTTCTATTTTTATTCCTATATACAAGTAAGGTAAAAGAGTGTCATGACTGTCATTAGGATCGGTAAATGCTGATGTATCAAGCTTTTTAAGTTGTAAAGAGTGACAGTCGATGACAGTCAACTGAGAAATTCATCAGCATCAACTTTTAATCGCAATCCCTTGATGAAACGACCGCTTTGTTTATGTTGACGTTTAAAGCCAGCATTTTTGAGGGCCGTGTAAAAGTCAGTTGTGCTGCGGGTATATTCACCGATACCTTGGCAGTATTCACGGTACTTTTGGTAGAGATCACCCGACTTTTGTTCATAGCTGGGATCAAGTTCGCAATTCTCGTTGAGAAAATGTCCTAGCCAATCGTTATCAGCGTGGTAAGCTTGAACCGCTTTTGTAACGGCAGCCGGAGTAGATAGCTGGTAATTTTGTTGAATGATTCGCTGCGCACCCTCAATGATCCACTGCAGGACAGCCGGACCAGCCTTTTCAGTTAGGCGCTGGGCGTAATTCTTAATATCATTGCGTTTGGCAATCTTGGCTTTAAAGGGAATCACAATTAATCGCCGCCAGATTCCTTCATCGTTGCCACCTACGTGGGGCAGGTAGTTGGTATACAGCACGATGGTGTGACTGGGCGTAAAGGAAAAGGGCTTCATGTATTTCTTTTCGGCGTAAATTTCATCTGTTGAACAAAGCTGCTTGACGATGGAAGTGTTTAGCCGTTTGCCTTCTTCAAGTTCAGCGGAGATGATTAGACGCTTGCCTTTGACTTCAGCCATTTCTGGCTTGACGTTGCGACGGACACCGGTCGTTAGTGCATCTGCTGAGAGATGGCCGGTATAAGTGCCGAGTACATTAGCGATGGTGTTCCAGAAGGTTGACTTACCATTCCTCCCGCTACCGTAAGCAATAATTAATGCTTCCAGGTAAACCTGACCAATGGCTACCAGACCTACAATTTCTTGGACGTAATTAATCAACGCTTGGTCACCACAGAAGAAAGTAGTGAGTGCTTCTTGCCAGAGTGAAGCTCCTTGATTACCAGGAACACAGGATGTGGATTTGGTGATTAATTCATCAGCTTGAATTTCCTGTTGACCGTGCATCCCTTTCTTTAAATTGAAAGGTCCGTTGGGCGTGTTCAACAAAAACGGATCAGCATCAAAATCATTAATCTCTTTGACGAGCTTTGGTCGAGAATTAGTTAAGATCCCGTTAATACCACGGGTGCTGCGTTCCTTGAGAATGAAGGCTTCGTAAGCTTTAGCATTTTCGTAATTCTTGAACGCTGCCTGTTGTTCATCGTTAAAAGTCCGACTAGCTTTAGTTTTACCCATAGTTTGAAGCGCCTTGGCGACCCCATTGTTCTGAATTGCTTGGTAACTTTGAGTGACTCGAAGTTGGGCATCGGCTAATTGTTTATCGGTAAAACGTTGGACTTCGCCGAGAGCTAAGGGTTCCGATTCTTGCCAGACCTTACCGTCGAACCACATAAAACCTGATTGATTGGTGTAGCAGACCCGCTCTTTACAGTTGTTTACAAAGACATAAGATTCCCCAGTGTCCGAGTAGTCAGCTGGCTGTAAGTCATCATTGGGCTGATTGTATTTTTCGGGCGGAATATAATCTTTTTGATTAGCCATGCGTTGACCAAATTTGGTGGCACTATGCCAGATGTTTTTTAATTCCTGCTTGCTTAGTGGTGGATCACATTTAGCAGCTTCTTCCTGAAATGCCTGACGAGCTTCAGCAGTATTGCCAAGACGCATAATGATGCGACCGGCAAAATGCGAAAGGGTAGCATTACGTTTGCCTTCATGGATTGATCCGATGTTTTGCTGAGCAAAGTAACGTTGAACCATCATAAATTTGTCTACGGTTTGTGATCCTTCATGCCAGATTGCTTTAGTACTAGGCACACCAAAGACAAAACGGGCCGCATCAAGCGCATTGTCATCAAAGTAGGGAAAGTATTCTTGAATTTCGTGCTTTAGTTCAGTATAGGTTTTAGCATCCGTAATCTCAGTAATCGGAAAGTAGACATGAAACTTAGGTCGGGGTGCTTTATGGTGCTTGGCTTTCATGTTGTTGCGTGACAAGGTAATGGCGTAGGAAACATCATCGAAATAGTTAGCAATGTTTGCGGGTTTGATCCAAGTAGTCGGATCGTCAGAATGATCATTATCGCAGTCCATGATTAGGCAGTCAGCTTTGATGAAGTTGGCAATGGTGCGTTGGTTATTTTTAAATTGACCACAGACATGGTCATAGTGGACAGCCTGTTCTAATTCCTGTGCATTAGTGATAGCTTGTTGATGAGGATAGATCGTATTGCTAGCCTGACCGGAATTAGCTGCCGTCGATAAAGTAAAATGCATCTTTAGTTAGCCTCCATTTCGTTATTAAAGTAGCGGATATTTTTATTTTTACGTTTGGCTAAGCGGATGAAGTAGCGCATATCATGTGTTGGCTTACCAAATGACCAGGCTTCGGCGCATTTAGTTAGTAGCACAATGTTAATAAAGGCGGCTACTTGAAATTCGCGTGAATGGTGCATGTTAATAAATTGAGGTAGGTAAAGCTGTGGACAAACGGGGATGCCACCATGTTGATAGATAAAACGGCAGTAAGAGCGCACTGTCATGGTACTTTTAGCATCGCTCTTTACTACTTCTGTAAACGGCGCAATGACAAAGATCATTGGTCGGTAGTGTGGATTCAGTTTATCTTGGCGCAGCTTGGTAATTGCTATGGTTGCTTCTGACATAGATTCAGATCCTTTCATTAAATTAGAGAACTAAAAAAGCCCTCACCAATAAGCCAGATGAGGGCAGAAAGTAAACCATTAAAATTAATCTTTTTTGTAAAAGTCGCTAACAAAACCAGCAGCGTTGAGGATTAAGCCATTGGCCCAGTCTGGAACTTCGGTCATGAGCTGAACCATGGTGTCAAGTGACCGATTGGAAGGGGCGTCAATTACGGCTTCATCGTGAATATGCATTACCACCGTATTCTCAGTAGCTTCTAACCGCCGCATTGCTTCAGCTAGCAGGTCACGACTAGTTGCTTGGACAATGTTTTCTACCAGCTTGGCCCCATAGGTTTCAATTCGATCCCATTTTTTCACGGTGTTGATCCCCATGAAAGTAATGGAATCAGAACCAAACCGGTTAATGCCAATTTTGGGTTGGGGATAGCAAAGATAACGTCCCGACCGTAAGCGGAGAAACATGCAGCCACTCTGATAAATAAACTTCATTCCGTGGGTAGTTTGCGGTAAGTGCGTTTTAATACATTCCTTAGCAGCCTTATCGACATCCCACCAAAACTGCACGATGTGGGGACTAGCATTACGCCACATTTGAACCAGTGGCGGCAGTTCATCATCAGTTAGGCCAAGTTTAGTAGCACCCATGGCTTTGAGTGCACCAATGGAACCGCCATAGCCTAGTGCAAGTTCGGCAATTTTACCCTTTTGACGGAGTTCACCATTGATTCCATGTTTAACAACGGGAACGCCGAACATCTGACTAGCAGATGCACAGTAGATATCTTCATTCTTTGCAAAGGCTTCTTGTCGCCATTTTTCATTAGATAGCCAGGCAATTACTCGGGCTTCTATAGCTGAAAAATCGGCTATGTAGAAATGGTGACCTTTGCTGGGGATAAAAGCAGTGCGAATCAATTGTGATAAGACGTCTGGCACTGAATCATAAAGCATTGCAAGTGCTGGTACGTTGCCTTGCTTAACTAATTCGCGAGCTTCTTCGGGGTCTGGCATTGAATTACGGGGAAGATTTTGTACTTGTACAAGGCGACCAGCCCACCGACCTGTCCGGTTAGCACCATAAAATTGTAAAAGACCATGGACACGACCATCTTGGCACATAGCTTTCTGCATAGCCTGATACTTTTTGACACTTGATTTAGATAACAACTGGCGGAGAGCTAATACTTGATGGACCGTGCCGGTAGTGGTTTGTAATAGCTGTGCCACTGATGCTTTGGATAGTGAATTAGTTTTAATACCTTGCTGCTGGAGCCAGTCTTTTAGCTGTAATGGAGAGTTAGGATTTGCTAGACCTGTTAATTCTTTAGCAGTCTGTAAGTACTGGTCATGGAAGACGTTTTGACATTTGATCGCATTGTTAACCAGTTGTTGGTCAATCCGGATACCGCGATCATTAATGTCTTGATCCATCCAGTAGTTTTCCCATTCATTCTGTGGGACGGGGAAGCATTCGAGCTTCTGGGTGATTTCCATTTCAACCTCGACGTCACGCTGATTGTATTGCTTAAACTGTTGCCATTTATCAGGAGCATGGTAGGGGAAGTTACGAGTGCGATTTTGATTGGCCTTCGTAGGTTTGCAAGGTGTACAGAAGTAGCGTACAAGCTCTTTACCAGCAGTGATCTTTTGCCGTGGTAACCCTAACACGCTTCCAACATCTCGTAGTGATAATGGCAAGCCGAGAGTGGCAGACCAAACGCGAGAACAATGCCAACCAGTTGGCTTTAAGCGGTGACCAACAAAGCATGACAGACAAACTCGTTCAAATTGAGCATTAAAAGCACTTTTAATAATGTTGGGGTTATCTAGGGCTTCAATAATCTGTGACGGAATCTTTTCGCCCTGAGTCAAGTCCACTACCTTGACGGGGCCAAAGTCGATAGCATAACCAAAGAGTAAAAGTTCAAAATCATCGCTATCAGCGTAACGATAGACTCCAGTCTGATTTAGGTTAGTGCCGGAATAAGTTTCAATATCAATTGATATTTGCTTCATTAGTAATCCTTTCTACAAAAAATGGGTAGTCAAAGTCGACTGCCCATCTTTTGGTTTAAGCTAAGAAATCATCGTCATTGCTATCATCAATCGCTGTGAAGTCATCGCTGGCACTAGCATGTCCACCTAGTGGTTCTCCATCACGGATCTTTTGGATGTTACCCAGGCCACAGGCAATTCCACGGTTACCGTTGGTGTTAAAAGCATAGAAGTTAATCGATACTCGGGCATAGCAGCCACTGTAAACTTCATCACGATCAAGGATTGGTTGGACATGCTTGTCCACAATCTGTGGTGCCGTGATCGAATTAGCATTGATAAAGTAACTATCTTGGTAGGCAACATCATCACGTTCCACATCCCCATCTCGAAGAGGTAGCTTGAGAGTGGCCTTATTAGGCTTCTTACCACCAAACTTTCCAATTCCTTCCTGGATGGCAGCATCGATAGCTTTTTCGATGGCAGTGACTGTCTTTTGATCGGACTTGGGGATGATTAGACTAACTGAATACTTTTCCTTACCACCATTGATAGACTTAGGTTCCCAGATGTTGGCATAAGAGAGACGAGTGTTGATACCGGTAACGACCTTAGTTTGTTGTGACATATTATTTTTCCTCCTTAAATTCATCTTGTGGGTTAGATTTGCTAATACTCTGACGTTGATCGGAATTTGGCACCAGAGTTGGCTTACCCGCAGGTTTAACAATTTCTTGACTAAACAGTTCGGTGAATTTCTTCTTACCGACCTGTTTTTCTAGTTTTGTAATCGGTAATAGCTTCTTTTGGTAAATATCATGGTAGCCATGTTCTTCAGCAATTTTTGCTACGGCAGCTTCATCCTTGTAATGGCGGACAGACCTACCTTCGACAATTTTGTAGCCGGGCCACTGCTTGCCATGATTGATTGCCAGGTCGGCAGCGTAGTCTTTAATTTCATGCGCCCACCGGTTCAAATCATCAATATGTTCCAGTACCTCAGCAACCTCGCTGTCCGTTAGCAAACTTGGTGAACGAAGCTGAAAACGGGTAAGTTTGTGATGATAGTCATAGCGGGCACGCAACACGGCATTACAGGCTGAAAACTGACACCAGGGACCGTATCGAACAGTGCCTTGACCGGCAAAGGCGAGTTCGGCTTTTTCTTTCAATTCGGTGTTGGCCCAATGCATCAATTTCTTGGCATTGATGGTCCAAGTGCTGATGTTGGCCATGCGGGGTTGAAAGATCGTTGTTTCGACTTCATCGACGTTGTAAAGGCTGCCGAACATCTCAAGGGCTCCGATCGCGTAAAGCTTCATTTGTGGGTTATTCTTAGCTTCAACACGGACACCTTTACCATATTTGAAGTCGATGATATGGAGCAGGTGGTCAGAAACAATCACACAGTCACCAGTGCCGAAGCCATCTGGGACATATTTGGAGAAGTCCAACTTCTGTTCAACGCTGATGGTGGCATCCTTAGCATACCGTTTAGCCTTTTGGTATTGCTCCAAGACATAACTGGCGTAGTCGTTAGTCAGGCTTTCCATTTCATCCGATTGGTAATCAGAAACAGGACGTTTGAATTGGTCACCGAGCAGTCGATGGATCTTGTATTCACCCAAGGCGTGGGCAGCAGTTCCTTCGGCGGCTGCACTTGAAGTGGAGTGCGGGAAGTATTGTTCTAAACGTGGCAGCGGTGGAGCACTTAACCAGCGATTGGCGCTGGAAGCCGATAGTAAGGCATGGTGTTTAGGTGAACTCATTGTCCAATCCCCTCTGCGCTGTAATAGAGATCCTCGTAATCCTTAGAATTGACATCTGACAGCTTGTCAGCACCGAACTTGTGAAGGAGGTCCTTGACCTGGTTGGTATAACCTTCTTGGCACCTCTTAGCCAGCAGTTGACGGATCGTGACCTTATCTTGAACCGGATTACGTTTCGGCTTTTCATTAACATCTTGATTATTGTTGCCGCCGGATAACTGCTGACGAACGGCCTGAATGGTTTTAAGACCTTCCACCGCCTCTTCAGCCATGCGATGATAGAATTCTTCGCGTTCTTTTATTTGCAGATCCAAATCATTCATTGTACTCATGTGAAGCCTCCTTTACCTTATTAATCTGTAGCTGCTGAACATCCTTGCCGGGCGCAATCACCATCAAGTGATGCGGCTTGCCAAGCAGTAGCCGGAGCAATCGTTCCCGGATAGTGATGTTGCGCATAATGACAACACCTTCTTGGTGAGGGTGCTTAGTGACCTTGATTGATACCTTATTTACCATCATCTGGTCTCCTTTCGTTAGGTTTCGTGAGTTACTCCTCACATCTATTAGCCAGAAACAGCAAAAAAGTGAACCTACTGTGGTCCACTTTTCTCAAATTAATCTTCAATGTTGTAAAATTGGCGTAGCTTTTTGATAGCAGCTTTCACATGTCGACCGGCCATAACCTTGCTGATACCCATCTTCTTGGCAATTTGATTTTTCTTGACGCTATTATAGTAATACTGAGTCACGGCATATTTTTGTTTATTCGTTAAGGTAGCTAAGGCAGTCGATAATTGCCCAGCTAACATTTGTCGACTTTGACGGCCCTCTTTTTCAACGATTTTGTCGAGTAGGCTATCCTCACCATAAATCGAGGTGACTTCAATAGATTCGCGGTCCGCCAGGGTGTCCATCATATTCATATCTGGATCAGATGGATCTTGCTTGAAGAACTTATCTTGGTGACGTTCGTTTCGGTGATCGGAATTATATTGTTGATGGTCAAAGTCGAAAATGACATTGCCTTCAGCTTTAGTGATCACTACTGTTTGGTTGCCCATATGCTTTACACGGACGATTAGCTTGTTATTTTGTTCACCGACTAATTCGTACTCACTATTATTTGTCTTCATTTAATAAAACCTCCGTTTGGGATCTCCCAAGCGAAGGAATCGAAGGCACATTAAAAGCCACTAGGGTGTGTTAAACAGACCTAAACGAAGAGATCGCTTGGGTACTGCAACAGCGCCTTACTAGTGGCTTTGTTACAGAGTGTTATTCAATTCGGCGCATGCTAGTAATGGATGTTAATCACTCATCCCATGCTTATCAGCCAAAAAAATGTGCGAATGCAAAAATAATTATCCGAGAAATCGGTGTCAGTCTGGTATAATTATTATTGTTAAGCACTAATCTCTAGCTGATATTTGAATAATAACAAGATGGGCATAAATCAACCTCCGAGTTTTTATATGAAACTCCGAAAAACTCCAAAAAAGCTGGGAAGCAAAATGGCAAAAGAAGCTAATTTCACTTATTTAATAGATTTGGTCAATCCTTATTTACCGGATGCGGCAGATACTTCAAAAGAAGAAACAGTTAGCTTGATAATCGAGCATGCGTCAGATAACCAATACTCACCCATGCCTGCCTCATCAACATTGAATACGTATGCCACTGATGGAATCTCCAGATCTGCTTCTAAAAAACTGCTGAACTTAATAAACAAAGAAACATCTTCGCTGGAAGAATATTTCAACAAAATTGGCGCAGATCAGTTAACTTTGATTGCTAAGAAATTGAAGAAGGATGGAATTTCACCAGATGTGTATCGAGGTAAAGTACCAGCATTATTAGCCAACTTATTTACTGAAGAGTTTGAAAAAGTAGCGAGCAGAAAAAATAGGCGAAAACAAAAAATCCCCACAAAAAGTGAGGATAAGGATATATTTACAAAAACTGTTTCAGATGAGACGTTCTCAACAGTCTTTCGTCAGGTTAATGCTAGTGAGATAGATGCTGTAAAAAATAGAAACTCAATTCATGCTTTTGTTTTGAAGCCAGAGTTGTTGCCTTTTAGCTATACGAATTTAAAGAATCTAGTGACATCCAATATTACTAGCTACGCAATAGCCCGTGGAGTTAGCAAAACAGATGTTGTAGGTTTGCAAGCAGCCAATTTACTAAGAAAATATGCTAAAAGTGGTATTCCAAATAATTTACTAGGTGAATTGCTAGCATATATTTTTTTAGAGCATGAGGATAACGCACTTAAACTCTATACCAGGGCGGAAATTTTAAAATTCAAGCGAACGATCGACAGCGAAGGCATATACCTAAAAAGAGACCAAGGTAAAAATCAACTAATCCTTGGGGCATCACAATTAAACAATAATCTCGAGGATGCAATTAATAATGTAGTGAAGAAAATAGCAACTTTTGATAATAATCGGTCCAATGTGATGGTACTGGCTACTGATATAGTTGACCGTTCCATTCTTCGGACACAATTTGGTGAAGATAAGAGTAATACCATTATTAAGTTAATGGCACCAACTGAAACAGACTTTGAAGATATTGCATCATATGGGATCTTTATTGGCTATAAGTTTAGAACCCAATTAGATTTAGACGATTGCACGCAAGAAGAAGCAAAACAGAAGTGTCGTCAAGCTATTAATTGTGATTTGGAACAAGCGATTAGGCAATTGAATATAGTTATTCAGCAGCATCATTGGCAAAAATCGTCGTTTTATGTGTACTTGTTACCTTTTACTAATGCTGAAGAGGATACTCATGCGATAATGAAGGATTTGATAGGAGAATAAGAGTATGCCACAACAAGAAAAAAGATTGGGCGAATATCTTTACGAGTATTTAGAAAATGATGATTACTTACACAAGCTGATGAGTATTTTGTCTAAGCAGTATGGTTGCTGGCTATTTCATCTAGATTGGAAGTTAACAGGAAAGCAGAAACATGATCTTCTACGCTTCGCTGATTTGCTATCAAAATCAATCAATAAAAAGGGAGACAGTAGGCAAAAAAATAGTGCCTTGAAAATTGTTGCTACTCTATCCAAAATGTATCCTAACGATCCTGAGGTTTCACTGATTACTAATGAGGTTTTGACCAGCTTTAACAACTTTTTGCCTCGTCAAGGACAAAGCTATACGCTAGTTCCAACAATTGAGCAGTTATGGAACGAAGCCTTGGTAAACTATCAAAAAGAGAAACGCCAGATTCCTGGAGAAGAAAGTAAGTCGTTTATCGGTAAGCAAGATATACTTTTTAAGTCTTTGAGCAATGAACTTACTAGTTTTTCAGCTCCAACATCGATGGGGAAGACCTTTTTAATTGAGAAGTATATTGAGCTTCAAGTGAAGGAGGGTGTCGTAGGCAACTTTGCGATCACTGTACCAAGCAAGGCACTCATTACCGAAGTAAAGGTTCGGCTTATTAAGGATTTAGGGGCAAAATTAGGCGAAAAACAATATCGAGTCATTTCTCATCCTGAAGAGTACAGGATAGATTACGAGGGAAGCTATATTTGCGTAATGACTCCTGAACGCCTATTAGCCCTTTTAACACAATATTCAGAAGCACGGTTAATACACCTGTTTATTGATGAGTCTCAAAAAGTTACAGAAGCAAGTTCGCGTAGTGTCTTTTACTATGAAATATTTGACAGGGTTAGTGCATGGAAAAATCGACCGAAGGTAACCTTTGCCTCACCATTGATTCCAAATCCAGGAATATTTAAAAAGTTAGTACAAACAGCCGCATCGAATGATGGCCTTCGCATTGTCGAATCCCCAGTAACCCAGGTGGAAATTATCTTTGATCGCTATGCTAATAAAGCGGAAGTATATGATGATTTGAATCAAAATACTATTCCGATAGGTAAATTTAAAGAAACGCTATCAGTACCAGATATTATTCGGAAGATGATAAGCATTTTAGGGAATAGTAATTGCAACTTGGTTTATTATGGTTCAAAAGTCAATGCCATTTCAGATGCTGTGGTTGTTAGTCGTTCAATGGAAGAAAGTAACGATCCAAGGTTGATAGAGTTAGCTGATTATATTTCACGTAAAATTCACCCTAAATACATCTTGGTAAAACTAGTTAGAAAAGGAATAGCCTTCCACACTGGAGAATTGCCAGTTGACGTTCGCATTAGAATCGAGGAAGCCTGTCGGCAAGGAATCCTAAAGCTGGTTTTCTGCACCAGTACCCTACTGGAGGGAGTAAATTTGCCGGCTGATAATATTTTCGTTACTACGCTGCAAAATGGAAAAAGGACGCTCAGTCAATTAGACTTCTTGAACTTAATTGGTCGAGTGGGTAGGTTAGGTCACTCCATGCTAGGAAATGTCTTTCTAATTACTGGCGATACAGCGAATTCGCATAGTAACCGTGCTGCTTATTTATCTAGGATGAATAACAGACTAAAAAAAGCTAAGTTATCTGTTGATGTTATTAAGCCTAAGCAAGCGGCAGCAATTAAGAAGAGCCTAGAGAAAGGCGATGTGCGTTTAGATAACATTGAAAAAGATAAGAACTATGATTTAATTCGTAAATTATCATTACTTTATGTCAAGGAATTACGGAATGATCATCATGGAGTAGTTAGAACCCATTTAGCAAAACATATAACCTACAAAGAAGAACGAAAAATTTTACAATCCTTACAAGAACGATATGTTGACGAATTAGAGGATGATATTAACTTCTCTTCTGATCAGTCTGAAAGTCTTAGAAACAAGATTAGTCAGGAAAATATTAAAGGATATCCTAATATTCATGATGGGGAAAAATTGAGGTGGCCAGAAGCCAAAGCTTTTTTACTCAAACTATCAGAAATATTTAACTGGGCTATTTATGAATCCGACTTTGTTAAGTCAAAACAAGACAAGGAAACTCAAGATAAGGTCATCGAGGATGACGCTAAAATAGCCTTACTTTGGATGAGTGGGTACAGCCTGCAACGGATTTGCGACTTTGCAATTCAAATCCGTGATCCTAAGCGTGGAGATACAAGATTTCTTAATAGGGTAAGGCAATACCATGAGAATACCCCTAATATTGACTGGGAGACTATAACCATTAATTTAGTGATGAAAAGATTGCAAAATCTTCAGTTTGTATTAGGTAAATATTTCTTGAAAGTTACCCAGGAGTTAACTAAGAGTGGAATGCCACCTCAGAATGACTGGTATCGTTTCATGGAGTATGGAACAGATAGTGACTTACGAATTTGGTTACAGCAGAATGGTTATTCCAGAGAATCTTCAGAATATATTGAGACAAATAAGGATGTACTAATTGTCGGTGGGTCTGGTAAATGGAGGCTTTCAGGCCAAATTCAATTTGTAGAGGACATAGACGTAAAAAAAGAAACGCAGGAAGTTATGACAAATGTTCCAGAAATATTCTTCTAACAGAGGGGGAAAACTAATGAAAAAAGAGGAAGAGAGCTCAATCAGTTATAACAAGTTGTGGAAGTTACTGATCGACCGCGGCATGAAAAAAAAAGAACTGCAAAAGGTTAGTGGAATAAGTGCTGCTTCTATTGCTAAGCTTGGTAGAAATGGTAATGTTACGACTGACATTCTGCTGAAAGTTTGTGGCGCTTTACATTGCGACATTAGTGATATTCTTGAAATCAAAAGATAGGTGGTTATTTAGTAAATGGCAATAACAGAAATTGAAGATCGTATCACAGACATCATTGATCACAATGATCAGGATCAATTCATCTATAATTTCCTGAGTGTGTACGACTTCCCCAAGGCGACGATCACCAAACTACGCAAGGGTACTAATAATCTTGCCAAAGAACCCGGCGAAGTTTATCTAAAAAATCGCTTGTACTTTAAGCAAGTCAACAGCGATTTAATGCAGACCTTTGTGGACGTCAAAGAAAAGGTTAATCAGCTTGGTTCCAAGCCTCGTTACATCATGGTGACGGACTTTAAAAATGTATTAGCCGAGGACACCAAGACCGGCGACACGCTTGATGTTGAGTTTCAACGCTTGCCACAAAAGTTTGAATTTTTCTTAGCTTGGAATGGAATTGAAAAAGCTGACTTTGATAAGGAAAATCCGGCGGATATTCGAGCAGCTGAACGGTTTGCCAAATTGTATGACGTGGTGGTGAAAGACAATCCAGACACTACCCGGCATGGACTTAACTTATTTTTGATTCGGGTACTGTTCTGCCTATTTGCGGAAGACACCGATATCTTTGAAAAGAACCTGTTTACCAACCGCTTGAAAGAGTTAACCAAGCCAGATGGTAGTGACTTGGATAGCTTCATTAGTGAATTATTTAGCGTTTTGGATGTTGAAAAATCTCAACGAGCTGTTGAGACACCAAGTTGGTTAAGTGATTTTCCGTATGTGGATGGAGACTTATTTAAGGACCCCCACGAACACCTGAAGTTTACGGAACATTCCCGCAAGTTAATCATTGATGCCGGGGAAAAACTGGAATGGGATCAAATTAACCCTGACATCCTTGGTTCCATGATCCAGGCCGTGGCCAGTGAAGATAGCCGCAGCCATCTGGGGATGCACTATACTTCAGTTCCTAACATTATGAAGGTGATTAAGCCCTTATTCCTCGATGAGTTACGACAGGCTTTTGAAGATGCTAAGGGTAATGAAAAGAAGCTCAATCGATTGTATGACCGGATTGGCAAGATTAAGTTTATGGACCCGGCATGTGGTTCAGGGAATTTCTTAATCATTACCTACAAGGAACTGCGTCAACTAGAAATTGATATTATCAAGGAATTAAATCGGATGGGGATTTCCACCATGTATGTTCCTTCCGTTACCCTTGACCAGTTCTACGGAATCGAGATTGAAGATTTTGCTTGTGATGTCACTCGTCTTTCCCTGTGGATCGCCGAACACCAGATGAACAAGCAACTGCATAAGGAGATTGCGGATGCCATTCGACCGACGTTGCCATTGCAGCACGCTGGTGCAATTGTTTGTGGCAACGCTCTAAGGATTGACTGGAATGAAGTGTTGCCGCATCAAAAAGATGATGAAGTTTATTTGTTTGGCAATCCACCGTATTTAGGATCTAAATGGCAAAACAAAGAGCAGAAGGAAGATTTAAGGCAAGCTTTATGGGCAAATAGTAGATATAAAAAGCTTGACTACATTTCAGGATGGTTTGCTAAAGGCGTCAGATATATAGATGCAACTAGAGCTAAATTAGGATTTGTAACAACAAATTCAATTACACAAGGAGAACAAGTATCCTTACTTTGGCCCAAAATTTTGAAAACATCATATATTAGTTTTGCTTATAAATCGTTTAAATGGGGAAATAATGCAAAAAATAATGCAGGGGTAACAGTTGAAATTATTGGATTATCTGCAAATGGTACTAATAGTGATTTAAAAAGATTATTATTCTCCGGATTAATGAAGGAAAATGTTTCGAATATTTCGCCATACATTACTGACTCTGATAATTCAATTGTCAAACCACAAAAAAGTAACATAAATAACTTGCCGAAAATGGTGATGGGTAGCATGCCCAGAGATGGTGGAAATCTAATTTTGAATTCATCGGAAAGACAAAACCTATTAAATGATGGTGTGGATCCGTCAATAATTCGTTCGTATATTGGAGCAAGTGAATTTATTAGAGGGCGCAATAGATATTGTCTGTGGATGAATAAAACTTTGTATGATGAAAATATGAATGTTTACGAAATCAAAAGAAGAGTTATGGCAGTAAAGCAATACAGGAAGAACAGCAAGGCACTTTCAACTAGGAAAGCTGCAGACAATCCTTGGAGTTTTGTTCAAAAAGGAGAGTATGAACAGGCGTACGGTTATTCTATTCCAGAAAATAAATTTTCAATTATTATCCCGGAAGTATCATCTGGGAACAGACAATATGTACCACTCGGTATCTTACCGGCATCGAACATTATTTTTAATAAAGCAATGGCAATTTATAATTCTCCTATTTGGTTATTGGGTGTGTTGCAGTCAAAGTTGCATATGGTATGGCTAAATGCTATCGGTGGTAAATTAAAGACCGATTATAATTACTCAAGTACTTTGGTTTATAACACTTTCCCAGTTCCAGATTTATCGACACACCGCAAAAATGAGATTGAGGATCTTGTTTGGAAAATTCTTGATATCCGAGACGAAGAAGGTGGTACCTTGGCTGAATTGTATGGTTCACCGCTGGCTGCTAAAAATCCTAAGCCAATGAATCCCCGGCTTAAAGCCGCCCACGAAGAATTGGATAAAGTGGTCGATCGAGCCTATCGTGATCGACCATTCAAAGATGACAATGAACGTTTAGCATTGCTGCTGGAAATGTACAGTCAAAAAGTTAAAGAGGCAAAGTAAATGAAAGATAAAAATGTGGTTGAGGTGCATTACCATCAGACTGGAAAAAGCACGAATACTAATGAATTAGGGATGCGGGAAATGCAGGCCCGGGTCTATCAACATCGTAATTCCAAATACTTGCTGGTAAAGGCACCACCAGCTTCTGGCAAGTCGCGGGCTTTGATGTTTGTGGCCTTAGATAAATTGGCTAACCAGGGAGTCAAAAAAGTCATTGTGGCCGTCCCTGAACGTTCAATTGGCCGGTCATTTAAGGATACTGATTTGGTTAAGTATGGCTTTTATGAGGACTGGCGAGTTGATCCGCAATATGATTTAACGCTAAACGGCGGTCAGGAAAGCAAAGTTCAAAAGCTGTTGGACTTTCTAAAGGATCCAGCAAGCCGCATTCTCATCTGTACTCATGCGACACTGCGCTTTGCCTATCAACAGGTAGCGGATGATCATGCCTTTGACAATATCATGGTGGCAATTGATGAATTCCACCACGTTTCTTCCAACGATAGTTCTGTCCTCGGGGATGCCTTACGCAACATCATGCACAACTCATCAGCCCACGTTTTAGCAATGACTGGTTCCTACTTCCGAGGTGATTCGGAACCAATTCTGTCACCAGAAGATGAGCAGATGTTTGATAAGGTGACCTACACCTACTACGAACAACTCGACGGTTATCAATACCTGAAGTCCTTTGGGATTGACTATAAGTTCTACCAGGGCCGCTATACTGATGCCCTAGATGAGGCGCTGGACACAACTAAGAAAACAATCATCCATATCCCGAGCGTTAATTCTAGCGAATCAACCAAAGATAAGTACGACGAAGTTGACCGGATCTTTGATGCGATTGGCGAAATTGATCATCAAGGCCCCGACACCGGGATTTACTTCATCAAGGACAAGCACACTGGCAAGGTGCTCAAAGTTGCCGATTTGGTGAATGAGGATGGCCGCGAAAAGGTTGGCGAATATTTACGTCAGCTGAGTGGTCCGGATGATCTCGATATTATTGTTGCCTTAAACATGGCCAAGGAAGGCTTTGATTGGCCGTGGGCTGAGCAGGCCTTGACGATTGGTTACCGTCACTCGCTGACCGAAATCGTACAGATTATTGGTCGGGTGACCCGTGATAGTTCTAATAAGAATCATGCCCAGTTTACGAACATGATTGAGCAGCCTGATGCCAAAGACGGGGATGTGGAGTATGCGGTCAACCAGATTTTGAAAGCCATCACTGCATCGTTACTGATGGAACAGGTCTTAGCTCCAGAGATTCATTTGAAACGGCGTCAACATAAAAATGAGAAACCAACTGGTGATACTGACATCTTGATCAAGGGCTTAAAAGAGCCGTCTACTAAAAGAGTTCAGAGCATTATTGAAAATGACTTGCCAGATCTAAAGGCAGCAATTTTGCAAGACTCGTCAGTTAAACAAGGAATTGCTGCCAATGTGAGTGCGGAAGTCATGAACAAGGAACTCATTCCCAAAGTGGTCATGACCCGTTATCCAGACCTGAATGACGATGAAATTGACCAGGTCAGTCAATATGCCTTAGCTGATACAGTAATCCGCCATGCCAAGGTTGAGACAACCAAAGATAGTAAGGGAAACACTGATCAATTCTTGCGAATGGCAGATAAGTTTATCAATGTTGATCAACTCGATATTAATTTGATTGAGTCAATTAATCCGTTCCAGCGGGCATATGATGTCATGTCACAGAACATTAATAGTGATACTTTACGATTGATTGAGCGCTCCATTGATGCTAAAAAGTATGACTTTACGGATGAAGAGCTAGTTCAGTTATACAAGAACGCTAAGCAATTTGTGGCAGAGCATGGTCGTCGGCCAGACAAGAATTCTAACAGCGAAGAAGAAGTTCGAATGGCCTATGCCTTAGCTAAATTGGCAGATCTACGGGCAAGGAGGGATCAAGAAAATGAATAATCAAACTATCCATTCTCTTGAGGATGTGTTCAATGATCCCGAAGCCGATGAATTGCTGGTAGCGAAACCGAAGAAAAAGACGGTTTCAACAGATCCTGATGTTGAAAATTTCAAAGAGATCCAAGCCTGGGTTAAGCAACATAACGGCAAAGAGCCAGAAAAAACTTGGGATATGTCAAGAATGACTGAACGACGGATGGCCAATCGGCTGAAAGGCTATCGCAGTCATGAAGATATGATTGAGTTGTTAAAACCATACGATGAACTTGGCTTGTTAAATCAGGAAAGTCAAAAGCTCACCTTAGAAGACACGGTTAAGAGTGAACATCAGGACTTTAATTCGCTTGATGATATATTGGGTGATGACTCGATCTTATTCGGTGATAGCAATCAAAATACTGTTAACAGTAAACTATTTGATACTAAAAAGCTGCACGAGATAAGACGGGAACAAGAAAACCAGCCAGAGAAGGTCTCTCAACGTCACCAGATGGCAGATTTTGAGAAGTTTGAACCCTTGTTTAAAAAGATACAGGCCGAGTTGGCATCCGGAAAACGTCAACTGCGTCCATTTAAGAACTATGAGATTTTGTTGCATCATTTCTATGTCTTGAAGGGGCAACTGCTTTATATTGAAGCAATTGGTGCAAAAAAATCAATTGATAATAAGAGCAAGCGAAAAACTGATGCCCGCCTTCATGTGATTTATGAAAATGGAACAGAAAACACCCCTTTATTAAATGGTTTAGCAGCGTCAATGTATGGACGTAATGGAAAAATTGTTACTGAACCCGATGACAATTTTGAACTGTCATCGGGAGAAGTCACCGGCTATATTTACGTATTGAAATCCGAAAGTGATAATCCTGAGGTACGCCGTGTTCAAGAAGAACACTCATTGTACAAGGTTGGTTACACTACCGGGACGGTTGAAAAGCGGATTGCTAATGCCGAAAATGAACCAACTTATCTTTATGGCCCCGTTAAGATCTGTGAGGAATTTCAAGTAAGCAACTTGAATTCTGAAGCTTTGGAGACGGCAATTCATCATGCTTTAGCCAATTATCGACTGGATGTAGATATTAAAGCACCGAATGGTAGACTTATTCATCCACGAGAATGGTTTGTGACTGATTTAAGTACTATTAATGATGTTGTTAATGGGATTGTTGCTAAGCTCCAAATGAATCAGGGATAGGGGTTTACGAAATGAACAAAGTATTTTATCAGAATAATGTACATTCAGTTTCAGCCAAAGTATTGTTGGATGTTAGTAGCTTAACTGAAACTCAATTAGCAAATATTTTAGAAATTTCACATATAGAATCAGTTTGCTTAGATTTAATAGCCAATGCTCCTATAAGAATTAATGATAATCAATCTAACGTCAAGATTGATTCTATTAGTGTTAACGTTTCTGATAGCTTTAGACGTACTCTAATTAGTTCTAATTTTGATTTTTGTATTAGTAACCAAGTACCGAATAATGCAGGGAAAACATATTTTCTGCCGCTGGTTAACTATAATGATTTCATGGAATTAATGCGTCTTATATTAATTCATAACAAGCAATACTATCTTCGTTCGAACTTTAAGGTTGATGATTTTCTTTATTTGCACGGGCGGAGTAACTATTTGTTTCCAACATTTCAAAAGTTATGGAGCTTTGCAGTGAGTTATGATGCGAATAGACTATATTTTGATGCGTTGGATAGTATTGCAAACAGATTTAAACAACTTATTATTGCTTTCGATGAATGCTCTTTCTATTGTTTTGAAAATAGAGGGAATAATTCGATAATTTATGCGATATACTATTTTGATTCTTTTGTGTCGCAATTGGCTAGTATATTTGGTAATTTAGCTAATACTATTAACTATTTTTATAATATTAACGATAATAGCAGAAAAGTTGATCTGCGTGTGAGCACAAATAAAGGGAAAAACTTTTTAAAAAAGGTTAGTGAGAAGGATCCGTTATTTGGTCAAAAACTAGAAAACGCAGACTTTCAAAACTTCTTAAATCTTATAATAAAGCCATTGCGTAATGACATTGAACATAACAATATTCCACAGGGTGTGAACTCTAAAACTATGGTAAGTATGATACTCAGTGAAAATACTTGGGATCTTCTTCAAAATATAATTCATAGGTATCCTCAAGAGTGTTTCTTTGACCCTAATCATTTTGATAATGAAGTATATATATCAATTTACCCAGTCCTAAAATTTTTAATGATTTTTGGAAGAAAATATATTAACTATATTATGCGAGAGTTTAATATTCATTGGAAATTTCAAGATATAAGTAAAGTAGAAGAAGAGAACACTTTTAATCCTGACCAAAATTCAATGGGTAAAGAATGCGAGAATTCTTTGTACTTTAGAACGTACTGGCTACCAATCGAAAGTATTGAATGAGGTGGTGATTTGAAATGAGAGATGAGTTTCATAAAGTGGATGACGGTACCACACTCTGGAGTGATGACGAAAAGCATTACTACGACAATGATTGTCACCCTAATGTGAGGTTAGTTCGTAGTGGTAATCTTTTAAAAGATAAAGATCACAATAAGACATATGAAATCGTAAATGACAAATTTATATATTTAAGAGAAGATAATTTTCGACATATCGAAGGCAGACCTTATGTTTGGTACAAGTAGTGACTTGTTAGGGTTCCCGCAAACGCACAGTTTTAATTGATAGAACTGATAGTTTTCCACAGACCGGTTAAAAATCTTGCCTCTGAATAATGTTGAAAATTCTCAAATCCATGAGCCATAACGGTTGTGTAGACATAAAAGCTACCATTACACACACATAGTCAACGGCGCCACATGGCCGTTTATCCCCAATGTGTAATTGGCAAAAACCAGTCACTGCATGTTGAGAGCGTCACAGTAATGTCGAGGAGCTAAGCGACGAAGAAATAATGGGTTTTCTGCAAATGGAAACTAAAAGGCAAAAATAATTAAAATGTTTAGCAAACTAAAAAGTGTACCCCTATTGAATACTAGGGGCACACTTTTTTACATATGGCAGTTATTTTAATGATTACCCGCTAAGTTAGCCAAAATAACTCCAATGACAATTAAAACGATCCCGAAAAGCTGCGTTCCAGAAGTTTCTTCATGATAGACTAAATAGGACAATAGAGTAGCTAAAACAATTCCTGCACCGCCCCAAGTAGCATAAGCAACGTTTAATGTAATTCCTCTAAGAGATAGCGATAGAAAATAAAAGCAAAGTGCATAAGCACCCAGAGTGCCGGCAGAAAAGCTAATCTTGGTAAAACCCGCGGATAATTTCATTAAATTAGTTCCTACTAGTTCACAAAGGATTGCGAAAATTAATACAATATAATGCATATTAGTAACCTCCTCGTATTACTACAGCATTATATCGGCGAAAATTTTTGATTTGTAGACTTGTAATTGAAAAAGTTCTCGCGAGGTGATGGTAGCGATGTTCTGTAAATTTATAATGAGTTAAGTGCCTAAAAGTTATAATATTAGTGGTAGTGTTATAGGGTATTATGTATACGAATTAATCTAAAACATTTATAACAAAAGACGTAGGAGAGTTTTATGACAAAGAATAAGACGATTGAAGCCGAAAACTTAATTATGAAAGAATCGCTGATTGCCATGCGTAAACTTGGTGGTAAAGTAACTCGAAAGGATATACGTCGAGAAATTAGAGATCATTCAGAAGTAATATCAGAAAAGCGGGTCGACGAAATTCGTACGTCTAAAAAGTCGGGGAATCACACCCTTTTGAATATGATTTTAATTTTGCAATAAAGCATTTGATTTTAGCAGAATTTATTAATACTGATGACAATCACACCTTAGAATTGGCTGAAAAAGGGCGGAGTATTGACCTCGAACAATTTGATGCATTTCGAGATGTTAGAGCCCTATCGGAGCCTAAATTTCCTAGACAAAAAAAGACTACACACGTTGAAAAAGTAACAGAAACAGTTGATGATACGGATAATGATGTAGACGAACCTTGGCGACAAGAATTGTTAAATGCGCTTGTTAAAATGAATCCTCATAAGTTTGAATTGTTTTGTAGAGGGCTTTTAAAACAAATGGGGATCGATATCGACGATAAAATTGGCGTACAGTATATCGCTGATGGTGGATTAGATGGCTTTGGATACGTACAATCTGATGATTATCGGACTACCCGAGTAGCTCTACAAGCAAAACGTTGGCGTGGAAAAGTGTCTGCGCCAGAAATCGATAAATTTCGAGGAGCGATGGATAAGTATAATGCTGAGTTTGGAATATTTATTACCAATTCGGATTTCACACGAGAAGCAATTAACACAGCTAAGGAAGGGACTCGAATCATTACGCTGATTAACGGTGATGAAGTTTGCAATTTAGTGGCCAAGTATCAATACTATGTCGAAGAAGTAGTAACGTATCGGCTTAAGAGCTTTTATACCGACTTTAATTAAACAAAATTGGAAGTGTGCCCAATGATTATGTGGACAAATCAACCATATTCGGTGTATGTACAACTGATGGAAAGGAAAGCTTTTAGTTGCGATGAGACACAACAACCCAATTTGAAGGACAACGATAATTTTCAAATTGCCTATTGTTGGATGGCTGAACAAATGAAAGATAAAGTTAATTTTCCGCCTAGCGGGGTAAAATATCCAATTTGGGCGTGGTATAAGCAAAATTATGCTCACCGGTCCCCAGATTTCAGAAGAAGACTAGATTATGAAGATCAAGTTTGCATAGAAATTGAGGTCCCTGAAGAAGTAGTATTGCTAAGTGACTTTGAAAAATGGCATTTTGTGTTGAACGACTGGTACCTGTCCAATGCAAGTGGGGAAGCAGAATGGCTTCAGCAAGAACGGTGGTTTGATGGGTTATCAAAAGAAGCGCAACGTTTATATAAACAAAAGTCGTGGCAAAAAATTTTTGATGTTACTCCTCGAAAGGGTGAGTGGACAGCAAATGGCCGGGACGTTCAAGGATGTTTTTGGGTTTTAAAAAGTGAGTACGTCCGTAAAGTTTGGCGCTTGCAAAAAGGATGCAAAACTAAATTAATACAGGGATCCTTTAAATAAGCTGCTTTTTAAGTATCTTCTTAAAATTGGTGGTCTAAATGGCCAATGTTTGAATTTCCTAACCCACTTTGATAAGCTCAAAACAAATTCATTAAGGAGAAGGTTGAATGATTAATTACAGCACCTTAGCGATTGTAGGTTAGCCAGAAGGTTTGGCCTACAAATCTTCTGGAATTGCCATTGAATTCAATTCTTAAGGAGAGCGTTAAAATGGAAAAAGATTATTTGATTCGTTTAGAACAACCAGCTGACTACCGGGAAACGGAAACGATGGTGCGGGAAGCCTTTTGGAACGTTTATCGGCCAGGTTGTTATGAACATTACGTATTACATGTTTTACGCAAAAGCTCCGAGTTTGTTCCTCAGCTTAACTTGGTGATGGAAAAAGGTCACCAAATTATCGGTCAAATTTGCTTTGTGAAGGCAAAAATGGTTGATAAAAACGGGAATGAAGTGCCCGTTTTAACATTTGGACCATTATCAATTGCCCCGGCTTACCAACGGAAGGGGTATGGGAAAAAGCTGCTCGATTATGGCATTGCTCAAGCGCGTAAATGGGGGGACTCTGTACTATGCATTGAAGGTAACTTAGCCTTTTATAAACACGCTGGTTTTGAAGTTGCGACTACTAAGGGAATTCGTTACGCGGGTGAACCTGAAAACGGAGAAATCCCATATTTTTTGGCAAAGGAATTACGGGAAGGCTTCTTTGAGCAAGCACAAGAAGCACTCTACTACACGCCTTCAGCATATTACGTCAGTGAAAGCGACGTTAATAAATTTGACCAGCAATTTCCGTCAAAAGAAAAGCGTGTTCTTCCCGGGCAATTAGCTTAACTTGAAAAGTAAACTCGTCACGATTACGAGGCGCTCCGTCTTTAAGTGACGGGTTTAGCTTTTTTAGTGGGTACCTTTGCTATAATATAGTTGAAGGAAATCTTTAATCGTGGTGGTTAGGATTCGGCAGTAAAAGTTTGCAAACCAAAAAGCGTAGAAACTGAACCAAATCAGCTTCTACGCTTTGCTACATACAAGAATTAATTTTGGGCGTTATAGGCGTCAACCAAGTCCTGGGCGAATTGATCTAGGTGATCGAGATCCTCTTGCGATTCGGGAGCTAAGTTAATTTTAAGATCGGCAGTTCCCTTAGTTGCGTTAGCCTTAGTGAGAGCTTCACTAAACTTGTCAACGGCGACGCAATAAAATTCTTCGTAGAATGTGTCTCCTGATCCAGCGACTCCGTAAATTTTGCCGCTCAAATCAAGGTCGGCTAGGTCGTCGTAAAAGTCGAGCCCCTCTTCGGGCAGTGCTCCTTCGTCATAGGTGTAGGGGACAATGACGTTAATGTCGTAGTCTTTAAGTTCGGCAGCGTCGGTTTGTGAAATTTCGGTTTCGTCAACTTCCACGCCTAAATCTTCTAAAGCTTCGGTAATGATGTCAGCACAGTCCTCATTATTACCAGTGATGGTAGCAAAAACAACTTTTGCAGTTGGCATAGTTTGATCCTTCTTTCCAATATTTTCCTATCAAAGTATAGCAAAAAAGGAGTTGATTAACATTAATTCTGAAGAAACTAAAAAAATTACTAAAATTACCGCACAAAAACGAGCAGGGCGTTACAACGTTTTTTTGGACGGCGAGTACGCTTTTCCAATTAGCGAGGAAACCTTCATTCACTTTCGGTTAGGTAAGGGGATGGCCGTGAACGGCACTTTATTAAAGGAAATTGGCGAGTATGAAACTAATGCCGAGGCTTATAATATTGCGCTAACCTATATAACCGGGCAGTTGCGTACGGAAAATGAGGTACGCCAAAAATTACGTCAGCAGGATTACGAGGAGTCGGTAATCGAAGCGGTGATTGCTAAGCTAGCTGATTTGAATCTATTAGACGATCGGGAGTATGCCAAAAGCTACGTGCGCACGATGATGCGGACGGGCGACAAGGGGCCCCGGTACCTAATTAATCATTTACGGCAAAAAGGGGTGCTGGAAAACGACTTGCAAGCGGGATTGCAGCTATTTACTGATGCTGAACAGGTGGCTCTAGCAGTCCGGGTCGGACAGAAACTGCAAAAACGGCATCAGGCACAAGCACTCCGGCAACAACAGTTGAAAATTCGGCAAAATTTGATGCAAAAGGGTTTCACTAGCGAAATTATCGAAAAAGCACTTGCTGAAATCGAATTTACGGTCGATAGCGATGCAGAATACGAAAAGCTACGTAAATTGGGTGAACGACTGTTACGTCGGTACCAGGGGCAACCGGAATACCAGCGAACCACTAAAATTAAACGGTCGTTATATCAAAAAGGCTTTGAAATGGAATTAATTGAACGTTTTTTAAACGAAAATGATTCTTAAGTTTCTGGAATGGATAGTGCAAAATTAAAGTCCACTTTGGTATAATTGAAGAGAAATTGAAAGCTTTCAGCTGTAGGAAGTAGGCTTATGCTATGTCTCAATACTCAGATGGACCAAAGGAAGGCGAGTATATTGCGATAAAAAGCTATAAGCATGATGGTAGTTTGCATCGGACTTGGCGTGAAACAATGGTTCTAAAAAATAGTCAAGACGAGTTTATTGGCTGTAATGATCACACGGTGGTGATTGAGGATAACGACCGCCGCTGGGTGACTCGGGAACCGGCGCTGGTTTATTTTAATAAGCATACTTGGTTTAACGTGGTGGCGATGATTCGGGATAACGGAGTTTCCTATTACTGTAACATTGCGTCACCATATGTTTTGGATCGCGAAGCCCTCAAGTACATTGATTACGATTTAGATGTTAAGGTGTTTCCCAATGGCGAACGGCGCCTTTTGGATACGGACGAATTCGAGCAGTTCAGTCGGCAGTGGCACTATTCCGCGGACACGATTCAGATTTTGCTGGATAGTGTACGGGAACTGACGGATTGGATAAATAAAAAGCGTGGACCGTTTTCGGTTGAGTTTATTAATATTTGGTACAAACGTTATCTGAATATAGCGGAGCGCAATACTCGGTAAAAAGGGAGGTGTGAAGAGCACTTCCCTTTTCTTTAAAAAAGAATACACTGAACATAGATGAAAATGAGGAGTCTGGTAAATGTTTGAGAAATTTCGTAAAACGCCCTTAATGTACTGGTCGCTGGAATTGTTAATTATTGCGACCTTGCTGTGGGTTTGTACTAAAATTGATTTTTTGTTTAGCCCGATTGGAACGTTTATTAGCACGGTATTCATGCCGTTAATTTTGGCGACCTTCTTATACTACATGCTCCATCCGTTGGTGAAGTTGTTGATGAAGGTCCATTATAATAAGTTTCGGATATCGCGTACCTGGGCAGTGGTGTTGGTATTTGTGGGATTCCTGCTCCTAATTGTTTGGGGAATCAGCTCTTTCTTGCCCAGTTTGATCGATCAAATTTCCCAAATGTTAGGGAATTTACCAATGATTGCCAAGAAACTGCAGGTTGCCATTCCTCAGCTAGTCGACCATTCCTGGCTTCGTAAGGTTGATTTTGACCCGTATTTAAAAAATCTTAATAATGAGATTGGCCAATACGCAGAGCAATTTTTGGCGAACATGACTAACAGCATCGGTAATATTATCGCGGCGCTTACTAACATCACAGTCATCGTGATTACGGTGCCCATTATTCTGTTTTACATGTTAAAGGACGGTTACAAATTAATCCCGACAATTTCGCGGATTGTCCCAGAACACAACCGCAAAAGTGTGTTAAATTTATTTTATTCAATGAGTGACACGCTGTCTTCTTACATTTCTGGACAAGTAATTGAATGTATTTTCGTGGGAACCTTTACCGTGATTGGCTATATGATTATCCATCAGCCGTATGGGTTGGTGCTCGGCGTGATCGCGGGGATTTGCAACATCATCCCGTATGTTGGACCTTATTTTGGGATTTTTCCTTCGCTACTAGTAGCAATTGCCCAGTCTCCCGAACAGGTGATTTCGGTGATCATCGTGGTCTTAATTGTCCAACAAGTGGACGGAAATCTAATATACCCGAACGTGATTGGCAAGTCCTTGCAAATTCATCCGTTAACCATCATTATTTTATTGTTGGTAGCGGGAAAACTTGCAGGAATTTTGGGAATGATTTTGGCGGTACCGACTTACGCAATTGTTAAAGTTTTAATTAACTTTATCCACCATATCTGGGTTTTAGACCGAGATAAGATTGAAGAAAAGGTTAAGCCAGAAAAATAGGCTAAATTTGGTAGTTTGCTATTAATATGGTAATATCTACAGAGTTAGATAAATTATTTCAAGGAGAAAAAAATCTTGACAAGAGTAATTACTTACGGGACTTTCGACCTGTTGCATAAAGGACACGTCCGGTTGTTAAAGCGGGCACGTGAATTAGGCGACCATTTGACAGTATGTTTATCAACGGACGAGTTTAATGCGGTTAAGGGCAAGAAAGCTTACACCCCGTACGAAGACCGAAAGTATATTTTAGAAGCGATTAAATATGTTGACGAAGTGATTCCAGAACGCGGATGGGATCAAAAGATAAATGACGTTAAGGAAAATGATATTGATATTTTCGTAATGGGCGACGACTGGAAGGGTCAATTTGATTTTCTCAAGGATTACTGTAAAGTTATTTATTTACCACGGACCGAAGGAATCTCGACAACTAAAATCAAGCGTGATTTAGGTCTTGGTGATTATAAAAAAGATTAAGACAACAGTTAAGATTGGGATATCAAAATGATTCCAATCTTATTTTTTAGAGGGAAAGGAACGAATATGAACCAGGCAGAATTAAAAGCGGCGGTCGATAAGCGACGCACTTTTGCGATTATTTCTCACCCGGATGCGGGGAAAACCACCATTACCGAGCAATTACTATTGTTTGGGGGCGTAGTGCGAGAAGCCGGAACGGTTAAGGCTCGGAAGACGGGTAACTACGCTAAGTCAGACTGGATGGAAATTGAAAAGAAGCGGGGAATTTCCGTAACTAGTTCAGTGATGCAGTTTGATTATGCAGGAAAACGAATCAACATTTTGGATACTCCTGGACATGAGGACTTTTCGGAAGATACTTACCGGACCCTAATGGCCGTGGACTCCGCGGTGATGGTGATCGATTCCGCAAAGGGGATTGAGCCCCAAACTAAAAAGTTATTCCAAATTTGTAAGATGCGTGGAATTCCAATTTTTACCTTTATGAACAAGTTGGACCGCGACGGCCGCGAACCTCTCGACTTAGTAAATGAACTAGAAGAAGTTCTCGGAATTGACGCTTACCCAATGAATTGGCCAATTGGGATGGGAAAAGGTCTGGCAGGCTTGTATGACATTTACAACAACCGGATTGAACTACATACTGACGAGCCCGAATATTTAGCGCTTGATAGTAACGGTGAACTAAAAGAACCTAATCCCATTGAAGAAGAAAGTGTCTTCCAAGACGCAATGATGGAAGTGGACTTGATGAAGGAAGCGGGGAACCAATTTGACGAGGCTAAGATCGCCAAGGGTGAATTGACTCCGGTTTTCTTCGGTTCAGCTTTAACTAACTTTGGGGTAAAAACTTTCCTAGATGCTTATTTACAATTTGCTCCGGCACCATCTGCACATAAAGTGGCGGATGGCGAACAAATTCAACCTACTGACGAAGAATTCTCGGGATTTGTTTTTAAGATTCAGGCGAATATGAACCCTAATCATCGGGACCGGATTGCCTTTTTACGGATCTGTTCCGGAGAATTTGATCGGGGAATGGACGTTACTTTAAACCGGACTGGTAAGACGTTGCGGCTTTCCAATTCAACTCAATTTATGGCGGATGCACGGGAAAATGTTGAACGTGCGGTTGCTGGAGACATTATCGGTTTATACGATACGGGGAATTTCCAGATTGGGGATACAATTTACGCTGGCAAGCAACCGGTACAATTTGAAAAACTGCCGCAATTTACTCCAGAATTATTCATGGGCGTTTCTGCAAAGAACGTAATGAAACAAAAATCCTTCCATAAGGGAATTCAGCAATTGGTGCAGGAAGGTGCGGTGCAGTTGTACACAAACTACACTACGGGGGATTACATCCTTGGCGCCGTAGGTCAATTGCAATTTGAAGTGTTCCAATTCCGGATGCAAAACGAATACAATTCGGAAGTGGTAATGCAACCAATGGGCAAGAAAATTGCCCGCTGGATCAATCCGGAACAACTGGACGAAAAAATGTCGTCTTCCCGGAATTTGTTGGTGAAGGACCGCGCTGGACAACCGCTCTTCCTATTCGAAAATCAATTCGCGGAACGTTGGTTCAAAGGCAAGTATCCTGACGTAGAACTCACCGCAAAACTTTAAAAAATAAAACTTTCTAAAGTAACTGATTCAAACAGCCAACTAGGTAAATTATGGGCTATAATGGATAAGTTATTTAAGAAATATCATGTGGAGGAACGATAGCATGAATCGTTTATGGGGTAAGTTTCGCCGGGGTGTGAACACCAAGTTTGGGTTCTTTATGTTGATTACCGGGCTATTTTGGTTGAAATCATACATTGCGTACCAAACTAAGTTTACGTTGGGTGTTCAAGGTGGGATGCAGGAATTAATTTTAGCCATCAGCCCCCTTGGCTTTGCCATTCTATTATTTGGAATTGGATTATATATCCGGGGTAAATGGGCCTATTGGTACATGATTGTAATGGATGCAATCTTATCAACCTGGCTGTTTGCCAACATTTTATACTACCGAGAGTTTTCAGATTTTATCACCTTTAACTTAATCAAGGGCTCGGGTGCCGCTTCGGATAACCTGGGAAAAAGCTTGATGGGAATTTTACGACCAACCGACTTTTTAGTGTTTGTGGATGTAATCTTCGTCATTGCAATTTTAGCGTTTGGTTTTGTTAAAATTGACCAACAGCGTTTCAAGCTGGTTAATTCATTAGCGGTCACGATTTTGTCAATTGGAGTCCTAGCCGCTAACTTAGCCCTTGCTTATTCAAACCGTTCCGGATTGCTGACCCGGACGTTTGATAATAACTACATTGTTAAGTATTTGGGATTACAAAGCTTCACCCTGTATGACGGCGTTAAGACCGTTCAGAATAGTAATAAAAAGAAAGAAGCCAAAAGTTCTCAATTAAAACCAATTAACGAGTTTTTAAAGAAGAATAACGTGCCCGCCAACATCGAATATAAGGGTGTTGCGAAGGGTAAGAACGTAATTATTATTCACTTGGAAAGTTTGCAACAATTTGTCATTAACCAAAAGTGGAAGGGAAAGGAAATTACTCCTAACATCAATAAGTTCTACAATGATAAGAACACGCTAGCTTATGACAACTTCTTTAACCAAGTTGGACAAGGAAAGACGGCCGACGCCGAGATGATGTTAGAAAATTCGTTGTTTGGATTACCTGAAGGATCAGCGATGGTTACGGATGGTACTACCAACACCTTCCAATCCATGCCCGCAATTATGGATCAGCACGGTTACACTACCGCAGCCTTCCACGGGGACGTAGCTAGTTTCTGGAACCGGGATAACGCTTATAAATCATTTGGTTACCAGTACTTCTTCAGTAAGCAATACTACTCGTTGAAGAAGGGGTACGTAAGTGGATATGGAATGAAGGATAAGTTGTTCTTACAACAGTCCGCGAAATTCCTTGAAGAGCTTCCACAGCCGTTCTATGCAAAATTAATCACGGTTTCTAACCATTATCCTTACGGAATCGAAAAGAAAAACGTTTCTATTGATCCGTGGGAGACGGGGGATTCAACCGTTGACCCGTACGTTCAAACGGCCCATTACCTTGACCAAGCGGTTGGGGAACTAATTAGTTACTTGAAGAAGACCGGACTTTACGATAAGAGTTTGATCATGATGTACGGTGATCATTATGGAATTTCAAACAATCATAAACCCGCAATTGCCAAGATTTTAGGTCTAAAAGGGGTTACTAATTATGATTTGGCTATGTTCCAAAAGGTACCGTTCATGATTCATGCTCCGGGTCTAAAGGGAGGCGTCAACCACAACTACAGTGGTGAAATTGACGTGATGCCAACCCTATTGAACCTCTTAGGAATTGATACGCCAGGAGCTTATCAATTTGGTCACGACATTAATTCTAAGCAGTATAACCAAATTGTGGCGTTCCGAAACGGGGATTTCGTTTCTAAGAAGTACACCAAGTACGGTGGTGATTTATACTACACGGCTACTGGGGAGCAGATTACTGACGAAACGGCTAGTCAAAAACGAGAGGTTAAACAAATTCAACAGTACGTTAATAACGAGTTGAATTATTCCGATCGAATCATTAATGGTGATTTGTTGCGCTTTGCAGACTTAGACTGGTTTAAGAAGGTCAATAAGGCGGATTACAGCTACACTAAGAAAACTGCCTTGAAGAATCTAAAGAAGGCGCAAAAATCCAAGACTAGTTTGCTCGAACAAAATCACGGCCGGTCAACGATTGACGATTACGTAACCGATGCACCGGAATTACCAGAAAATGAAGAGAAGGCGGCTAGTTCGAGTTCTTCAAGCAACAATTCTTCGGAAGATAGCAGTCATTCAGGAAGTAGTTCCGCAGACACTACTACCCAAGAAGATAAATAGATATTAACAATTTAAGGGACTCACGATTAGCCCAAACAAAATTAAGAATTAGCATGGAGAGGTTGGGAAATTTTTCCCAACCTCTTTTGTTTTTTAGATTAAAATACTAGTTAAGAATCGTGGAGCTTTAAAAATTTAATTAAGTTAGAAGGAGACTTTGATTTATGGCAAGTCATTTAATCATTTTACTGCTGGTCGGTCTATTGGCCGGAGTGTTTGGCGCCATCCTTGGTATTGGGGGCGGGATGATTATCACCCCGGTCTTGACCATTGGGATGGGACTCGATATTAAATACGCAATTGGGGCAAGTATCATCGCAGTAATTGCGACTAGTTCAGGTGCTACCATTGCCTACTTAAGGGACGAGATGCTTAATTTGCGGGTAGCGATGTTTTTGGAAATTGCGACCACGGTCGGAGCGATTGTGGGGGCGATCATGACCGGGCTTTTTAATTCGACGGTCCTCTACGTACTGTTTGGATCGTTTCTCGTTTTTTCGAGTTGGAACATGTACCGAAAACTCCGTCAAGGGGGCAGTGAAGAAGGTAGCGCAAAGAATGATCGCTTAGCTAACCAACTTAACCTTAATGGCAGTTACTACGATAAGGCGCTGAAAAAACAAATTGATTACCAAGTGGAAAATGTTCCAGGAGGTTCGGCAGTGATGTTTGGCGCTGGATTAGCTAGCGGACTCTTAGGAATCGGAAGCGGCGCGTTTAAGGTGATGGCGATGGATAACATCATGAAGATGCCGTTAAAACCTTCTAGCGCCACTAGCAACTTAATGATGGGAGTCACCGCTGCGGCTAGTGCGATGGTTTACTTCTTCAACGGCTCGATTCATGCTGACATTGCGGGCCCCTTAGCAATTGGAATTTTATTTGGTGCCCAATTAGGGAGCCGAATTATGCAGCGCCTTCGTCCCCGGTGGATTCGGTTAATCTTCATTCCGGTATTGCTATACATGGGCTTACAAATGGTTTTAAAAGGATTTGGGGTGAACTTTTAGATGAACGCTAAACAAAAAGAAATGAATCACGTCGAATTATTGATTGGCCGTATTTTACAAGTTGGGGTTTATATTTCCGCAATCGTCATTATCTGCGGAATCGGTTTATGGTTAGTAAAAAATGGTTCGGGTTATGCCGGTGCCTTACCAACCCGATTGGGAATAATTTTCCAAGGAGCTATGCAATTAAAGCCCTACGCAGTTTTAATGTTGGGAATCTTTCTGCTAATTTTAACCCCTGTCTTGCGAGTCGTGGTGTCAATCTACGCCTTTGCTAAGGAAGGGGATCGACTGTACGTAACGATTACGACAATTGTTTTAATTATTCTAATTATCGGGATGACAATTGGTTACCAAGGGTAATAACCATTAATTAAGCTAGGAGAGTTGACAAACTTTCCTAGCTTTTTTATTAGGAAATACATATTTATTATTACAAGATAAAAAATTGGGTTTGCAAGTAACAAAGTACATTTTTATATTAAAAAAATGGATTTCTTATTGGTGACGTGGACAATTCACTATATAGAAGTTATAATTAACGAGATAGAATTTTAACGGCCATTACAATTTTGAAGCCGAAGTATAAATGAGGGAGTTTTACATGAAGGTTGAACCAAATGTTGTGATAAGTGAATTCATCGTCAACATGACTGACGATCTGTATCACAAAGACAATAGTAAAATAGATATTTCTGAAAAAGTGAAAAAACAGGCAGACTCTTTAGCGAATTTTAAAGTCCCTTATTATGTATTAACGAACGGACCAAGTCAGGAAAATTTAGAGAAGGGGCTAACAATTACTCATGTTGATTTATTTGAGCATTATCCAGATTTGACTTTGTATTTTTATAGGATTCTAATGGCTTTTGACTTTCTAAAGGACCATCCCGAAATTGAAAAGGCCGCGTTAACAGATGCGGGTGATGTGACAATGCTCAATTACCCTTTTAATAGTGTCCGAGAAGGAATTCTTTATATTGGCGATGAAACCAGCTCATTATTTAATACTGCAATCATCATCAATAGTGATGCTCCAACATATATGAAGGATTTTATTTGGGAAAATAACAATTTACCAATTCTAAATCTAGGAATAATGGTGGGAACTCGCGATGTGTTAATTGAATATTTGGGAATTATGGTTAAGTTAATTACCGAGGCAGAGGTAAAAATCAAGCAGGGTGATGACTCTTATCGATTAGGAAAATTTGAGATGCTGATTTCCAATTACGTGGCATACCGTTACTTTAGTAACCGCTTAATTCACGGGCGTGAGGTTAGTACTATTTTTAATGGGCATCAAGAAATAAGTAGTGCTTGGTTTAAGCATAAGTGAGGCTTTCGGCAATGAATAAAAAAACGGTAAAAGAATTAATTTGCGACCGTTATTGGGAATACCGGCATTATACCGAAAAAAACGATTCTGTAGCGATATTTCTTAAGAAAGACTCTCTTCGAGCGTATTTTTTGATTCAGTTTGGACAAGATGGAAGAATACTTTTCCCAGGGGCAGTCCCCTTTAAACCTAACGAATATTCGATGTGGGACTTTGATGAAGAAGAACAAAAAATCGTCATTCTAGATAAAAATGGAAACGAAAATCAACGTGTTGATATACCAATAGAATGGATTAATGGCATTCAAAGAATCTTTTTAACTGGTGAAGCAAAGGGGGATGCGTTAGTTTGTGAGAAGAGCACTAACAAGAGGAAGTCTCATCCGTACTTTTTAGGTGGCACTCAAGTGTTTATAACATCTCGTAAATTTGTAACCTTAGATTTAATCCACGATTTAAGCCGGTTAGGTTTTAATATTAAAATAAGTAATCATCAAGTTGCTTCATACAACTTTTTTAGTGATACTTTTGAATATATTATCCAACATCCTCAGTTACAAAAAATTATTATTAGCAATACAGGAAAACTAGAAGTTAAATTACCACAGAATCATCAATTATTAATTAGCAAGGACTGTGGACCTTCATCAATAGCTTATTTGACAGGAAATCGAGCGCCCATCCTAGAATTGCTAAGTTCTGTTTTGATGGAAAATAATCAGCATCTACTTAATTCTGAAGATAATAGGGCTGAAGAAGAAATATTTCAGGCAGTACTACAAACACAATTTAGTGATCGGTATGAATTAGGTTAGCTATTGCATTAATATTACTAGAATCAGATAGCTTTAAAATTAACTAGCGTAGATGCCAATAATTTTAAAGCTATTTTTGCTTAACAAAGTAATTCAAGAGGGGAGATTTAGATGTTAATAAAAATTAGTTTTCTATTTTATGCCTTTTTTTTAAAATTTGAGACAGAAGATCTTAATCACGGGTGTAACATTAAAGGGTAATATAATTTAAGAATGTTAATTTATAGAAACGTTTATTGGTTTGCATAAAAAACTTAAGTAGTAATAAAAAAACCACTAACTAAGAGTGGCTTGTAAGTGAAAATCAGCTTAGCGATTAGTGGTTCATAAAGGAAACTCCCATGTAAACTAAGTTACTCAAAATAATTAGAAAGAAAACGATAGAGATAACTTTTTCCGGCGCATTAGTATGAGATTTGTTTCGTGAATGTGGAGGAGTTTGAATATCCTTTTCATAAGATACCCTTTTTTCGATGTCTTTTTCAAGTAGGTGGCTTTTTTGATTAGATGAATTATTAATGATAAAGACCTCCTTTTATTGTGAGTTGCTCTTGATGCTATTTAAACAATTTTTTTCTTAAAAGTAAATAGGATAATTGAAAAAGGTAAAAATTAATCCTATGTAACATAGCGGCTATAAAAAATTTATGCATTGTGGTACATTTGATGTACGATAAAGAATAGAGGTAGACAGATGAGATTCGATTTTAATGACTTTCGACTTAGAAAGTATTCGAAAATCACTAAAAAAATTTTAGCTTTAGACAAAGAATATCAGCAGTTGACGGACGAACAATTACAAGCCAAAACCATTCTATTTAGAGAAAAATTAGCAGAAGGAGCAAGCTTAGAATCGATTTTGGTTGAGGCTTATGCCACAATTCGTGAGGCCGACTACCGAATCTTAGGATTAAAGCCTTTTGAAAATCAGGTGTTAGGTGGGGTAATTCTTCATTATGGAATGGTTGCCCAGATGAATACTGGAGAAGGTAAAACTTTAACTGCAACGATGCCAATGTATTTGAATGGGTTGACTGGTCCAGGGAATTTTTTAGTTACGGTCAACGGATACTTAGCTAACCGAGACGCCGAAGAAATTGGTAAAGTGTACCATTGGATGGGACTGACTAGTGCTGCGGGAGTAAGTCCTGATGAAGAAGAATTAGATATGCAAGCTATTTACAATAATGACATAGTCTATACAACTAATAGTGCATTAGGTTTTGACTACTTAACTGATAATCTTGTGGAAAACGCCACGGATAAGAAACTTAATGATTTAAATTTTGCACTAGTTGATGAAGTAGATTCAGTGTTACTTGATGCTGCACAAACTCCGCTAGTAATTTCGGGTTCTCCCCGAGTACAATCTAATCTTTTTAACTCAACGGATCGTATTGTAAAGAGTTTACAAAAAGATAAGGATTATGAGTTTAGTGAAGATTTAACGAGCGTATGGTTTACGAAAGAAGGCATTAAACACCTGGAGGATTATTTAGGGATAACTAACTTAGTTTCCAAAAGATGGTCTGATTTGTATCGTCATTTAGTGTTAGCGTTGCAAGCTAATTATACGATAAAGCGTAATCAGGATTATGTTGTTGTAGATGATGAAGTACTGCTGTTAGACAGTGAAAATGGACGAGCGCTGACTGGAATGAAACGGGAATCCGGGATTCATCAAGCAATGGAAGCCAAGGAGGAAGTTCCACTTACCGAGCAAACCCGAGCAATGGCTTCAATCACTTTACAGAATTTCTTTAAGATGTTTAAAAAGCTTTCTGGGATGACCGGAACTGCGGTTACATCCGCACGAGAATTCATGGATGTTTATAACTTACCGGTTTTAAAGGTTCCCACACATAAGCCTAACATCCGAGTTGACCGGCCAGACATTGTTTATGCCACTATGGATGAAAAAATCGAAGCTACTGTGAAGCTGGTTAAAAAAGCATACGAAGTTCAACGGCCAGTTCTACTAAAAACTGGTTCGCTGTCGTTGTCGAGACTTTACTCAAGAGTTTTATTGAAAAATGGGATTGTCCATAACGTTTTAAATGCACAAAGTGAATCTAAAGAAGCTATGATCGTTGCTGATGCTGGTCAAGCTGGAGCGATTACTGTGGCTACTTCGATGGCAGGTCGTGGTACTGACATCAAGCTCGGCCCCGGTGTGAAAGAAAAGGGTGGCTTGTTGGTAATCGGAACGGAACGAATGAATAGTCGTCGAGTAGACGATCAGTTACGTGGTCGTGCAGGGCGACAAGGAGATCCTGGAGAGAGTATTTTTTTGGTTTCTCTTGAAGATAAAGTGGTTATTGAGAATGCTCCTGACTGGGTAGATAAGTATCGGATGCGGTTAGCGCAGGCTCTTAAAGAAGGAAAACGCAAGTATGGGGAGCCACTAAGAGGACGACGTGCTAAAAACATCGTAGAACGTGCCCAACAAGCTGCAGATACAAAGGCTGAATCAGCGCGTAAGAGTTCCGTTAAAATGGACGATATTTTACGGATCCAACGCGAAATGATTTACGATTTTCGTGACTACGTGATGGCTAACGGGGATTTAGGTGAAATTACCCAAAGAATTTGGGATGACTTTTTTAAACTATATTCGAGCGGTAAGGGTATTACAAGAGATAAACTAAGCGATTTTATAATTAATAACTTAGATTACAATTATAGCGACGAGCAATTTGACTCAAAAATTTTAGAGGACCCAGAACAAGTGGAACAATACGTTTTAAAAGTTGCAAAACAGAAGTGGGAAGACCAAAAATTAATTCTCGATAATGAATTTAAGCAGAACTATTTAAAGCGGCTATCAATTTTGAAAGCGCTGGATGTGGCTTGGATTGAACAGGTAGACAATTTATCACAGTTAAAAACTGTGGTAAGTAGTCGTTCTACAGGCCAACATAATCCAATATTTGAATATGAAAAAGAGGCTATGAATTCGTTTAGGCAAATGAGAAAAGCATTTTGGCAGAATACAATTAAATATATGCTACTGTCAGATTTAATTGTTGGAAAAAATGAATCAATTAGGGTGGAATTTCCATGAGAAAAAGAAGTGAAAAAAACGAGTTAATTGCTAGCATCATGTTTACGTTGTTTATGATTGTTTTAATGGAGCTGGGGCGACAGATTGCTATTCCGGCTTTGGATTCTGACTTAAGTCGTAAAGCACTTAATGCTTCGCCACTATTAAGAAACGTTACTATGCTTACTGGTGGGCAGTCTAGATTTCCATCACTATTTTCAATTGGACTGGGTCCATACATGACTGGAATGATTTTGTTCCAAGCAATCCAATTGATTAATGTTGATGCAATGAGCAAGATTAGCGACCAAAAAAGAGGGTTTATTCAGCGGTGGATAACATTAATAATTGCAATATTGCAAACTCTGCAATTTATTTTTGCAATCAAAAAAAATATTACTCTCGCAGGTGACAAAATTTTTGGGTTTGATTTTAATTTAGTAGTGTCTTTTATGATCTTGGTTGCCGGTGCAATGATTGTTGCGTGGATGTCAGATATGACGGCTAAGTTTGGAGTAGGAGGCGCTGGTGTTCTAATTATGCCTGGTATTATTACTAATTTACCATTGATGGTTTTTCGAGGACCAGGGCTAGGTACTAATCAAGTAACATCATTTTCGACTAATTTATGGATAGCTTTAGGAATCTCGGTGTTAGTGGTTTTTGTTGCTACAGTATTTTTCAATAAGGCAGAATTAAGAATCCCATTACAGAGGCCTAATGTCCAGAATGATTTTTCCGAATCGTATTTGCCAATTCGTTTTCTAACCTCAGGAAGCATGCCCTTTATGTTTACTACCACGGTATTTATGATTCCTAGTTATATTGCTAACTTTAGTCCTGATAGTGGGTTTAGTAGGTTTACTCAAGCATATATTAACTTTAATAACCCCGTAGGAATTACGATTTATTGTGGAGTCGTTGTGTTCTTAAGTTATGCATTTAGTTTTATGAATCTTCAAACAGAACGACAGGCAGAGAATTTAAAAAAATCTGGAGATTATATTTTTGGGATTACTCCAGGAAAAGACACACAAAGATATTTGAATCATCATGTGGTGAGATTAAGTACAGCGGCTAACGGTTACTTTTTAGTAGTAGTTGCCACTCCACTGATAATTGGGTTATACGTACCGGGAGTTACTAACTTTACGTTTGCATATGCCAGCATATTGATTTTGGTAACGATTATGGATACTACGTTAGATCAATTGAAGACAATGTACTTAAGAACCCAATATGATCTTTTGTAAGTGATAAGGAGTTAAGCGAATGTTTTATATTGCCCCAGCATGGACAAATAATATTGAGGAATTAAATCGCGACCCATTAAAAAATGTAATGAGTTTGTTAGTTGACGGCGACAAAACGGTGAAATTATTGGTGTTAAATTTTTTACCCAATTTAAGGTATCTTTTACACGTAAACGGGCTAACTAACCTTCCATTTTGGAATCTGTGGGATGCAATTCTAAACATTGAACGGACCGACGGCATGCCTCTTGGCCCGGAAAGTTTGGAGTGGCCTGCCGATATTCGTACAGCCCAAGGAACTCGTTCGGTTGTGGGGTATCGTGGGAATAAGTTGGCAGCAAGAGTGATTGGCAATGAACAGGGCTTTATTCAAGCGGTGGAGTATTTAGATGATGATATTTATCATGTGGACATATATGATGACCGAGGTTTTAAAGCTGCAACCAAATATTTTAAGGATGACCATTTGATAAAGCAGATTTGGTTCAACGAAGTCGGACAATGTATTCTACGCTATGAGCCACAGGCTGAAGTAACGGTAAAAATTTTAAGTAATTACAGTAATTTTGACCGCGCTGAGTATGATAGTTTAGATGATTTACTCATGGAATTCATTAACAAAAAGTTTGCTAATGAATTTGATGAACGTACGGATGGGGTAATTGCTAGTAGCAATAAAAGAATGCGTTCGTTAATGATAAAGATGCAAAAACAAATACCAATTACTTATTTATTAGATCACCCTGGAAAAATTAGTTCAGTAGATATTCAAGAACTGGTCCCACAAATGGAGGGTTGCAGCAGTTTTGTAATCCCTAATTATGCAATATTCGAGCAATTTCAACTCGAAGTTAATGAATTGTGTAGAGCACATCTAGATTTAGGTTATCCTTATGGTGCAGATATGCGTTTAGGTAACAGTAATGAAGAACGAAAACTAATTATTTACTGGAATATTGGTGATACAAATGATGACCAAAGTGTTCGTGGCGTAAGTGATGAATTATTAGACTATTACCTAAAGCATGAGAGTGCTGGCTTAATAATTTCAACACTTAATAATGAAATGGCTGATCAGGTATTTTCAATAGTTTTGCAGAAATTATTAAACCATTATGACTTTCTGGATGGTGAAAAAGACTGGAAAATCATAAATAAGATTATGTTCAACGAAAACAATGGAAAAGAAATGCAAAAACTGATATATCGGGTAAAACTTCGACTATGGAAAGCCTGGGAAATTAAGCATCCAATTAAAGATGGAGAAGTGACGATAACGGTAGATGAAATTCCCGAGAGTCAAAAAATCGATTGGGAACAATTTGTTGAAGATATGTCCAACGTTCTATTTCGGGTAGGGTCTCGTGATTACCAAATTTTTGCTGACTTGGCTAGGGCTCGAATTGTAGTGGATATGGGAGAACCCTATGATACTAGAACACAATTTAATGCTATTAGTGCTGGAATACCACAAATTATTAAGGTTGAGAGTCCGTTCGTTATCCATAGCGAGAATGGGTGGATTGTTAAAGAAGGGCACAGTTTGACAGATGGACTTGATTTTTACTTAGGAAAATTAGGTAATTGGAATATTGCGTTGGTGAATACTGCTAAGTATATGGAACAATTAGAATTTGGACGCCAATCCGATTGGTGGGAGAGAAGGATGCGTTATGAGCAAAGGTAAAATTATACATCTGGGTCCCGAAATTGAAGGATTAGCAGAGTTAATTGAGGGGAAGTTCGATATTTTCGATGTTCCGTTTGAGTTTGTAGATCAACCAATTGGAGAAGAGAAAAATAAATTACTTATTAAAGGGGAACTAAATCTAGTTTTTCGCCATGATTTGTTTTTTATTACTCAATCGGAATATTTACAATCTGGTCAAAGTTCTTTTTTGAGGCAATTGCCGGCTAACAACATTATCATTGATAGCAGGCTTCAGCTGAGCGAAGAAGCTAAGCAAGCCTTTTTTCTAAAGAATGTTCAATTTATTGACTTTGAAAGTGAACAGGATTTAGCAAAGCAACTTAATGAGGAATTTTATAACGATCAATTAGGGTATAAATATAAATTTGATAATATCCAATTTGACTCTTTTTTTAAGGGTACTGTAAAACAATTGGGACACAATTATTTAGAAATCATAGATAATGACATTAAGGACTATCAACGAGTAGCTAATTGGGGAGGTCCCTTGGGGGTAGCTAAAAACTCAATTTGGGAAATACGAACCGAATTTAAGAGAAATACGCCTTCAACTAATGTACGTTTAAGAGTTTCGTTAATAAGTGCATTTACTAGTGAAATCTATTATTCAACAGAGGTGGATAACGATGATTTAAATAATTTGATTCCGCTAAAAGTTGATCATAATGGTGCTTTCATCCTTGTTGAATTACTAGTTAAGGGTCAAAATATTGATTTAACAATGGGAGCAATTACCCTTAACGAAAGCCGTGGTGGTCGAGGAACCTTGTTAATTGGTGAAGATGTAGAAATCGATGACGAAGCAATGGGGGAACCCTTGTACCACTACTTTGATCCAGGTGATTTTAAACCACCGTTGATGGTTTACTTTTCTGGTTTTCGGTTTAACCCCGGAGTAGAAGGGATGTTCATGATGCGAGGATTAAAAGGGCCGACGCTTTTAATTGAAGATTTTCGTATCCTAGGGGGCTCGTTTTACGTTGGTGGTGAAAAACTGGAAAGCCAAATTATTAAGTTGATTCAAACAACTTTAAAGAAACTGGGATTTAAACCAAACGAACTAATTCTTTCAGGATTGTCGATGGGGACTTTCGCTAGCTTATACTATTCATCATTCCTTAATCCAGATTGGGTAATTGTTGGTAAACCACTAACTAGTTTAGGGGACATTGCCGCTAATGAGCATATTAATCGCCCTGGTGGATTTCCAACTTCTTTGGATGTAGTGTTAAGACTAACTGGTGGAATTGCGGATGAAAATATTAAGCAAGCGAATGATATTTTTTGGGGTTCATTTACCAAGCATGATCATTCCAAAACAAATTTTGTGATCGTTTATATGAAAGATGACGATTATGATGGAGATGCATTTGAAAAACTGGAACGTTTTTTACGAAAGCATTCACCAACTTCTCGGATTATTCATAAGGGCTTTACTGGAAGGCATAATGATCAGTCTGGGGCTCTCAGTAGCTGGTTTATAAATCAATATCGAAATATTCTTGAAACCAACTACGGTCGAGACTTTAGTCCGCAGGAGGATGACGAAGATGAAGAGTAGTTACTTTGTAATTAGATGGCCAGTTCATATGAATGATACGTATAGCTATGGCTCAGTGATTAATTATCAAAATGGGAAAATCTATTTTAAAAACGAAAGAATGAGCCCTGGTGAACGCATCCATACTTGGAAATCACAAGTTGTTTTCGACAAACTAGATACAGGATATTCGCAGTTGCCCTTATTGAAGCGAAAAGCTAAATATCAAATTATTACTAAGGCAATAATAGCACCGGAAAATTCGGTTCAAATTCAACTAGACTTTTTTGATGTAAAGAATGAAATTATTGATGGTCCATTAACAATTGATTTAGATGGCGAATTTGAAGTCCCTGAAGAGATGGATCATTACCAATTAAGTTTGGTTAATTTAAATAATCGTTCGTTGGAGTTCGAAGATTTAATAATCAGACCAGTAGAAAGTACTTTTGAGATTGCAACGATTGATGGCAATATGAATGTGATTTGTTTATGGGACCGACGGGACCATTTCTTTGAAAAAGTAGAAGTATATTTACGTAGAAGACTGCTGTATTCAGGATCTTATTTAGGGAAGCAGAATGTTTTGCGAATTTTTGTAGAGTACGATAGTAGGGCTAATTGGCAAAAAGGACAGTTGCATGATGCAATTGCCCATGCAACTAAGTCGCTTGAAAAAGTGGTTAAGGAAAGAAAGCTTGCTTTTGATGCTTTATCGCCAGATACCATCTTACTATCAGAACCAGAAGAAAGTTTGATTAAACTAGAAAATTACACAACTATGGAACTAGCAAAAATCCTGCATTTCTACCGGCGTTAAAGCAATTTAAATTTTTAGAACCACATCTGGAGGAAAAACATGAATTTTTTTGTTAATGAAGCAATGGGAATTGGTAATTCGGGAGTTGAACATGCCCAATTTTATCGGGCAAAACGTTTTGACCAAGCCAATTTAGATTATAAATTTATTTTTATGGCACTAGTTGATAACTTACATGAAGCAATGGACAAATGGGATCTGCGTGATGATCAAGTAATTAATATTTGGGAATACTTTGTGCATGGTGATGATTATGCGTTAAACGGGTTAAAAAAGCGAACAAAGTTGAGCAGTGAGACCGTGATTGATGGTACTAATACTTTTCGTATGGAGAATAAGGTTACCTCAGCAGGGGTAAGGATTGTTCGGCATTATGTAAAATATCCTAATCCTAAGAAAAATCCAGCATTACTGGTTAGCGTTGACCGTGTAGAATTATTTGATACGGAAACTAACTTGCGAAAAGTTGCGTTTGAATTTCTTGCTAATCCACACGACGACCGGAGTTTTGTAATTAAAAACATTCATTTATATAACCAGCCTGAAGAATTATTTTTCCCCAATCTAGTACAATTACGGAGATATTTTTTTCATCAAATTGAACGCCTTTATTCGGGTAAAAATGTTTTTGTCTTGGATCGTGGGGAAATGAATGAGGTTGCTTTAATGGATGAAGACGTACCGAATGTAAACCGGAAATTGGTAGAAATTGTACATGCTGACCACTTAGCTGATCGTGATGATCCTAAGGCACCATTTTGGAACAATTACTACGAGTACTCCCTTAGTCATTTAGACCGAATTGACCGGATAGTGGTTTCTACTGAACTACAGCGAAAAGATTTATTGGTTGATTTTCCAAATAAAGAAAAAGAAATTGTAACGATTCCGGTTGGTGGCATTGATGATGAAACTAAACAGATTAAGTCAACTCCACATAAGGGCTTTAAATTAGTTACGATTTCTCGACTAGCTTCTGAAAAGCATATCGATTTAGTCGTTAAAGCGGTAGCTAACTTACATAAGCAAGGTCATAAAGTTAGCCTAGATATTTATGGCGCCGGTGAAGAAGAGAAGAAACTGAAGGAATTAATCGAAAAAGTTCAAGCTAAGAAATACATTAAATTACGAGGCTTAACGCATCATGCCGATAAAGTTTATCCTAAATATGATGCCTTTGTTTCAGCGTCCTTCTCTGAAGGGTTTGGATTAACTTATATTGAAGCATTGAATGCAGGACTACCAGTTGTTACTTTTGCTGCACGCTTTGGTTCTCTAGAATTAATTCAAGATGGAAAGAATGGTTACTTGATGACCTTTAAACGAGAAGATCACGAATTTGATGTTAGTCAATTAGAAAAGGGTATCCAAAAATTAATGGAACGTGACATCTCTGAAATGAAAGATGATATCTATAAGTCTGTTGATAATTACCGTGATCATGTGATTGCTGATAAATGGAGGAATTTGATTAATGAACTATGAGTTAGTAAGTATTTTACGACCAGGAACGGATAATTGGAAATCTCAAAAGGAACGTGCAGAAAAGAATAACAGCACCTTAATTACTTTATTACCGGAGCCATTTTTCGTTCGTTTAAAAAAAGAAGAATATTCAAAGATGATTAACATCGTTGATTATGTTACCAAAAGGACGTACGACGAAAATAATTCTCTATTCTTCGACAAAGTGCCTACAGTAGATGGTGCCGAAATTTTTATGAACCATGATGGTGTAATTACCCTCATTAAAGATGGAGTTACATTCGGAGAAATGCGTACTTTCCCTCGTTCACGTCGTTTAGTTCAAGATATCAAATTTTTTAATGAAGACGGTACTCGGGATATGGTAGAGGAGTACACTTTTGATGGAAAACTCTTTAGTAATTTGTTCTATTATAAGGATAAAGTGCAAGAAATTGATTTCTTTGATGATAATGGTGACGTTCGTTTGCGGTTTTATTTTTATGAAGGGGAAATTAACTTTATTACGGTAGAAAATCCCAAAACTAAGAAAATTATTGAAAAGTACGATAACATGGCGCAATTTCAAGCTGCACAAGTTGCCAAAATTGTTAAACCTGAAGACGAAGTCGGAATTACTTATTTAGGCGTTGAATTAGATGCTCTGAAAAATACCCAGTCTAAAAATACACTTTATCTGGAAGAACCGGCTTTTGAAGGTGGGCAAGTAAAGGGAAATCTTAAACTAATCATGGAAAATCATATCGACTACATTCAACGCGTAGTGGTAAGTAGCGAAGACTACCAAAAAATGCTTGATCTAGGTTTAGACGTTTCTAAAGTCGAACCTAAACAATAAATTAATGAGTGGTGCAATCCTTAGTTAGTGAGGAAGGTCCACTCATTTTTTTGGTTACTTGAAAAGTGAGAAACTAAGGAATATAATACCGGAGACACAAATATATACGTTAAGGAGAATGAAGGATGGCTGAGAAAAAAATTAAGATTAACCCGAATGAATTCGCTTTGGCAGTAATCAGCGGCTCTAAGTTAGATAATCCCGATGATGTTCGCGCAAGCAAGGACGCACTAAAGCGTTACTTAACGGCGTACATGTTGATTGAAGAATTTAACGAACTAGAAGCAAGTCAATTTAAGTTCTTTAAGAAGGCGGATCGTGAAATGCTGGTTAAGGCGCTTGAAGGATTACGCCTCGACTAAAAAACGCTAATTTTTTTGTTTCAAAGTTCTGGAGCAGCTGGGAAAAACTGAAGATTGCTTTTCAAGGATGAAAAGATTTTTAAAAAGTTGTTTTGTGATTTAACTTCAGGAGAGCCAAAAGTCAGTTTGTTCCGCGTAATCTAAAATTGACCATCATGCCCAATTCAGGTGTGATGGTCAATTTTTAGTTAACGCTCGTAAATTACTCAATTTTGGTCTCGTACTCTTTTGGTTTTAAAACAACGGGTCATTTTTACGAGTTTTTTTAATTTCTTGGTGAATTTTCAAAGCAATTTTATGGTTGGTCTTGATTGCTACCGACATAAAGAGGGCGTCCATAATACTCATCTGCGCAATTAGTGCGTGAAGAGCTTCGGAACGGTATAGTGCTTCTTCAGCAACCGAAATTAGGGTAACGTCCGCCATTTTAGCTAGGGTGGCGTTTGCAGAGCTAGTGATTAAAATTAAGGGAACTTGGTGTTGCAACGCTAAGTTAGCTAAGGCAATCGCATCCCGGTCTTCGCCCGAATGCGAAATCAAAAGCATTACGTCCTTAGCAGTTAGACGAGTTGCCGCCATGATTTGCATATGAAAATCATGTGCGTAAACCACGTCTAACGGGGTTCGCAGGAATTTATGATAGCCATCTAGGGCGACAATGTTACTAGCTCCCAGTCCAAAAATGCCCACCTGCTGGGCGTCTAATAAGAGTTGAACGCAGGTTGCTAAGTCAGCTTCGCTAAGGGACTTCACCGTGGCTTTTAAAGCATCTGCGTTAGCCGCAAAAACCTTTTCGGCAACGGTGACTGGGGAATCACTAGGACTAATCTCTGCAAAAAGGTTATCGGAATTTTCGGTCTGAGCGAGACTTAACTTTAGCTCCTGAAAATTTTTAAACCCCAAATTTTTAGCGAAGCGTGAAATGGTCGCGGTAGAAATCGCAGTTTTTTGACTTAGTTCAGAAATGGTGGCGTGACTAATTTGACTTTGATTCTTTAAAAGAAACGTCGCTAATTGGCGTTCTTTATCGCTAAAGTTGCTTTGGCACGCCTGAATACGTAACGCAAAATTTGACATTGTGTAGATACTCCCATCAAGTTTACTTATGTTCAGTATATCACTAAATCTAGCTCAGAAAAATAATTTCATGAAAGCGCTTGATTTATGTAAAATATTTTCATAGAATGGATATGGAATTAATTATACGAAGATAAGCGAGGGGTTATTATGGAAATTGGATTAATCGGTTTAGGCAAGATGGGACTTAACTTAGCTAAGAATATGCGTGACCACCAAATTGAGGTGGTTGCTTTTGATCTGTTTGCCGAGGCGCGCCAAGCGGCAACCAAGGCCCAAATCAAGACGGTTACCGACCTTCAATCTTTAGTAAAGGGACTAACGCAGCCCCGAATCGTTTGGTCAATGCTACCAGCTGGCAAACCCACTGACGATACAATTAAAGAACTCAGTGAGTTGCTAGACGAAGACGACGTGGTAATTGACGGTGGAAATTCGTTTTACCAAGATTCGATTCGCCATGCAGAAATTTTAAAGGAACAAGGAATTCACTTCTTTGATGTTGGAACCTCAGGTGGTAAGGCTGGTGCCCGGCAAAATGGTAACTTTATGATTGGGGGGCCTCAACCAATCTTTGCTCGAATTGAACCCCTGTTTAAAGCGATTGCCGCTGAAGATGGCTACTTGTATACCGGTAAAGCAGGTTCAGGACATTATTTAAAGATGGTGCATAACGGAATTGAATACGGCATGATGCAAGCAATTGGGGAAGGTTTCGAAGTTTTGAGTGAAAGCCAATTTGACTATGATAACGAAGCGGTTGCTAAAGTTTGGAACCACGGTTCGGTGGTCCGGAGCTGGCTTATGGAACTAGCCCAAGATGCCTTTAGTAAAGATGCTAACTTAGATGAAATTAAGGGTGTAATGCATAGCTCTGGTGAAGGAGCATGGACGGTACAAGAGGCGTTGCGGTTGCGAGTGCCTACTCCGGTAATTTCGAGTGCATTGATGATGCGTTACCGTTCGGAAAAAGACGATACGATGACCGGAAAAGTAGTTGCGGCATTACGAAATGAATTCGGCGGTCATGCAGTTGACCATCAGGAAAAATAGGGGATGAAGCAGATGAAGTACATGATTGGTGTTGATTTGGGGACTACCAGTACCAAGGTAGTTTTATTTGATTTAAAGGGAAAATCGATTGCGTACGCCAATAATCCATATCCTTTGTATCAAGAAACTCCTGACATGGCGGAAGAGGATCCGGAAGAAATTTTTGACGCGGTAATCAGTGGCTTGACGGAAGTAATGCGGAAAAGTCGAGTTGCGGCTGACCAAATTGCTGGGGTCTCATTTTCCAGTGCGATGCACAGTTTGATTTTAATGGATCAAAACGACCAACCGTTAACTCGGGTGATTACGTGGGCAGACAACCGGGCTAGCCGAGAAGCTGAAGAACTTAAGGAAAACGGCTTAGGTGCCAAGTTATACGCGCGCACCGGGGTACCTACCCACCCAATGTCACCAATGGTTAAGCTACTTTGGTTAAAAAAAGATCAACCAGAATTATTTAAAAAAGCTAAGCATTTTATTGGCATTAAGGACTACGTATTGTTCCGCCTATACGGCAAATACGTCCAGGATTATTCACTAGCCAACGCAACTGGTTTATTTAATATTTTTGAAAAGGATTGGGACAGTTTAGCCTTAGAAACCGTTGGAATTAGTCGGGAACAACTTCCTGAGTTAGTTACCCCAGAAGAACAATTAGTTGGAATGGACCGTTCTTACGCAGAGGTGACCGGAATCAATCCTGATACTCCATTTATTTTAGGAGCCAGTGACGGAACCTTAAGCAATCTAGGTGTGAACGCCATTGATCCAGGAGTTTTGGCGGTCACAATTGGTACATCGGGTGCGGTACGGGTAGTGGTTGACCACCCGGTAGTTGACCCCCGTGGACGCTTGTTCACCTACTACCTTGACGATAACAAATGGGTAGTTGGTGGACCGGTAAATAACGGCGGAATTGTTTTCCGGTGGGTTCGCGACCAGCTGTTTTCTCCAGAAAAAATTACTGCAGAACAAATGCAAGTTAACTCGTACGAAATTTTAACTGACATTGCCGCTAAGATTCCCGCCGGCGCTGACGGGTTATTATTCCACCCGTACTTAGGTGGCGAACGAGCACCGATCTGGGACGCTAACGCCCGGGGTAGTTTCTTTGGACTTACGCGGCAACATACCCGAGCACACATGGTCCGGGCTGCACTAGAGGGAATTGTTTATAACCTTTACATGGTCATGCTGATGATCGAAGGGGTTGCGGGGAAACCGAAATCAATTCAAGCCACCGGCGGATTTGCGCGAAGCGAATTATGGCGGCAAATGCTAGCGGATATTTTCGAGCAAGACGTTAACATTCCGGAAAGTTTTGAAAGTTCAGCACTTGGAGCGGTTGTAATCGGAATGAAGAGTTTGGGAATTATTGACGATCTCAGTGCCGTTAAATCAATGGTGGGGGTTACACACCAACACCATCCTAACCAAGAAAACTTCGGGGTTTACCGGGAACTATTACCAATTTGGATCCGGTTAACGGACGAATTAGCAGGCGAATATGACAGCATTGCGGACTTCCAGCGCAAACACCCTAACCCTCACGCGCGAATTGCGGAAGAAGATTAATTGTCAAGGTAGGGCCGTAATTTAGTCAGAAATTTTAAAAAGTAGCAATCGTAAGCTACCAGCACCGCGATTCAAAAAACTGGAGACTGAATGAACTATTATAAATAGGAAGTTTTTCAGTCTCCTGTATTTTTGGAAAAGCATGCAAACGCTTACCTAGCGCTGATAAGGAGTGAAAACAATGGAGTTTATAGTTCTAATTGTTGGAATTATTTTATTACTCACTTTAATTATTAAATTTAAATTTAACACATACGTTTCATTGATCGTTACGTCAGTAGTAGTGGGACTGGGACTGGGAATGCCCGCAAGTAAAATCGCGGACACCATTCAAAACGGGATTGGCAGTCAGCTGGGCGAATTAGCACTAGTCTTTGGTTTTGGGGCAATGTTAGGACGGTTAGTTGCCAACGCAGGTGGTGCTTATCGCATTGCCCATACCTTAATTAATAAGTTTGGCCGGCGCTTCTTGCAAATGGCGGTAGTAGTGGCTTCCTTTATTATTGGGATTGCGTTGTTCTTCGAAGTCGGCATTGTACTCTTAGTTCCAATTGTGTTTGCAATTGCTACTGAAGCCGGGGTTTCAGTTCTCGCGCTAGGGATTCCAATGGCAACGGCTTTATCAGTTACCCACGGGTTTTTACCACCCCATCCAGCACCAACCGCAATTGCGACAGTTTTGAATGCTAACGCGGGTAAGGTACTGCTTTACGGAATTATCGTGGCCATTCCAACGGTTTACGTTGCGGGAATTTTATTTACTAAGATTGCACGTAAAATGGTGCCAAGCGCTTTTGAACGGACGGGTAATTTAAAGGCTTTGGGTCCCCAAAAGGAATTTAAGTTGTCAGAGACGCCAAGTTTTGGAATGGCGGTGTTAACCTCGCTATTTCCAGTAATTTTGATGGCCATCACAACGATTTATGACCTTGTGGTTCACAACGGGGTCACACCTACACATCCAAACTTCTTAGACAACTTAATTAGTTTCATCGGTTCGCCAAGTATTGCAATGTTAATTTCCTTATTATTCGCAATTTGGTCAATGGGTTATCACCGTAACATTCCTAGTGGTGAGATTATGAATACTTTAGAAGACGCGGTAAAGTCAATCGCGATGTTACTCCTCGTAATTGGTGGGGGCGGTGCCTTCAAGCAAGTTTTGATTGACGGGGGAGTGGGCGACGCCATTAAAACGGCGTTTGCTTCTTCAAGCATTTCACCATTAATTTTAGGTTGGCTAATTGCCGTGATTTTGCGGGTAGCACTAGGATCAGCTACCGTTTCAGCCCTCACCGCGGCAGGCTTGGTACTACCTTTGATGCAAGGAGCGGGAATCGATCCCGCACTGATGGTTCTTTCTGTTGGAGCAGGTAGTTTAGCGGCTAGTCATGTTAACGATTCTGGATTTTGGATGTTTAAAGAGTATTTTGATTTAACTGTTAAGGAAACCCTCCTAACGTGGACGATGCTCGAAACGGTAATTTCCGTAGTAGGCTTAGCAGGAGTATTAGTTCTGAGTTTAGTGGTATAACGCGATTACAGATGGTACTCACGTTGAAAAATAATTACAATCTAAAAAAATAATTTAATAGATAGAAAAATTAAAGGATTTGGTTAAAAATGGCCAAGTCCTTTTAATTTGCATCAAGCCGACTATTTACATCAACAAAGGGTGTTTAGCAAAAAATCGTCATATTGTTGGAGACTACTATATAGGAAAGAAAGTTTTTGATAAGATGGATTTTAGAGTTAAAAACTACGTTATTACGGAACAATCAACGTAATTTAATAATCCAAAGAACGGTGAATAATTTATTTAGGATACAGTAGTAAAGTTAGGGGAGTAGGCATGAAGCTTTTTAAGCGCATCATCAAATATTTACTAATCTTAATTGGGGGAGCTGGTTTAGCGATTGCTATTGCAATTAATGTTTCTCCGAGACCATTCGTCTTCTTTTTAAATCACGCTGCAAAAGACGAAGCTGCAATTAGGCCACGCGCGTATCAGGGTTATCGGGATCAGATTTCCATTAAAAAGGATGTCAGATATTCATCGCAATCCGCTAAAAACACCATGGATATTTTTTATAAAAAGGATAACCGTACTAAACCAACGATTATTTGGGCGCACGGGGGTGCCTTTGTTGCTGGCGATAAGTCGGGAACCACTTATTGGGCTACTAAAATGGCGGCAAATGGGTGTAACGTCGTGTCAATTAACTACACGCTTGCTCCGGATCGCCAGTATCCCACCCAAGTGAACCAGATGCGGGAAGCCATTCAATTCGTGCATCGTAACTATGCAAAACAATTAAATGTGCAAAAAGTAGTCGTCGGTGGTGATTCAGCTGGGGCCCATATTGCGTCTCAAGTAATTGCCGCGCAGTGTAACCATCAGCTAGCTACCGCAATAAATTATCATCATTTGAGAGATGTAAAAATTGTTGGCGGATTATTATACTGTGGGCCGTATGATATTAAACAAATGGTAAATAAAAAGCACGTAGATACCATGACGAAACTTTTTGTTAATCAAGTCGGCTGGGCATACCTAGGCGACAAGGATTGGAAAAGTTCGGCAAAGGGGCGGTTGGTTTCCACGGTGAATTACGTGAATAAGCAATTCCCACCGATTTTTATTACAGATGGTAATAATGGATCTTTTGAAGCCCAAGGAAAAGAGCTATACCATAAATTACGTGAGGAAGGAGTGGCTACGCAGGCGTTATTTTTCGGTAAAGGACGAAAAGTTAACCATGAATACCAGTTTGATTTGGATAGCCGGGCTGGTAAAGAATGTTTCGAGAATACACAAGATTTTTTAAAAAACTTAGATTAGCTGGTGGATCTGGTTAGCCGGCGACCGTCTAATACAATATAAATTGACTATGGATACAAGGTTTAGCGCTGTGATGTTTGATAAATTAGAGGGACTTTTCAAGGATTTTTAGCTTCTTGGGAAGTCTTTTTTAGTTTCTCTATCACGTTTTTTTATAAAAAATCCGCTAAGAAGTCTTGTACAGAAAACGCTTTATTTATGGAAATTTAGGAGAAAAAAGGCAGAAATAAGGCTTTTTGCAAAAAAAATATTTCATTTTGCAAATATCTCTGAAAGGATGGAATCCTAATTTGTTGGGGGATGACGGAGTTTTTATTACAAAATGTTACAGAATCTTACAAAATATCCCTATTTCCCAAAATATCCCAATATGTTTGTAATATAGGTTCGGTAAAGTAATAACCTGTTGAAACGAAAGAAACACGGACATGATTTTTTAAACATAAAGGAGATATTTAATCTATATGTCAATCAAAAGTAAATTTTCAAAACTATCTATTGCTTTACTTGCGGGTGCAGCAATCGGTGCAACGGCAATTACAAGTGGTAGTGCAAATGCGGACGAAATTTACACTGTAAAATCTGGTGATACTCTTTCAGAAATCAGCTACGCGTTTAACCTTAACGGTAACTACGATGCAATCGCACAAGCTAACCACATTAAAGACGTTAACTTCATTACGGTTGGTCAAAAATTAGTAATTAAGGATAACGGAAGCATTCAAAAGGCTACTAAGTCAGAAATCAAGTCGCTTCCAGAAGTTGATAAAGATACTAATGCTGCAGCAGCTACTAAGCAAGCAACTCCGGCAAAGACTGCTACACCAAAGGCAACTTCTACTAAAACAGCAAGTTACAGTGGAAACAGCTCAGTATCTTCAGTTGCTAACGAAATGGCATCCCGGACGGGAGTTTCTGCTGCTAAGTGGCAACAAATTATCATGCGTGAATCTGGCGGGAACGCTAACGTATCTAACGCTTCTTCCGGAGCTTACGGTTTGTTCCAATTATTAGGTCACGGTGAACATGCTGGAATGTCAGTTGCTGAACAAATCAACATGGCAACTAACGTTTATAACGCACAAGGTTTATCAGCTTGGGGAGAATAAGCTGATAAATATCGGATCTTAGAAAATAATATTTCATTTTTGACAATTAACCTAAGCGTAAAAAAGCAATGATAGCAAGGCTAACGGGTTGGTTTGTTACAAAATGTTACTTAACTTTACAAAATTTCAGTGATTTATCAGAATTCGAAAATAGTTCTGTAATAATCATCGTGTAAAGTTACTGTTGTTGAAACAAAGAAGAAAAAAGTGTTTTTAAAAATAAGGAGAAATAATTAAATGTCAATTAAAAGTAAAATTTCTAAAATGTCAATCGCATTACTTTCTGGTGCCGCAATTGGTGCTGCTATGATTACTACCAGTGGTAGTGCTAGCGCTGATGAAATTTACACAGTAAAATCTGGCGATACACTCTCAGAAATTAGTTACTCATTTGGCTTAAACGGTGATTACAACACCATCGCTAAGGCTAACAACATTGCTGACGTAAACGTAATTTACGTTGGTCAAAAGTTGAAGATCACTAACGATGGTGACATCAAGCAAGCTACAAACAAAGATGTTCAACAACTTCCTGAAGTAAAGCAAAACACAAACGCTGCTGGCGCAAGCCAAGCACAAACAACTCAAACTCAAGCACAAACGCAAACTAGCCAAGCACCTGTTCAAAAGGCTGCTCCAGTTCGTCAAGCAAGCACAACTAACAACAATCGCTCATACTCATCAAACGCAACTGACAATGAAGCTGCTGCTAAAGCTTGGATCGCTGCGCGCGAATCAGGTGGTTCATACACAGCTCGTAACGGGCAATACGTTGGTAAGTATCAATTATCTTCATCATACTTAAATGGTGACTACTCCGCAGCTAACCAAGAACGTGTTGCTGACAACTACGTTAAGTCACGTTACGGTAGCTGGAGTGCTGCTAAGAACGCTTGGGTATCACAAGGTTGGTACTAAAATAAAAATATTTATACGTTAAAAACTGGGAAAATAGTCCCAAACCATGGCAGAGACCAGAATTTACGAAATTCTGGTCTCTGTTTTCGTTTAGAAGTGGAAACCTGGTTATCAAAGAAGGCACTTCAATGCTGAGATAGTAATGGTTGCTGGCTGTGCCTAGGAAAAATAGTTTTAAAATAACCCGTTAGGAGATGCGTGGATGGATAAGGAATATGGAGTTAAACTTGCGTACTACGAATCACTGTTGGAAAATAGCTACGCGGAAGCGGTAGCACAGTTAAAAGAAAAGTATGGAATGGTGGAAGACGACTATTTTCGCGAGAAGTCTTATGAGCGGTTTTTGAATGGGAAAATAAAATTCCCAGAAAAAGGAAATTTTTCAAAAACAGCGTTAGGTTTATATTGTCATCACATAAATGAAAATCATCATGAGCATTTAGCGGATCTAGAATGGATAAAAAAATATCAATACTCCTTCGAACTCCAGCAAAAAGAACAACTAGTTTATTGCGATCTATTCGAACACTTGCTTTTGCAGGCGTTAATCATGAAAGAAACTGGTAATCAGTTTGGAGAAACGGAATTTCGGGTAGTCTTAGCGCCAGACGTCATCAACTTTTATTCGAGAAAATTGGAGCCAAAAACAAAATGGAAAAAAGTAATTAAACAAAGGGCATTTTTACCCAGCGAGGAAACCGAGCAACTTTTAGATAAGGTAATGGGGTTTTTAGGGACGGTGTAGGATTTCCAAAATAGCATTACTCGATTAATAAACGGTGCAAAGCTATTTTGAATAGTAACGCTCGTAAGTAAGAATTAAATTTAACCGATAATTGCTAACGAAAATTATGTCGAAATTATGTGACAATCAATGTTTAGATCAAGCATAATTGTCAACAAATTTAATAATTGTAGAGTGGAAAAAAGGTCAGAGAAGTTTGTGAGCACTAACTAAGACATCGATCATTATGCCGAATTTGGGCATAATGGTCGATTTTTAGTTAAGCAGTATAAAATGCCTTTTGACGTAAGTTTGGGCGTTATTAAAGCCAAGACGGCAAAATGATTTTTGAAAAATTTTCGTTCTTGAAAGGATTTTTAGCTTTTTATAATTTTATCTAGATTTTAAAGAAAATGCGATGGAGAACGATTTAGTAAGGAGTCTAATATAATATTTTAGCGATAATGCCTGTATTCGGATGGTTTGCGTCAATTGAAGCATTACGTGGTCTGCCCACTTGTTGAACGTTAAAAGCGACTTTTTTAAGGTGTTTTTGCGCCTTTAATTTCGTTATCATAAAAGGGGACGGCCAAAACTAAGGGTCTTTTTCCGTATTTTTCATAAATTTTTCGATTAAAAAGACTATACTGAGTGATGTAAATGAAATTGGAGGAATTTCAATGCAGATATTAATGATTGAAGATAATAAATCAGTTTCTGATATGATGGGAATGTTTTTTAAGAAGGAAAAGTGGAAAGTTACTTTTGCTTATGACGGGGTCAAGGCGTTAGAAATTTTTAAGGCGGATCCGCAACAATGGGACATTGTTTTGCTGGATTTAAATTTACCAGGAAAAGATGGAATGGAAGTGGCAGCAGAATTACGACGGACTTCACGTACAGTGCCGCTAATAATGTTGACTGCCCGAGACTCTGAAAGTGACCAAGTATTAGGGTTAGAAATGGGAGCAGACGAGTACATTACTAAACCATTTAGCCCAATTACTCTGATTGCAAGGATTAAGGCATTACACCGCCGGGTCTTGATGAATAAACACAATAGTAATGCGGAGCAACAGGCTGGTAAATTCGACGTGCGGACGGCGCACTTAAAGATTAGCACGGCAACCCGCGAAGTCTACTTAGACGGAAAATTAATTTCAGATTTGACGCCGAAAGAGTTTGATCTACTAAAAACCTTGGCGCAAAAGCCAATGCAAGTTTTCTCCCGGGAGCAATTATTACAAATGGTGTGGGATTACGAGTATTATGGTGATGAACGAACCGTGGACGCTCACATTAAAAAGCTTCGACAAAAACTTGAGGCAGTAGGCCCACAAGTAGTGCAAACGGTTTGGGGCGTTGGTTACAAATTCGATGATAGTAAAATTGACGAGGGATAACTAATGAAGTTGTTTTTTCAACAAATGATGGCCTTCTTAGCGGTAACCGTGGCGACGCTACTAATTGTTGGTTTAGTATTTATTCAATTTACACGTGATTCAGTTTACCGCACTAAGTGGCATTCTTTGCAAGAATATGCAGATAGCATTTTCCAGCAATCGGTAGTCCTAGACCCACAAGATTCGTCGGTGACGACCGTTCGGGTAGATCAATTGATGGGGATGGAGCGTTTATTAAATAATCAGCACATTCATTTCACCATTTATACGGAAAATGGCGAACGGGTTAGCTACCCTAATGACAATACCGCGACGCAAATCAGTAAAAAACAGTGGAAAGAGTTGAACAAGGGTAATATTCTTCGTCAAGAATCCCGCATGGCGGTCGGGCAGGTAAAACACCGAATCACCATGACGGAGCTTAAAAAACCGTATTTTGACCGTCAAGGAAAGTTAGTTTGTGTAATTGCGGTGGGCTCCCCCTTGGCAAGGGTGCAGGCTGATATTCAACAGGTACAAAAGAACTTATTGGTCACGTTTGGTTTAGCAATCCTGGTAGCAATCGTAGCTTCCTACTTTTTGTCACGATATATGGTTCGACGGATTCAACAAATCCGTCAAGCAGCTCACCGAGTTACCGAAGGAGATTTCGAGGTGCAATTAGATCCTGGTCGACAGGACGAAATTGGCGAATTAAGTGCCGATTTTAACTTAATGACTAAGTCACTTAAAGAATCTAATGATGAAATTAAGCGTCAAGAAGAACGACGGCGAGCTTTTATGGCGGATGCGGCTCATGAAATGCGCACACCGTTAACGACAATTAACGGTCTTTTAGAGGGCTTAGAATACGACGCCATTCCGGAAGATAGTAAGGAAGAAAGCATTCGACTGATGCAAAGGGAAACTAAGCGATTGATTCGGTTGGTTAACGACAACTTAGACTATGAACGAATTCGCACCAATAAAATTAAATTAGATTGCCAGATGGTTAACTTAAAACAAGCTGTTCTTCGCGTAGTAGAACAGCTGGGCAAAAAGGCGGAAAAGGAAAATGACCAGCTTATAGTAGAGATGAATAGTGACGTGGTGGTGTACGCAGATCCCGACCGGTTAATTCAAATTCTATTCAACATTGTGCAAAACGGGATTCAATTTACCCAAAACGGCCAAATCACGGTGCGTGCGCAGAATGCAAGTGACGGAACCAATATTCAAATTAGCGATAACGGGATTGGAATGACCGAGGATCAAATTAAAAATATTTGGGAACGGTACTACAAAGCAGATGCTTCGCGAATCCAGACGAAGGGGGAATCTGGTTTGGGGATGGCAATCGTGCACGAACTAGTCCAAATTCACGGCGGTAAAATTGAAGTTTCAAGCGCGCCAGGCCGGGGGACCACCTTTAAATTGCATTTTCCTAAAGCATCCGAAGATCAATAGGGGCTTGGGTTGTAAATATAGGGTACGTGGCAACATCGTTAAAGGCAATATACTAAGGAGTTGGCGAGAATCTTTAGGTTCTTGGACAACTCCTTTTATTTTTGCTGCCATTTAGTTAAACAGTGGGGCTTGATTTTGTGACAAAGAAAAAAGCCTGACGAATAAATCCGCCAAGCTTTTTAATTAAAGGTTTATTTTTACCACATTGAAGGAGTATTGAACCATTCAATACGTTCCTTAACAGTGTTCTTGATAGCTTCTGTACCGGAAGCAAGAACCTTACGAGGGTCAAATCCTTTAGGCTTCTTGTCATTGTCTTCTTCGTAGTACTTACGAACAGCTTCTGACCAAGCAATTTGTTGTTCAGTATTAACGTTAACTTTTGAAATACCCATTGAAATTGCCTTAACAATTTGTTCCTTAGGAATTCCTGAACCACCGTGCAATACAAGTGGTGTGTCGATAGCGTCAGCTAATTCTTGAAGACGATCGAAGTTCAAACCTTTCCAGTTTTCAGGGTAAACACCATGGATGTTACCAATACCAACGGCAAGGTAGTCAACACCTGTAGCTGCAAGTGTCTTAGCTTCTTCAACGTCAGCTAATTCACCAGCACCAACGATTCCGTCTTCTTCACCACCGATTGAACCAACTTCAGCTTCAACAGAAATACCTTGAGCATGTGCCAAAGCAACGATTTCTTTTGTTTTAACCAAGTTATCTTCGAAATCAAGGTCATGGCCGTCAAACATAACTGAGCTGTATCCAGCAGCAATAGCTTCCTTAGCAGCTTCGTAGTTACCATGGTCTAAGTGCATGATAACTGGAACAGTGATGCCCATTGATTCTACTTCGCTTTCAACAAGGTTCTTAACAGCTTTGTAACCACCCATGTACTTAGCAGCACCCATTGATGATTGGATCAAGATTGGTGTGTGTGTTTCTTGACCTGCTGCTAGAATAGCACGAGTCCATTCAAGGTTATTTGTGTTGAAAGCACCTACAGCGTAGTGGCCCTTACGAGCAGCTGCAAATGTTTCTGTACCATTAATAAATGACATAAAACTGGTTCCTCCCAATATTTTTATACAGACAAAGAGTTCTCCTCTTCGCAACACTTCTATTCTAGCACAAAACCTTAAAATTTTATACGAGTTTTCATAAAACTACTCGATTACTTTTAATGCATCTAATGGTTATTTTCATAACGAGTTTCAAAAAATGAAAAATGAAGTATACCATTTTTATTTCAAAAAAATGTTGGAATTCGTTTTCATAACTGGTACAATAATACTTTGTCTTATGAGAGAGACAGAGATTGATAAATATATAGGAGATATTGATATGAATATTTTACTCGCTTTGGTTCCCGCAATTATGTGGGGAAGTATTGGTTTAGTGAGTGGCCGCTTAGGCGGGAGTGCGTCGCAGCAAACGTTAGGAATGACGATGGGTGCGGTGATTTTCTCCTTAGTGACCCTCGTGATTTACCAGCCAACGTTAAACGGTAAGATTTGGATTGCTGGTTTGATTTCCGGCCTTTTTTGGGCAGTTGGGCAATTTAACCAGTTTAGTTCAATGAAGCACATTGGGGTTTCTAAGACAGTGCCAATTTCAACCGGCTTACAGTTGGCAGGGAACGCCCTTGCAGGGGTACTGATTTGGCACGAATGGACTTCCGGTAATATGATTATGGTTGGTACCATCGCGGTAATCGCTTTAATCGTTGGTGCGGCATTAACGTCGCTAAAAGATAAGAGCGATTCCACGACGGAAAACGATGACGAAAATATGCCAGCCGGAATTCAAGCGCTGACAATTTCGACGATTGGGTACATCGGTTATACGGTAATCGTGCGTTTTGCAAATGTTGATGCGAAGGCAATTATTTTCCCACAAGCAGTTGGAATGTTGCTCGGAGCTTTCTTATTTGTTTTCTTTGCTAAAGAAACGGATCAAATTGCAAAGAAACCAACGTTCTTAAACATTACTACTGGTTTGATTTGGGGAATCGGGAACATCTTCATGTTCTTGGCAATTCCATCAGTTGGACTAGCAATTAGCTACTCTTTAGCACAAGCTGGAATTGTAATTTCTACTTTCGGATCAATTTGGTTACTAGGCGAGCGTAAGACCCATCGCGAAATGCAGTTCGTGATTATCGGCTCGATTTTAATTATTATCGGTGAAACGTTACTAGCAACGTTAAAATAGAAATCTTAATATGAAGAAAAAAGACTGGGATTATAAAATTCTCAGTCTTTTTTATGCAATCATATAAAAACATGAGGAGTTTTTGCGTAGAATTCAACAAAAGATATAGACCAATTTTCTTTAGAAAAACTTAATTTTTAAAGTGACTTGCTGACGGACGCTAATTTGTTTAAGGAAAATTTAACCGCTTCAAGTTGTCCAAAGTTCTTCAAAGTCTGGCAAACTATTGTATAATAGTAGGGAATTCTAAATAAAAGGGGTATTTAAAATGGCACACATTTCATTTGATAGTTCCAACGTGGCTGATTTCGTTCATGAAAATGAACTTGCTGAAATCCAACCAATGGTTACCGCTGCCGACGAATTAGTTCGCAAAGGTACTGGTGCAGGAAGCGACTTCCGGGGCTGGTTAGACTTACCATCTAACTACGATAAGGAAGAATTCGCACGGATTAAGAAAGCTGCTGAAAAGATTCGCGAAGATTCCGAAGTCTTTGTTGCAATCGGAATTGGTGGCTCATATTTGGGAGCCCGTGCCGCAATTGATTTCTTAAACAACACGTTCTACAACATGTTGACTAAGGAACAACGTAACGGTGCACCTCAAGTAATTTTTGCTGGTAACTCAATTAGTTCCACATACCTTGCAGACGTTTTGAACTTGATTGGTGACCGTGACTTCTCGATCAACGTAATTTCTAAGTCGGGTACAACTACCGAACCTGCAATTGCTTTCCGCGTTTTGAAGGAAAAATTGATTGCAAAATACGGTGAAGAAGAAGCTAAGAAACGGATCTACGCTACAACTGACCGTGCAAAAGGTGCTTTGAAGACTGAAGCAGATGCTGAAGGCTACGAAGAATTTGTTGTGCCTGATGACATCGGGGGACGTTTCTCAGTACTTTCTGCAGTTGGTTTACTTCCAATTGCCGTAGCTGGTGGCGACATCGATCAATTAATGAAGGGTGCCGAAGACGCAAGCAAGGAATACACAGATGCTGACGTTAACAAAAACGACGCATACAAGTATGCCGCATTGCGGAACATCCTTTACCGGAAGGGTTACACTACCGAATTGCTTGAAAACTACGAACCAACGTTACAATACTTTGGCGAATGGTGGAAGCAATTGATGGGTGAATCCGAAGGTAAGGACCAAAAGGGCATTTACCCTTCATCAGCAAACTTCTCAACTGATTTACACTCACTTGGACAATACATCCAAGAAGGTCGTCGCGACTTGATGGAAACTGTAATTAACGTTGAAAAGCCAAACCATGACATCGACATTCCTAAGGAAGCAGAAAACCTTGATGGTCTCCGTTACCTAGAAGGTCGGACAATGGACGAAGTTAATAAGAAAGCTTACCAAGGGGTTACCCTTGCACACAACGATGGTGGCGTTCCGGTAATGACGCTTAACATCCCTGACCAAACTGCTTACACGCTTGGTTACATGATTTACTTCTTTGAAGCAGCCGTTGCCGTTTCTGGTTACTTGAACGGAATCAACCCATTCAACCAACCAGGTGTTGAAGCATACAAGTCCAACATGTTTGCTTTACTTGGTAAACCAGGTTACGAAGATAAGACTGAAGAATTAAATGCTCGTTTAAAATAATTTTAAACTAGGCTAGTATTTAAAAATCCTGATCGCAATTTAAAAATTGTGGTCAGGATTTTTTATTTACAGTTTTAATTTGCTAAACAGCTGTTGATATCGTAGAAAACGCGGACTCTTAAGCAGAATCTTAGTTAAAATGGTGCCCACTAAGCCGCCAAAAAGGGTCGCAGCGAGGAAACGCGGAGTGTAAATGAACCAATACAAGCCGTTACTACTGCCGGTGAATAAAATCATCACCGGATAGCTTAGCAGGGAGCCAATAATTCCGGTACCGATGATTTCCCCTAGCCAAGCGCCGCCGACCCGGTTAGTCCACCGGTAAAAGAGGGCGGAAAGAACGCCACCAAATCCTGCGCCAGTTAAGGCGAGCGGGGGAATTCCCAGAATGAGCATCCGAATTATTCCGGTCATCAAAGTGATCGCGAATGCGTAAAAGGGGCCGACCAAACAGCCAATGATTACGTTTAGCACGCTCGACATGGGGGCCATTCCTTCGATCCGAAAAAGCGGGGAAGTAACTACGTCGATGGCGATCAGTAAAGCAGCGATGGCCAGTCGTAAAGTGGTTTTATTTTGCATGGTAATTCCTCCAAAATTAATTTTAGCTAGGGGATGCTACCTAAAAAGCCCAGTTAAAAAGCGGTCTCCCGCAAAGCAGGACACCGCTGGTTACATAAAATCAGTAAAAACACAATTATACGTAGCTTGGCTAATGCACTGCTCCCTGCGCTAATCCTAATTAGATCAGGTTCAATGGGTATAATCTCAGCCGCGTGGCACCCCAGCAATGTTAGTAGTTATTTATTGATCAAGGTACCACGTTTTTTTAACTTTGTAAATGGGGTTAACTTTATAAAAAATCGAATTCGTCAAAAAATAGGTTAAGCGTTTACATTAGGAGTCGTATAATGGTAATGAAGTGTAAAGCGGTTTGATGGACAAAGCTAATTTGGAGGAGGTTAGCGAAATGAAACAACTTGTTGCGATATGGGGATTAACGCACGGCATTCATCGCATTTTAGATAAATCACTAATAATCACGGCTGCCGCTTACGGTAATTTGGGCGCTTCAAGAGCGTATACTCAGCTACGGAAAATTTTAGGCGCATCAGAACTGAAAGCCCGGATTTTGCCTAGTACTGAATTTTTGTTGGAGAATTCTCCACAAGTATTTGATGAACGTGGTGATTTAATTGATCAAACTAAAAATGTCCAGCAGTTAAACCATGCTCATCAAGCTATGAAACAGAATTAAAGTAATTTGTGCGCCAAAATGGCGATAGCCCTCGAGAGGGCGTGTGATAAAATAAAATTTGGGGTAATTGCCGGATCGATTGGCGAGCAATCATATAAACGAATGTTAGTGGAGCATTTACGGCAATATTTTCAAAAAAGTGACAATTGAAGTGCTAGATCTTCGGCAAGTTCACCTATTTAACGAGGGTCAAGACCTAAGCGCCTCCCTCGTTTTACAGGAGTTAAATCAAAAAATAATGCGACCGATGGGATAATTTTCGCCACTCCAGAACATAATCATGCTATCCCTGCAGCTCTGAAAAAACTTATTAAATGGTTTTCGTTTAAATTACCCGATGGGAAATCAATCCGGGTGACAGTATAGACAAGGGGGTTCCTGCACTCAATTGCATTTGAAACAGATCCTAGAGGCGCTTATACGTCAATGGGATCGTTATATCGGGCAATGAGTTTTTGCTAAGTAGTGCAAAAACAGCTTTCAATGAAGCCGGTGATTTGCGGGATGCAAGAATGGTGGCTTTTCTTGAAAAAAGTTTGCAAAAGTTTCTTAAATTTGTGCGGGTGATTGAACAACTTGAGTAGCTGTTGCGCTTGGGATCCAGTATTAAAGTTTATTGAGTAGGAGTTTAGATTAAATGAATCAAAATTGGCAAAAGCCTTCCCCAAGATTAAATTGGACGCGATTTTATTCAATGGTAACCATCTTGGTCTTGATAACTAGCGTAGTGGGCTTAGAAATGTTACGGGTTAGCGCACACCAAGAAGTTGCGCAATCACAATCGCCACGCGGCCCAGTAAACAAAAAGGGTTCGGCTAAGCATCAACCCGCGACAAACCCACAAGTTCCAATGAAGAAAGCCGTCAATAAAGCGACCGCTAAGGGATTTGCTGAACAATTACGTCCGTTTTTAGCGAATACAAATGCAAAGGTTGCGGTTGCAGTGTATTCAAAACGAGACCATCAGCTTTATGAGGCAACCAATACCAAGCAGACTACTTTCCCTTCGGCAAGTATTATTAAAACCGACTTTTTAGTAGAACTGTTACATCAGCGTCACCAAAAAGCCAGCGCTTTAACCACCGGAGAGCAAAACGCGACGGTACAGATGATTGAAAATAGTGACAACGATGCGGCCACGAGTATCTACAATGATATCGGCAGCGCGCGAGGTTTAGGGCAATTGTTTAACAACTTAAAAATGACTAACTCGACTGCGTTAGCAAGTGGGTGGGCGCTGACACCCACCACCCCCCGTGACCAAATTAAGGTGTTAAACAAGATTTTTTACGAGAACGGCTATATCTCAAATAAGTCAAAGGCCTATACTAAAAATTTGATGGCTAACGTTGCCGACGACCAAGACTGGGGAATTTCAGCAGGTTCCGAGTATGCTTGGCTAAAGAATGGTTGGAAACAGATGCCTAACGGGCACTGGATTGTTAACAGCGTTGGTTACTTAGGCAAGGGCGAGAACAGTTGTACTATTGCAATCATGTCAGAAGATAACCCTTCTTTGGAAAGCGGGGAGGCATTATTAGAAAAGTTAAGTCAACAAGTCGGCGTTCAGCTAAAAATTGCGGGAGCTGAACGGAAGGCTTAGGAAGCGAAAATAAAATCCGTTGGTATTAAGCGTGTAAACTAAATGCCAACGGATTTTTTTGTGGTTAAACAAAAAAGCTGCCACCCTCTGATCTTGAGGATGAAAGCTTTTTAAATGATTGGCCATACTGGGTTCGAACCAGTAAATTACGGATTCAGAGTCCGCTGCCTTACCAATTTGGCGAATGGCCAATAAATCACCCGCACGGGGATCGAACCCGTAACTCCGGCTTGAGAGGCCGACGTCTTAACCAATTTGACCAGCGGGCAAATTACTATATTAATTTACACTAAATTTTGCATTTCGTCAATAAACTAAGCGAAAAATGGTTAATTAATTGCTAAAATTTCCACCTGATATTGCTCATCGGGGGCGTTAACCGTCACCACGTCATGAAGGTGGTGGTGTAGTAGGGCAGCGCCTAGCGGAGATTGATAAGAAACTTTTTGCTGAGCCACGTCGGCTTCATGTTTACCCACAATTTCGTAAGTGACGGTGAAGTCGTCATCCAAAAATCGGAGAGTGACGTTGCTGCCGAGGTCAATTTTAGTACGATCCGTGTTTTCCACAATCTTGGAGTAGTTAATCTGCCGTTCCAGATAGCGTAGGCGGCCTTCCATTCGGCGTAAATCCCGTTTGGCTGCACTATATTCCGCATTTTCGGATAAATCACCCAGTGCGCGGGCGTCCGCTAACGCCTTAATCAAGCCGGGGCGGGTCTTTTTTAGATCAGCAATCTCTTGTTGAATCTTTTGATATCCGGTTTTAGTCATCGGTACGAATTGGGGTTGCATATGCTCAGGTCCTTTACATTGGTGAAGATTCAAAAGTTAGTTCAATCATGTATTCATGTTGGTCAACAATATGCGAAGTGGTGACCCAAACTGAATCAAGTCCGTGATCAAGTGCTTCAGTTTTAGCAAGGAACCGTCCCAATAATGCCCCGTTTTTGGCCACAAAGTCGTCAGCAAAGCGGTCCACCAGCAAACTATTATCCGGGAAATAAACCTCCGGATTAGCGACGGGGGTGCTATCTGGGAAAGTCATGTTTAAAACGTTTCGGTAGCCTAGCGGATTGATCTGTGCCATTTCAGGTTTATTGTCGATCCGGTATAAAACATTGTACAAAGAATCAGAATTGGTGGCCATGGTAAGTTCCTTTCTGTAACGGTTATTTTTTGGCTTAAAGTTGTTGCAATTCGTGTATACCAGTGTATAATAGCTGTTTATGACAAGTTGTCATTTTTGGGAGGTGCAACATGCCAAAACAAACTTTCTTTAATTTAAAGGATGAAAAGCAGCGCCGAATTATCGCGGCGGCGCGACGTGAATTTAGTCACCACCCTTTATATGAAAGCTCCATCAACAATATCATTAAAGAAGCTAAAATTCCCCGGGGGAGTTTTTACCAATATTTTGAGGATATTGCTGATTTATATGGCTATTATTTTAGTTTGATTTTGGAAGATATTCAAGCGAGACTCATTGACGAGGTTCACCAAAATCACGGAGACATTTTTGCTGCGGTGCGAAAGTACGCGGGCGTTTTTTTGGAAGAGATCCTTGCGGGCGAGCACCGCGATTTCTACCGGAATTTCTTTTTGGGAGCTAACGCTTCGATTCGCGCCCGTGAAAATCATCACCCGGGCACCGGATTTAACGTCTTCCACTCCAAACGGATGCGGGAATTGCGTTCCCAATTACGAGAGGTAGTCGACTGGGATCAATTGAAAGTTACCAGTCAAAAGGACCAAGCCATGATTCAACAGTTGATCATGATGATTTTCTTTCATGCATTTGCTAGTTATTTTATCCACGCTGGTGAAACGGATGAAGAACCTGCTACGGTGCAAAAAGAAATTGAACACAACTTGGATTGGCTAGAATATGGCGTAAGAAGAACGGAGGAAAAGTAGTTTATGTGGAAAATATTGAAAAAACGGTTAAGCTGGGGAGCTGTTTTAATCGGCACCGTCTTTTTAGTCGTTCAAATTGTTGGCGATTTAATTTTACCAAACATCACCTCGGACATTATCAATAACGGGGTCGCTAAGAACAATATCGACTACATTTGGAACTCAGGATTTAAAATGTTAGGCGTTTCCTTGATTGGGTTAATTGGTGCCGCGGTGAACGTGTATTTTGCCGCAACCCAAGCACAAAAGGTTGGCAATAAGTTGCGGAGTTCTTTATTTAAAAAGATTTCCTTTATGTCTAACTATGAATTCGAACGGTTTGGGGAAGCTTCATTAATTACCCGGACCACTAACGACGTTATTCAAATTCAAAACGTAGTGGTAATGATTTTGCGAATGATGCTGATGTCCCCAATTATGTTAGTGGGTGCCGGCTTCATGGCTTACCAGAAACAATCAGAACTCACGGGCGTCTTTCTCGTTGCGTTACCGGTGCTGGCAATTTTTGTGGGCTTGGTAATGTACTTCGCGGTTCCGCTCTTTAAAGGATTACAGAAGAAGATTGACCGGATTAACTTGGTTTTCCGGGAAGGCTTAACCGGTGTGCGGGTAATCCGGGCGTTCAACCAAGACCAATTTGAACAAGACCGGTTTGCCGATGCTAACCATGATTACATGCGCACCGGAATTAAGGTATTTACCATCGTCTCGTTCATGTTCCCAATCATGACGTTAATCATGAGCGGAACTAACATTGGAATCGTTTGGTACGGGGCGCATTTAATTGCCGATCGGACGATGGAAGTTGGTAACCTAGTGGCCTTCATGACGTACGCAACTCAAATTTTAATGAGTTTTATGATGCTTTCGATGGTTTTCGTAATGATTCCGCGGGCTTCTGCTTCAGCAGCCCGGATCAACGAAGTTTTGGAAACCCAAAACAGCGTTAACGACCAAGCAAAGACAACGGATTTACCAGCCCAACCAGCAACTACGCTAGCTTATAAGAATGTAGAATTCCGCTATCCTGGCGCAGAACGACTTTCGATTGATAACGCCAATTTCCAAGCTAAAGCAGGTGATACCGTGGCAATCATTGGGGGAACTGGTTCAGGAAAGACAACCTTGATTAGTTTACTACCACGGTTGTTTGACGTGACGGCAGGAAAGGTGGAACTGGACGGAGTTGATATCCGCCAGCTCAGCCAGCACGTATTGCACGATCAAATTGCCTTTGCACAACAAAAGGCCGTGCTCTTCAAGGGAACGATTCGTGAAAATATGCGTTACGGTAACCCTAAGGCAACCGATGAGGAAATTTGGCACGCCTTGGAAGTGGCCCAAGCAACCGAATTTATTAGTCGGGACGGCGATGGATTGGATACCTTTGTAGAACAAAACGGGGATAATTTCTCTGGTGGGCAAAAGCAACGCTTGTCGATTGCCCGCACGTTGGTTAAAAAGGCCCAAGTTTACGTGTTTGATGATTCATTTTCAGCACTCGATTTTAAGACCGACGCTAACTTACGGAAGGCGTTACGCGAAGATCCAGAAATCAAAAAGGGGATTGTGATTATCGTGGCCCAACGGATTGCAACGGTTGCGGATGCTGACTTAATCCTCGTCTTGGACGGCGGAAAGGTTGTTGGCCAAGGAACGCATGCTGAATTGAAGGCTAACAACGAAACCTATAGAGAAATTATCGATTCCCAAATCAAGAAAGGAGACCAAGCAAATGGCTAAACCAACAAAACCAGTAAATGCACCTCGTCCTGGACGACATGGCGGCCCCGGTGGGGTAATTGAAAAACCGCAGAACTTTTGGAAATCAGCGGTTCGGTTAGCAAAGTATTTATCTCCTTGGATGTTTGGCTTTATCGTCGTGTTGATCCTCGCAGCACTTTCGACCCTTCTGCAAATTCGGGCACCGAAAGTTTTAGGAGAAGCAACTACCGAAATTTTTAAAGGCGTGATGAAGGGCGCTATGAGAATGAAGATGGGGATGCCCGTTCATCATTTTCCGGTTAATTTTGATAAAGTCTTCCAAATCTTGGTTACGGTAGGAATTCTTTACGGACTCTCCGCAGCCTTCAGCTTTATTCAACAAGTGGTAATGACCCGGGTTTCGCAAAAGGCAGTTGCCCAATTGCGGAGCGATTTTAAAGACAAGATGCAAAAATTACCGATTTCATACTATGATACCCATTCAAACGGGGACATCATGAGTCGAATGACTAACGATATGGATAATATCAGTTCCACGTTGCAACAAAGTTTGACCCAGTTGGTCACGAGTGCTTTGCAATTCGTCGGTGTTTTGTACATGATGTTGACGATTAGTTGGAAATTGACTTTAGTAGCCGTGGCTACCGTTCCATTAAGTTTGATTGTGGTAACGATCGTTGCTCCTAAGTCACAACGTTACTTCAAGTCCCAACAAAAGCATCTAGGATTGATGAACGACCAGGTTGAAGAAACTTATGCCGGACACACGGTAATTAAAACTTACAACCACGAGCAAAAAGCCATTGAAGATTTTGAAAAAGAAAACGTTAAGTATTATCGGTCAGCTTGGAAAGCCCAATTTATCAGTGGGCTGATCATGCCGTTAATGAACTTTGTTAAGAACTTGGGTTACTTGATGGTTGCCGTATTAGGTGGTGTTCAGGTAGCTCACGGAAGGTTATCATTAGGTAACGTACAAGCATTTCTGCAATACACACAACAGTTTTCCCAGCCGATTACGCAAGTGGCCAACATTGCCAATACCTTGCAAATGACCATGGCGTCTGCAGAACGGGTCTTTGAAGTGCTGGATCAACCTGAAATGGAAGAAACCCATACGGACGTTGCCAAGGTTGATACGAGTGCTAAGGTAATTATTGATGACGTTGATTTCCGTTACGTGCCGGACAAACCGTTGATCCGTAACTTTAACTTGCGGGTTGAACCGGGCGAAATGGTTGCAATTGTTGGACCAACTGGGGCTGGAAAAACCACCATCATTAACCTGTTAGAACGTTTTTACGACGTTAACTCCGGGACCATTTATTTAGATGGAGAAGATACTCGTAACATGTCCCGCAACGAGCTGCGGAAACACATTGCCATGGTATTGCAAGATACCTGGCTGTTTACCGGAACCATTCGGGAAAATATTAAGTATGGTCGGGAAGGGGCTACTGACGAAGAAATGTACGCGGCAGCCAAAGCAGCCCACGCGGACGGCTTCATCCGCCAATTACCAGACGGCTATGACACGGTCTTAAATGAGGCGGCATCTAACATTTCGCAAGGACAGCGACAATTACTAACGATTGCCCGCGCGTTCTTAGCAGACCCTGACATCTTGATTTTGGATGAAGCAACTAGTTCGGTAGATACCCGGACCGAAGTCTTAATTCAAAAGGCGATGAACCGGTTGTTGAAGAACCGGACCAGTTTCGTGGTTGCGCACCGACTTTCGACCATCCGAAATGCCCAAAACATCGTGGTCATGAACCATGGACAGATTGTAGAAACTGGTAACCATGACGGCTTAATGGCCCAAAATGGCTTCTACGCTGATTTATATAATTCACAGTTTGCCAGTGGTGAAGTGATTTAATTTACCGGGCTAAAAAATTAAAACGGGAACGAAGCTTAGTATAATCAGCATCGATGTGTGTGGATGATATCTTGACTTCGTTAACGTTAATTGACTATAGAGAGTGGGACAAAAGCCGGGGAGTTTGCGAGCATTAACTGGAAATTGACCATTATGCCTGAATTTGGCATAATGGTCAATTTTTTGTTAAGCGGCACAAACTGGCTTTTGGCACACGTTTCGGCTCTATTAAAGTCAAAATACTAAAACACTAAAACACCTTTTTGTTTTCCTGAACGTTTTTGTTATGGAAAGTAGGATATAATTCAAGTGGAAATTTAGTTTGGAAAAAAGCGGGGGATAAAATGAGCTTTGAAAAAACGCGAGCGTTAATTGCCGAAATACTTGAGCGCCAAATCATTCCTGGAGTGGACTATACGCTAATTCAGCACGGAAAAGTTAAGTATACGGTAACGCAAGGAACTGAAACGGGGGCTCCAGGTGCGCGAAAGTTAACTGAAGGTCGTTATTTTGATTTAGCGTCACTGACCAAGGTGATGGGGACAGTGCCACTGATTTTGCGGTTAGCGGCGGAAAAACAATTGGAACTTGATGAATCGGTAAGTACATACTTACCAGAAATTAAGGACACCCGGGTTACCATCCGGCACTTATTAACGCACACGTCGGGAGTCACCGCGTGGATTGACCACCGGGATGACTTGTCCGCCAGTCAACTGCGCGAAGCTATATACGCCCAAGTTAGTTTTGGGACGAAGTTCAACCAAGAAATTGAATATAACGATTATAACTACCTTTTACTGGGCTTCATTGCGGAAAAAATAACCCATCTGCCAGTTCAAAAGGCAATCCAGCAATTAGTTTTAATGCCGTGGCAGCTCACCCAGAGCACGTTCAACCCGGATCCGTTCCAAACAGTGCCGACGGGAATTCGGAATGGCGTCTTATTACGCGGACAAGTTCATGACCCAAAAGCCGCCTCCCTGGGAGCACATGCCGCCTCGGCAGGGTTGTTTGCGACCAAGGCTGACGTAGTTAAATTCACCCAAAAAATGCTAGCGCCCCAAAACGAACTGTTCGGGTTTAACCAGCAGCAGGATTTTTTAAATAACCAAACTGCTAATCCGGCGTTGCAACGCTCATGGGGCTGGGCGTTTGTTTGCCGCAATGCTGACCAAGTGGTGTTGCGGCATAGCGGATTTACCGGGACGTTTATCTTATGGGACCGAATGACCCAAAATGCGTTAGTGCTGTTGTCCAACCGGCTTTATCCAGAACCTAACTTAGAATTTTTGGATTATCGCCAACAAATTTATCAAACTTTTGCGGCAGAAGATAAATTAAAGTAAGGGCTTAAAGATAAAAAGGGGTTATGGTATTCTTATTATTGAGTGAATGAAAGGGGTTTTATAAACTATGAGCGAACCATTATTTTTGAACCCGGTTTTCCATGAGAAAATTTGGGGCGGCGACCATTTGAAGACTAAGTTTGGTTATGATATTCCTAGTGACCATACCGGAGAATGTTGGGCAATTTCTGCCCATCCACACGGACCTGCCGCAATTGCGAACGGTGAATTTAAGGGGATGACCCTCGATCAATTATGGGACCAGCATCGCGAGCAGTTTGGCAATGCCAAGGGCGAGGTTTTTCCTTTATTGACTAAAATTTTAGATGCTAACCAAGACTTGTCCGTGCAGGTCCATCCGGACGATGCTTACGCTGCCGAACACGAACATGAATTGGGCAAGACTGAATGTTGGTACATTATTTCAGCTGAGCCAGGGGCTGAATTATACTACGGACATAATGCGCAAACTCGCGAAGAACTTGCCGACTGGATTAACCATGGTAAATGGGATGAATTATTCCGCAAAGTTCCGGTTAAGGCGGGCGAATTTTACTACGTACCTAGCGGAACCATTCATGCGTTGGGCAAGGGCATTATGGTACTAGAAACCCAACAAAGCAGTGACACCACTTACCGGTTGTACGATTTTGACCGGGTGGATAAGACGACTGGTAAGAAACGCGAGCTACACTTACAACAGTCCATCGACGTTACTAACGTGCCTCATCACGATCCCCAATTAAACATTACCAATGAACAAGTTGGGGATGCTCAAGTAACCACCTTTGTGCAACCGCCAGTATCGAAGTATTTCTCGGTTAAACGGGTGGAACTACATGATGGTAGCGCAGAATTCAACCGGGAAGGTTTGTACACCTTAGTTTCGGTGTTAGACGGTGAAGGAACGCTCACGGTGGATGGTCAAGACTATCCAATTAAGAAGGGGCAACACTTCATTTTACCGAACCCAGTTAAGCAGTGGCGCTATCAAGGTAACTTAGAATTAATCGTTAGTGAGCCTGGCGAAGAATAATAAAAATAGGTATTGAACTATAAATAAAAAGAGTAGGACAAGTGACCGCGCGGTTACTCTTCCTACTCTTTTAATATTTGATGTTAAAAGGTTGGTTCGATTTTTAATGCTTCCTGGGCGCTTAAATCAGCATCAGGGTAACGCCGGTGTAACGCTGTCAGGAGAATTCGCTTGGCGAGGTTTCCGTTTCTGGTAAGAATCGGGCCGTGGAAATATGAACCGTAAACATTTTTGTAGATAACGCCTTCCGATTCGTCTTCACCGTTATTTCCGTTTCCGGTGACCACTTTCCCTAGGGGACGTTCGTCCTTACCTAGATAAGTTTTACCGTTGTGGTTTTCAAAACCATGGTAAGTTTCGCCAGTTTCCTGGTTTTTAATTACGATATCGCCAATGAACCGGTTATCATCTTGGCTCAATGTGTAGTGATCTAAGGCACCAATCCCGCTAATTTTTTCACCGTTTGCGCCTACGTAATAGTGACCAAGGAGTTGGTAGCCTCCACAGATTGCTAGAAGGGGACCGCCATCTTCAATATAGCTGGTCAGCTCCGCCTTTTTATTTTGTAAGTCTCGGGAAACGATGGTTTGTTCGTAATCTTGACCGCCGCCGAAGAAAACGATGTCCCAATCCTTAGCGACAAACTGGTCGTCAAGGCTAACGATTTGGATGTCTAACTTAGTGTCCATCATTTTAGCGTAGTAGTTAAGGGCTAATAAGTTGCCGTTATCCCCGTAGGTATTAAGCAAATCACCATATAAATGGGCGACCTTTAATTCGTATTTCATAATTAAACCCCCTCCTTAATATAGCCGTCACTAATTAGTTGTTTACGTAGTTGTAACATAGCCGTGTAGGTTGCAAAAACGTAAACCCGGGTAGTAGGGAGCCGTTTAATATTTGCAATCGCGTCGGGCAAGTTATCGTAAGTCCAAAGTTGGTCATCAGTGACGCCAGCCACCTTCAAACGGAAGGTAATGTCTTTGTACCGCTCGCCACCGGTGATGTATTGTTGAATGTTCATTTGTGCTAATTTTTCGAAATTACCGTCCCAAATCCAGCTTGTATCAATTCCGTCGGCGTAGTTGGCATTTAAAAGACCCACGAAGGAGAACGGCTCGGTTTCGGTACCCACCATGTCGATGACTTGGTTTAAACCTACCGGATTCTTCACCAGCACAATGGTTAGTTCCTTACCATCCACGTTAATTTGCTCTTGGCGGCCAAAGACCCGTTCGTCAGGATCGTTAAGCGCCTTTTGAATTTGCGAAGTGGGTACGCCCATGAACTTACCCACGGAGTAAGCCGCAAGGGCGTTGTAGACGTTGTACAACCCACCGATGTGCAGAGTAAAGTTGGACGCGTCGATGAAAAACTTAGAATAGTTAGGTGTCAACTTAGTAATCTGCGTTAGTTGGAAATTAAGTTCTGGCCGGTGCCAACCGCAGTGAGGGCAGTAGTACTTACCCTGGTTGCTATAACTAATGAATTTATAGTGAATAATGTGTTCGCAACGCGGACAAACTACGCCGTCCGTATTTGGGTCGGCCTTCATTTCGCCATCCGCTTGGTTATTAAAACCGTAATATAAAATCGGGTTTGGTAAATCCACCGAATTAAAGATTGGCATGTCGCCGTTAGCAATGATGGTGGCTTCCGGAGCTAACTTGACCCCGTCTAAGATTTTTTGGTAAGTGGTGTAAATTTCGCCGTACCGGTCCATTTGATCCCGGAAAATGTTGGTAAATACAAAGGCAATCGGTTTAATATACTGGGTGACCTTAATTACGTTAGCCTCGTCAACTTCTAAAACGGCAATGTTTTTCCCGTTTTTAGAACGGTGGTCGGTCAAAAAAGTGGTGACGATCCCTTGCTCCATATTAGAACCCGTGGGGTTGGTTAAAACGTGCTCGTATTTTTGACGTAAAACCTTTACCGTAAGTGCGGTTGTTAAGGTCTTCCCGTTAGTTCCCGTGATGACGATTACGTCATAGTTTTGGCCCAGATCTTTTAAAATTGTAGGGTCGATTTTGGTAGTGATTTTACCAGGGAGTGAACTACCTCCGGAACGAAATGTATGCAAAAACCAATACGATGATTTTCCCGCCATTTTGGCAATTGAACTTCTAAATGACATGCTACTCCTCCCGATTCTTCTCAAACATCTAAAACAATATTTTAAGCTGATTTTGGCAAAAAGAAAAGCAAAGAGTAGCGGGCTGTGCAAAATCTTAACTATTTTAGGTCGGCATTCAGCCAAGCGGAGCGGTTATTAAATCTTGAAAGCCGGATTGTTAAGGTAATAATAGGAAGATTTTGAATATTTCGGACCGGAAAAAGGCGTTTAAACATTGCGTTACCCCTGTTTGAGGAAAAAACTACATTTTATTTTTGAGCGGATGAATTTTTAGTTTATATCAGCTATACTTATTTCTTGGAGAATAAAATTAGGAGTGGGGCAAAATGGCACAGTTATTTTTCCATTATGGAGCCATGAATAGTGGCAAATCGATTGAGATTTTAAAGGTTGCTCATAATTACGAAGAGCAGGACAAACAGGTTGTTTTAATGACTAGTGGCATTGACACCCGTACTGGAGTTGGCGAAATTTCCAGCCGAATTGGGTTACGCCGGGATGCATTTCCAATTTTTGACGATACCGATATTTACGCGGGAATCAAACAGGCGGAAACGAATCCGGCGTGCGTGCTGATTGATGAAGCCCAGTTTTTAAAGAAGCATCACGTACTAGAATTGGCCAAGGTGGTTGATGAACTAGGGATTCCCGTGATGACTTTTGGCTTAAAAAACGACTTCCGCAACGAACTTTTTGAAGGTTCGAAGTACCTTTTGTTATACGCGGATAAGATTGTCGAAATGAAGACCATTTGCTGGTTCTGCAAACATAAAGCGCTAATGAACTTACGGGTGCATAATGGTAAACCAGTTTACGAAGGCGAACAGGTCCAAATCGGCGGAAATGAATCTTACTATCCGGTTTGCCGGCGTCACTACTTTAACCCACTAATTGAAGAAATGAGGAATTAATTAATGGATATTATGGATAAAGTGCAAGCAGTTGCGGATCGCTACGATGAATTAAGCGAATTGTTGGCGGATCCGGAAGTGTTGGCTGATTCACAACGTTATCAAGAATTATCAAAAGAAGAAGGCGAAATCCGTGAAACGGTAGAAAAATACCGGGAATACCGCAAAGTGGTTGATTCAATCGCAGAAAACGAAGAACTACAACGCGAAAAGCTTGATCCAGAAATGGATAGTTTGGTAAAAGCGGAGCTAGCGGACTTACGCGACCAAAAGGAAAAGCTTGAAGAAGAAATTAAAGTATTAATGTTGCCTAAGGACCCTAACGACGATAAAAACATCATTATGGAAATTCACGGGGCGGCTGGCGGAGATGAAGCCAGTTTGTTTGCGGCTGATTTATACAATATGTACACTCGCTATGCCGAATCACAAGGCTGGAAAGTACAAATTGTCGACGAAAACGCCACGGATGTAGGTGGTTTCAAGGAAATCGTTTTGATGATCTCAGGTGACAAAGTTTACTCTAAATTGAAGTACGAAAACGGCGCTCACCGAGTTCAACGGGTGCCGGTAACGGAATCCGCTGGACGGGTGCACACTTCTACCGCCACGGTGGGGGTAATGCCCGAAGCTGAAGACGTGGATATCGAGATTGATCCTAAGGACATTCGTACCGACGTATACCGTTCTTCAGGTGCTGGTGGACAGCATATTAATAAGACTTCTTCTGCGGTGCGGATGACCCACTTGCCAACCGGAATTGTGGTTGCGATGCAAGATGAACGTTCTCAGCAACAAAACCGGGAAAAGGCTATGCGAATTTTGAAGGCCCGGGTTTACGACTATTACCAATCCCAAGAAGAAGATGCTTATAATGAAGAACGGAAGAACGCCGTCGGAACGGGGGACCGTTCGGAACGGATCCGGACTTATAACTTCCCGCAAAACCGGGTTACCGACCACCGCATTGGTTTGACGTTGAACAAGTTGGACCGGGTGATGAATGGGGAGCTTAATGAAATTATTGAAGCGTTAATCCTAGACGATCAAGCTAAGAAAATGGAAGCTTTACGAAATGAATAATCCAACATATTTTGAAGCCCTGAAATGGGCTTCTTTGCTTATCCAGGAACATCATGGCGATGAAAATGCTCCTGAACTGATTATGATGGACCGGATGGAATGGAATCGGACGGAATTACTTGTACACTATCGCCAGCAATTACGTCTTGACCAGTGGCAACAGTTTCAAAAAGACGTTCAACGAGCGGTTAACGGGGAACCCGTCCAGTACATTACTAACAAGGCCAATTTTTATGGGCGTGAATTTTACGTGGATTCTCGGGTGCTAATCCCGCGGGTGGAGACTGAAGAATTAGTTGAACACATTTTAAATGCGCACCCTCAATTAAACCAATCGCTCCGGGTTTTAGACATTGGAACGGGGAGCGGCAACATTGCCATCACTTTAAAACTTGAACGTCCAGATTGGCAAGTTACCGCCGTAGACATTGCTAGTGAGGCATTAGCGGTCGCCCAGCAAAATGCTCACCAGCAAGAAGCGGTGGTTGATTTTCGGCAAGGTTCCTTATTTGACGCGGTTAAAGGGGAACGTTTTGACATCATTGTTAGCAATCCGCCGTACATTGCCGAAAATGAGCGGGACGTAATGGACCAATCCGTGATAGAATACGAACCAGATAAGGCACTTTTTGCACCAGACGATGGTTTGTTTTGGTATAAACAAATTGGTAGACAGCTGGCTAATCATTTAACGAATGCTGGCCAATTATGGTGTGAATTTGGTTATCACCAAGGAGCAAAGTTAAAACAATATTTTAGTGAATTGCCTGGAGTTAAGGACGTGGACGTGCTCCAAGACTTAAGTGGCCACGACCGGATACTTTGGGTAAGGGGAGGATCGGTGATTTAGAATGAGTGAAATATTTCAAAGTGAAAATTTAGCTGACGCAGCCGCGGCAATTCAGCGCGGGGACTTGGTGGCATTTCCAACCGAAACTGTATACGGCTTAGGAGCGGATGCTACTAACCCAGATGCGGTAAAGAAAGTTTATCAAGCAAAGGGCCGGCCATCAGATAACCCGTTGATTGTTCACGTTACGGGTCCAGCACAGGTAGCCGAATTTGCCGAAATCGACGCCCAAAGTAAACAGTTGATGGATACTTTTTGGCCAGGACCGCTCACCATTATTTTGCCGATCAAACTGCACGCATTGGATCCAGTAGTAACTGGAGGCTTGACGACCGCTGCGTTTCGTAACCCAGATACCCCGTTAACCCTTAAGTTAATCGAGCAGGCGGGAGTGCCGTTAGTGGGACCTTCTGCAAATACTTCGGGAAAGCCGAGTCCAACTAAGCCAGCCCACGTTATGCACGATTTAGATGGCAAAATTGCGGGCGTTTTAGATGGTGGCGAAACTAAAATCGGGGTTGAGTCGACGGTATTGGATATGTCCGGTGCGGTACCAAGCGTTTTACGGCCAGGTGCCGTTACTCCTGAGGATTTAACCCCAATCTTAGGAGAAGTGCAAACTGATCACCATAAAGTTGGCAAGGACGAAGTGCCGAAAGCTCCAGGAATGAAGTATAAGCACTACGCTCCGAACGCCCAGGTGTACATCGTCAAGGACGCTCAGTGGTCAAAAGTGGCGGACTGGGTAGCCCAACATGCACAACAACCCGTTGGGGTATTAGCAACGTCGGCCATTTTTGATAGTACCAAGTTGATTGATTTTGATAACGTTGATTTTATTTCGTTAGGAGAAGATGCGCGAACCGCAAGTCACCACCTCTTTGACGGATTGCGTACCTTTGATGGGAATCCGCAGATTAAGGTGATTTTTGCGCAAGCGTTTGACCCTACTGGGATTGGTGCAGCTTATATGAACCGGTTGCAGAAATCTGCGGGGAATACTTACTTCGACGAAATTAACTAGGAGGGATTGCCAATGAACTACCAAGAACAGGATCCGCAATTGTGGGCAGCGATTGATCGGGAAGCCGATCGCCAACAACATAATATTGAGTTGATTGCTTCAGAGAACATTGTTTCGGCAGCGGTCCGGACTGCGCAAGGCAGCGTTTTAACTAATAAGTATGCGGAAGGTTACCCAGGACGCCGTTATTATGGTGGTTGCGAGTACATTGACCAAGTAGAACAATTAGCCATTGATCGGGCTAAAGAACTGTTTGGCGCGGAATATGCCAACGTGCAGCCCCACTCCGGTTCCCAAGCTAACGCAGCCGCGTACGCTGCATTTATCAAACCCGGGGATAAAATCCTTGGAATGGATCTGAACGCGGGCGGTCACTTAACCCACGGTGCCAAGGTTAGTTTCAGCGGTACATTCTATGAATCGGTGACTTACGGAATTGATCCGCAGACCGAACGGTTAGATTATGAACAAATCCGGCAGATTGCCTTGAAGGAACGGCCACAAATGATCGTGGCGGGGGCTTCGGCATATAGTCGGATTATCGATTGGCAAAAGTTCCGAGAAATTGCTGACGAAGTGGGCGCCTTCTTAATGGTGGACATGGCGCATATTGCGGGACTAGTGGCTGTCGGATTGCATCCGTCACCAGTGGGGATTGCTGACGTAGTCACTACTACTACTCACAAAACGCTTCGGGGACCTCGAGGCGGGATGATTTTGTCGCAAGCAAAATACGCAAAACAAATTAACTTCGCAGTCTTTCCTCAAAACCAGGGTGGTCCGTTAGAACACGTGATTGCTGCTAAAGCAGTTGCGTTAGGGGAAGCTTTACGCCCCGAGTTTAAGGATTATCAAGCTCAGGTGATCAAAAATGCGCAAGCAATGGCGGAAGTTTTTGAAAACGAACCAGATTTGCACGTAGTTACCGGTGGGACTGATAATCACTTAATGACGGTTGATCTGACCCAAACCGGACATAACGGAAAGGAAATTCAAGACTTATTAGATACCGTTTATATCACGCTAAATAAAGAGGCAATCCCTGACGAAAAGCTAAGCCCATTTAAAACTTCGGGAATTCGGATTGGGACCCCCGCCGTTACTACCCGGGGCTTTAACGAAGCGGACAGTCGTAAGGTTGCGGAGCTAATCATTCGCGCAATTCACCACGTTGACGAACCAGAAGTACTCGCCCAAATTAAACAAGAAGTGTTTGATTTAACGGATCAATATCCACTATCTTAAATTAAACCTAGTTTTTTTACGGTTTTTTAGCTACAATTGATAAGGAATTTGAAAGGAGCGAGTTTAGACATGGGGAAGTTTGAAGTTCTCGACCACCCGTTGATTCAACATAAGTTGACGTTAATTAGAGACAAGAATTGCAGTACAAAGGAGTTTCGTGAAATAGTTAACGAAATTTCAACATTGATGGCTTATGAAGTTTCACGGGATATGCCGTTAGAAGATGTTGAAATCGAAACACCAATCGGAAAATCTATTCAAAAACAAATCTCGGGTAAAAAAGTGGCCATCGTGCCAATTTTACGTGCGGGATTGGGAATGGTAGACGGGATGGCTGAATTGCTACCCGTTGCTCGGATTGGTCATATCGGGATGTATCGCGATGAAGAGACCTTAAAGCCAACCGAATACTTTGTTAAGTTGCCAAGCGACATTAGCGAACGCCAAGTATTCGTAGTTGACCCAATGCTTGCCACCGGTGGTTCAGCAATCATGGCGGTGGATGCGTTGAAAAAACGTGGCGCAAGGGACATTCGTTTTTGCAGTCTAGTAGCCGCTCCTGAAGGGGTAAAAGCTTTAGAAGAAGCTCATCCAGATATTGATATTTATACAGCTGCATTAGATGAAAAACTAAATGAAGATGGTTACATCGTTCCTGGACTAGGTGACGCCGGTGACCGCTTGTTTGGTACTAAATAAATAGGTGCGTTGGATTTTATAACCAACGGTTAAGCTGCTGTGACAAAAGTCTTTAAACAAAAAAACGATTCATGAGGTGAAACTTCCTCATGAATCGTTTTTATTTTGGCGTTTTGACTTCAATAGAGCCAAAACGTGGGACAAAAGTCAGTTTGTTCCGCTTAACCAAAAATTGACCATCATGCCAAAATCAGGCATCATGGTCAATTTCCAGTTAATGCGCGCAAACTACCCGACTTTTGTCCCACTCTCTTTTTTGTTTTCTGCGCGGTTTGGTAAGTGAAAAGATTTGTCAATTGAGAAAAAATAGTTTTATTATGGGGTTAATAGAATACGCTTACAAATCAGGAGGAACGTATGGCTTACATCGAAGTACAACACGAATTTAAAATTTATCAAATGGGAGACAATCAAATTGTCGCGAACCGGGACGTGAATTTTACGATTGAGCAAGGGCAGATTGCCGTGATTTTAGGACCAAGCGGGGCGGGAAAATCCACGGTTTTAAATATGCTCGGGGGCATGGACAGCCCGACGAAGGGGAGCATCAACGTTGCCGGGACGGACATTGCGCAATTTAACGACCGCCAGTTAACGAAGTATCGGCGTAACGACGTTGGGTTTATTTTTCAATTTTACAATCTAATTCCGAATCTAACGACTACCGAAAACGTAGAATTAGCTACCGCACTGGTCAATGATGGGTTAGATCCGGTAACCGTCCTAAGAGACGTTGGGCTGGTAGAACGTTTGGATAATTTTCCTGCCCAGTTATCTGGCGGTGAGCAGCAACGGCTGGCAATCGCCCGAGCTTTAGCGAAGAATCCGAAGCTATTACTATGTGACGAACCGACTGGTGCATTGGATTATCAAACGGGTAAACAAATTTTACAACTGCTCCACGATGCTAGCCGAAAATTTAAAAAGACGGTCATCATTATCACCCATAATTCAGCAATTGCGAAAATGGCGGATCGAGTAATTCAAATTAATGATGCCCAGGTCCGGAGCATCGTAGATAATCCTCAGCCTGCTCCGGTCGAAGAAATTGAGTGGTAGGTGGCTGAGATGATAAAACTATTGTTACGCACGATTAAGAATTCTTTGGGGCGCTTCATTGCAATTAGTTTAATCATTATGCTGGGGACGCTGATTTTTGTGGGGGTAAAGGCGACCGGCCCGGCACTCAACGATTCGCTGCAAGCGACCGTGGTAAAGCATCATCTAAGTGATTTAGAGATTTTGTCTAGCCAAGGCTTCACCGAAACCGAACTTAAAACAGTTCGGCAGGTTCCGGGAGCGCAGGTTGAAGGGGTTTTATTGCAAAACGTGCTTGGCGGCAAGAATCGGGACGCAATCGCCTTGTATGGTTATCAAAAAAATAATCTCCAAAATCAGTTGATTCTGAAACAAGGTCGGCTTCCCCGCAATCAGCACGAAATTATTTTAGACCAGCAGGCCCGGCTACGTGGGGGTTACAAAATTGGGGACTACTTTAATTTAGAGAAAAATCCCCAGCTGAAATATCAAAAATACCGAATCGTGGGCTTTGCGGATTCTCCCCAATATGTTGACCATTCGACTAGGGGAGCGAGTAATTTAGGTACTGGGAAAGTAACCTACTTTGCTTATGTATCCCACTTAGCTTTCCGCTCGTCCGTGTACTCCGGGATGCAAGTATATTTTCCGGAGCTGCAAAACCAAAAAATGTTTTCTAACAAGTATGAGCGGGCGGTAAAACGAAAAATTGCTCAAGTACGCCGCCAATTAACGCCGGCAGTTAAAAAACGCCGGCAAAGTTTGACAAAAAATGCACTAACACAAATTGAACAAGGAAAACAAAGGCTGGCACAGAGCCGGCAAAAGCTGGTAGCTGCCCAACAAGTGCTTAAACAGCAAGGTTTAACCGTCGCGTCTGCAATGCGCACCTTGCAACGTCAAGAAGCAAAGTTGCAGCAACAACGTCGGCAGCTTGATCAGCAAGCGCAGCGGATTAAAAAAGCGCTGCAACCGTCATTACTTTACCAAACCCGCCAAGACCTGCCAGGTTTTACGGGCTACGGAGAAAGTTCGCAACGGATTGCAGCAATTGCCAACGTTTTCCCGTTATTTTTCTTCCTATTAGCGGGCTTAATCACCTTCACAACCGTAACGCGAATGGTGGAGGAACAGCGCGGACAAATGGGGACGCTTAAGGCTTTGGGCTATGGAAAAGGTGCAATTGTTTTCCAATACGTTGCCTACGCAGGTTTAGCCGGAATTAGCGGTACAGCTGTGGGAGCAGTGCTAGGGAACCAGTTGATTCCCCGGATCGTGTTAGCAATGTACCAGGAGTATGTGGTAGAAATTGTTAAAATTCCTGTGGATTGGCGCGCAATTGCTTTAGCGGCACTCCTGACGCTATTAGTAACTATTGGGGCGGCAACCTTAGTTTCGCTTCGAGAGGTGCGTACCTCCCCAGCAGCGTTACTCCGGCCCCGAGCTCCCCGTGCGGCGCATAAAATCCTTTTAGAACGGGTGCCCGGGTTATGGCGGCGGCTACGGTTCTTCCAAAAAATTAGCTACCGTAATTTATCACGCGCTAAGCTACGAGGATTAATGACCATTTTAGGAATTGCTGGCGGCACGGCCTTAATTTTGACCGGATTTGGAATTGCGAGCTCAATCAAAGAGGCTGGAAATCAGCAGTTTCAAAACGTTCTTCGATATGACGCAGTAGTACGAGCTCGGCAACCGAAAGATTTAACGAGTGTCCAAAATTCTTTAGAACGGAGCGCGGCTACTCGAGCAACGCTACCAGTTTATACCGCGGTAGTACAAGTTAATCAACGACAAAAGACCGTGCGGGACGTTACGTTGACCGTGCCAAAGAATCCAGGGCAATTTGACCAGTTTGTCCGGTTACGTGATTATCAGAGCAATCATTCCATTGGTTTACCAACTAGGGGAGTGGTGGTTTCACCTAAGGTAGCCCGAATTTTGCACGTACAGGTTGGCGACCAAATTAAAATGCGGGTGCCTAATCAAAAAACGGTCCGGGTTCGAATCGCTAAGGTAGTGACAAATTACGCCGGTAACGTTATCTATGCATCGCGCCTATCAACGTGCGTTTAGCCACGCACCAAATTTTGCGAGCGTCTTAGTTAAGACTGATCACCAGCCTTCAGCGCGGCTTACAAAACGGTGGATGTCGGATAACGACAAAATTTTAGGCATTAGTTTAATGGCTGACCAAGCAGAAATGATCCAAAAAATGACCAAGCAGTTAGGACCGATTGTAATGATTTTTATTGGACTTTCAGCCATCCTGTCGTTTGTAGTACTTTACAATTTAAACAATATCAATATTGCGGAGCGATTATACGAACTTTCTACTATTAAAGTTTTAGGGTTTTATAATCGAGAGGTGACGCTTTACGTAGCTCGGGAAAGTATTATTCTAGCGATAATTGGTATTTTAGCTGGTTTTGGCTTGGGCAACCTTTTAACTGGTTACGTGATCAGACAAGCCGAAACTAATAACGTAATTTTTCCGCTAACTATCAAACCATTCGCTTATTTGGTGGCGGTTTTGTTAATGGTCATCTTTAACCTAGTCGTAGTTTATATTACCCACCGAAAACTCCAAAAAATCGACATGGTAGCGGCATTGAAGTCCAACGATTAGGGTGAGAATTTGACAAGAATTCAACGATAAAAAAGTGTGTTTAAAAATTGAAGCGGTACCATATAAAAAAAGTCGTAGATATCGGTAATCATTGCTTTGTCTTTTGTCAAAATTGGTGGTATCATTTCAATTGTATTTTCGGACGGAAAATACTGTCTTTTGTTCAAGTTTTTGACTTAATTTTTATCATTTTTGGATGGTAAATTTAGGTACACTTAGGTAGAAAAGAGGTGATATTCTGTGGGTGGTGAATCAATTTCAACTTTTCAGTTTCTTGGTCTAACATTTAGTACGGCAAACGTCATTTCGGGATTGGTTGCGGCCATAATTGTATTTGCAGTTGTGTTTGCATTTTCTCGAAATTTAAAACTAAAGCCGACTGGTAAACAAAATGCCTTAGAGTGGGTAATTGATTTTACAAATGGAATTTTGCGGAGCTCAGTTGACGAAACGGAAACCCGTAACTTCGGCTTGTATGCATTTACATTGTTCTTATTCATTTTTGTTGCCAATCAGCTTGGGCTGTTTCTACAAATTGCGTGGAACGATGTTACGTATCTAAGAAGCCCGACAGCTGATCCGATTGTCACTTTAACATTATCGTTGATCACAATGATGATAGCGCACTATTCTGGTGTGGCAAAATTTGGCTTCAAATCGTACTTCGAAAGAACGTACTTGTCGCCATTTAAAGTTTGGTTACCGATTGGTGTTTTTACAGAATTCATTGATTTCTTGACCCTTGGGTTACGTATCTTCGGTGTTATTTTCGCTGGTGAAATGTTACTTAAGATGATCGGGGGAATTGCGTTCTCTGGTGGCATCTTAAATATGGTAATCGCCATTCCACTTGCCTTGATTTGGCAAGGATTTTCCGTATTCTTAGGTAGTATTCAAGCGTTCGTATTCGTTACGTTGACAACCGTTTATATTTCTCATAAGGTCGAAGACGAATAATATTATATTTTTAGGTAGGAGGAACAACTATTATGGGTGCTATTGCAGCTGGAATCGCTATGTTTGGAGCCGCTATTGGTGGTGGTATCGGTGACGGAATCGTTATCGCAAAAATGCTTGAAGGTATGGCTCGTCAACCTGAATTATCAGGTCAATTAAGAACAACCATGTTCATTGGTGTTGGTTTGGTTGAAGCTATGCCAATCTTAGCCTTCGTTATTTCACTTCTTGTAATGAACAAGTAAGCGTGATAAATTAAGCAATTTATCGAAAGAAGGAGGTGTCAATAGATGTTTTCGCACATGATATTAGGAGCGGCACAAGGTAGTACTTTGTACGTTGGCGATATGTTGTTTTATGCGATCCTTTTTGTGGTCTTAATGGCATTAATTGCTAAGTTTGCTTGGGGTCCGGTCAATGCAATGTTAAAAGAACGTGCGGATCGGATTTCTAATGATATCGAATCAGCTGAACAAGCTAAAAAGGAAGCCCAAAAACTTGCTGAACAACGCAAGGAAGCCTTAGACAACTCTCACGCCGAAGCAACCACCATTATTAACAATGCTAAGAATAGTGGTGCTAAGGAACGTGAACTAATTGTCGGCAATGCTCAAGCCGAAGCGAAGTCATTGAAGGACAAAGCTAAACAAGATATTGAACAAGAACGTGCTGACGCACTCAAGAGTGCACAAGACGATATTGCGTCATTATCTATTGAGATTGCTTCCAAAGTTATCAAAAAAGAACTTGATGAAAATAGTCAAAAAGAATTGATTGATTCGTACATTGAAGGTTTAGGTGAGAGTAAATGAGTTTAGATAAAACTACAATTGCTAAGCGCTACTCCAAAGCTTTGTTTGACGTGGTCGCTGAACAAAACCAAATTGATCAAGTTCGAGATGAATTAAAGCAAATTCAACAGATCTTTGATGATAATGAAGGATTAGGCAAAATGTTGACCGATAAGGGTTTGAAGGATGATCAAAAACGTTCAATTATGGCGCTTTTGACCAAGGATGCTTCAAAGTACGTTGGCAACTTAATTAAAATGGCTTTTGATTACGGTCGAATGGATGATTTGACCGCAATCATCGCTGAGTTTAACCGCTTATGCGATGCTGATGCTTCAGTCGTTCGTGCTAAAGTTATTTCCGCCATTCCATTAAGTGATGAACAACTTCAAAAAATGGCTGAAAACTTTGCTAAACGTTTGAAAGTTAGCAAGGTTATTTTGGATAGTGAAGTCGATAATTCGATTATCGGCGGTGCAATCATTAAAACAGATGGTTTGATCTACGACGGTAGTATTCAAACCCAAATTAATCAAATTAGACAGCGCCTCGTTGGTTAGCTCGAAATTTGTAAAGAGGTGAAACTTTTATGAGCATTAAGGCTGAGGAAATCAGTGCTCTAATCAAACAGCAATTAGAAAACTACCAAGCCGAGCTTAACGTTGAAGAAACGGGTACGGTTACCTACGTTGGTGACGGGATTGCTCGCGCTCATGGCTTAGATAATGCTCTTTCTGGTGAACTTCTCGAATTCTCTAACGGTGTTTATGGAATGGTTCAAAACCTTGAATCAAACGACGTCGGGATTGTTATCATGGGTAACTATGATGGAATTCACGAAGGCGACACCGTTAAGAGAACTGGTCGGATCATGGAAGTTCCAGTAGGAGATGCCTTAATCGGTCGAGTTGTTAACCCATTAGGTGAACCACTTGATGGTAAAGGCGCCATTAAAACTGACAAAACTCGTCCAGTTGAACACAAGGCCCCAGGGGTTATGCAACGGAAATCCGTTGACCAACCTCTCCAAACTGGTATTAAGGCGATTGATTCGTTGGTACCAATTGGCCGTGGTCAACGTGAGTTGATTATCGGGGACCGGAAAACTGGGAAAACTGCTTTAGCAATCGATACAATTTTGAACCAAAAGAACGAAGATATGATTTGTATCTATGTTGCGATTGGACAAAAGGAATCAACTGTACGGACCCAAGTAGAAACGCTTCGGCGTTACGGTGCGATGGATTACACCATCGTGGTTAGTGCGGGTCCTTCAGAACCAGCTCCATTACTATACCTTGCACCATATGCGGGGGCAGCGATGGGTGAAGAGTTTATGTACAACGGCAAGCACGTTTTGATCGTTTATGATGATCTATCAAAACAAGCTGACGCTTATCGTGAGCTCTCCTTGATTCTTCGTCGGCCGCCTGGGCGTGAAGCTTACCCTGGGGATATTTTCTATACCCACTCACGTTTGCTAGAACGGGCAGCTAAGTTAAGCGATGACTTGGGCGGTGGTTCAATGACCGCCTTGCCATTTGTTGAAACCAAGGCTGGAGACGTTTCAGCTTACATTCCAACTAACGTAATTTCCATCACTGATGGACAAGTCTTCTTGGATAGCGACTACTTCCATTCCGGAGTTCGTCCAGCGATCGACGCTGGTACGTCAGTTTCCCGGGTTGGTGGGGATGCGCAAATCAAGGCGATGAAGAAAGTTTCTGGAACGTTGCGTCTAGACCTAGCTTCTTACCGTGAATTGGAATCATTTGCTCAATTTGGTTCTGATTTGGATAAGGCAACCCAAGCTAAATTAGCTCGGGGACGTCGGACGGTAGAAGTTTTGAAGCAACCGCTACACAAACCACTTCCTGTTGAAGACCAAGTGTTGATTCTTTACGCTTTGACACATGGTTTCTTGGATAAGGTTCCAGTAGATGATATTCAACGGTTCCAAGATGAACTCTTTGATTATGTTGCAAGCAACAACAAAGAGCTCACCGACGAAATCCGTGAAACAAAACAACTTCCGGACACGGAAAAAATGGATGCAGCCATCAAGGCTTTTGCAGAACATTTTCAACCAACCAAGGAAGCTAAATAAGGATATCAGCTAACGAGAGGAAAAGTGGTGAGAATTAATGGCAATATCTGAACAAGATGTTAAGCGGCGAATTGATTCGACTAAGAAAACTAGTCAGATTACGACTGCTATGCAAATGGTTTCAACGGCTAAGTTAAGCCAGATTCAGAAACATACAGTTGGATATCAAGTGTACGCGCAGAAAGTTGAGAGTATTGTTGCTCACCTGGCTAAATCGCATTTAATGAATGCGGGAGTGGCTGGCAAAGCTAGCTCTGATCAGGCTATATCAGCAGCTGATTTATTAGTTCAACGGCCAGTGAAAAAGACCGGATACTTAGTTATTACGTCTGATCGCGGGTTAGTGGGCTCATATAACAGTAGTGTGATTAAGCAAACTAACGATTTCATGAAAGAACACGGTCATGATGGCGGTGATGATGCCATAATTCTTGCGGTAGGTAGTACCGGGGCTGATTTTTACAAGAATCGCCCACAAAAGGTCGGCTACGAATACCGCGGGGTTAGCGACGTGCCTACTTTTAACGAAGTTCGGGAAATCGTCACTACCGTCACCAAGATGTACAAAGACGGTGAATTCGATGAATTATACGTTTGCTACAATCACTTTGTAAATCGACTTTCGAACAGCTTCCACGTTACTAAATTGTTGCCAATTGGCGGCGAAGAATTGGTAAACGATGGTAAGCACGAAACGATCACTGCTGAATATGAAACCGAACCATCTCCCGAAGTATTGTTGCAAGAAATCTTGCCACAGTATGCTGAGAGTTTGGTTTACGGTGCCATTTTAGATGCTAAGACGGCGGAACACGCCGCTAGTTCTTCAGCTATGCGCACCGCTTCTGATAATGCAAGTGATTTAATTGCAGATTTAGAGCTACAGTATAATCGCGCTAGACAAAGTGCTATTACGACTGAAATCACCGAAATTACCGGTGGTCAAGCCGCACTTGAATAAATTAACGAGAGGAATTAAACAATATGAGTACTGGTAAAGTTGTTCAAGTTATCGGACCAGTTATCGACGTTGAATTCCCCCTTGACGAAGAAATCCCAACAATCAATAATGCTTTGAAAATTAAAAAAGCAGACGGTACAATTTTAGTTTCTGAAGTAACGCTTGAGTTAGGTGATGGTGTCGTAAGAACCATCGCTATGGACGGAACGGAAGGGCTACAACGTGGCCTGGAAGTTGAAGATACTGGAGACTCAATTAAAGTACCAGTTGGTGATGAAACACTTGGTCGTGTTTTCAACGTCTTGGGTGAAACAATTGATGGTGGTAAAGAGCTAGGTCCAGATATAAAACGCGATCCAATTCATCGTGACCCACCAGAATACGACGAATTGAATCCAAGTACAGAAATTCTTGAAACAGGGATCAAAGTTATTGACTTACTTGCTCCATATATTCGGGGTGGTAAGATTGGTCTCTTCGGTGGTGCCGGAGTTGGTAAAACCGTTTTGATTCAGGAATTAATTCATAACATTGCACAAGAACATAATGGTATCTCAGTATTTACTGGGGTTGGAGAACGGACACGTGAAGGTAACGACTTGTACTTCGAAATGAAGGAATCGGGCGTTCTTGAACGTACGGCCATGGTGTATGGACAAATGAACGAGCCGCCTGGGGCTCGGATGCGGGTTGCCTTGACTGGTTTGACGATTGCGGAACACTTCCGTGATGTTGAAGGTCAAGACGTGTTGTTATTCATTGACAACATTTTCCGCTTTACCCAAGCTGGTTCAGAAGTTTCTGCCTTACTTGGTCGGATTCCTTCAGCCGTTGGTTACCAACCAACCTTGGCTACTGAAATGGGTCAATTGCAAGAACGGATCACTTCTACGAAGAAAGGTTCAGTTACTTCGATTCAAGCGGTTTACGTTCCTGCCGATGACTATACTGACCCTGCGCCAGCAACTACCTTCGCCCACTTGGATGCTACAACCAACTTGGAACGTAGCTTAACCCAACAAGGGATTTATCCTGCGGTGGATCCATTAGCTTCCACATCGACAGCTTTGGACCCAGAAATTGTTGGCGAAGAACATTACGAAGTTGCTAGTGAAGTACAACATGTTCTCCAACGTTACAAGGAATTGCAAGATATTATCTCAATCCTTGGGATGGATGAACTGTCTGACGAAGAAAAGACCGTAGTTGCACGGGCACGGCGGATTCAACTCTTCTTGTCACAAGACTTTAGTGTTGCGGCACAATTTACTGGTTTACCAGGACATTACGTCAAATTGGAAGACACCATCGCTGGCTTCAAGGGCATCCTTGAAGGTAAGTACGATAACCTTCCAGAAGAAGCATTCCGTTTGGTTGGTTCAATTGACGATGTGGTTGAAAAGGCTAAGAAATTAACTGCTACAGAAGATTAGGAGGGATCTAATTGGCTGAAAATTCAGTATTAACAGTTAGTATTGTTACTCCTGATGGTCAGATTTATAATGATGACCAAGTTACCATGCTGGTAGTCAATACCAGAGAAGGTGAATTGGGAATCTTACCTAATCACGTTCCAGTAATTGCAACTTTAGCGATTGACGAAGTGCGCATTAAGCATGACAAAGCTGAAGATGTAGTGGCGGTGAACGGTGGTTTTGTTGAGTTTTCAGATAACACGGCAACGATTGTTGCGGATACTGCTGAAAATCAAGCTGACATTGACGTAGCGCGAGCTGAAAGTGCTAAGAAACGTGCTGAGGCAACGATCCGTAAAGCACAACAAGCTCACGATAATAGCGAGCTTCGGCGTGCGCAAATTCATTTGCGGCGGGCGATTAACCGAATCAACGTTTCAAAACATTAAAGCTAGTTAATATTATTATTGATAACGTTCAGTTTATGAGGAATTTTTCCTCACAACTGAACGTTTTTTTTGGGAATGGGCCGGTAAATTTTCACAAATTGAGCAGAATTGCGGAGCGAATTAACCACTGTTTTTGTGAGTAAAAAGTTATTCTTAGCTTAATTTTCTGGTACAATACTATATGTATGAATTTTGGAGGGAAAGCGATTGGGAATTCAAGCCATAATTACGTTAATTAGTTATTTATTCTTTATTTTACTGGCTTTTTGGTGTATTCAAGCAATTCCGTTTCATAAGTTTATGGGCCGGTTTGAAAGTCAGGCAAAAATGTTAATTGTTTTGCTTTCAATTGCGTTAGGCTACACCGTTGCTAGTTTTTTCTTAGGTTTGATTACGGCAATTCAGAACTTAACTTTTTTAGTGCGTTAGAAGGTTAGCGATAATGAAGAGCTTCTTATTAATGCTGGTTCGCGGATATCAAAGGGTGATCTCACCTTTATTTCCCCCTTCGTGCCGTTACTATCCAACGTGTTCTAATTACATGGTGGGGGCGCTCAAGCGCTTTGGTGCGTTGCAGGGCACTTTAATGGGAATTGCCCGGATTCTGCGGTGTAATCCGTTCGTACGGGGTGGTTACGACCCCGTGCCTGATCAATTTTCTTTAAAAAGAAATTCAAAAAATAGTGCAGAAAGAAAATAGGAGTTAAAATGTCACGAAAAGAAAAAAAGTTTGCTATTGAAGTCAAAGAAACTAACAATAACGGTACTACGGTTAACGAAGTTTACGTTAACCAACGGATGATTGGACAAATATCTCAAGTAAATGATAAGAATTGGGTAGCTTCCAACCAAAGCGGAGAAATGCGAGTAAAATCAATTGATGAGGGGATTCAGTGGATTATCGCTGAATTTAATTTACATTCGCTATAGAAAGGAGCTACTTCGATGGAAAGAAATGATTCTCGAGTAGCGCGTAAAGACGACAGCTCTCGCATTGACTATGGAATTATCTTTCCGGTACTTATGTTGGCCATTATTGGGCTAGCATCGATCTATGTAGCTGCTACGCACGATACTAGTGCTACCAGCGTATTTCGCCAAGTGTTCTCCCAACTAATTTGGTACCTTTTGGGAGTCGGCATCGTGGTGGTACTTATGCAATTTGATGCAGACCAGCTTTGGTGGTTAGCACCAATTGCGTACGGAGCAGGGATCGTTTTGCTCATCCTGGTGCTCTTCTTGTACAGTCGCTCGTACGCCGCAAATACCGGAGCTAAGAGTTGGTTTGCCTTTGGGGGCTTTACCTTTCAGCCGTCCGAGGTAATGAAGCCTGCGTACATTTTGATGATGGCGCGGGTGATTACGGTTTATAACCACCGGGTAAAAAATCGTACAATTCAATCAGATTGGCGGTTAATTGGAACCATGGCCCTTTGGACTTTGCCGATTCCAATCCTGTTGTTGCTCCAGCATGACTTTGGAACCATGTTGGTGTTTATTGCAATCTTTATTGGGTTGGTAGTTGTTTCTGGGGTAACCTGGCGGATCTTAATCCCATCCTTCGTAGGAATGGTAGTTTTAGGTAGTACGACGCTTATGTTAGTGGCGCTTCCTTGGGGGCAAGCCCTATTGCAAAAGATCGGCTTTGAAAGTTACCAATTTGCTCGGGTAGATAACTGGTTGCATCCGTCTTCGGATACTACCAATTCCGGATATCAACTTTGGCAAAGCATGAAGGCGATTGGTTCGGGTCAATTATTTGGCAAGGGCTTCAACGTCTCTAACGTTAACGTGCCGGTCCGGGAATCCGATATGATTTTTTCCGTAATTGGCGAAAACTTTGGATTCATTGGAAGTATTGTTCTGATTGGTTTGTACTTCTTATTGATTTACAAAATTTTACAAGTAATTTTTGACACCAAAAACGAGTTTTACGCTTACGTAGCTACCGGAGTCATCATGATGATTTTATTCCACGTTTTTGAAAACATCGGAATGAATATCGGACTTTTGCCGTTGACCGGGATCCCACTACCATTTGTGAGTGCCGGTGGTTCCGCGTTAATTGGAAACATGATTGGAATTGGATTGATAATGTCGATGCGCTACCATTACTATTCGTATAGTAAGGCAAGCATCGAAGAAAACGCCGATTTTTAATTAAGCCATTGAAAGAATCCGCACCGGGGGAAGTGCTCGCACTGAGGTACTTCACCGGAAGGGTTCTTTTTTAGTGATTTAGTTGTTGACAAGGCTTGATATTGGAAGGTATACTTTAGCGTATTAACAAATTATTAAAAAAAGATGAGTAGATTACGGTTCTACGCTTAGAGAGTCCTTGGGTGGTGAAAAAGGAACGAGAACGTTATCGAAGATGGTCTTTGGTTATTTTCAGCGATTTGTGAGCCCGGTGCTAGCAAATCATGGGAGCGCCCAATATAGCGCACGGGTTGATGGACCCGCAGAGTCTGCCCTTCGTGAGGAGGGTGGAAAAACAAGGTGGTAACGCGATAAACTTTCGTCCTTGAGAATGGTGCTTAGTCATTATTCTCGGACGGAAGTTTTTTTGTTTGAAGGAGGAACTGAAATGATTGAATTTAAGAACGTGTCCAAAACTTTCTCGACCAAGACGGGGCCAGTAACCGCAATTGAGGATGTTAATTTAGCGATCCCAAATGGTCAAATTTTTGGCATCATTGGTTATTCCGGTGCGGGAAAAACAACTTTGATCCGGATGTTAAACGGACTAGAAAAGCCGACCACGGGTGAAGTTAAAATCAATGATGTGGTCATTAATCAACTAACGGGCGCGGCACTAGCGCAACAGCGGCATAAAATTGGGATGATTTTCCAGCATTTTAACCTATTATGGTCCCGAACGGTAAAGGCTAACATCATGTTTCCGCTAGAAATTGCGGGAGTTAGTCGCCCGCAACGGGAGCAAAAAGTACGTGAACTAATCGAACTAGTGGGGCTTACTGGAAAGGAAGATCGTTACCCTAGTGAGCTGTCTGGCGGGCAAAAACAACGGGTGGGCATCGCCCGTGCGTTGGCGAACGACCCGGAAATTCTTTTATCAGACGAGGCAACTAGTGCATTAGACCCCGAAACTACGGATGAAGTTTTAGATTTGTTATTAGAAATTAAGCGTAAGCGAAAAATTACAATTGTCTTGATTACTCATGAAATGCACGTAATCCGTAAAATTTGTGACCAAGTGGCGGTTCTCGACGGCGGAAAAATCATTGAAGATGGCGCGGTATTAGACGTTTTTAAACACCCACAGCAAGCATTAACCAAACGATTTATTACCGCAGAAACCGATCCAACTCCGCAAGATACCGAAATAATTTTGGATGAATTAGTTGACCAGAATCCAAACGGACGGGTGGTGCGGTTAACTTTCCACGGTGATCAAGCTAAATTGCCAATCGTTTCTGAAATGGTTCATGAATTTCCAGAGGTGGCGCTAAACATCATCGCGGGAAATATCAAGCAGACTCAGGAAGGTTCAATTGGAAGCTTGTACGTGCAATTAACCGGGCCCCAAAGTCAGTTGGATGGCGCGGTAAGTTTTCTACGTAAGTTAAGGGTGGAAACGGAGGTAGTTAGTGATGAACAGTAGTATCTTAGACTTTAGTACCGTAGATTGGAATGAAATGGGTCAAGCAACTTGGGAAACGATTTGGGTAACGCTGGTGGCGGTCATTTTTACTGCTGTCTTGGGACTACTAATCGGCCTACTGCTTTTTGAAACCCGAAATAGTAAAAATTGGGGGATTCGCCTAATCAATTGGCTGGTATCCTTCTTGGTAAACGTATTTCGCTCGATTCCATATATTATTTTGATTGTAATTTTAATCCCGGTAACTAACGTGTTGGTGCATACCATTGTGGGGCCAACCGCGGCGTTGCCATCGCTGATTTTAGCCGCGGCACCATTTTTTGGGCGATTGGTGGAAATTGCATTTCGAGAAATTGATTCCGGAGTTTTGGAAGCCGCTGCCGCCATGGGTGCCAAAAAATCGACCATCATTTTCAAAGTATTGCTTCCGGAAAGCATGCCTGCGCTAGTTTCCGGCTTAACGGTTACCGCCATTTCGTTAGTGGGATACACCGCTATGGCGGGGGCAATCGGGGCCGGCGGTCTGGGTGCGTTGGCTTACAATAATGGCTTTTTGCAATATAACGGAGCCATTATCTTAGTTGCCACCGTTTTGATCGTACTTTTTGTTTTTGCATTACAGTGGACTGGCGATTGGTTAGTTAAGAAAATTGATAAGCGGTTAGTTTAGGAGTGGTTAAATGAAAAGAAATAAATTAATTTTTTTAGTTAGTGGCTTAGCAATCATCTTGCTTTTAGCAGGATGTGGAAAAAAATCCGCGAATACTCAAAAAATCACGATTGGTGCTTCAGCGGTTCCCCACACGGAAATTCTAAAACATATCCAACCCGCATTAAAAAAAGAGGGTGTCGAATTAGATATCAAAACTTTTCAGGATTACGTTTTACCTAATAAAGCTCTCGCGAGCGGCAACATTGATGCCAACTATTTCCAACATGGCCCCTTTTTAAAAGAATGGAATGAAAAGAATCACGGGCACTTGGTGAGCGCTGGGGCGGTCCACTTGGAGCCGATTGCGGTTTATTCTAAAAAATATAATTCTTTAAAGGAATTGCCTAAGCATGCTAAAATTTTGGTTAGCAATAACGTTTCGGATTATGGCCGGGTGCTACAAATTTTTCGGGATGCCGGATTAATTACCTTAAAGAAGGGTACCGACCTAACTAAGGCAAAATTTAGTGACATCGCAAAGAATCCTAAGCAATTGCAATTTAAGACGGGTTACGAACCAAAAATTATGCCCCAGCTGCTTAAAAATAAACAGGGCAGTGCGGAAGTAATTAATTCTAATTATGCGGTGCAAGCGCATTTAAATCCACAAAAGGACGCGATTGCAACGGAAAAGTCCGCCTCTCCTTATAGTAATATTGTTGCTATTCGACCGGATGAAAAAAATCGGTCAGCCATTAAAAAACTCATGAAGGAATTAAAGTCCAAGTCAACTCAGAAATGGATTAAAAAACATTTCAAGGGTGCGGTTGCTCCTGTTGAATAGGAGAACTTTTCCATTGCTATGACTAAATCCTAGCGAGAAGAGTGGGACAAAACTAAAAAATGCTTTTCAAAGATGAAAGGGTCTTTAAAAAGTGGTTTTAGTTTTTTGACTTTAATAGAGCCAAAACGTGTGCCAAAAGTCAGTTGGTTCCGCTTAACCAAAAATTGACCATTATGCTTGAATTTTGCATAATGGTCAATTTTCGGTTAATGCTCACAAACTACCCGACTTTGGTCCCACTCTTTTTTATGGAAAAAGGACCAACTTGTAAGGAAATTAATTGTTTAGACGATGGGCGGCAATTGACTTTTAGGCTGAGAACCCATATAGTTAGTTACGTGAGTAATTAGGTTAGTAAATAATATAATTTGAAGGTGGATTTTATGCATTTTAACTTTAATAGCAGCGAACCAATCTATCTCCAAGTCGCCCAACAAATCGAAGATGCAATTTTCACGGGCGGTTTTAAAGAAGGAGAACAAATCCCCTCAACAACGGAAATTTCTAAGGAGTTTCACATCAATCCGGCAACGGTTTTAAAAGGAATGAACCAGTTGGTAGCGCGGAACCTCTTAGAAAAACATCGGGGAGTCGGCATGTTTGTGGTTCCCGGGGCGAGTAAACAAATTACTTTAGACCGGCAACAGAATTTTTACCAAAAGTACGTGGTGGGCGTCGTTAAGGAAGCGATTCGCTTAAACATCACCGAAACAGAGTTAAAAAAATTAATTGAACAGGGGTATCAATCGTTATGAAAGGTATCGAAGTAAGGCAAGTAACGAAAACTTTTGACCACCACTTGGTTTTAAATGGAATTGGAGTAACTCTAGAACCGAACAAGATATACGGTTTACTAGGGCGAAACGGGGCTGGAAAAAGTACGCTTTTGAATTTGCTGGTTAACCGAATTAGGCCCGATGAAGGCGAAATTAAGCTGGATAACGAATTGATTGGTGATAATGATCGGCAACTTGGAAAGCTATTCTTAATGAGCGAAGTGGATCTTTATCCTAAAAATATTCGGGTTAAGGACATTTTTAAATGGTCTGCCAACTTTTACGGTAGCTTTGATAGTGAGTTGGCACATTCGTTGAGTAAACAATTCGGTTTAAAAGAGTCCATGCTTTTTCACCATCTCTCTACGGGATACCGAACAATTACTAAGTTAATTGTGGCGTTATCTGTCCCGGCTGAGTATGTTTTTTTAGATGAACCAGTTTTAGGTTTGGATGCTAACCACCGGGAACTTTTTTACAATGCATTAGTAGAAAGTTACGCGGAAAAGCCCCGAACTTTTGTGATTGCTACTCATTTAATTGAAGAATTTGCCAAATTAATTGAGCACGTAATGGTTATGGACCAGGGGCGGATCGTGGTTGACGACGAAACGGAAACGGTCTTGGCGAACGCATACACCATCAGCGGGCCTGTTCAAGCAGTTGATCAGTACACCGCGGGGTTAAACGTCATTGGCAGTGATCGACTAGCACGGATTAAGGCTAATTACGTGTATGGGCCGCTAAATGATCGACCGATTCCAGATGAGATCAATATCGATCCAATGGATTTACAGACGCTTTTTATTAATTTAACAAATGGGGGAGAAACTCATGAATAAAATTGCGGCGGTGGTTAAATATGATTTAAGCAATTATTTACGCCTCGTGCTAATCGCGTACGCGTGGATTATCGGGTTAATGCTGGGGGTGCCAACGATTATTCACGTAATTGGCAAAGGCTTTACGGGAACTGCCGAGACAATTGGGGCACAATTAACGACGCTATCGTTTGGCGCAATTTTCGTTAACCTCGTGCTGATATTTTATTGTGGTTTCCTAACTTACGAACGATTTGCATTTTTAATCCAAAATGGGGTCTCTCGGCGAACGGGGTGGATTGCTAAATTAATTTCGCTCTTAGTTTTAGCTGGGGTAGCCATTATTTATGGCTTATTAGCTAACATGCTTTCCTTAATGGGTGACCAGAGCAAGAATGTTTCCTTTTACTGGTCACTTTACGGACATTTTTATAAGAATGGCGTCCTCAACATCCTTTCAATGATTCTAACTAACTTAATTTTTCTGCTCCTAGTGGCAGCGGGTGGAATGATGTTAGGAGCACTCTTTGCACTGCTTAACCGGCGGCAGCAGCGGGCAATCCTAGTGGGGATTCCGCTAGTGCTGATTGTTATTTTCACGATTATTGGACGAATGGTTAGTGAAAAAGTAATTACGTGGGAAAGAATTGATAATTTCATTAGATTTGTTATGGGTGATACAGGGCCAATGGGGCATCTTAACCCGGTAGTTCCTTCCATAATTATGTTAGTATTAATGTTAGCATGTTTAGCAATTTCGCGATGGTTAAACGTGCGCTTAAGACTGAAACGAGGAGAATAGCCGTTTAATGAATGATTTTACAAGTATTAAAGCACTAAAGAAACGTACTTTGGATACGTATCAAGGAAATTGGATGGCGGCCATTAAAGCCAATATCTTACCAATTATAAGTGCCGCGTTTACTAGTTTTATGATTATGACTTTTATTGGGATTGCCGTAGTAGTATTTACCCAAACTGACCCAGCGGCGTTGCGTCAGGCTACAAATTATGATCAAGCAGCGAGTGTTAATTCTGCATATTCCGGAACGGGGATGGCGCGTGATTTTCTATCAATGGCAATCGCGACCTTCTTTATGGTAGGAATTCAATACGGTACGTTAGATTGGTTGCGCAATCGGACCCGGATTCCTTCGTGGGGAGCGCCATTTCAAACGTTTACTCGGAAATACTTTACGTCCACGTTGGCCATCTTTTTATTTGAGTTTATTTTCTTAACGCTGTGGTCCTTTTTGTTCGTAATTCCCGCGATTATTAAGTTTTACTCTTATTCGCAGTCGTATTTGCTGTACAAGGACGCACAAGAACGGCAATTGACGGACCAATTTGAATTTGTCACCTTTATTACGTTTAGTCGTCGCTTGATGAACGGCTACAAAGCTCGCTTCTTACTGCTTCAATTATCGTTGTTGGGCTGGTTTATCCTAAGCGTATTAACCTTTGGAATTGGCTTCCTATGGTACATTCCGTACCGTAACGGAGTGTACACCGCCTTTTACGAAGATTTAGTTGAAAAACGGGGTAAGCAAGTGGTGCCAGAAATTTTTGCATAAAGCTAAGATAAAACTTGCTATCTAAAAATATTAAAAATTCCTTCTAAGAACGGGAGCGCCTCAAGGGTTCCAATCGTAGAAGGAATTTTTTGGTTTGTTAAGTGTGGTTGCTTGTTGCGGAGTTGAAATGAACTGTGCAACCTAGCTTCTTCCGGTTAACTAAATTAAAGGACTAACCACGAATTTCGTGGTTAGTCCTTTTAGTATTCTCTGCAATATGATTGAAATGAACTCCAGCCACCAATCTTTTCCGTTTAGCCCCAATCATTCGATTAATTTAATCCTTGAAGATTACCCGGTGGCTTCCGTTTTCTTTATTTAATCCTCGAATTTCTTGCCCCGTATGCCAAGTATACTACCAAGCCAATTGCAAACCAGATCAACGAGTACAACTTAGCTTGGTAATCTAGTCCCCAGAATACTGCCAACGTTCCTAAAAAGGCTAACGCCGGTAAAACTGGGTAAAATGGCATCTTGAAGCTTGGCACCGCGATATCCTTTCCTTCACGCGGACGAAGGGCGTAAATTCCTAACGTAACAAACATGAAGGCAATTAAGGTTCCTGCCGAAATTAATTGTGCCAAAAAGGCAAACGGGAACAGTGACCCAATAATAATTCCGGTAACGGTTAAAAATAGCAACGCTTGGTTAGGCAATTGATGACGATTTAATTTACCAAGCCACTTAGGCAGCATGCCGTCCCGGCCAAATGAATACAGCAACCGGGAACCAGCCATCATCATTCCAATCAGGGCGGTAAACATTCCGATTACCGCGATTGCTTGTACTAAGCTAGCTACTGCAGGATGTCCGGCAGTACGTAATGCCCAGCCGACCGGTTCCGCATTATTTGCGTAATTAGAGTAATGAAACATCCCGACTAGCACAAGGGCAACCGCTACAAAAAGGGTTACCGCAATTGCTAGGGATCCCAAAATCCCACGCGGCATCGTTTTTTGGGGATCCTTAGCTTCACCAGCGTTGGCAGCGATCGAATCAAAACCAATGTAGGATAAGAAAATCATCGAAACTCCAGCGTAAATTCCGCTCCAGCCGCCAAAATGACTACCGTTGGGTAACACGCGCGGATGTGGAATAAAGGGAACGTAATTAGATAAATGAACCGAAGTAACGCCTACGATGATAAATAAAATAATGGCCAAAACCTTTAATACCACGAGGGCGTTTTCGATCCGTGCGGCCTCAGAAGTTCCACAGGCTAGTAGAATGGCAACCAGTAGGATGACAATCAAGGCGACAATGTCAATGATGCCGCCGTTGGTTCCTAGGGGATTGGCTAGGGCAGCCGGCAGTTTTAAGCCTACCGTAGAAATTAACCCCCGGAAATTAGCCGAAAGCCCGGAAGCTACAAAGGCTACTGCGATGAAATACTCGGCTAGAAGAGCCCAGCCAGCAATCCAACCAAAGCCTTCCCCAAAAATTACGTTGATCCAGGAATATGCCGAACCGGCGAACGGCATTGCCGAAGCCATTTCAGCGTAAGCAAAGGCCACTAAACCAGCAACTACCGCTGCAGCTAGAAATGATAGAACTACCGCCGGACCAGCGTGTTCCGCAGCCACCACTCCAGGTAGTGTAAAAATAGTGGTCGAAACAATGGTTCCCACCCCTAAAGATAGAAAATCTTTGACAGTCAACGTGCGCACCAGGTTGGCGTCCTTATCTTCGTATTGGGAAGGATCCTCTTTATGAATAAACTTTTTAATGAATGAACTCATCAGCTTTCCCCCTCGTAAAAGTATCTGATTTAAATATCATACCATAAATTATCATCATTTTTTAATCTGATGTTAATTTAAGGAAAGTTTTTGTAGGAAATCGTAACGGCAAGTTTCTTCGTGTAGGTTATGGAAAGTGTTAGAATCAAAGTAGTAAAAAGAAGAGGAGTACGAAAAAATGGATGCAATCGAAACGACCCGCCAGAAGCTAAGTCATTTACGCGTTAGGCTGCAACAGGGCAAAATTTTTGCCTCTTTAGGTCGTTCGGTAGGGGCAATTATTGACGCTGCTAACGAGAATCAAACCGTTAAACCAGTGACATTGCCTGATGATCAGGACGGCATTGAAGAGTTGCTCCAGCGAATTCGGGCAGCCTTGGGGAAGGGAAAACTAGAAGAGCTTAGTGACGCTGATTTAGACTTAATGTTGCAACATTTGGGATCGCCCAACCCAATTATTCGGGATAAGGGGGTTTTTTACCTTTTTAACGATCTTATTCAAAACCAAGTTTTAACTAAGGCGCAGATGGTGCGGACGTTTGATCGACTAACTAGCGACCAAGTGTTATTTGCGCACATCAATGAAAAAGAAAATGACGCAGCCTTTTTGCGTTCCTTTGCAGTGATGATGCTGGCATCGTTAATTTATATTGACCGAGCCGGGGCAGCGTTTATCGACCATGCGCGAAAAAATAAGCTAGTCGAGCAACTAGCCATATATATAATGTTGGAAAATGATACTAGAGGATTTGTGGCTAACCAAGGATGGGTCCACGCATATACCCACATTGGCAACGTTTTGGATGAGCTAGCTAGTGATGAAGAACTGTTACGCGCTGATAAAATTTTATTAATGGCAACGGTCATTGAAAAATTCCGCCGACTCACCACCCCTTTAATATACGGTGAACCAACGCGTTTAGCGGTTTATTTTGCTGATCAATTATTGGAAGATGACGTCTACCAGCAGTTTTTATTAATCGAACTTCGCGAATGGCGTCGCGCCCTGGCATCAACCCAAGTCCGGGAAACCCAAGCAATGTGGAATGCGATTTTTAACCGGCAGCGATTACTACAAGCCATGATGCTAAACTCCAACATGGCTAAGGCAGTGGTGGAATATTTAGAAGATTCGAATGATTTTACAATTTAAGCGTGATATTTTTAATTTTCATCTCATTCTTGAAGTTGTTTTGTGGTATACTTGAGTTTCAAAAAACGTTTGATAATTGGCGGAGCAAACTGAAGTTTGTAATTATCTTACACATGAGGTGAAAAAAATGAAAATTGCAGTGCTTGCTGGTGGAAAGAGTACGGAACGAAACGTTTCACTTTCCTCTGGTTCAAAAATCACCGATGCTTTGCGTGCTAAAGGCCATGAAGCAACGATGATCGACCTATTCTTGGGATATGATCTACAAGAAGGGCAGACTGTTGAAGATGTTTTTGAGACTAGTAATACGGATTCGGACTACGAAATTCAGACGGACGTTTTAACGGATGCTGATATCGAAAAACTTCGGACGGATGGCACGGTTGGATTATTTGGGAAAAATGTTTTGGAAATCCTCCGGGCTGCCGACTTTGTTTTTCTCGCATTACACGGTGGTGATGGCGAAAATGGTAAGGTACAAGCTGTTTTAGACCTGAACGATATTAAGTATACGGGAAGCGGAACTTTAGCATCGGGAATTGCAATGGATAAGGCGATTTCAAAGGAAATTATGCTTTATAACGATATTAAGACGGCGCGTTTTGTGGTTCTCCATGAAGAAGACGGAATTCATCCTCAGTTAGATTTTGGTTTTCCAGTAGTGGTTAAACCTAATAGCGGGGGATCTAGTGTAGGAACGATGATTGTTCACGACGAAGAAGAATTGGCTGATTCGTTACGTGATGCTTACCGATTTGACGATGAAATCATTGTGGAAGAGTTCATTACTGGCCGGGAATTTTCGCTTGGGGTAGTTAATGAACAAGCCATGCCCGCAATTGAAATTGTGGTTAACGATGGTTGGTATGACTACGAGCATAAGTTTAAGACTGGTACAACGACCCAATTTATCACGCCACCGGACATCGATGAAGAAGTCCATGACGAAATGAAGCGGGTTGCGGTAAAAACCATGAAGGTATTGGGAATGACTAACTATGGCCGGGTGGATTTCTTGGTTAATGACCAGGGAGTTTACGTAATCGAAGCAAACAACTTACCGGGCATGACGCCGCTATCACTATTGCCACAAGAGGCAGAAGCAGCGGGAATCAGTTATGAGGACCTCTGTGAAAGCATCATTCTAGGCAAGCAAAAACTTTATCAAGAAGCAGAAAAATAAATAAAGAAACCTCCCTTAGAGTAACTACATCTAAAGGAGGTTTTTTATGCGAGAAAGTTGTCAATGGGCCACGGTTAGCCCAGTGTTAAAAAAGTATCATGATCAAGTTTGGGGAAGGCCCGTGTTTACTGACCAAGCGCTATTTGAAAGTTTAACTCGTCAGGTTTTTCAATCCGGGCTCAAAATGCAAATGGTGTTAGCTAAACTTCCTGAGATGGCGCCTGTAATGGACGACTGGCAAATTGAGGCGATCAGCCGGTATTCAGAAGCTAAGGTCCAACAGCTTTTACAAGACCCACTGATGATTAAAAATGAACGTAAGGTTCGCTCAGTAATCCATAATGCGCGGATAATTCAGCAAATGGCCCAGCATAAGCAATCCTTCAGCGACTGGTTATGGGCACAAGTAGGTTTCGTCCCCCTAGACTTACAGCAACGGACTAACACAAAGGTGCTGGTTCAGCATCCGGTTGCTAAACGAGTTTGCCAGGAAATGAAGGCGCAGGGGTTTGAATTTGTTGGTCCCCGAAACGTCAGCTTTTTTCTACAAGATGCAGGATTACTTAACGGGCACTGGGTCAACTGCGAGTATTATCAAAAGTGGAATTAGGTAATTAATCCTTAAGTTGGAAAATTAAAAAGAGAGTGGGACAAAAGTTGGTAGTTTGCGAGCATTAACTGAAAATTGACCATGATGCCTAAATTTGGCATCATGGTCAATTTTTGGTTAAGCGGAACAAACTGACTTTTGGCTCTATTGAAGTCAAATCACCAAAACAACTTTTCGAGGACCTTTGCATCCTTGAAAAGTTGTTTAATTTTTTCCAGCCGCTTTAATTTATCAATTTGATGAGTTTCCAGCGTTAGTTGCGTAAGAAGCTCGACTTTTAGTTACTCTATACTAACAATTTAGTTGTTTTCTAGACTAGTACGAACAACTAACACGTCGCAAGTTGCTGTCCGGGTGACGTATTCGGTTACTGAACCGATTAATAAGCGTTCAACAGCATTCAAACCGGTCGCACCGATCATGATTAAGTCCGTGTGCAATTCTTTGGGGACGTCCTGAGAAATCACTGCTTTTGGCGTACCGTATTCGATTGAATAGGCGATGTTTTCTAAACCATCGTTTTTAGCTTCCTCAACGTAACGGTCTAACGTCTTTTTGGCAGTTTCCGTAACTTGTTCCACCATTGCGTTGTCAAAGTTAGAAATATTTTGAAAGGCACGGGTATCAATTACGTGAAGGAGATGCAATTCAGCTCCATCATTACGTTTAGCTACCGCGACCGCCTTGCGAAAGGCTAATTCTGCTTCCTTAGAACCATCTACTGGCACGAGAATATGCTTGTATTGTTGAGCCATAACATAACCACCCCTATCTATTTACACTAATTGTACGTTAAAAATTAGAAAATAAAAAGGAATTTGCTATAAAAATTTTAATAAAAATAGCAGCGTGCCCGTGGTTGACACAATTCCAAGTACCAACCCAGCCACAATTAGGGGAGTACTGCTACTAATTCCCGCAATTAAAGTCAGCATGCTAACGATCATAAGTAAAATACCGATAATTCGTAGACTACTGCTTAAAAGCGAATTAGAAGTTGGTTTAAATAACATAAAATCTCGGTGCTGATGGCGATATAAATAATTGCCGATGTAAAAAATAATAAGTGAAAAAATAACCATTAAGCCTGGGATTAACATAAAATAACCTACTTTCATGATATAAAAAAAGCCCCACCTAACGTGGGGGAAGAACTAACGACACCGTTCAGATTGGCCAGGATCTAACCCAAAAGGCAAGGTGGGTACCCATACCTACGCTGCACGTTTCTCGCTTACGAGCCTACAATTCACGTACGATCCGGGTTCCCGGTTAGATGTTTGTTGGAAGAATATGAAACCAATCCTCTCGCATGCCTCGGTTTCTTCACATTCATAGTACTATAATTTTTACCTAAAAGACAATATTAAAGTCCTGATTTTTGTGATTTTTTCAGGTTTTGGTACTGTTCGTAAATTTTAGATTCAAAAGGACTATTTCCCTTAGCCTCAAGGTAGGTAGCATTCTTTAATTGATCAGGCAAATATTGCTGGGGAACCCAGTCGTTTTGATAATTATGCGGGTAAAGATAGTCAGTTCCCCGACCCAATGCTTTTGCTCCTTGGTAGTGGGCATCACGCAGGTGATCAGGGACTTCACCGATTTTGCCATCGCGAATGTCACCGAGTGCGTTATCAATTGCCGTAATTGCAGCATTTGACTTGGGAGAAACACATAATTCAATTACGGCGTTAGCAAGGGGAATCCGGGCTTCGGGTAAGCCAATGTGTTCGGCCGCGGTAACCGCAGCGACCGTTCGTTGACATACGGGAGGATTTGCAAGACCTATGTCTTCATAAGCGATTACAAGCAGACGGCGAATTACGCTCTTTAAGTCACCGCTTTCTAATAAACGGGCCATGTAATGCAGCGCGGCATCCGTATCGCTGCCTCGAATTGATTTTTGAAACGCTGAAATCACATCGTAATGGGCGTCTCCGTCCTTATCTTGGGTGAGTGCCCGTTTTTGGAGACATTCCTGAAGAATTTCCAAAGTGAGGTGGATTTTATCGTCGTCACTTGGTGAGGTGGAACGAGCGGCCAATTCTACCGCGTTTAAGGCGCTGCGGAGATCGCCCCCGGTTGCTTCGCTAACAAATTGCAACGCGTTTTCATCCATTTGGAGGGGAAGATCACCTAAACCACGTTGAGAATCCTGGAGTGCCATTTCAACGGCTTCCTTAATGTCAGCGGGAGTAAGGGGCTTAACCTCAAAAATTTGAGTACGACTACGAATCGCCGGGTTGATATTAATGTATGGATTTTCCGTAGTGGCCCCAATTAAAATAATCTGCCCGCTTTCCAAGTGGGGAAGCAAAAAGTCCTGCTTAGTCTTGTCTAGTCGATGAATTTCATCGAGCAAGAGGACGACCGTCCCGCTCATTTTAGCTTCTTCGGCAACAATCTGGAGTTGTTTTTTAGAATCCGTAGCTGCATTTAACATGCGAAACGCGTATTTGGTTGAACCAGCAATCGCACTAGCGATACTAGTCTTTCCGGTTCCAGGGGGGCCGTATAAAATCATGGAAGATAACCTTTTGGCCTTGACCATTCGGCTAATGATTTTTCCCGGGCCAACTAAGTGCTTTTGTCCAACCACTTCTTCAAGGGTTCGGGGACGCATCCGATACGCTAATGGTTGCATTTTTCCTCCTCAAAATAAATGAAAGTAAATAAAAAAACGGCCGTAGCCGTTTTCCTATTATAGCTTGTTGTAGTATTCAACGATAAGTGAGTCGTCGATTTCTGCTTCAAGCTCGTCACGTTCTGGAAGGCGAACAAGTGAACCTTCAAGCTTGTCAGCATCGAATTGAACGAATTGAGGACGTCCAACGACTGCTTCAACAGCTTCGTTAATGATCTTAAGATCTTTTGATTTTTCACGAACGCCGATTACTTGACCAATTTCAACTTCATATGATGGAATATCAACGCGCTTGCCATCCACAGTGATGTGGCCGTGGTTTACTAATTGACGAGCTTGACGACGAGTAGTTGCCAAACCTAAACGGTAAACCATGTTGTCCAAACGACGTTCAAGTAAGATCATGAAGTTAGTACCTGGAACACCTTCGCGCATCTTGCTAGCACGATCAAAAAGGTTTGCGAATTGACGTTCAGTTAAACCGTACATCATCCGTAACTTTTGCTTTTCGCGAAGTTGCATACCGTATTCAGAAATCTTACGACGGTTGTTTTGACCGTGGTCACCAGGTGCGTAAGGACGGCGAGCCAATTCCTTACCAGTACCTGACAATGAAATACCAAGACGACGAGAAACTTTCCAACTTGGACCTGTATATCTAGACATTAAAAAATCCTCCAATAAATTATTTTTGTTGGAGTAAAATAAACAAATGTGGGTTTAGTATTCGTGCAGATTGCTCTGTAATTTTCACCTTTGCAGCCGCTAAGGGTACTAATTAACCATTTAAAAAGGCAACAATCTGTTGACGAGCTTACCGCCCACCGCTGCATTATTTTACACTCTAGCTAGTTTAACGCACGCAAAACGGACTTGTCAATGTGTTTCATTAAAGTAGCAACAAAATCATTAAGAACCTGTTCATCCGTTGCGCTGAACCGGTTTAAACTAGGCGAATCAATATCTAAAACGCCTATTGGTTGCTTTTCTACCATTAAAGGAATTACAATTTCAGAGTTAGATGCACTATCGCAAGCAATGTGGTCTGGAAATTCGTGAACGTTAGCAACGCGCAAAGTACTTTGCTGTTTTAGAGCGGTGCCACAAACGCCGCGGCCGTTTTGAATATGCATGCAGGCAACTTTGCCTTGGAAGGGACCTAAGATGAGTTCGTCAGCATTAGCATCGTATAGGTAGAAACCTGCCCAGTTGAGGTCGCTAATTTCGCTATACAACAACGCCGCTGCGTTAGCTAGGTTAGCAATCGGGTGTGGTTCGTCAGTTAAAAGGGCGTCAATTTGGTCAATGATAATTGGAGCAATTGTCTTGGACATGGTGGTCACTTCCTAATTTTAAGTAGTTTAATTAAAATCACTGCTTTAACAGTAGATAGGGTATGCTATAATTTATAATGGATTAAATTCTAAATTGAAGAATCTTAAAAAGCAAGTTTTTCATAAAGGAATTGAGTGAAGCAAGAAGGATGGGATTTTAGATATGATCATAGTATTGATTTCAGTCATCGTGGTAGCGATTTTAGTTTACCTCGGGATTGTTGCATATCAACGTTATTTACTAAAACAGGTCGATGAACTGTTAAACCGCAAGGCGGATATTAGCGAATCACCGATCCGCCAGAAGTTAATGGAAGTATCTTCAATGAACTTAACCGGATCGTCTGCGGTCGGCTTAGATAACATCCGCAATGACTACCAAGAAATCATTGATCACCGCTTGCCCGAAGTTGAAGATATCGCTAACCATTCACGTCAAAATATTAATGATATGAAGATATTTGAGGCGCGGAAAGATATTACGACGGTTAGTGAGACTCTCGATGCGATTGAAGAAGAAACCAAGCGTTTGAATGACCAATTGGATAATATCCAACGAATTGATCAAGAACAACGTGATGCGGTTAAGGTCCTCCGGATGAAGTACCAAGAGATTGGCAAGCAACTGCTTGACCAAAACCTATCTCTGGGACCAAGCATTGATTTGCTTGAAGAAAAGCTATCCCGGTTAAACGACGATTTCGATACGTTTAACCAGACCGTGGATGCTGGGGATCACGAAAAAGCCGAAGGTCAACTTAAGAAATTAAAGGCAAGCACTTCTGAAATTGAAGCAGAAATTAAGGCAATTCCTTCGTTATACGATGAATTAACCAACTTATTTCCTTCACAAATCGAAGAAGTTCGCGATGGCTATGACCAGTTAATTAATCATAACTACGCTTTTGAAAATGACACGGTTAAGGACGAAATCAAGGCAATTAAAGCCAAGATTAATGATAATTTAGAAACCCTTAGCAATTTACGGCTGGATGCTGTGCGAGCTAATAACAAGGCGATTGAAATTCGAATTGATGAATTATATGACATTTTACAAACCGAAATTGACGCTCGTAAATCTGTAGAGCACAACTTCAACGTAATTACTCGATTCCTTGATCATGCTGAAAAACAAAATAAAGTGCTCCTTTCTGAAATTGCTCGGCTAGACCAAAGCTACGTTTTAAACGATGATCAGCTAAACCTTGGTCAAGTTCTAGAGGGCCAATTAAACGACATTCGCAATGAACACGACCGGGACACGGAACGCATTACTAACCAACCGGTGGTTTATTCCGAAATCGTAGAACGGCTAAAGGAAGAAAATGAACAGCTAACTGAAATTGAAGACCGGCAGGCAGCCTTGAATAGTGAATTACAGGAAATGGTCGATAGTGAAAAGGACGCACGGACGCGTTTGCAACAATACGACAATGAAATTCATAACATTAAACGGCACGTCGAAACGCTCAACTTACCTGGTATTCCAGAAGGCTACATGGATTACTTCTTTGTGGTTAGCGACGAAATCGAAAAAGTTGGCAGTGATATGAATCAAGTCCGGATCAATATGGGGATGATTAACCGCGAATTAGACATGGTTAGCACCGACATCCAAACCTTGATTAAGAAGACTTCTGATTTAACCGATGATGCTGCAATTAGTGAGGCGGCCATCCAATACGCTAACCGTTACCGGCATACTGATGAAGAGGTTGCGGCAGCCAGTCAACAAGCGCAAAAGCTTTTTGATAAAGACCACCGTTACAACGAAAGCCTTTCAGTAATTTCGAAGGCGTTGGACAAGGTTGAACCGGGAGCAATCGAGAACATTACGGAAAACTACTACCAACAAAAGAAAACGGAATATTAATCTAGAAATATTAGGTTAACTGATATAGGGATCAAGGTTCCACAATTAAAAAGCGGCAACGGAGGCTGGGAAATTTTTTCTCGGCCTCTGTTTTATGTAATGGGGATGGAATTTTTTTCAAAATTAGGTAGAATTTTAACTGGTTTTGAAAATGGTAAAATTTTGACACGCTTCCCATTTGTAAGTAGAATAATGGAATGTGATTAAGCGGGATTTTAAGTTAGGGATGAGGAAAATGATTTACTTTGACAATAGTGCAACTACGCAAGTTGATAAAACAGTCTTAGAAACTTACCAAAAGGTTAGCAATCAGATTTGGGGAAACCCCTCTAGTTTACACAACATGGGTGAAACTGCGTTTAATTTGCTTGAACAATCACGTAAGCAAATTGCGGACTTGTTAAACGTGCAGCCACACGAGATCTTCTTTACCAGCGGAGGTACGGAAGGCGACAACTGGGTGATTAAGGGAACGGCAATCGAAAAACGTGCTTACGGAAAACACCTGATTACCACTACGGTGGAACATCCGGCGGTCCAAAATACGATGGCTCAATTAGAGCAACTCGGCTTTGACGTTACTTATTTACCCGTAGATGACGAAGGGCGGATTAGTATCCAAGATTTGAAGGATGCGATTCGGCCAGATACAATTTTGGTTTCAATCATGGCGGTTAACAATGAAATTGGTACGGTACAACCGCTCACCGAAGTTGCCGAAGTGTTGAAGGATTACCCTAAAATTCATTTTCATGTGGATGCAGTCCAAGGAATCGGTAAGGGAATTCAATCGGCCATCATGAACGACCGGGTAGACTTTGTCACTTTCTCGGGACATAAATTCCACGCTCCGCGAGGCGTTGGCTTTATCTACGCGCGGCAAGGTCGGCGAATTGCGCCGTTAATGACTGGTGGCGGACAAGAAAAGAATTTACGCAGCGGTACCGAAAATTTACCAGCAATTGCAGCGATGGCCAAGGCTTTGCGGTTGTTACTAACTGACGAAAAGCAAAAAGTTGCGCACCAAGCTCAAGTAAAACAGGCTATTTATGATCACGTCACTAGCTTTGACAAAGTAGTCACCTTTTCGAAATGTGATGCTGGTTTTGCGCCCCACATCCTGTGCTTTGCGATTAAGGGAGTCCGGGGGGAAACAATTGTTCACGCGTTTGAAAGCCACGACATTTACATCTCGACGACAAGTGCTTGCTCTTCTAAAAAACAACAAGCTTCTAGTACCTTGACGGCCATGAACGTTGATCAACAGATTTCCACTAGTGCGGTGCGGGTCAGTTTAGACAGTGCTAACACTATGGAAGAAGCTGAACGCTTTAATAAAGTTTTCGACCAGTTGTACCAAGACTTTTCTAAAATTAATCAAAATGCTTAGATAGGAGTTTTTATGGAATATACGGAAATTATGGTTCGCTACGGCGAGCTATCTACAAAGGGAAAAAACCGAAAAGATTTTATTGCCCGCTTAGGCGGTAACATTCGTAAAAGTTTAAAAGACTTTGAACAAGTGGTGGTCCACCCTAATCGGGACCGCACCCACGTTACTTTAAACGGGGCGAGCAGTGCGGCAGTAATTGCCCGCTTGAAACGGGTTTTTGGAATTCAAAATTTATCACCAATGTTAAAAGTTGAAAAATCAATGGAAGCTGTTCAAGAAGGCGCGCTAGCAATGATGAAAGAACAGTTAAAGCCCCAGATGACTTTTAAGATTAACACCCGTCGTTCAGATAAGGACTTTCCTATCAATACCGATACGATGAACCGGGAACTAGGCGGATTCATTTTAGAAAACTTTCCCGAAAGTCAGGTTAAAATGAAGAATCCTGACATTACTTTACGAGTGGAAATTCGTTCAAACGGAATCTTCCTAACTAGCGAAGTGATTGATGGAGCTGGCGGCTTGCCAGTGGGAACGGCTGGTAAGGGAATGATGATGCTTTCTGGGGGGATTGATTCGCCAGTTGCCGCATATCTAGGTATGAAACGGGGCGTTGAGATGGAAATGGTTCATTTCTTTAGCCCGCCATACACGAGTGAACAAGCCCTCGCAAAAGCTAAGGAGCTAAGCGGTAAATTAGCTGCTTACTCCGGGAACGTTCAGTTTTTGCAAGTTCCGTTTGCTGAAATTCAAGAAACCATTAAGGAGAAGTGTCCGGAAGGTTACTTAATGACGATCCAACGGCGGATGATGCTTCGTTTGACCGTGGCGTTAGCACAAAAGCGGGGCGGCTTAGCTATTTTTAACGGCGAGTCGCTCGGCCAAGTGGCTTCTCAAACAATGGAAAGCATGATGGCGATAAACGACGTAACTACCATGCCAATTATCCGACCGGTAGTTTCGATGGATAAAAACGAAATCATTGAAATTGCCAAGGAAATTGATACCTACGATTTATCAATTATGCCATTTGAGGACTGTTGTACCATTTTCGCTCCGCCAGCTCCAAAGACGCGTCCGGATTTAGAAAAAGCCCGCTATTACGAAAGTAAGATTGACGTGGAAGGCTTGATGAAGCGTGCTCTTGACGGAGTGCAAGTTACTAACATCCACGCTGGCGAAGAATTTTTGAACCAGAATGAAGAAGTTTTTGCAGAACTTCTTTAAGCTTAAATTGATTAGTTGCTATTTGGGGTGTTTTGGGATAAGGTTAACGTAAATATCGGTGGATATTGAGAAATTTAGTCCTCGATTAGTTGGCTAATTAAGTTATCTGACAAAGTTAGTGGAGAACAATCCATTTTGACTAGTCGTTAGAATAAAGGAGCGTAAGGTCATGGAAATATTACGTGGTGGACAAAAGGTTGAACTAGTTGGTAACCCGCCAGAAGTGGGCGACCAACTACCAAAGTTTAAAGTCTTTACGGCAAAGGGCGCGAAAGTAAAAACACGTGATTTACTTGGCAAACCGTTGTTATTAAGCGTGGTGCCTGATTTGAATACGCGAGTTTGCAGCATTCAAACAAAGGCCTTTAACCAGCAGGCGGATAACTATCCGGAAGTTCGGTTTGTCACGATTTCTAATAATTTACCGCAAGATCAAGCAAATTGGTGTGCTGCCGAAGGGGTTAATAACCTAGAAGTTCTTTCAGATCACGAATTGTCGTTTGGTTATGAAATGAAATTATACATTCCGAATGCTGGTTACTTAGCACGGAGTATTTTCATTGCTGATGCATCTGGTAAAATCGTTTACCGGGAAATCGTTCCTGAATTACATTCTGAGCCAAACTACGAAGCTGCGCTAGAAGTAATTAAACAAATGTAAAAACTTAATTGACGTACCAAGATTTATTCTTTATTATTATTTTTGACGGTGATGATTAAGAGGAGATTTTCCATCAGTGTTTTTCAGAGAGGGGACGGGGCTGCAAGTCTCTAAACACGGAAGATCGGGTTGCTTATGAACCAATCTTTAAGGCACAGAACTTAAAGATCGAACAGTACGTTCGTTATCAAAGACAAAGCGGGGCAGTTATGCCCAATTTAGGTGGTACCGCGAAGCACTTTCGTCCTATTTCTTAGGAAGAAAGTGCTTTTTATTTTGGAAAGGGAAGTGAAGTTTGATGACCAAAGAAGTTGAGATGTCGACAAAGTACGAACCTCAAAAGGTCGAACAGGGCCGCTACCAAGAGTGGGTCGAAAAGGGTTTATTTAAGCCTAATGGAGATAAAAAAGCAAAACCATATTCAATTGTAATTCCGCCTCCTAACGTTACCGGGAAATTGCATTTAGGTCATGCTTGGGATACTACGTTACAAGATATGTTGATCCGGCAAAAACGGATGCAAGGATATGATACGGTTTGGGTACCAGGAATGGACCATGCCGGAATCGCTACCCAAGCAAAGGTGGAAGCTAAACTGCGTGAACAAGGAGTTTCCCGTTATGATCTTGGACGGGACAAGTTCATTGATAAGGTATGGGAATGGAAAGATGAATATGCCGACACCATCCATCAACAATGGGCTAAAATGGGACTTTCGCTCGACTACGGTCGGGAACGTTTTACCCTTGACGAAGGACTTTCCAAGGCCGTTCGGAAAGTATTCGTTACTTTATATAACGAAGGGTTGATTTATCGTGGTGAATACATTATTAACTGGGATCCGCAGGCGCGGACGGCACTTTCAGATATCGAAGTAGAGCACCAAGACGACCAAGGCGCTTTCTACCACGTGAAGTACTTCTTCGCAGATCCTGATTTTACTTTTAACGGGAAAAATTATATTGAAATTGCGACAACCCGGCCAGAAACGATGTTCGGGGACGTTGCCATTGCCGTTCACCCAAGCGACGAACGTTACCAAGACTTGGTAGGCAAGGAAGTTATTTTGCCGCTTCAAGGCCGCCATCTCCCAATCATTGCTGACCAGTACGTGGATCCTGAGTTTGGGACTGGAATGGTGAAGATTACGCCTGCGCACGACCCTAACGATTTCCAAGTGGGTAACCGGCATAACCTTGAACGGATCAACACGATGAATGACGATGCTTCAATGAACGAGAACGCGGGCAAGTACGAAGGCTTAGACCGGTTTGAAGCACGCAAGGCGATGGTTAAGGACCTCGAAGACCAGGGCTACATGATTAAGATTGATCCAATTGTTCACAGTGTGGGTCATTCGGAACGGACGGGTGTACAAGTGGAATCCCGTTTGTCGACGCAATGGTTTGTTAAAATGGATAAACTTGCCAAGATGGCTTTAGTAAATCAAGATACGGATGACAAGGTTAATTTCATCCCCGAACGTTTTGAACACACCTTCAAGCAGTGGATGGAAAATGCTCACGATTGGGTAATTTCCCGGCAATTGTGGTGGGGACACCAAATCCCAGCTTGGTATCACAAGGAAACTGGCGAAGTTTACGTAGGCGAAGAAGCTCCTAAAGACGTTGAAAACTGGGAACAAGATCCCGACGTACTAGACACTTGGTTCTCTAGTGCATTGTGGCCATTTACCACGATGGGCTGGCCGGACGAAAACGCGGCGGACTTTAAGCGCTACTTCCCAACTAGCACGTTGGTAACCGGCTATGACATCATCTTCTTCTGGGTTGCTCGGATGATCTTCCAAAGCTTGAAGTTTACCGGCAAGCGGCCGTTTAAAGACGTATTGTTGCACGGATTAATCCGTGACGAACAGGGTCGTAAGATGAGTAAATCGCTAGGAAACGGAATCGACCCAATGGACGTAATTGATAAATATGGTGCGGATGCACTGCGTTGGTTCCTTTCTAACGGTTCTACTGCAGGACAAGATTTACGGTTTAGCTACACTAAGATGGATGCAGCTTGGAACTTTATTAATAAGATTTGGAACGCAAGCCGCTACGTAATTATGAACTTAGACCAAGTTGATAAGCCACAGTTACCAGCATTGAACGAACTTAACCTTGCTGATCGCTGGATTTTAAGTCGTCTAAACCACACGGTGGAACAAGTTACCCACTTCTTTGACGTTTACGACTTCGGGGAAGCCGGTCGGGCATTGTACACCTTCATTTGGGATGATTTCTGTGATTGGTACATCGAAATGAGTAAGGAAATTCTCAACGGTGACGACCAAACTGCTCAAGTAAATACCCAAAACGTATTGGCATACGTCCTAGACCAAACTTTGCGGCTTTTACATCCAGTAATGCCGTTTGTAACTGAAAAGATTTGGTTATCGATGCCACATGAAGGTGAATCGTTGGTAACGGCGGCTTACCCAGTTAGTCATCCAGAATTAACTGACGAAGCTGCTGAAGAAGGAATGAGCCACTTAATCGAATTGATTAAGGCGGTTCGAAACATTCGTTCTGAAGCGGGAGCTCCAATGTCTAGTCCTGTAGACCTCTTAATCAAGACGGATAACGAAGCGTTGGTTAAGTTGTTTAACGAAAACCGCGATTACATTGACCGCTTCTGCCATCCAGCAGAATTTGAACTAGGGGCAACTGTCGAAGCGCCAAAGCTTTCCATGTCGGCAGTAATTACCGATGGTGAAATTTACATTCCACTAGCTGAACTAGTTGACCTAGACGAAGAAATTGCTCGTCTGGAAAAAGAAGAGCAAAAGTACGAACAAGAAGTTAACCGGGTGGTTAAGAAGCTTCAAAACGAAAAATTTGTTAATAACGCTCCGGCAGCCGTCGTTGAAGAACAGCGAACCAAGAAGACCGATTACGAAGGTAAGCTTGCGGCTACTCGTCGTCGTTTGGCAGATATCCGTTCCGGAAAATAATAATAAAAATTAGTACTTTAAGGTTATGGGGAACCAACTTTCCCAACCTCGTTAGGATTAGCGATTAGAACCGTTAGTACTTGAAAAATAGGGGCTGAGGAAAATTACGCGATTTTTCTCGGCCTTTTTTAATGGCACCGTGATAAGGAGGAGAGCGGATGAACTATGAAGAGGCGCTGGCATTTGTTCACGGGCGGCCCCGGTTAAGAAAGGCGCCCACTTTAAAAAGGATGCGACAATTTTTAACCGAATTAGGAAATCCCCAAACTAAAATCCAGGCGGTCCACGTTGCTGGAACCAATGGCAAAGGTTCCACGATCGCCTTTCTAACTAGTTTATTGGGCCAAGAAGGGCGTCAAGTAGGGACTTTTACGTCGCCATTTATTACCCGTTTTAACGAGCGGATCGCGGTTAATGGCCAGCCAATTAGCGATGAAGCGGTGGCAAATTTAGTTACCCAAGTACGGCCGGTGGTGGAAAAAATGGACCAAACTGAATTGGGCGGCCCGTTAGAGTTTGAAATTGTCACCGCGATGATGTTTTTATACTTTGCGCAACATCCGGTTGACGTGGTTTTGGTAGAAGTAGGAATTGGGGGATTGTATGATTCCACAAACGTCTTTACCCCGTTGGTATCGGTGATTACAAACGTGGGCTGGGACCACATGGCACTTTTAGGTAATACTTTACCGGAAATTGCCCAACAAAAGGCGGGAATCATCAAACCGCACGTTCCGGTGGTTACTGGCGTACAAGTGCCAGAAGCGTTAACAGTAATTAAACGGGTTGCTAACGAGCAGCATGCACCGTTAATGGTACTGGATGATGATTTTAAGTTGACTGGTGATCCTGCAGATTTCGAAAGCAACGATTGCCACGTTTCAAATATAAAAAGCGGATTATTAGGTGTTTATCAACTTAAAAATTTAGCCGTAGCAATCCAAGCTGCGGTAGTCTTGAGTCGACAGCGGGGGTGGAAACTTAGCGCTGATCAGATTCGCAGAGCCAGCTTGCAGGCTCGCTGGCCGGGTCGGATGGAAATCATGCAACAAGCGCCGCTAGTGGTCCTTGACGGAGCACATAATCTACCAGGGGTACAAGCGTTAAAGCAGTCGCTACAAACCTATTGGCAGGATCGTCCCATCCATATCTTAGCGGCAATTCTTGATGATAAGCTATTTCAGCCGATGATTGATGAATTGTTAACGATTCCGAACGCCCAACTAACGTTAACTAATTTTCAAAATCCGCTCCATCGGCAAGTGGTGCAACCCGCGGAACTCGTAGCCAATGAAGCGCGGCAAATTAATTATGAAGCGAACTGGCGAACGGCGTTACGGCAATTGATTAAGCAGGCCAACCCCAGGGACGTCGTGATCATCACCGGATCCTTGTACTTCGTTTCCGAAGTTCGCCCGTTGTTTAAGAAATAATTAGCTGCTTTTTAGGTACTTTGTATCTAAGAGGTGGTAAAAATGTTATTAAAAGATGGCGCACGTGAAAAACTTACAAAAATTGGCGCAGAAAATTTGACCAACGCGGAATTATTGCGGGCGTTTTTAAGTTGTTGCGGTCAAGAGCAGGCGGTTAACCGGCTATCCCAAGAATTTTGGGATCAGGTGGGCGATATAGTGGGGTATAGTTTATTGACCCAACGAGAACGGCAAACGATTTTTTCGCAATTACCAGCGGAGTCGTTAGCTCTAGAAGCCGCAATCGAGTTAGGACGCCGCGTCCAACGCCAACCAATCCATCTATTAGGCAAGGTGTTGGGCAGTGCGCAGATTGGGAACTTGATGGTAGCTCGTTTTCAAAAAAATCCGCAAGAACACTTGGTGTTGCTTTGTTTGGACACAAAAAACCAAATTAAACAGGAACGGGTAATTTTTAAAGGCGGGTTAAACTCTGCCGAAGTGCATCCGCGAGAAATTATGGCGGAAGTTTTACGGTATAGCTCGAACGGTTTTATTTTGGTACACAATCATCCGAGTGGAAACGTAGAGCCTTCCATGAACGACGTGGCGTTTACTAAAAAGATGAAAAAAATTGGCGATTTAATGGGGATTCGGCTAATTGATCATCTGATTGTGGGTGACCAAACCTATTGGAGTGCGGCGGAAAATCGAGTTCTTAATGATTGTTAAACAATCTCAATTAGCGCTAGTTTGGCCGTTTTGTGTGTTATAATTTATGAAGTCATTTTAATGAGATTAATTAAGGGGTTCAAAGCTCATGCATAAATTTTTTTCTAATCGAAAGCTAGTGTTAACGGTAATTTGTGCAATTATTGCTGCAGGGTTAATTACGGGATCGTTGGCATTGGGAAAGAAAGATAAGACACCGGCCGTCCAAAAATTGGGAAACGACCTTTTTGGCGCCGTTAGCCGGGTGATCGCCATCCCTGCCCACGGTATGCAGACGTTATCGACTAACTTAAATAACTTTGTTGCAACTTACGAAGAAAATGAACGATTGCGCCAAGACATTGATAAATTAAGCGCGACTCATGCTGAAAACAAGAGCCTCAAGGAAGAAAATCGGGAATTAAAGCAACTAGTGGGGTTGAAGAACTCCATGACGGATTATTCTTTAACCCCAGCAATCGTGCTGACCCGTGCACCAAGTTCGTGGCAGGACCTAGTAACCGTCAATAAGGGAACGGCTAACGGAGTTAAGAAAAATCAACCAGTGCTTGCCGGAAATGGCTTAGTTGGCCGGGTAGTGGAAGCTAACTATTCAACCAGTAAAGTAGAATTGATCAGCGACAATAATGAATCGGCTAACCGGTTTGCGATCCAAGTCCAGGCTAAAGACGGAAATTACGTTAATGGAATTATTACTGGCTATGACAAAAAGACCAACGAAATCATTATGGGACAAGTTACTGAAGATAAAGATGTGGCGGTTGGTAGTCAGGTAATTACTTCCGGTCTGGGAGGCGTAACCCCGAAGGGACTCTACGTTGGGAAGGTAGCAAAAGTTTCAAAAGAAGATTATGGGTTAGCAAATGAAATTCGTATTAAGCCAGCTGCAAAGTTGAGCAACGTTAACGATGTTTATATTGCTAAGCTAGATTAGGGTGAAAGTATGTTACAATCGGCAAAACTTAAATATCTTTTTCCAATTATTTTATTTGGGACCTTCTTTTTGGACGGCGCCTTAAACCAAATATTTTCGGCGGTTTTATTTCAATATCCGTACTCGATGATTTGCAACCTAACGCTGATGTGGTTTGTGATGGGAATCTTTTTTGAAGGAGAGTCCCAGATTAATTTTACGTTATGGGCGTTCGTGATTGGAATCGTCTTTGACTGGTACTATACGGGGGTCTTTGGGGTAAATACCTTCATTATCCCGTTAGTGGTCATGTTTGTGCGGGAAGTTCGCTTATACGTCAATACATCGTTTTTGATCGTGATGGTGCTTGATACGCTTGCAATGGCATTGTACAACGTCCTATTCTACGCAGTTTTCCAAGCGATTCATTTGGCAAACGTGTCGGCAAGCTTTTTTATTGGGTATTCGTTTTTCCCAACCATTATTTTAAATTTGGCACTCTTCGTGGTTTTATATTACCCAATCAAGACCTTCTTTCGGCGGACCCGGGGAACTAATTATCGGAGTTTTGGTTAAGGAGTGCTTGACATTTAAAGAATAATTGCTATTATTTTACTTATGTTTGACAATGATCAGAAGAGTAGTCTACGTTACTTCGAAAAGCGACCTAGGGAATGGTGCAAGCCTAGGCGAAGCCGTAGATGAACCACATCTGTGAGTTGATAGCCTGAAAAATAACTAGGGTTATCCGGTAATTCCGTTATCATTTAAGTTAATGCAACTTTCTGAGGTTGACTGCGCGAGCAGTTGATAAATATGAGGTGGAACCGCGATAATTCGTCCTCTTAGGCTACGGCCTAAGAGGATTTTTTTATTTTCGCGGTAGATTTTGCTTCCCACTGTACTGGAGACAGTAACGTGGGTAGTTACGGCTCATTTACCAATAAAGGGTGTTTAACTTAGTGAGGTTACTTTGCGCGAGCGAGTAACGAAAATGGGGTGGAACCGCGATTAACTCGTCCTCTTAGACAATTTAGTCTAAGGGGATTTTTTAATACTAAGGGAGTTGAAAAGATGTTTAATATTCAATACATTAGCGAAATATTGCCTTCGCTGCTTTCCGGAGCGGCGATGACGTTACAAGTTTTTATTTGGACGATTATCGGTTCTTTAATTTTGGGAGTATTTTTAGCGCTAGGACTGGTTTCGAAATTCAAACCGTTGCAATACATAATTAGCGCGTACGTTTGGCTAATGCGGGGGACTCCGTTATTGTTGCAATTAATTTTTGTCTTTTACGGTCTACCAACCGTAGGAATTGTCTTTCCGCGTTACGAAGCGGCGTTGTTTGCCTTTATCCTAAATTACGCAGCGTACTTTGCGGAAATCTTCCGGGGCGGGTTGCAGTCGGTGGATAAGGGACAGTATGAAGCAGGCCGGGTCTTGCAAATGACCTACTGGCAAACAACTAAAAAGGTGGTTTTGCCTCAGGTAGCCAAAATTGTCCTCCCATCGATTGGTAACGAAGTAATTAACCTGGTTAAGGATTCTTCGCTAGTTTACGTAATTGGGATTGGGGACCTGCTCCGGGCAGGAAACGTAGCGGCGGCCCGTGACGTTACCTTGGTTCCGTTTATCCTGGTCGGGATTATGTACTTGATTTTAACCGGAATTTGCACTTTCTTTTTACGTAAAGTTGAAAAACACTATTCGTACTTTCGCTAGGATTGGGGGAAATCAATATGCTTGAATTAAAAAATATTTCTAAAAGTTATAACGGACGGACAATTATTGATAATTTAAACCTGCAGATCCAAGATGGCCATATTTTAACGATTGTGGGACCGTCAGGAGCGGGAAAGACCACTTTATTGAGGTGTATCAGTGGGCTTGAAAAGATTGATTCAGGGTCATTTCTATTAGACGGTAAGCCGTTTAACCCGTTTGAAACGCGGGACAGTGAGAGCGTCATCGGGGTGGTTTTTCAAGATTTTCAACTATTTCCTAATTTATCGGTAATTGAAAACATTACGTTGGCACCCATGAACGTGTTGCACCTTAGTGAACGAGAAGCTTTACAACGGGTGGAAGAAATTATCGATCGACTAAGCTTAGCTAAAATTATTAATCAATACCCCTACCAGCTTTCGGGGGGCCAAAAGCAACGGGTGGCAATTGCCCGCGCATTGGCGATGAATCCCCGGATCCTTTGCTACGATGAGCCAACTTCAGCGCTTGATCCAGAACTTCGGGATGAAGTTAGTCGGATGATTCTAGACCTGAAACAAAATCAAATTACGCAAGTCATCATCACGCATGACATTGAATTTGCTGAAAAAATTGCTGACGAAACTTTGACTGTAAAGCCGGTGAATTAAATGAAAAAGTTAGTAAAATTTAGCTTACTCGTGATGGCCTGTGCGCTATTAATTCCAGGATTAGCAGGGTGCGGAAAAACTGCCCAAAATAATCCCCAGCCAAGCAGCTGGAAAAGTATTCAAGCTAAACACCATGTGGTAATTGGCTTGGATGATAGCTTCGTGCCGATGGGCTTTCGCCAAAAAAATGGGAAGCTGGCGGGATACGATATCGATTTAGCCCGCGCCGTTTTTAAGCAATATGGAATTAAGGTCGATTTTCAAACCATCGACTGGTCGATGAACGTTACTGAATTGCGTAACCAAACCGTTGATTTGATTTGGAACGGACTGACGATTACCGATGAACGGCAACGGGCAATGACCTTTAGCGAGCCCTACTTGGTCAATCAACAGGTATTGGTGGTGAAAAAGAGTCAGCATATTCACTCACCACAGGATATGACAGGTAAAACACTAGGGGTTCAAAGCGGCTCGTCTGGGGCCCAGGACATTGACCGTTTCCCAAAACTTTTGAAACAGCGAATTAAAAAGCATACTCCCGTACTTTATGATACGTTTAACAACGCTTTTATTGATTTGAAGGCCGACCGGATTCAGGGCTTGCTGATTGATAGTGTCTATGCAAATTACTACCTGCAGCATTTACCAAATCCAGGTGACTACCGGGTGATTAAGAGTGGCATGCCTAACGAATATTTTGCGGTGGGCATTAAAAAAGGCAATCAAGAGGTCAAACAAAAAATTGACCAAGGAATTGAACACTTACGTAAAACGGGTGAGTTACAACGAATTAACCAGAAATGGTTCGGTAAGTAATGGCATTCAGGCTGGAAATTTAGCGATTTCCAGCCTTTTTGATACACTGAAAGAACAAAGAGGGGTTAAGGGAGGAAGCGCCATGCTTTTAGCTAGTGTAGTGGGATATTTATTGAACTTATTGTTTGCCTTTGGGATTGCGTTAATGGAAAAACGGGACATTTCAGCCGCGTGGGCCTGGTTACTGGTAATCGTGTTGTTACCGGGAATTGGCTTGATTATTTATTTGTTCTTTGGCTGGAAATTAAGTCAGCGACAAATTTTTAATTTAAAAGCGCAAAAGCATTTGGGAATTAGTGACATGGCGGATCACCAAAAGCAAAGTACCCAAAATCGGGTTTCGTTGTCTACGACCCTCGAAAATGACTTAGTAACCATGTTTTTAAACACGGACGACGCGATTTTGACCAGTCAAAATGATTTACAAATTTTAACCGACGGCCAGGCTAAGTTTAAAAAACTTTTTCAAGATTTAAGGGGTGCCCAACATCACATTAATATCGAATACTTCACCATTTACGATGATGATTTAGGGCACCAGTTACGGGAGATTCTCGTGAAAAAAGCGCGCGAAGGGGTGCGGGTCCGGGTGCTGTACGATTTATTTGGTTCAAAAGGAGCTAAGCAAAAGTTCTTTCGGCCGTTGATTGCTGCCGGTGGAGAAGTTACCCCGTTTATGCGCTCTAAATTTGGCTATTATAGTTTTCGAATTAATTTTCGTAATCACCGCAAAATCGTCGTAATTGACGGTTCAATCGGGTACATTGGCGGGTTTAACGTGGGAGACCAGTACTTAGGCAAAAATCGTCGTTTTGGCAATTGGCGTGATACCCACTTGCGGTTGGTCGGCTCGGTCGTGTTACAATTACAAAGTCGGTTCTTTATGGATTGGAACGCGTCAGTTACCGATCCTAAGTTAACGTTTAGTTTGAATTATTTCCCGCAAACCGCGTTGGAAAAGAAGTTGCCTATGCAAATTGTAAGCAGCGGTCCAGAAAATGACATCCAAAAGATTAAGCAGGGCTACATTAAAATGATTATGGGAGCCAAACACTCGATTTGGATTGAGACTCCGTACTTCATTCCCGATGATGCACTTATGGAAGCACTCCTGATTGCGCTACGTTCGGGGATTCAGGTTTGGATGGTAATTCCTAAAATGCCCGATCATCCCTTCGTATATCGGGCGACGGAATATTACGCAAAGCAATTATTAGCAGCGGGAGCACGAGTATTCGCATATCAAAAGGGGTTCATGCACGCTAAGACGATCGTGGTGGACCAATCAATTACTAGTGTGGGTTCGGCAAATTGGGACATTCGGTCCTTCAAGCTAAACTTTGAAGCAAATGCATTTATTTACGACGCAAAAGTTGCGCAAAAAATGATCGCCATTATGAAACAAGACGTTAAGGATGCTCATGAACTCGATGAACAGTATTTTGCGAGTCAATCACGGTGGAAGAAGTTTCGCCAGTTAGCCAGCCGAATGATTGCACCAATTTTGTAAGTGGAACTTAAGGCAAAGAAATCGGATTACTTATAAAGCAGGTAAATTAGGTGGCAAATTTTTTTAATTGAATGAGGCAGTAAAAAAGCGAAGAAGCATTGATATTTCAATGCTTTTTCGCTATTATTAATCGCATGTGAAAAGGTAGGAGGCGTCATCTTTGGACGTACAAATGCGGCCTGGAGTTCAGGCTTTAATTGTTCCAAGCAAGAAGTTTAAAACGGTACGGATTGACGTACATTTCTTAAAAAAGGCAACGGTAGCGGAGTTAGCTCCTCGAACCCTGGTGGCGAATCTTTTAGAGACGAGCACCCAGCGCTATGTTAACCAAATCCAATTTACGCACGCCCTGTCAGCAATGTACGGGGCGAGTTTTGGCGTGGGGGCAGGTAAAAAAGGCAACCTCCATGACATTGGATTTTCAATTACGGTGGCTAATGATCACTACACGGGCGGTCAGTCCTTAGTGCGGATGGCTATCGAATTCTTAAACGAGGTGATTAGTCACCCGTTGGCTAATAACGGGCGTTTTGACGAGCAGACGTTTGCCCGTCAAAAGACTAATTTAATTAATTACGTGGATTCTGCTACTGAAGACAAGCAGTTTTGGGCGAGTCAGCAGCTTCGCAAGTTGGCTTTTGGAGCAAACCGGATTCAAGGGGTCCCTAGTTACGGACGCCGGGCGGATTTGCAGAATTTACAAAACGAACAAGTCTACGCCACGTATTTATCCATGCTGCGTCATGACTTAGTACATATTAGTGTTTCAGGTGACGTCGATGAACAAAAAGTGTTAGAAGATTTGGCAATTTTAGAATTACCCGAGCGGAAAGTTCGGTTAGGATCGGTAATTACGAAGTTTAATTCGTTGCCAAAACCGCGTCATAGAGTGGCAAATCAAGCAGTTCAACAAGCTCGGTTGAACTTGGCCTATGATATTCCAGCTACGGTGGTGAGCGATAATTTTCACGCTGCCGTTGTTTTTAACGCGCTCTTTGGCGGCTCGCCACAATCGAAACTGTTCCTTAACGTGCGGGAAAAAGCTAGCTTGGCATACTATGCTAGTTCCAGCTTAGATTTGTATAACGGACTTTTAACCGTGCAAACGGGAATTGAAGCAAGCAATTACGCTCAGGCCAAGCAAATCATTCAACAACAAATTGTAGATTTACAAGCGGGACAGTTTACCGAGAGTGATTTAACCAGCATTAAAGCTGGGTTGCGTTCAGATTACCTCGCTGGTTTAGACTTACAACGTACGATTCACCGTCGGGGGCTTAACGAATATCTACTTGGTTTCCATCGCCCAGCTGAGCAATGGTTAAATGATTTAGACCGGGTCGGGGCGGCCCAAATTGTTGAGATTGCTCGGCAACTCAAGCCACGAGCGGAATTTTTCTTAAATGGGGATAATGACTAATGCAAATAAAGGAAAAGGCATATTCGGTTTTTGACGAACGATTATTTTCGGCAACGTTAGCTAACGGCTTACAAATTAATATTTTGCCTAAAGCGGATTTTCAAAAAACGTACGCCGTTTTTACCACTAACTTGGGGTCAATGGATCGTAATTTTCGGGTTGGGGAACAAAAGCTACAAATTCCAGCCGGAACGGCGCACTTTTTGGAGCATAAACTATTTGAAAAAGCCGACTACGATGCTTTTCAAATTTTTGCGCGAAACGGAGCGGATTCGAACGCGTTTACAAGCTATAGCAAGACTAGCTACTTATTTTCAGCAACCAGCCGGCTGAAAGAGAACTTGACGACTTTACTAGATTTTGTGCAGGATCCGTACTTTTCTAGTGCTTCCGTAGCTAAGGAGCAGGGGATCATTGGACAAGAAATTCAGATGTATAATGATGATGTAGATTGGCAATTATACATGGGAATGATGCGTAACCTATTTCCCAAACAAGCGTTAAGTGAAGACATTGCCGGAACCAGCACTTCAATTGCGCAGATTACGCCTGAATTACTGTATAAGGTCCACCAGGTGTTTTACCATCCCCAAAACATGCACTTGTTCGTTACTGGCAATTTAGATCCGCAAATGGTCGTCGACTGGGTTGAAGAAAATCAGCGCCAAAAGCAGTTTACAGAATTTGTTCAGCCGGTTAATTTGCAAAAAGCTGAACAGAAGATCCTTCCGGTAGTTGAGCAAAGCTCGGCAGTTTGCCTGGCCAACCGCCCTAAGGTAATGTTGGGAATTCGAAATAATCGTTACCTACCAGCTCCGGGACTGGAACGCTTAAAGTACTTATTGACCTTAGATTTAGGTTTATATTTACTATTAAGCTCTTCTTCTAAAAATTACTTAAAATTATACGATGAAGGACTTTTAGACGATACTTTCGGTTATGATTTAAATAACGAGCGGGACGAATTATTTTTGACGATGGGTGGCGACAGCGACCATCCCCAACAATTAGCAGCTGCCTTGAAGGAAATTTTGCGTCAGGGACTTACCGATACCCCAGAGCTGGCAGCAGATTTTGCTTTGGCTAAAAAAGAAATGTACGGTCGGTGCATTGCCCGGATGAATTCATTAGAAGCAATTGCTAATTCTTTTGAAGGGGCTCTTTACGGCAATGCCACTATCTTTGACGAAGCGCAGATGTTTAAGGAGATCTCCCTTACAGAAGTGATTGAAGCGCTAGGCCAATTCGTTAGTGAACAAGTAATTAGTAGTTTTGAAATTAAACCAAAATAATTAAGTAGGCGAGAAAATGAAGTTTGCGTTGGTATGTGGAGCGAGTGGAAACATTGGGATGGCAATTAGTCGACGATTAGCTAAACAAGGCTGGTCCTTATATTTACATTACCACCAGCACGCTGCGACGGTAGAAGAATTAGTGCGAGAATTACAACGGCAATACCCAAAACAAGACTTCCTAATGGTTCAAGCAGATTTTCGAAACGAGGCGGCGGCAGAGGAAATCGATGCGCAAATTTTTAGCTTGGACGCGATTGTTTTTGCACAGGGAACCACGATCTACCAGTTGTTCGATGAATTTGACGGTACCCAGTTAGAAAATTTATGGTTAGAACACCTTAAAGTTCCGTTATTGGTAATTAAAAAATTAGTTTCTAAACTGGCAGAAGGCGGTCACGGACGAATTGTCTTTATTGGCTCGGTTTATGGGGCGGTGGGCAGCGCCATGGAAGTTCCTTACAGCATGTTAAAAGGGGCAATGAGCAGTTTTGTAAATGCTTATGCTAAAGAGGTGGCTTCCTTAGGGATTACTGTTAACGTGGTTGCACCAGGAGCAGTTCAAACACAGATGAACGCTAACTTTGCGGAAGATGAAATTGAAGCAATCAGTGAAGAAATCCCGGTAGGTCGGTTTGCTAAACCAGACGAAATTGCCTACCTAGTGGAAACTGTTTTAGCCGAAACGGCGTCATACTTAACTGGTCAGACCATTTATGTGGACGGCGGCTGGCAAAAATAATGGTATACTGGTTGTTGATTTAAAATAAATTGGGGTATTTTTATGGGGACGAAAAAATACAAAGTAATTGGGATGCGGTTGCAAGATGCCCGTCTCAAAAAGGGTTGGACTCTTGACGAAGTTCAACTAAAGTTACAAATTTCTAAACGATATTTAATGGCTTTAGAAGCTGGTGAAGATGATGATTTGCCAGGAGACTATTACACCCAGTCGCTAATTAAGCAATACGCGAATTTACTAGGGGTGGAAGTGGGCAACCGTCATTTAGAAAATGAGCCCGAAAGTATCAAGGAGTGGCGACGAACTCATGGAGAAGTTACTAGCCGTGCGCAAAAAGAACTCCAACAAAAGCCGTCGGTACTGAGCGGCTTAATTCATCAGCACCCGTGGTTGATGGGAATTATTCTAGTTGGGGTGATATGGTTATTAGTTTGGACAGCCTTTAGTGAGATGGCTAACCGTTATCCGTCACAATTAGTCGCACAAAAAAATCCGACGGTGATTGATAAAACTAAAAAAAGCCATCATAAAACTAATGCAAGTAAAACCAAGTCTACGCATCCTAGTGCTAAAAAGCAATCTAAGCAAACCACGACAAAACCGAAAATCGAAAAGGTTAATGACAGTGCAGATAATTTGCGGGTGACTTTGCCGGACGAACAAAAACACGCCACGCTTAAACTCAAGACTGGCGATAACCAATCTTGGAACTCATTAACAGCGACGGCGCCCCAAGCGGCTACCGTTGCTCAAGGAGTTATGGAAGCTCACCAAACCCAGCACTTTAAGTTGAAAAAGGGCTATACATACGTTTTGAAAATTGGAAATACAATTGGATTAAAGGGTAGTATCGGGGGACGTAAAATGCCTGATCCTGCTACGGGAGTCACGGTACGGAGCGTAACCCTTGTCGTTAATTAGAAAGGAGAAAACATGAACTTACCAAATAAACTAACCGTTTTTCGGATTATTTTAATTCCGATTTTTATCATCTTGACCGTTATGCCAGAAGTCGGAGGAAGCGTATGGTGGTTGGGAACCCCGATTGCCATCACTAAAATTTGGGGAGCCGTAGTTTTTGCGGTAGCTTCCATCACTGATTTTCTTGACGGTCAAATTGCTCGGCGCCAACATTTGGTAACTAACTTTGGCAAATTTGCTGATCCGATTGCGGATAAAATGTTAGTAATGTCGGCGTTCATCATCCTGGTGTCCATGAAAATGGCTCCGGCGTGGGTGGTAGCCATCATTGTGTGCCGGGAACTGGCAGTTAGTGGGTTGCGATTGATTATTGTAGAAAACGAAGGGGAAGTTTTAGCTGCGGCGATGCCTGGTAAAATTAAAACCTTTTCCCAAATGTTTGCAATTATTTTCTTGCTATTGAACAACTTATTTGCAAACTATTTGCACTTTGGACCAGGAACCGTTTTACTTTACGTATGCTTATTCTTTACCATTTATTCTGGAATTGATTATTTTTACCAAAACCGCTCCATTTTTGCGGATTCTTTTTAAAACAAAGGCTAGTGGAAAAACTAACGGAAGCGAACCAGTTTAGCTTCGGAAGGTTTGGAAACAGCCTTTTTTTGCTGAAAAAGTTAAAATAAAGCAGTAAGATTAGCGTAGTTATATAATGAGGAGGAAGTTAATAGATGAAGGCGGAAATTATTTCAGTTGGTACCGAGATTTTGTTAGGTGAAATCACCGATACTAACGCCGTTTATTTGAGTCAGCAATTAGCCCAGCTAGGAATTGACGTTTACCACCAAGCAACGGTGGGCGATAATTCAACTACCATGAAGGAAACGCTGGAAATTGCCAGCAAGCGCAGCGACTTAGTGATCACCATTGGGGGATTAGGACCGACGGAAGATGATATTACTAAACCAACGTTGGCCGCGTTTTTAGGTGAAGAATTAGTGGTTGACGACCGGGCGCTAGAAAAGGTGCGCGAGCACTTTACTAAGCAGGGACGTCCCATCACCCCCAATAATGAACGGCAGGCGTTGTTATTAAAAGGGAGTCGTCCGGTGAAAAATCCCAACGGGTTAGCGATTGGCTTGTTTGCCACTACTCCGACGACCGATTACTTGGTTTTACCAGGACCGCCTAGTGAATTTAGGCCAATGGTTAACCAGGAAGTGCTTCCTTTGTTAAAAGAGCGGTACTCGTTAGATAAAACAATTCAATCCAAAACGTTACACTTCGTAGGGGTTGGGGAAGCCGACTTGGCGACCCGGGTGGATGACGTGATCAGACGACAGAGTAATCCTACAATCGCGTTATACTTCAAACCGACTGACGTAACCATCCGACTAACTGCGAAGGCGGATTCTAAAGATGAAGCAGAACAAATGTTAGAAAAAACCAAGGCAGAAATCCTTGCTCGAGCAGGCGATTATTACTATGCTGAAGGTGAACAGGTCGCTTTTCCAGATTTTGTAGTACAAGAATTAATCAAACGAAAACTAACGTTAACGGCAGCAGAAAGTTTGACTGGTGGTGCTTTCCAAAATCAATTAGTAAAAACAGCGGGTACTTCCGCAGTATTTTCGGGAGGCTTTGTAACGTATTCTGATGAAGTAAAAACTAGTTTATTGGGGGTTCGTCCGGAAACTATCGCTCAATACACGGTGGTAAGTCGTCCGGTTGCTGAAGAGATGGCGCGCGGGGCACAAAAGCAATTAGGTACGGACCTAGCGATTAGCTTTACTGGAGTAGCGGGACCTGAAGGATTAGAAGGACACGCGCCTGGTGACGTATGGATTGGGTTGGCGTTGCCAGATGGAAGTACCGTGGCTAAGGGGTTCCATTTTAGCGGTAACCGGGAAAAAATCCGCCATTTAGCAGTAATGAATGGTTTTCGAATGATTTGGGAACAAGTGGTTAAATAATATCGAACTTTTGTTCGCTTTTTGATTGATTTTTTGGAGATTACTAGGTATTATATTTAGTATAGATGGTTAAGGGCGACTTTGGGATAATTTTAAATTTTAATCAACTAGAAGCGTCAGCCTTAACTGGAAACGTGCAATATAAGACCCATTAGGAGGTTATTAATTAAGTGGCAGATGAAAGAAAAGAAGCTTTGAATAAAGCTCTTAAAAAAATTGAAAAAAACTTTGGAAAAGGTTCCATCATGCGGATGGGGGATGCAGTTGATACGCAAATTTCCACCATTCCAAGCGGTTCGCTAGCGCTAGACGATGCGTTAGGTGTAGGCGGTTATCCTAAAGGACGGATTGTTGAAATCTACGGTCCTGAAAGTTCAGGGAAAACTACGGTTGCGCTTCACGCGGTCGCCGAAGTTCAAAAGCGAGGCGGAACGGCTGCGTACATTGACGCGGAAAATGCGATGGATCCAGCTTATGCAACTAATCTGGGAGTTAACATTGACGACCTCTTACTTTCCCAACCAGATACTGGGGAAGAAGGTTTGGCAATCGCGGACGCTTTAGTTTCAAGTGGAGCCATTGACTTAGTAGTTATTGATTCGGTTGCGGCCTTGGTACCGCGTGCTGAAATCGACGGTGAAATGGGCGATGCTCACGTTGGTTTACAAGCACGGATGATGTCTCAAGCGCTACGGAAACTTTCAGGTTCAATTAATAAAACTAAAACAATCGCCCTGTTCATTAACCAAATCCGTGAAAAGGTTGGAATTATGTTTGGAAATCCCGAAACCACTCCGGGTGGTCGGGCCTTGAAGTTCTACGCAACCATTCGTTTGGAAGTTCGGCGTGCTGAACAAATCAAAGACGGTTCTGACGTAATTGGTAACCGGGTTAAGATTAAAGTAGTTAAAAATAAGGTCGCACCTCCGTTTAAGCGGGCAGAAGTCGATATTATGTATGGTGAAGGAATTTCGCAAACGGGCGAAATGATCGATATGGCCGTAGAAAAAGACATCGTTGGTAAGAGCGGTTCCTGGTACTCATATGGTGAAGAACGAATTGGACAGGGTCGTGAAAATGCTAAGAAGTACATGGAGGACCACCCAGATGTCCGTGCCGAGGTATTGGCTAAGGTTCGAGAAGCGTACGGGATGGTAGCTGATCCAGCTAGTGAAGTTAAGGAAGATAGCAAACAAGACGACCAAGCTGAATTAGACTTGAAATAAAGGTAAATATTTATGGGGAGAAAAGAAGTTGGAATAGTTCCAGCTTCTTTTTCTACGTTATCAGTAATTGGAAAAGACCTGTTTAAACTAATAATTTACCAAACCCTTAAGGGAGTACCTAGCTTTCGCAAAGCTAGCACTAATCAGCGTTGGGCGCTAAAGACTTATTGACACGCTTATGGCTAAATATTAAAATGATTATAAGTGTGAGAATCAAATAACATCATTCAAAGATTATAACTATGGTCTTGATGATTTGGAGGCAAAGATGGTAATTTATTATATTATCCTCGCAATCATCGCTATAGTTGTTGGCTATTGTGCAGGATACATCATGCACAAGCGGTTCATTGAAAAGCAAACTGCAGATGCTAGTAATTCAGCTGATCTAATTATTGAAAATGCGCGACAACAAGCGGAAACCGAACGTCGGGAAAAGCTTTTGGAAGCAAAAGATGAAAGTCATCGTTATCGTGCGCAGGTTGAAAAAGAGCTTAAGGAACGTCGGGCGGAATTGCAAAAGCAAGAAGACCGACTTCTTCAAAGAGAAGACGTCCTTGATCGTAAGGATAGTTCCTTTGAAAAGCGCGAAAACAGCCTAGAACGTAAAGAGCAGAAACTAGCTGCAGATCAAAAGCTAATTGATGAACAACAACAAAAAGCATCATCACTCGTTGAGGAACGACAACAAGAGCTTGAGCGAGTTTCAAATTTAACTCAAGAAGATGCCAAAAGTTTAATTATTTCGGAAGTGAAAGCCAAACTTGAAAAAGAACGGGCTTTGATTATCAAAGAAAGTTTAGAAGATGCTCAAAACCAAGCTGATGAAACAGCTCGGAAGGTAATTGCGCAAGCGATTCAAAGAAGTGCTGCAGATATGGCATCCGAGACCACCATTACGGTGGTTTCGCTACCAAATGACGATATGAAGGGACGAATTATCGGGCGTGAAGGCCGGAATATCCGTAACTTTGAAAACGTCACGGGAGTTGACTTAATTATTGATGATACTCCGGAAGCGGGCGTTTTGAGTAGTTTTGACCCGATTCGTCGTGAAATTGCACACATTGCTTTGGAAAAACTGATCCAAGATGGCCGGATTCATCCTGCTCGGATTGAAGAGATGGTGGAAAAGGCTAAGAAAGAATTGGATGACACCATTCGCAAGACCGGTGAGCAAGCAGTATTTGAGCTTGGTATTCATTCAATGAATCCTGAATTGATTAAGTTAATTGGGCAATTAAGATATCGGACGAGTTATGGTCAAAATGTATTAAACCATTCTATTGAGGTTGCTAATTTGGCAGGAGTGTTAGCTGCTGAGTTGGGTGAAGATGTTACTGTAGCAAAACGCGCAGGATTATTACACGATATTGGTAAAGCGGTCCAACATGAGACCGACACTTCGCACGTTGAATTAGGTGTGGAATTGGCGAAGAAGTACAAAGAAAGCGCGGTCGTCGTTGATGCGATTGCGTCTCACCGAAACAATAACGAAGCAAATCATGTTATTTCCGTGTTGGTGGCGGCGGCAGATTCGATTTCTGCAGCTCGTCCCGGAGCACGTAGCGATACATTACAGAGCTATATCCATCGGTTAGAGAAGTTAGAACAAATTGCTAACCAATTTGATGGAGTGAAAAAGAGTTATGCAATTCAAGCCGGACGCGAGGTGCGGGTAATCGTTAAGCCAACCAAGATTAACGACTTAAAAGCGGTTATGTTAACGCATCAAATTCGTAAAGCAATTGAGAAACAATTAGAATATGCAGGCAAAATTAAAGTAACAATTGTTCGAGAAGTTCGTGCCGTTGATTTTGCAAAGTAAGGAGTTGGGCCACTGTGGACCCGCTCTTTTTTTATATGGTGCATATGATAGAATAGCCATTGTTAAACTAATTTTTTACGTATTTGTAATTAACTGAAAAATTAAGAGTCGGAAGGAATACAAAATGCCACAAAAGACAAGTGATACGCCAATGATGCGTCAATATATGGAAATTAAAAAACAGTATCCGGATGCTTTTTTATTTTACCGGATCGGGGATTTTTACGAGTTGTTTTACGACGACGCCATTAAGGGTTCACAATTGCTAGAATTGACGCTTACGGCAAGGTCGAAAAATGCGGACGATCCCATTCCAATGTGCGGAGTGCCGCATCATGCCGCCCAAAATTACATCGACATTTTAGTTGACCAAGGGTATAAAGTGGCAATTTGTGAGCAGATGGAAGACCCTAAGGCCGCCAAAGGAATGGTGAAACGGGAAGTAATCCAACTCGTTACCCCAGGTACCACTACGGATCAAAAGGCGGAAGACGCTAAGGAAAATAACTATTTAACGGCAGTGAGTTTTGACGCTGCAACTAAAAAGTACGGGTTTGCGTACACGGACCTGTCAACCGGTGAATTGAAGGTCGCAATTTTGGACGATATTGAGAGCGTGGTCAACGAGGCTGTAGGATTACGGACCCGTGAAATTGTTGCGGACCAGTATTTTGTGGAGCACTTTGGGGAACGGTTTAAAGAATTAAACATTTTAGTTTCGCAACAAAATGACGTCGAAATCTCGGCAGAATTAAGTTATTTAATTCAAAATTTGACATCCCCAATTGCCGTGCAAGTGGTTAAACAACTATTAATGTACGTTCAAGTTACCCAAAAGCGCAATCTGGCGCATATGCAAAAAGCAATTGCGTACGAACCATCGTTTTACTTACGAATGGACCATGCGTCAAAGTATAACCTCGAGTTAACTCGCTTAATTCGAACGGGGAAAAAACAAGGAACGCTATTATGGTTGTTAGATGAAACGAAAACGGCAATGGGAGGGCGGTTATTAAAGCAGTGGCTGGACCGTCCGTTAATTCGTAAGGACGCTATCAATGCTCGGCAAAGTCGCGTGCAGGTTTTATTAGAACACTTTTTTGAACGAAGCAATCTGCAAGAAGAGTTAACTAAAGTTTACGATTTGGAACGACTAGCTGGCCGGGTCGCCTTTGGAAACGTGAATGGTCGGGACTTAATTCAATTAAAAACCTCGCTATTGCAAATTCCTAAAATTCGGCACGTACTAGCGGAATTGGACGACCCAGTTTTCGATGAGGCCCTTACGCGGTTAGATCCGGTTAGCGAAATTGCGGACTTGATTGAAGCGGCCATTGACGAAGATGCCCCAATTTCCGTTACGGAAGGTAACGTTATTAAAGATGGCTATAATCCCAAGTTAGACGAGTATCGGGACGCCATGCGGAACGGTAAAAAATGGATTGCTGACTTACAAGCCCAAGAACGCCAAGCAACCGGAATTAAAAACCTTAAAATTGGCTACAACAAAGTGTTTGGCTACTACATTGAAGTCACGCGGGCTAATTTAGCTAGCGTACCGGAAGGACGTTACGAGCGTAAGCAAACCTTAACGAATGCCGAACGGTTCATTACTCCCGAGCTCAAGGAAAAGGAACGGATCATCCTAGAAGCCGAACAAAAGTCGACGGATTTAGAGTACGAGTTGTTCAAAAAGATTCGAGAAACGATTAAAGAGCAAATTGAACGCCTTCAAAACCTTGCTAAGCAAGTTGCGGAATTAGACGTTTTACAAAGTTTCGCGGTAGTTAGCGAAGAGTACCAATTCGTTAAACCAACCATGACGGAATCCCATGAAATTGAAATCAAAGCTGGCCGTCATCCGGTGGTTGAAAAGGTAATGGGGCATCAAAGTTACGTCCCTAACGATATTTTAATGAATCAGGATACGGAAATTTTACTAATTACCGGGCCAAATATGTCTGGTAAGAGTACTTACATGCGCCAGCTTGCGTTAACCGTCATTATGGCGCAGATGGGGTGTTTTGTTCCAGCTGAGGAAGCTACGTTACCAATTTTTGACCAAATTTTCACCCGCATCGGAGCTGCTGATGATTTAATTTCTGGTCAGAGTACCTTCATGGTTGAAATGCAGGAAGCTAACCGTGCGTTAAAGGACGGAACTGCAAACAGTTTGATCCTCTTTGATGAAATTGGTCGGGGGACCGCAACCTACGATGGAATGGCGTTAGCACAATCAATTATTGAATTTATTCACCAAAATGTGCATGCTAAGACTCTGTTTTCGACCCATTACCACGAGTTGACGGCACTTGATCAGACTCTGACACGGTTGAAAAACGTGCACGTCGGTGCGGTAGAACAGGATGGCAATTTAGTTTTCTTGCATAAGATGGAAGACGGCCCCGCAGACAAGTCATACGGAATTCACGTTGCTAAGTTAGCGGGAATGCCGGATTCATTATTGGCAAGGGCATCCGTAATTCTAGAACAGTTAGAAAACGAAAACCAAGGTGATGCTGCAAAGCTAACCGCAAGTGAAACACCACAACCAGTTTTCACCGCTTCTCAGGCTGCGGAGACGCAACCAGCTGACCAATCCGGCGCGGAGGAAAGTTCAGTAACAAGCTCTTCGCGGGAGGTTGTAGAAGAACAAATGGCGCTCTTTGATACCACTCCAGCGCAAAAGAAAACGAACCAGTTACAAACGCAAGTAGTAGAACAGCTAACTAACCTAAATTTAATGGATATGACCCCGATGGAAGTTATGAATCAATTGTATAAGTGGCAAAAGAAGCTACGAAAATGAGGTGCGGATAAATGGCAAAAATCCAAGAGTTAAGCGATATTTTAGCCGACCAGATTGCTGCAGGAGAAGTAGTTGAACGACCGGCTTCGGTGGTTAAGGAACTAGTAGAAAATGCAATTGATGCGGGAAGCAGTCGCATCGATATTCTCTTAGCTGAATCAGGATTAAAAATGATCCGGGTGATTGACAACGGAAGCGGGATTGAGGGTAGTCAAGTAGAGACGGCCTTTAAACGGCATGCAACCAGTAAAATAACTTCGCGTGCCGACCTGTTTCGGGTGGGGACCCTCGGTTTTCGAGGAGAAGCGTTACCTAGTATCGCATCAATTGCGGATGTTAAAATGACGTCTTCCACAGCCGAAGGACCCGGTCAATTCGTGCATTACCGGGGCGGAGAACTAATCGAACATCGGGAGGCCCAAAGTCGACAGGGAACCGATATTACGGTCAGTGACTTATTTTTCAACACGCCTGCCCGGTTAAAGTACTTAAAGTCCTTGGCAACGGAACTGTCAAAAATAACCGACATCATTAACCGAATTGCTCTAAGTTATCCAGAAATCGCGTTCTCATTACAAAATGACGAACGGCAGTTAATGCGTACGTCGGGGCAGGGCAACGTTCAACAAGTACTAGCTAACATTTACGGTACCCATAACGCCCAAAAAATGTTAGATATCCATGGCGAAAGTGTCGATTTTCGCATTGATGGATACGTTAGTTTACCGGAATTTACTCGAGCTAACCGCAGCTACATTACTATTTTAGTTAACGGACGGTATATTAAAAATTTCCACATCAGTAAAGCGATTATTGAAGGATACGGCTCAAAGCTAATGGTGGGTCGTTATCCGGTGGCGGTAATCAATATTCAAACTGACCCGCTATTGGTGGATGTGAACGTGCACCCCTCCAAGCTGGAGGTTCGGATTAGTGAAGAAAATACTTTAACAGAATTAATTAGTAAAACAATTTTTGACCGGTTAGCGGACCAAAATTTGATTCCGGATGCAGTAGATAACCTGAAGAAAAAACGAATTTCTAAGCCAGCTGGTGAGCAACTAGACTTAACTGAGACTGTACTTTCGGGTTCGTTTGGTAAGCCAACGCCTACTGAATCAGCTGCTGTGGAAGAGGATGATTCCACAGCAGCATTGCACCCCTCCGTTGCGGCTACTAAGCCGATTACCATTAGCACGCGGCAAGACCTGCAATCGGATCGGATTGCAGAATTTAAAGAAAAATATGCCGATTCAACTACCCCCGTTACTAAAAATGAGAACACGGAAGGTGAAGAGAAAACTCCTAGCACTAGTCGTTTTCCTGCTTTAACGTACATTGGGCAGATGCATGGAACCTACTTGTTTGCGGAAGCGGACGATGGTTTATACATTATTGACCAGCACGCCGCCCAAGAACGAATCAATTACGAATATTATCGGGTTCAAATTGGGCAAGTTAGCGATGACCAGCAAGATTTATTAGTGCCAATTTATCTAGATTATTCGACAACCGACACGTTACGCATCAAGGAAAAACAATCGGTCTTAGAAGCCTGCGGGTTATACCTTGAAGAGTTCGGTCGAAATACGTTTATTGTCCGTCACCACCCGACATGGTTTAAGAAGGGACAGGAGGAAGATACCGTTAAAGAAATGGTGGATTACGTTTTGAACGACCGAAACATGACGGTAGCTAAGTTTCGGGAAGCAACCGCAATTATGATGAGTTGTAAACGGGCGATTAAGGCTAACCATCATTTAGATGATTTACAAGCTAAACAGTTGTTGAAGGATTTGGCGAAGGTGGAAAATCCGTTCAACTGTCCTCACGGCCGGCCAGTGCTCGTACATTTCTCCACTACGGATATGGAAAAGATGTTCAAGCGGATCCAAGATCCCCATAATACAAACTTAATTGACGAAGACTTATGATACAATTATTAATACGAACAAACGTTTTGAAATGGGGATTAAAAGATGTATGAATATTTAAATGGTGTCGTCGTGGATATCAATCCCGCCTACATCGTAATTGACGTGAACGGGGTCGGCTACTTGGTTAACGTAGCTAACCCGTATAGCTTTAAACCAGATGAAAAGCAAAAAGTTTACGTGCATCAGGCGGTTTCAGAAACTGAAAACACGTTGTACGGGTTTAAAAAATACGTGGATAAAGAGCTTTTTTTGAACCTGCTCAAGGTTAAGGGAATTGGACCTAAAAGTGCGCTGGCAATTTTGGCTAACGATGATCACCAGGGCTTTATTCGGGCGGTTAACAACGATGACGTCAACTACTTAAAAAAATTTCCTAAGATTGGCCCTAAAGCGGCTAAGCAAATTATTTTGGATCTGAAGGGTAAAATTACGAGCAACGAACCTAGTGGCCCGTTATTTGAAATGCCGACTACTACTAACAATACGTTAGACGAAGCGATCGAAGCCTTAGCAGCTTTAGGGTATTCAGAACGCGAACTAAAAAAGATTACGCCTAAGTTGGATGAGCTTAGCAACCAAACTACGGACCAATACATCAGTGCAGGATTAAAATTGTTAATGAAAGGATAGCGTGTGATTAATGGATGATGAACGAATTACGTCTTCGGCCGTTCAGGGAGCCCAAGAAGAGGCTAACGAGCAATCGTTACGCCCCCAGAACCTAAGACAGTACATTGGTCAAGCCCAAATTAAGCATGAACTGTCCGTATACATTGAAGCGGCGAAGAAACGTGAAGAAGCGTTGGACCACGTACTGTTGTATGGACCACCGGGATTAGGGAAGACCACTTTAGCAATGGTAATTGCAAATGAAATGGCAGTCCAAATTCGAACAACCAGTGGTCCCGCAATTGAAAAGCCGGGCGATTTAGTGGCCCTCTTGAATGAATTACAACCGGGTGATATTTTATTTATTGACGAAATTCACCGGCTTCCTAAAGTAGTCGAAGAGATGCTTTATTCGGCAATGGAAGATTTCTTTGTTGACATCGTGGTCGGACAAGGACCTACGGCACATCCGATCCACTTTCCTCTGCCACCGTTTACGTTGATTGGGGCGACCACCCGGGCCGGATTGCTTTCGGCACCGTTGCGGGATCGCTTTGGGATTGTAGAGCACATGAACTACTATACCGAAGATGATTTAGCGAACATTGTCAAACGATCGGCGGAAATTTTTAAAACAAACATTGACGATCAGGGAGCTCACGAAATTGCTCGTCGCTCGCGGGGAACTCCTCGAATTTCAAACCGTCTCTTAAAACGGGTCCGTGATTTTGCGGAAGTGGAAAATGATGCCCATATCGACCGCACGTTAGTTCAAACCTCCTTGAAATTGCTTCAGGTGGATGATCGGGGGTTGGATCAAACCGATAAAAAGGTTCTCACCACGATGATCGAACTATACGGTGGGGGGCCGGTGGGATTAACCACCATTGCCGCTAACATTGGCGAAGAGCCGGATACAATTTCGGAAATGTATGAGCCATATTTATTGCAAATTGGCTTTCTAAAGCGGACCCCTCGCGGCCGAATGGTTACTGAGCGCGCATACGCTCATTTAGGATTAGAAAATTTATATATGAATAAATGAGGAATGGAAAAAATGACATTAACAACCGAAGATTTTAACTATGATTTACCACACGAATTAATTGCCCAAACTCCGATTAAAAAGCGGGACGCCTCCCGGATGCTGGTATTAGACCATAAAACTGGTGAAATGGCGGATAAACATTTTTACGACATTGTTGACCAGCTTAATCCGGGAGACGCGATCGTAATGAACGATTCCCGGGTTATGCCAGCGCGGATTTACGGGGTCAAGGAAGAAACCGGCGGCCACCTCGAAGTTTTACTGCTGCACAACATTGAAGGCGACCGTTGGGAAACGTTGGTAAAACCAGCGCGACGTGCCAAAGTAGGTACCAAGATTACGTTCGGAGATGGCAGTTTAACGGCGACCGTTAAAAAGGAACTTGACCATGGCGGACGTGAAATTGAATTTGAATACGATGGCATTTTTATGGAGATCTTAGAAAAACTTGGAGAAATGCCATTACCACCATACATTAAAGAAAAGTTAGATGACCCAGAGCGTTACCAAACGGTTTACTCAAAGGAACCGGGTTCGGCAGCAGCACCTACCGCAGGTTTGCACTGGACTAAGGAACTACTTCAAAAAGTTCAAGATAAGGGCGTTAAGCTGGTTTATCTAACCTTGCACGTTGGGTTAGGAACTTTCCGGCCGGTTGATGAAGAAAATATTGAAGATCATAAGATGCACAGTGAATTTTACCGGTTATCTGAGGAATCAGCCGCTACTTTAAACGAAGTCCGGAAGAACGGTGGTCGAATTATTGCTACCGGAACGACATCAATTCGGACTTTGGAAACGATCGGTACTAAATTTAATGGCGAAATTAAGCCAGATAGCGGTTGGACTGATATTTTCATTAAACCAGGTTACGAATGGAAAGTGGTCGACGCCTTCATTACTAATTTCCATCTACCAAAGTCAACTTTAGTAATGTTAGTTGCCGCATTTACTGGTCGTGAAACGATTTTAAACGCGTATAAGCATGCTGTTGAAGAAAAGTATCGCTTCTTTAGTTTTGGCGACGCGATGTTTATTAAATAAATAACGAATGGAGAATACTGTGGAACCTGCAATCAAATACCGACTAATTAAAAAGGATAAGCATACCGGTGCCCGACTGGGAGAGATTATTACCCCACACGGCACTTTTCCTACACCAATCTTTATGCCGGTAGGAACGCAAGCAACCGTTAAAGCAATGTCACCTGAGGAACTAGAAGACTTGGGTGCGGATATTATCTTGTCAAACACTTACCACCTCTGGGTCCGCCCTGGTGAAGACATCGTCAAAGAGGCGGGGGGCTTGCACCAATTTATGAACTGGCACAAGGGGATTTTGACAGATTCGGGCGGCTTCCAGGTATTTTCGCTAGCGAAGCTGCGCGACATCACCGAAGAGGGGGTGCATTTTCGAAACGAAATTAACGGTGCGAAAATGTTCCTGTCACCCGAAAAGGCCATTCAAATTGAAAATGATTTAGGCCCTGACATTATGATGAGTCTGGATGAATGCCCGCCATTTTTTGAAAGTTACGACTACGTCAAACATTCGGTAGCTCGCACAAGTCGTTGGGCTGAACGGGGATTAAAGGCCCATCGTAATCCCGGTACCCAAGGATTGTTTGGGATTATTCAGGGAGCTGGCTTTGAAGATTTACGTCGTCAAAGCGCCCATGATTTAGTTAGCATGGATTTCCCTGGATACTCAATTGGGGGGCTTTCGGTTGGAGAATCCAAAGCAGAAATGAACCGGGTGCTTGAATTTACCACTCCATTAATTCCCGAAAATAAACCGCGTTACTTGATGGGAGTGGGTTCGCCCGACGCATTGATTGATGGAGTAATTCGGGGAGTGGATATGTTTGATTGCGTATTACCAACCCGAATTGCCCGGAACGGAACCTGCATGACCAGTCACGGACGACTGGTAGTTAAAAATGCGAAGTATGCGCGAGACTTTACCCCAATTGATGACCAGTGTCACTGTTACACTTGCCGGAACTTCACCCGCGCGTACGTGCGCCACCTCTTAAAGACGGACGAAACTTTTGGGCTCCGGCTAACCAGCATTCATAACGTTTACTTCTTAGTACATTTAATGAAGGACGTTCGGCAAGCAATTATGGATGATAATTTACTAGAGTTCCGGCAAAACTTCTTTGACGAGTACGGTTACGGCAAAGAAAATAGTAAGAATTTCTAACACCACTGGTTTAGTAGGTATATTTTTGGTACAGTTAATATAAATGAATTAGCGAGGTGAAAAAATGTTATTAGCAGCCGCAAATGGTGGTTTTGGGATGAGTACGATTGTTTTCTTCATCTTGATCTTCGGTTTAATGTATTTCATGATGATTCGTCCACAACGTAAGCAACAACAAAAGCGCCAAGAAATGATGAACCAACTTAACGTTGGTGATGAAGTAGTTACAATTGGTCGTTTGCACGGCGTGGTTGACTCGATCGACAACGAAGCTAAGACGGTTACGTTAGATTGTGACGGGATTTACTTGGTATTTGACCGAATGGCAATCATGCGAGTTGAAAAGAAGCAAAACGTTGCCCCAGCATCAACAACTGAGCCAACTAATGCAGATACAACTGACACAACTGATGATGAAAAATCTGATTCAACTACGGAAGAAAAGTAGTTTTTTAAAAGCTAGGAGCGCTCGTTAAGTGGGTGGAATCCTAGCTTTTTATAGTCTAATAATATTCACGAGCACTTTATTAGCAAGACGTCGGGGTAAAGAAATCCTTAGTTAATTAATAGTTGGGCAAGCGGACAATGTTTTGCATGCAGCGAAATGTTTTTACTTGTTCGGTGAGGCAAACTGATTCATAATATAAAACATTGAAGACTGAAAGTGAGGAGTCAAAAATGGAGCAAAAGGCATTATTTATTATTTTTGGTGGTACAGGGGACTTAGCTTACCGGAAGCTATACCCGGCACTTTTTAATCTATATGAAAAAGGGTATTTAAAAGAAAACTTTGCCGTAATCGGAACTGCCCGCCGGCCATGGTCAAATGATCATTATCATGAAGTAGTCATGAGTGCGATTGAGGATTCTGGCCGAGACGCGGGGCGGACGAACAGTGAACTGCCTCGTAAATTTGCTAGCCATTTTTATTACCAATCCCACAACGTTGACGATGCAGAACATTACGTTGCTTTGCGTAATCTCGCTGATCAATTAGACGAAAAGTATCAATTAAACGGAAACCGGATTTTTTATTTAGCGATGGCACCCCGTTTCTTTGGTACAATTGCGGGCCATCTAAAGGATCAAAAACTCTTGACTGAAGGATCAGGTTTTAACCGGTTAATTATTGAAAAGCCGTTTGGGCGAGATTATCAAAGTGCAAAGGAACTCAATGATTCAATTTCTGGGTCGTTTGACGAAGAACAAATCTTTCGGATTGACCACTACCTAGGTAAGGAACCGATTCAATCAATTGCGGGACTTCGCTTTGGAAATGCCTTATTTAACTCGTTATGGAATAAGGAGCATATTGACAACATTCAAATCACCTTAGCAGAATCACTGGGGGTTGAAGAACGGGCTGGTTATTACGAAACGGCTGGAGCAATGCGGGATATGTTGCAAAATCATATCATGCAAATCGTGTCGCTATTAACGATGGAACGGCCGGAAGTATTTGATTCCAAACATTTGCAAGACAAGAAAATTGAAGCGTTAGAAAATATCCAAACGTACAGTAAGGAAGAAGCTGCGCAGAACTTTGTCCGTGGTCAATATGGTGAAGATGCTGCGCATACCCAACTAGCTTACCGCGAAGAAGAAGGAACGGCGGACGATTCTAGCATTGAAACCTTTGTAGCTGGAAAATTAATTACCCACAATCCTTCTTTAGATGGGGTGCCAATTTACGTACGGACGGGGAAGCGGTTGGCAAAGAAGTCAACGCAAATTAACGTGGTCTTTAAAAATGACGACCAGAATATTTTCAATAGCGACCCTAACCAAAAACTAGAAACCAACGTGTTGACCTTGCACATTGAACCTGATCAAGGGTTTACGCTGCAATTCAATACTAAGAAGGGTAATCAAGGTTACCAACTTTCACCAGTGCACTTACGCTACCGGAAGTCAGCTTCAGAAAAGGCTAAAACCCCGGACGCATACGAAAGTTTAATCCGGGACGCCTTAATGGGTAATAAAACTAACTTTGCCCACTGGCACGAAGTTCGTAAAGCTTGGCAAATCGTGGATGTTATTCGTCAGGTATGGGATGCTGAAACTCCTGATTTCCCTAATTACGCAAGTGGCAGCATGGGCCCCCAAGCTGCGGATGACTTATTAGATCGGGACGGCCGGCAATGGATTTTTAACCCCCAAAAATAGCCAAGGTGGGAGGTGACCGTTTTGGCAAACCAGGTGTCAACGCCGCTAATAATTGATGATTCTCGAAAAATTATTCATGTTGACATGGACGCTTTCTACGCTTCAATTGAAATGCGTGATCATCCAGAATTTCGTACTAAACCGCTAGTGGTGGCCCGAGATCCCCGAAAGACTGGCGGTCACGGGGTGGTGGCAACGGCTAATTACGTTGCCCGTCAGTCAGGAGTTCATTCTGCAATGCCAGCTGCTAAAGCGTTAGAACTATGTCCCCAGGCGGTTTTTAAAACTCCTGATTTTGAAAAATATCGGGCGGTGTCGGACCAAATTCACCATGTTTTCCACGAATTTACCGATAAAATTGAAACGGTCGCCCTCGATGAAGCTTACCTTGACGTAACCGATGATAAGAAAGGGATGCAAGATGCGGTACTGATTGCCCATGAAATTCAAAAGCGAATTTTTAACCATACTCAGCTGACCTGTTCTACCGGAATTTCTTATAATAAATTTTTGGCAAAAATGGCGTCTGAATATGCTAAGCCAGTCGGGGTGGCAATTATTGAAAAAGATGACGTCGGAGCGTTTTTAAAAGAAATGCCTATTGAACAGTTTCGGGGAGTCGGCAAGAAGACGATCCCTAAAATGCACGAATTGGGTGTATTTAAAGGCGCGGATTTATTAAAACTAAGCGAAAACGACCTGATTCACCATTTTGGTAAATTTGGGTATACACTCTATCGACGAGTGCGGGGGCAAGACGACCGTCCGGTTGCTTACCAGCGCGAACGAAAATCAATCGGTAAGGAAGAAACCTACGGCAAACCGTTGGTGACGGAAAACGAAGTCGACCAACGGCTTCACTTAATTGCCAAAAAACTAGCTCAAGCGGTTACCAAGCGACAAAAGCATGGTAAAACATTAGTCTTAAAATTACGGTATAGTGATTTTGAAACCCTTACTAAGCGAATCACTCGTCCGGAATTTTTACCTACCGATAGTGAGACTTACTACTTTTATGCTAAGCAGATTTTTGACGAAATTGCGGATTTTTCGCGTGGAATTCGTTTGCTGGGAATCACCATTACAAATCTTTCTGATCAGAGTTTCCAAGAAGTTTCTTTACCGCTGTTTAAGCATGAGGACTGATTTTATGGTATGCTTAAACACGCGAGTAAACAGACTGAGCCGGGCGCGGCTTAGTTGAGATATAGTGAATGAGGTTAAAAATGGATACACAGGAAAAAATTTTAGCACAAATTAAAAAGTACAACCGGATTGTGATTCATCGGCACCAGCGTCCGGATCCGGATGCAATCGGGTCACAGGTTGGGCTAGCAAAGATTTTGCAAGCATCCTTTCCCCACAAACAAATCAAGGTCGTGGGAAAGCAGATTGATGGGTTAAGTTGGCTAGGGCAAATGGACGACGTTGACAATGATTTTTTTGATGACGCTTTGGTAATCGTCATTGATACGGCGAATGCTCCCCGAATCGATGATCGGCGGTTCGATCAAGGTGCCTATTTAATCAAAATTGACCACCATCCTAATGATGAACCTTTTGGGGACTTAATGTGGGTGAAAGAAGCTGCCTCCAGTAGCTCGGAGCTAGTCTATGATTTTTACAATCAGTTTAAGTCAGAGCTAGTATTGCCCCAAGATGCTGCTAGTGATCTATATGCCGGAATTGTTGGTGATACGGGGCGCTTTATGTATTCAGCAACGAGTGCCCACACTCATGAAGTGGTGGCTGGCTTAATGGCGACCGGTTTTGACATGGTCAAAGTTAACCAAATCCTAGACGAAATTCCGGTTTCGGTTGCCCATTTGTCAGCCTACCTTTATGACCATCTCACGATTAGTGAACGAGGGGCGGCCCACTTGGTGCTAACCAAGGAAATCTTGGAAAAATTCGACTTGAAAGACGCCGGAACGGCGGGAATTGTGCCGTTACCTGGACACATCGCGCAAGTTCAATGCTGGGCAATCTTTGTTGAACAAGATGACCACTCCTTCCGGGTGCGGTTACGTTCGAAGGGCCCGGTTATCAACGAATTAGCTAAGCGGCACCACGGGGGCGGCCACCCGCTCGCCAGTGGTGCAAAAGCGGCGGATCGTGATGAGGTTACTCAAATCGTTAAAGAATTAGAAGAATTAGTTTAAAAGTTTGTAAAGCGGTAGAAAACTTGGATATCTTTGGTGAACGCCAAAAGTAAATTTTTAGTTTGTGGGCTTTAGTAAAACCAAAACGTATGCCACAAGTTAGTTAGTGTGGCTTAATTCAAAATCGGCTGTTATGCCAGATTCAGGCATGATGGCCGATTTTACGTTAACGCTCAAAATTACCTGACTTAAGCGCACCTTCTATAAGGATACCCGAGCACTTACCGCTTTCTGCAATAAATAGTAAGGAGCTAGTATGAACGAATTTCAAAAGTTTAATCTAAAACCATTTCTCATGCAGGCTTTGGATCAAATTGGTTTTGTGAAACCGACTCCGGTCCAAGAGCGTGTCATCCCGCTAATTGCGGAAGGCCAAAGCGTAGTGGGCCAATCCCAAACCGGAAGCGGGAAAACCCACGCGTTTTTGCTACCGATTTTTAATCAAATCGATCCGGCCAAAAACGCGATTCAAGCTGTAATCACCACGCCTAGTCGGGAGTTAGCTTACCAAATCTATGAAGCGGCTAAGCAATTGGCCGCTGCTTCAGAAACCCCAATTGAAATTGGCAATTACGTTGGGGGAACTGACAAAAAACGTCAGATTGCTAAATTAGAACACCACCAACCAGCAATTGTCATTGGAACTCCGGGCCGGGTGCTTGATTTACTTCAAGCTCGGGCACTTAATTTCAGGCAAGTTCGATATCTGGTAATTGACGAAGCGGATATGACTTTGGACATGGGATTTTTAAGCGCCGTTGACCAAATTGCAGCAAGCATGCCCGAAAATCTACAGATGTTGGTCTTTTCCGCTACGATTCCACAGCAATTAAACGTCTTTTTACAAAAATACATGGAGCACCCGGCAATTGAAGAAATTCCGGTGGCGACTACGATTAGTCCCACGATTAAAAATATTTTGATTTCTACCAAGAGTCAGGATAAAAACAACTTGATTTACCAGTTGTTGACGATGGGGGAACCGTACTTAGCCTTAGTATTTACTAATACAAAGGAACGGGCGGACGAATTAACTAACTACCTTAAGTCGCAAGGACTACCGGTGGCTAAAATTCACGGTGGAATTCCGCCTCGGGAACGGAAACGAATCATGAAAGACATCCACCGCTTACGTTACCAATACGTGGTGGCAACTGATTTAGCGGCGCGGGGAATTGATATCGAAGGGGTCTCGCTAGTAATTAACGACGATATCCCAACTGATTTAGAATTCTTCATTCACCGGGTAGGTCGGACTGGCCGAAATGGTTTACCAGGGACGGCCATTATGTTATACATGCCTAACGAAGAAGCCGAAGTGGCAGAAGTTGAAAAAATGGGGGTTAAGTTTATTCCCCAACAATTACGTAACCACGAACTAGTGGATACTTACGATCGGCAACGGCGACAGACTCGGCGGTTAAGTCAGAAAAAACTGGACCCTACCTTGGTCGGGTTAGTTAAAAAGAAAAAGAAGAAAGTTAAACCAGGTTATAAACGGCGCATTAAAAAGGCGATCTCTGAAAAGGCAATTCGCGACCGGCGGATGGAACAGCATCAAGCAGTTCGTGAGGCTAAGAAAGCTAAAATGCGGCAATCGCGTTCGAAGCGAAGATAAATTGACAATCTTAATTTGGTTTTCTATAATTAGCTGTGATATTTAGAATCATTAGGGATATGTAACCGTGCAACGCTTAGTGTAGAGACGTTCTGGCTGGTGTAAAGAACGAAGCGCCGCGGTTGTGCTACCCGATTAATAATGAATCGTCTGCTCAGCGTTAATGAGACTCAAGAGGTATACGATCTAAACATCGTTGCAAGTAAAGTGGTACCGCGTTTCGGCGTCTTTATTTTACGAGCAACGGTGTTTTTTATTTTAGGAGGAAAAAATGGAAAGAAAATCAAGTAGCGAAATTCGACGCATGTATCTAGATTTCTTCAAAAGCAAGGGCCACGTGGTGGAACCCAGTGCGTCGCTAATTCCAAAGGACGACCCCACTTTGTTATGGGTTAACTCCGGAGTTGCCACAATGAAAAAATACTTTGATGGTAGCGTAGTTCCCGAAGTTCCCCGGCTAACTAGTTCACAAAAGAGTATCCGGACTAACGATATTGAAAACGTTGGTCACACTGCGCGACACCACACGCTTTTCGAAATGTTAGGAAACTTTTCGGTTGGCGACTACTTTAAAGAAGAGGCCATCCACTGGGCGTGGGAACTTTTAACTTCTAAAGAATGGTTTGACATGGATCCGGAAAAACTTTACGTGACGGTTTACCCGAAGGATGAGGAAGCAAAGAAGATCTGGTTAGAAACTGGCGTAGATCCAAGCCACATTGTGGAAGCGGAAGATAACTTCTGGGATATTGGGGAAGGTCCTAGTGGTCCCGATTCTGAAATCTTCTACGATCGCGGTGAGGAGTTCAATAACCTTGCCGATGATGACCCAGAAAATTACCCTGGCGGAGAAAACGAACGCTGGCTGGAAATCTGGAACATTGTCTTTTCTCAATTTAACCATAAGCCGGACGGAACCTACGAACCACTCCCACATAAAAACATTGATACGGGGATGGGCTTAGAACGGGTGGTTTCCGTATTCCAAGATGCACCAACTAACTTTGAAACGGACCTCTTCTTGCCAATTATTCACGAAGTAGAAAAGCTCAGTGGTAAGAAATATGGCGTTGATAAAAATGACGACGTTTCCTTCAAGGTGATTGCTGACCATGCGCGGGCAATTACATTTGCAATTGGGGACGGTGCCATTCCGTCTAACGAAGGTCGCGGATACGTAATTCGGCGCTTACTCCGGCGGGCAGTTATGCATGGTAAGAAGTTGAACATTAATAAGCCATTCTTGTATCAAATGGTGCCAGTAGTCGGCAAAATTATGGAAGACTACTATCCTGAGGTACTTGCCGACAAGGATTACATTGAAAAAGTAATCAAGTCAGAGGAAGACCGCTTTAACGAAACCTTAACGGATGGCTTAGAATTATTAAATTCAATCATTGCTGACACCAAAGCGGACCATTCTAAGGTAATCTCTGGTAAGGATGCTTTCCGGTTATTCGATACCTACGGATTCCCATTGGAATTAGCAAAGGAATACGCGGAAGACCAAGGAATGGAAATTGACGAAGCTGGTTTTGCGGACGAAATGCAAAAACAAAAGGAACGGGCTCGTTCAGCACGTTCTAACGCTAAGTCAATGGGAGTACAATCCGACCTATTAACGGACTTGAAGACGCCAAGTGAATACGTTGGCTACGACACCTTGAAAGTTGACGCTGCGGTGCTTAAAGATATTATCCAAGACGATCAGCTGACCGATACGGTAAATCCGGGGGAAGCTCGCGTACTATTTGACGTAACCCCATTCTATGCGGAAATGGGTGGTCAAGTAGCTGACCAAGGGGTAATCGAGGATGCTGACGGCAACGTGGTGGCCGAAGTTGTGGATGTGCAACATGCTCCTAACGGACAGAACTTGCACACCATTAAGGCTAAACGGGAAATGCACGCCGGTGAATCATTTACCCTCATCGTGGACCGGGCTTTCCATTTGAAGGTGGAAAAGAACCATACCGCGACCCACTTGCTTGACCAAGCGCTCCGGGATGTTTTAGGGGAGCATACTCACCAAGCCGGTTCCTTAGTTGAACCAGGTTACTTACGGTTTGACTTTACCCATTTTGGACAGGTTACTGACGAAGATTTACAAAAAGTTGAAGAAATTATCAACGATAAAATCTACGATGAAATTCCAGTAACTACCGTCGAAACGGACCTAGAAACCGGAAAGAAAATGGGTGCAATTGCCCTATTTGATGACAAATATGGTAAAAAGGTTCGGGTAGTTAGCGTTGGTGATTACTCAAGAGAATTTTGTGGCGGTACCCACGTAAAGAACACTAATGAAATTGGTTTATTCAAGATTGTCTCTGAATCTGGTGTGGGAGCTGGAGTCCGGCGGATCGAAGCCGTTACTTCCCAAGCGGCACTGGAATTCTTAAACGGTGAAGAAGCGCTCTTACAAAAAGCAGCGGGATTGCTGAAGAGTGCTCAAGTGAAGGATGTTCCTGCAAAAGTTGAACAATTACAAGCACAAGTTAAGGACTTGAACCAAACGATTAACCAACTCGAAGCTAAGATTGCTCAAGCTGAAGTTGCCAACATCTACGATCAAGTACAAGAAATCAACGGAATTCGGCTAATTACTGCCGAAGTGCAGGTTTCCGGCATGGACCAATTGCGGCAAATGGCGGACGATTGGAAAACTAAGGACCAATCTGACGTATTGGTCTTAGGTGCTAAGATTGGTGAAAAGGCTAATTTAATTGCTGCCGTAAAGGATCCGTTCGTAAAGGAAGGCTTGAAGGCTGGCGATTTGATCAAAGCAATCGCACCGAAGGTTAACGGTGGCGGTGGCGGCCGTCCAAACATGGCCCAAGCTGGTGGTTCTGCGCCAGAAAAAATTAACGAAGCGTTGAAAGCTGCTAGCGAATGGCTAGAGACCCAAGGTAAATAATTTTAAACCCTACTAGTAGTAAAATTTGCAACATAACTAAAAGGGTTGAGAGTGGAAAAAATAAAAAAATGCTTTTCAAGGATGAAAAGGTCCTTAAAAAGTTGTTTTGGTGGTTTGACTTCAATAGAGCCAAAAATCAGTTTATTCCGCTTAACCAAAAATTGACCATGATGCCAAATTTAGGTATCATGGTCAATTTTTGCTCACAAACTACCCGACTTTTGTCCCACTCTCAATTTTTTTAATTTGGTCACTAGTTAATTGGTTCGTCGAGCTCAAAAGTGACGTTAGGAAATTTATGAGCGCCATTTTTATGCGCCAAAAAAGATACATTTCCCGAAAAAGGCCCCTAAATTAGCAGTTGAATATTACACTTCAGTTACGAGCGGGCCCTTTTATTGTGATTTTGCGGTTAATCAAGTAAAATTAATCATAGTATGTGAAGAGGGGTGCTAACAGTGGGAAAACTTGATGAAACCATGTTCTTCGATTTTGGCGATAATAAGCCAAATGATGTTCGGGGAACGTTAAAGACCGTATACGATGCTCTTGAAGAAAAGGGTTATAACCCAATTGATCAAATCGTGGGATATTTGATTTCTGGTGATCCAGCTTACATCCCGCGGTTAAACGATGCGCGGAACTTAATCCGTAAGCATCAAAGAGACGAAATTATTGAAGAATTAGTAAGATACTATTTAGCAGATCAAGTTGCTGGTGGCAAGAAGGATAAGAATTAATGCGGTTAATGGGAATGGACGTTGGTTCACGAACCGTGGGAATTGCGGTAAGTGATCAGTTAGGTTGGACAGCTCAAGGAGTAGAAATTATTCCAATTAACGAGGACGAAGGCGAATTCGGCATTAGTCGAGTTAAAGAGTTAGTCAGCCAGTATGAGGTGGCCGGTTTTGTAATTGGCTTACCCAAAAATATGAATAATACCGAGGGCCCCCGGGTGGAAGCTGCGCGTAATTATGGTAAACTACTAACGGAAACGTTTGGGTTACCAATTGATTTTCAAGACGAGCGTTTGACCACTGTGGAAGCAGAACGTATGTTGATTGAACAAGCGGATACTTCGCGCTCCAAGCGCAAGAAAGTAATTGATAAATTAGCAGCTAGTTTGATTTTAGAGAACTACCTCAATGGTCACGGTAAATTAATCGATAAATTAAAGTGAGGGCACGCAATGGATAACGAAGAACAAAAAATTACCCTAGTAGACGAACACGGCAACGAAGAACTATATAACGTATTGTTTACGTTTGATTCAGAGGACTATGGTCGTTCGTACGTCCTACTTTATCCGGCTGAAGCAGAAAATGATGAAGAAGTGGATATTCAAGCTTACGCCTTTGAACCTGATGAAAATCACGATTTAGGCGAAGGTGAATTAATCCCAATCGAATCTGATGAAGAGTGGGATATGGTTGAAGAAGTCTTAAATACCTTCTTAGGTGACCAAGACTAAGTTTTATAATCCAAGTAACGGCCGCGGTTTGGTGTGCAGATACAATGTCTGACCACCAAACGGGCCGTTTTTGATTTGAAATGAAATGAGATTATGATGAACAGTAAAATTTTAGAAGTTTTAGAATATGAAAAAGTGAAAAATGCGGTTAAACAGTTCATTGCAACCGAAAACGGGGCCAAGGAGCTTCGCCAGTTAGTTCCAATGACGGATTCCGCCAAAGTGCAAAACGCCCTTAAAGAAACTCTAGACGCGGTTAACATTTACCGGGTAAAAAGTGGGATTCCCATTCCGCGTTTAGAAGATATTGACGAACCATTACAACGTTTAAAAATTGATGCGACCCTCAACGGTCGCGAAATTGCGCAAATTGGGCGAGTGTTGCGAGCAACCCGGGAAGTAATTAATTTCTTTGCGGATTTACCAGATACGGAAGTAACGGTAGAAACCCTAAACGGCGTGGTGGATCAGTTAGAAACGATTCCAGAAATTGAAGAACGATTAAATAGTTCAATCGAAGGAAATGGACATTTATTAAACTCCGCATCAAGTGAGTTGCGCCGGATTCGGGCCGCAATTACGCGGGTGGAAGGCGAAATTCGGCAGCGAATGGAAAAGTTTACCCGGGGAAGTCAAGCAAAGTACCTAAGTGAACCCATTGTCACGATTCGAAGCGAGCGGTACGTAATTCCGGTTCGAGCCGATTCCCGGTCCCGTTTTGGCGGGGTGGTGCATGACCAAAGTTCTTCGGGGCAAACCCTCTATGTGGAACCCGAAGCGGTGGTTGATTTAAATAATCAGCTTCGGCAAGAACAGGTTGCTGAGGTACACGAAGAGCAGCGAATTTTGCAAGAACTCAGTGCGCTGATTGCTCCATACGCGGACACGTTAAAAGATAATAGCAAGGTGCTTGGTCACCTTGACTTGCTTAACGCTAAGGCGCAATACGCGCATAAGTTAAAGGCTACGGAGCCACAGATTTCAACGAATAACCGGATTAATTTGCGACAGGCCCGACACCCCTTAATCGATCCGAAAAAGGTGGTTCCTAACGATATCAGACTGGGTGGGGAGTACTCCACCTTAGTAATTACCGGACCAAATACTGGTGGGAAGACCATCACTTTAAAAACCGTGGGCTTGCTCCAACTAATGGCCCAATCGGGAATATTTATTCCAGCCAACGAGAATAGTACGGTGCGAGTTTTTGAAGAGATTTTTGCTGACATTGGTGACGAACAATCCATCGAACAGAATTTAAGTACCTTTTCGTCGCACATGGATAACACCATTCATATTTTAGAGCACCTTAACGAACGTTCGTTGGCGCTTTTCGACGAATTAGGGGCAGGAACCGATCCTAAAGAAGGAGCGGCTTTAGCAATCGCGATTTTAGACCGGGTACGTCAAAGGGGGGCGGTTTCGATTACCACCACCCATTATCCAGAACTGAAAACGTATGGGTACGAACGCTCAGGAACGATTAACGCCAGCATGGAATTTGACGTAGACACGTTGCAACCCACATACAAGCTATTGCTGGGAATTCCTGGACAGAGTAATGCTTTTGAAATCTCACGGCGCTTAGGCTTAGACGAGGACATCATTACTCAAGCACGAGGGTTGGTAGACCAAGATAGTCAAGATTTAAATAACATGATTAAGGATTTAACTACCCGGCAAAAACGGGCCCAGAAGTTAAATGAGCAGGTTCAAACCTTGTTGTCACAAACTGAAGAGTATAACGATACCCTGGTTAAGGGAGTGGAACGGCTTAGTCAACAAAGGGACCGTTTGTTAGAAAGTGCCAAAGAATCAGCTAACCAGATCGTTAACGATAGCCGCAGCGAGGCCGACCAGATTATTAAACGGTTGCGGCGTCTAGAAAAATCAGCGGGAAACTTCAAAGAAAACGATTTGATTGAAGCTAAGAGTAAGCTGAATGCCTTGCACCAAGATACTAACTTGAAGCGCAACAAGGTGCTCCGTAAGGCTAAAGAAGCACAGAAACTCCACGTTAACGATGAAGTGATTGTATTAACCTACGGACAACGTGGTGAGCTATTACGGCAAGTGGACGCTCACCATTGGGAAGTCCAAATGGGAATTTTGAAAATGAAGGTAGCTACCGACGAGTTAGAAAAGGTTAAACCAGAACGGACCACTAAACCAGCTAGCCACAACGTGGTTCACCGGACCAAATCTGCTGGGGTGAAAACTAGCTTAGATCTTCGCGGAAAACGCTATGAAGAGGCGCTTACCGAAACTGACCGGTACATTGACGCGGCACTGTTGGCCGGTTATGACGAAGTCACCATTATCCATGGTAAGGGAACTGGAGCGTTACGAAGCGGCATTACAAAGTATTTAAAACAAAATCGGCGAATTAAAAGTTTTGAGTATGCCCCGGCTAATGCGGGAGGTAATGGCGCTACCATCGTGCATTTACGATGATTCTTATTATTCGTAAGCAAAATAATTCAATTTTTGGTTGAAAACTGCTATAGTTACTATATCAACATGGTTACTTTTTGAGAAAGAAGGTTAAAAATATGGTTGAAGCAATTACGGACGCAAATTTTGAAGAAAAAACTGGTACTGGCGTAACGTTGACCGATTTTTGGGCGACTTGGTGCGGTCCATGTCGGATGCAGTCCCCGGTAGTGGAACAATTAGCCGACGAAATGGGCGACCAAGTTAACTTTACGAAGATGGATGTTGACCAAAATCCGGAAACTGCCCGGAAATTTGGGATTATGAGCATCCCCACGCTAATGGTAAAGAAGGATGGCGCGGTAGTTGATACCATCGTGGGTTACCATTCTAAAGAACAGTTAGCAAAGATTTTAAATCAATACCTATAATCAGGTGAATGATTAAGGGGCTGTGATAAAAGTCTCTAAACAAAAAAACGGTTCATGAGGTGAAACTTCCTCATGAATCGTTTTTTTTGGTTAATGTTCGCAAACTATCCGACTTTTGTCGCACTCTCTTTTTAGTTAAATGGGCTTATTAAGATGACTGGCCCCGATTATTAAGTTAATCAGATCTACTAATAATTAGGGTGGTTTAGCAAATAATTGTGTTGTTTTTCACTTTAATAAATTAACAATGCCAACGCCAGTTGCTTACTAGCTTCGAACGGTTAAATCCTTGAATTAATGCGAGTTAACGTCCCTTGACGAGCATTAGTAAACGCTGATATTCAACATACTAAATTTAAAAAATTGCCAGGAACTCTTTTACTTTGTGCAGAAATGAACTACAATATAGGCGTAGAATGTAAACGCTTCCATAGATTGTTTAAAATTGTTTGATTAAAGTTAAGTGTCTGTTGATGAGGAGGTAATTTTATGAGTAGCCGTGAAAATGCAAATGTATTGTGGTTTGACGAATTGCATCGCGAAGATGTAAACCTGGTTGGTGGTAAATCATCATCATTAGGGGAAATGACGTCGGCGATGGACGTTCCAGTGCCGTATGGTTTTGCAACTACTGCGCGGGCGTACCGGTACTTTATGGAGCAGACGGGTTTAAATGATCAAGTTAACGAGTTGCTAGAAAGTATTCAGGATTACGAAAATTCTGAAGAATTGCATTCAGTATGCGAACAAATTCGGAATTTAATTGTTAACGCCACCATGCCTGCAGATTTGGCAAAGGATATTGAGCAAGCGTACGCGGATTTGGCCAAAAAAGTTGACCAAGATGCCCCCTTCGTTGCGATTCGTTCTTCCGCAACGGCCGAAGATTTACCTAATGCGTCATTTGCTGGCCAGCAAGAAACTTACTTAAATATTAAGGGGGGTGCCGACGTTGTTAACCGGGTTCAACTTTGTTATTCTTCGCTCTTTACCGACCGGGCAACCTACTACCGGCATAAACAGCATTTTCCACACGAAAAAGTTGCCCTTTCAGCAGCAGTTCAAATGATGGTCTTTTCTAAAGCTTCGGGGATTATGTTCTCGGTTAACGTCGCTGATGGAGACGACTCTAAAATTGTGATCGATGCGATTTATGGGCTTGGCGAATACGTTGTTTTAGGGAAAGTAACTCCGGATCACTTTGTAATTGACAAAGAAACGATGAAAATTGTTGAAAAGAACATTATTAAGCAACCAATTCAGCTAGTCCGAGTTGCCGATGGGGGAACGGTGGAAGAAAAGGTTCCCGAAGAACTTCAGGGGCAACCAGTTTTGTCAGATAGCCAAGTAATTGAGTTGGCGGGTTATGCGAAGGCAATTGAAGAGCATTACGGCTGCTACATGGATATGGAATTTGCTTTGGATGCCAATACCGACCGCTTATGGATTGTGCAAGCACGGCCTGAAACAGTTTGGTCCCAACGGAAGGCGGCGGATCACGCGGATGAAGAAGATGTCGACGTGGTCAAGGAAGCAGATGCTGAGGTTGCAGTTCGAGGCCTTCCAGCTAGCCCGGGATTAGCAAGCGGCGTAGTGCACGTCATTGACAATCCCAAAGATATTGACCAATTTAAACAAGGCGAAGTTTTGGTAACGGTGATGACCTCCCCGGACTGGGTTCCAGCGATGAAGAAGGCGACCGCGATTATTACTAACGATGGTGGGATGACCTGTCATGCAGCAATTGTTTCTCGGGAAATGCAGATTCCATGTATCGTAGGAACTAAGAGTAAAAATCTGGCTGCCACCGACGCCCTTAAGACGGGAGACGTGGTTACGATCGATGCTAAAAATGGGGTGGTATACCATGGCAAAGTCGCCAGCATGTTAAAGAAAGCCGCATCCGCACAACAGGAGGGCAACCAAATGGTAGCGGCTGAGACCTTTGCACCAACCGCTACCCGAGTAATGATGAACCTTGGTGATCCTGAGTTAGTTGAAAAGTACTCTAGCTTACCGGCTGACGGGATTGGTTTAATGCGTGAAGAATTTCTCTGGACCACTTATATTCACGAGCATCCGTTATACCTAATCGAGCAAGGCCACCCCGAAAAGGTGGTTAACATGCTCGCAGAAGGGATCGCTAAAGTAACCCGGACAATGGCACCTCGGCCAGTAGTACTCCGGTTATCCGATTTCAAGTCTAGCGAATACCGGAAACTAAAGGGCGGCGATAAATACGAACCGCACGAACCCGCAGACTTGTTGGGGTGGCGGGGAGCTTCTCGGTACTACGATCCGAAATACGTTGACGCCTTCAAGCTTGAACTAGCGGCAATCAAGAAGGTTCGTAATGAATTTGGGTTAAAGAATTTGAACGTGATGATTCCATTTGTTCGGACGGTTGACGAAGCGCAGAAGGTTACCGAAATTATGCAAAACGAAGGGTTAGTACGGAGTGCAGACTTTAAAGTTTACATGATGGCAGAAATTCCATCCAACATTATTTTAGCTGACCAGTTTAACCAGTTCATAGATGGATACTCAATTGGTTCAAACGATTTAGCAATGTTGATTTTAGGATGTGACCGGAACAACGACACGGTTGCACGGCTCTTTGACGAGCGGAATTTAGCAGTTAAACGTGCAATCCATCACCTGATTGAGGCTGCCCATAAGGATGGTAAGACGGTTTCAATTTGTGGGCAAGCACCATCGGAATTCCCAGAGTTCACCAACTTCTTAATTCAAAGCGGAATCGATTACGTTTCGGTTAACCCCGATATGGTTAAAGAAACTAAACGGAACGTGGCCCACTTTGAACAACGGATTATGTTAGATAAAGCAACTGGTCGGGGAATTCAAGACCCTACCGATTACGATTGGTAGAAAAAGGGTAAATTAAATAATATTAATAGACGTACACTAAAAAATAGTTTATTTTCCTTAACCTCAAAGCGATCATTATGCCAAAATTAGGCGTAATGGTCGTTTTTAGTAATCCTTACAACCTATCCGACTTTTATCTCATACGCTATTTTGATGCTTTTTTAGTTTCTTACGGAGCGTTTTTTTCTTTTTTATCAAAAATTTAGTATTATAGACAATGTGTAATTGATTTGTCTGGGGGTAAAGAACATGGATAATCGTCCAATTGGATTTATGGATTCCGGAGTCGGCGGATTAACCGTGGTAAAGGCGGCTAAGGAACTAATGCCTAACGAAGCAGTCGTTTTTATTGGGGATGAAGCTCGGGTACCGTACGGGCCACGTCCCACGGCGGAAGTAATCAAGTTTTCGCAACAAATGGCGGATTTCTTGGTCAAAAAGGATGTTAAAGCGTTGGTAATTGCGTGCAATACGGCTACGAACGCGGCTTTTCAGATTTTAAGTACAACGTTACCAATTCCAGTGATTGGAGTTATCCAACCGGGAGCGCAAGCCGCAGTGGCAACTACACGTAACAATCGGATAGGAGTAATTGCGACTGAGGGAACCATTAAATCACAAGCGTATTCAACAGCGTTAGCAGCTTTAGCACCACAAACAGAGGTTTTCCCGGTTGCTTGCCAATCATTTGTGGAATTGGCGGAACATAACCAGTTGACGACACCCGAAGCTTTGCAGGTGATTGATCAACAACTTGTCGGTTTAAAGAACCAGGGGATTGATACATTGGTCCTAGGATGCACCCATTTTCCACTCTTAGCGAAGGGAATTCAAACAGCGGTAGGCGACCGGGTTAAACTAGTCGACCCAGGTGTAGCAGCGGTTCAGCAATTAAAGGACGTCCTTGAACGACAAGGTCTTCTACGAGAAGCCACTAGTACACCTGATGAACAGTATTTTGCTACGGCAAATATTGCAAGTTTTCGAACTATTGCTCAAAGCTTCCTCGCTCCGGATATACAAGTAAATTTAGCAAAAATTGATTAGGAGATTAAAATGAGTAATCAAATTTTAATAGCGACCAAAAATGAAGGTAAATTAAAAGAATTTAAACAGATTTTTACTGCGAAGGGAATTGAAGTTCTGTCGTTAAAGGATGTTGATGAAGATGTTGACGTTCAAGAAAATGGTTTAACATTTGAAGAAAATGCGCGTCTTAAGGCAGATAGTTATGCTAAAACTATTGGAATACCGGTCCTCGCAGATGATTCTGGGTTAGAAATCGATGCACTTAACGGCCGCCCCGGAATTTTCTCAGCACGGTATGCTGGGGACCATAACGATGCTGCTAATAACGCCAAAGTGCTTACTGAATTGGGTGGGGTTCCTGACGAAAAGCGGACCGCAACCTTCCACACCACCGTGGTGGTTCGGAAACCGGATGGCACCGAATTAGTGGCTAACGGAAACCTCCGTGGTCGGATTCTGAGCGTTCCACGCGGGGACAACGGTTTTGGCTACGACCCGCTTTTTTACGTTGAAGAAAAGCAAAAGACGTTGGCTCAAATGACCCGGGAAGAAAAAAATCAAATTAGTCACCGGGCGTTAGCCATCCAAGATTTATTAACTAAGTTTGATAAATTCTGGTAATTTAAAAAGCAATCTCTAAGGGCTTCCTTAAAGATTGCTTTTTTTGGTAATAAATATCAACGTACATTTTACTGTTGAAAATTGGTGATGAAGAAGTACTTAGTTTTCTGAAGGGAAATTTCCGTTCACATAATCAATGAAAAAGTAGCGTTAGTTTTCCACTTCAATTTGAGCTTCCCGTAGAATTTTCAAGGTCCGGTCAAGAATCATCGTTTGCATCGCTGCTTGATAGCCGGGTGCCACCTTCGTGGAGATTTGGACTCCGAGGTAACCATGGCTTTTTTCGGCAACCGGAGCTTGGATAACGATTCCCGCCTTCAGTTTGGTGGTGTGGTGTTTAGCTTTGGGTAGTTGATCTTGTAGCAAGTCCTTGGCTTCATCAATCCTAAACGGATCTTTGATCCGCAAGAAAATGGTAATATTCTGGTTTTCTTGCGAATGGTTAGAAATGGTTGTAATGCTCCGGTTCGGCAAATAATGCAAAGTGCCATCTAAGGCTCGCAGTTCAATGGTCCGTAACCCGATGGAGACCACCGTTCCATCAATGCTTTGGATGGTTACGCTGTCGCCTACCCGTAATTGGCCCTCAATCAAGATGGTCAAGCCGTTAATTACGTCAGAAACCAGCCCTTGAGTTCCTAAACCAATTGCCACACTAAGGATTCCAGCTCCAGCAACCAGTGTACCAACGGGGACCCCCAGGTTGGAAAGAATCGTGTAAACGTAGAAAAACATTACGGAATATTTGAAAATGTTTCTTACTACTACGAAAATGGTCTGAGAACGAGCAGATTGCTTTTCAGGGGCTTGATAGGGACCGAAACTTTTGTTAATTAAGTGTTTACCAATCCGGTTAATCACCCAAAAAATAATACTGATGAGAATTATTTGTAAAAAATGTTTAAGAAAATTAGCGCCAATTTGACTCCAATCAATCCGCGATAATTCTCTTTGGAGCGGCTGAAAAGCAGCGCCGATAAGTAAGGTTTGGGGCATGTTAAAAATCCTTTCTGGTTCGGTTAAGTAAGTTTATTTTACCAGAGATTAAGGGTGTTTTCATTGCACATCGTGGGCCACAATGCTATTCTGGAGACATAAACTAACGGGAGGGGATATTGCATGACAGGAGGCGGAATTGCAGCCATCATCGCGGCGATCGCGTTGTTGATTTTGGTATTGTTTATCGGCTTAGTGCTGGTGAATGCTTCAAAGACCTTGGCAGAAATAAATCGTAGTTTAGCAATCATTACTAGAGATGTGGATTTGATTTCACATGAAGCAGAAGGCATTATGGCTAATGCAAACGAGTTGCTGGAAGACGTTAACGGTAAGGTCGCAACGATTGACCCACTTTTCCAAGCGGTTGCGGATTTGAGCGAGAGTACCTCGGACTTAAACCAAGCTACCCGGCGACTTGCTGGTAAAGTCAACCATACCGCAAAAACTAAAAAAACGGGAAAGGTTGCCACAGCTATGAACGTTGGCAAAGGCGCGGTTAATTTATACAAAAATCGGCAAAAAAACAAGCAGGAGGGTTAAATAAATGTCAAAAAGTAGTTTCTTATTAGGTGTAATCGTAGGTGGAGCAGCGGCTACGGCAGCAGCAATTAAATTAACGGACACGACTCCGACAGAATTAAAGGAAGCCGCTATGAAAAAAGTTGACGGCTTTATGGAAGCTAACGACTTTGATATGGCGAGCCTAAAAGAACAGGCAGCAGCTTCGGTAGACGAACTTAAGCAACGGGGAATGGACTTAGCTAACCGTGCTAACGAAAAGTTCAACGGTGATGATGAAATTGCTGAAGAAGAGGACGTAATCCTCGACAAAATGGCAACGGCACCTTATGAAAAGCCAACTGAGGTTTTCATGCCCCATAAACTAGAAGATTAATTGTTTACGTAACATAGTAGTAAAAAAGTGGGAACTAGAAATTATGAAACAGATTTCTAGTTCCCACTTTTAGTCTAAGCTGGGTAAATATTCAAATTTTATAGGTATTTTAGTTCTTTAGAAGTATGGGTAAATGGTTCACAGCCATCCTTGGTAATGTGAACACAGTCTTCAATTCGAACTCCGGCAAAGCAGGGGATGTAAATTCCTGGTTCGATGGAGAAGCACATGCCTTCTTCAAGGACTAAATCATTTCCTTCCATGATTGAAGGAAATTCATGCTCGCCCATGCCCATTCCATGGCCTAAACGGTGAATAAAGTATTCGCCGTAGCCAGCTTTATCAATAATGTCACGAGCTACTTTATCCAAACTAGCAGCTGTAATTCCTGGCTTAGCGTAGTCTTGCGCCGTTAATTGCGCTTCAAGACATACCTTGTAAATGTCAGCCTGTTTATCGCTTAGTTGTCCTAAGGCAACCGTCCGTGAAGCGTCACTGATGTAACCATCATGTACGGTTCCAAGGTCGAAAAGAATTAATTCGTTATTTTCAATCTTGTTCATGGCAGTTGCTCCATGAGGTTCGGCAGCGTGGGCACCCGCCTGGATAAGGGTGTCGAAACTCATTTCCATTACGCCGCGTTTTTTAAGGGCGTATTCTAGTTCAGCAGCCACTTCAGCTTCAGTTTTACCCGCAGCAACGGCATCAAAACCAACTTGGAAAGCAAAGTCAGCTTCAGCACCGGCAGCCTTTAGCTTTTCAATTTCGTCCGCAGTTTTCACCATTCGTAATTTTTCAAAAACGGGGGTGAGATTTGCTTCAAATTTAGCATTTGGAAACTCAGAACGTAAAACTTCGTACCGATCTACGGTGAGATTGTCTTCTTCAATGCCCCAGTGGACCGGGTTGGCGTTACGTTCACGGATGTAGTTTGCAATTAAATGGAAGGGTTGTTCATGGTCGAGGTAGCCATAAACGGGGAACTTCCAGCCGGTGTCTTTAATTGCTTCAACTTCCAACGCGGGAGCAAATAAGAATGGATCTTGGTCAGGGAAAACAAATAACGCGAGGACCCGTTCAATCGGATCACTCCCAAAACCTGTCAAATACTTGATACTTTCAAAATTACTGATGTAAGCAACGTCCAATCGGTGATCAGCAACCCACTTTTGGACTTTTTCTAGTTGTGACATTTGATCGCTTCTTTCTTTACTTAAGGTACTTCGATTATATCACACAAAAAAATTGGGCTACAGACGAAAAAAAGCTTGCAAGAAGGTGCAAAATTTGATAACGTATTCATGGCGTTGAAAACAGTATGAAAACAAATCAAATCAATATGGAGAGGAAATTATCATGTCAAAACAAACTATTACAATTTACGACGTTGCTCGTGAAGCCGGCGTTTCCATGGCAACCGTTTCTCGGGTAGTTAACGGAAACCCTAACGTTAAGCCCGACACCCGTAAGAAGGTTAACGAAGTAATCGAACGCTTAGATTACCATCCTAATGCGGTTGCGCGCGGATTAGCAAGTAAGAAATCAACCACTATCGGGGTTATCTTACCTGACATCACCGAAATGTTCTTTGCTGCATTAGCGCGGGGGATTGACGATATTGCTTCAATGTACAAGTACAATATCATTTTGGAAAATTCTGATGAAGATGTCGATAAAAAAGTGGAAGTACTTGAAAACTTGCTTGCAAAGCAAGTTGACGGTGTTATTTACATGGGAAACGCAATCGACGATCGGTTACGTGAAGCGTTGAAATCAGCACGGACTCCCGTGGTTTTTGCGGGTTCCGTTGATGACAAGCATGCTTTACCTTCCGTTAGCATCGACAACGAAGCGGCCGTTTACGAATCAGTTCGAAAACTAATTGAAAATAAAAACAAGAAGGTTGCTTTTGTTTCTGGCCCACTTTCACAACCGGTAAACGGAAAGTTCCGGATCGAAGGATACAAGCGTGCTTTAGCTGAATCAAACATTGATTTTGATGAAAGCCTCGTATTTGAAACTACTAACACTTACGAAGACGGAATTAAGTTAGCTTCGCAAATTGCTTCAAGCGATATCACGGCTGCTTTCGTTGCTAACGACCGTTTAGCAGTGGGACTTTTAAATGGGTTACAAGACCTTAACGTAAAAGTACCTGAAGAGTTTGAAATCATGACCAGCAACAATACTAACTTAACTAAGATGGTGCGCCCGCAAATTAGTTCAATTGGCCACCCAATGTACGACACTGGGGCGGTAGCAATGCGGCTATTGACTAAGTTAATGAACAAAGAAGAAGTTGAAGAACGGAACATTACTTTGCCATTTGACATGGTGTTCAGACAATCAACTAAATAAGCTAAAAACGAGCGGGTACAGAAAGTCGGGGAGTTTGGGAAAGTTAACGGAAATTTAGCGTTACGCTAGGTTCGGGTTAGCAGAATAAACCAGCTTTTACCCCTAATAAAGCAAATCAAAATGCTTTTCAAGAATATTTAATCCTTGAAAAGCATTTTTTATTTTAATTAAACCAAAAAAGGTGAAGATTGTTTTTCATTACGAAAATAACAATCTTCACCTTTTTAATATTATACGGACTATTTATGTATATGTCTTTTATAAGAAAATCCCTTTGTACAACGCTACGGCACAGATTCCCGCTAAAATAGGGGCAATTACTGGAATTGGTGCGTAGTTCCATTGAGAAGAACCCTTATGTTTAATTGGTAAAATAGCGTGGACTAACCGTGGACCTAAATCCCGTGCAGGGTTTAAAGCTGGACCAGTTGCACCACCAAGTGAAGCAACCAAAGTTCCTACAAGGAAACCGAGGGCGATAAATACCGAGCTCATGTTTTCCTTGAAATATGGGGCATGCGTAAAGGCAGTTGCACCGAAGAAGAGGATGAACGAACCAACAAACTCGTTAACAAAGCCGTTCCATAAGCTATCACTTGCGTCAATGGTACCAAAAGTTCCTAAAATTGATTCTGGGTCAGTGGTTTGATCATAATGTGGTAAGTAAGCCCAGTAAACAACTAGTTGACCAATAATCGCACCCAGCATTTGAGCAATTATAAATGGGATAACTTGTGACCAGCTAAACATTCCGGAGACGGCTAACCCAATTGTAAAGGCGGGGTTGATTTGGGCTCCTGACACGGTTCCAAACATTAATGCCGGAACCATGACTCCACAACCGTAACCAACGGCGATTACAAGCCAGTCACTACCGTTTCCCTTAGTTCCTTTAAGTTCCACGTTGGCAACCGAACCATTTCCTAAAATGACTAAAATAGCTGTACCCAAGAATTCAGCAGCTAATTTAGCAAAAAAACTATATTCCATCATCTAACTCCCTTAAAAAGTATTTTAATGAGACACACTGTTTAAAAGTATATCTTATCTAAAAGGGGATATGCAATACCAATTTTGCAAGCTTTCGGGAGAGTTTTCAAAAATAAAAATAAATTACATCTGCTTTCATTGAAGAAAAAACAGGCGAAATGATAAACTAAGAAGTGGATGAAGCTGTTAACCAATGCAAAGCGTTGAAAACGCACGTTTAATTACGATTGAGAAGGGGAAGTGGTTAAAATTCAAGAAACCAGGATGAGTAGGCAAAGTCATTTAGCAGAAAAGAAAGTTGATCAAACGGAGGTGCCCGTTCGACCGCCACGCCTTGTGGTAGCAAGGGTGTTAATGATTTTATTTGGGTTATTCTTCTTTGGCGCAGTTTCGGCTAAACAGACCGTGTTTAATGCAAATTACGTCCAGCAGCAAATTGAAAAGTCTAGTGCTGCCGAAGTAATTAATCAACAGTTGGATACCCAGTTACAGCAAGCGGGGATTAACCAAAGCAACCTAATTCCAGATGATCTAGTTAACGACGAGTTAAAAACGATGGTTCAGCAATTTTACGATGGGCAGCAAGTGCACATTGATGAAAATATCATTACTAACGCAATCAACCAAAGTACCCAAGCTACGGGGGCTTTCCAACAAACGGTTAACGCAATGGTAGTTAGCAAAGTAGTGGCCGTTTTTAATAGTCAGCTAGATACACAGAAACTTTCCCGATATGCCGGTCAGGTGCAAAAATTATCGCGGATTGACCAAACCGTAATTTGGGTTAGTGGCGTGGGGCTAGTTTTGACATTGGCATATGCGTTGCTACGTAAACGACTGCTCAGTACCATTAGTTCTACCTTGCTAGTAGTCGGCGGATTTGTAGCCATTATCTGCGGAATTGGATACGTAAGCAACGTATTGAGTAATTTACCGATTCAATACCCAGTGGTTAAGCAAATCGTGCAGACTGCTGGACAAGATTTATTGGTACGAGAATTTACGATCGCGCTAGGGCTATTCTTGGTAGGAGTGGTTTTAGCAGTATTTGGTAAGGGATTTACTACGATTCGCAAGGGGTTGAAGCGACGGTAGGAGAGAAAAACGAGGCCAGAGTTGGCAAGCTTGCGAGCATTAATTAAAAATCGACTATTATGCCTGAAGTGGGCATAATAGTCGATTTTTGTTTAGTCGGATTTATTGCTATTCGGCGAGCGTGTCGGCACAATTTAACTCAACGGCAACGCCATTTTTCTGTAAAGTCTGCACGTGCATTTCCCCCCACGAACATAACTGGTCTAACAGAGTGGACAAAGTCTGTCCATAGTCGCTAAGGGAATACTCTACCTTGGGAGGAATTACGTTGTAAGTTTTCCGGTTGACGATGTGGTCACGTTCTAGTTCGCGTAATTCTTGAGTGAGCATTTTTTGGCTGATGCCAGAAATTTGTCGACGCAATTCGCTTGGGCGTTGTTTCCCGTGGCGGAGGTTGCACAGGATAATTGGCTTCCATTTTCCGCCAATCACGTCCATCGTTGCTTCAACCCCGATATTGTATATTTTTTTCTCCATTAGTTGCACCCCTGTAGTTATTAAAAGTAACTTTTAGGTAAGTATAGCACAATAAAGTCGGTACTAGATTAAATGAAACTTTGTTTCTATAATTGCTTTACTAATTTAATTAAGGAGCATTGTTAATATGATTAAATCTTTAGACGATCGCGTAACTTTAAACAACGGCACGACCATGCCAGGTTTGGGGATGGGAGTGTTTCAGATTCCTAATGAGCAAACTGCGCAAGTTGTTACCGAAGGAATTAAAGCGGGGTACCGCTTGATTGACACCGCCCAAGTATACGGCAATGAAGCGGGGACCGGAGCCGGGATTAAAGCCGGTTTGGCGGCAACCGGGCTAAAGCGAGAAGACTTATTCATCACTTCTAAGGTGTGGAATGACCACCTTTCTTATGATGAAACGCTCCGGGCTTTTCAAGATAGCTTGGCTAAATTGGACTTGGATTATCTTGATTTGTATTTAATTCACTGGCCGGGCCAAGACGCTTTCCGGGATTCTTGGAAGGCGTTAGAAAAACTTTATCACGACGGTAAAATCAAGGCGATTGGGGTAAGTAATTTCCAAATCAGCCATTTAAAAGAGCTGGCTGAATTTGCGGAAGTCATGCCGGTGGTTAACCAAGTGGAGACCCACCCTAAGCTAAGCCAAACGGAGTTGATCGAATTTGCGACCGTCCACAACTTGAAAATTCAAGCTTGGTCGCCGTTAATGCAGGGAAAAATTTTGGATAATCCTGTTTTGAGCGAAATTGCGCAAAACCACCAAAAGAGCGTTGCTCAAATTATTTTACGGTGGGACATCCAACGGGACGTTTTGCTGGTAGTTAAATCGGTCAAGCTCGCCCGTATTAAGAGTAACGCGGAAGTCTTTGACTTTGAACTAACCGCCGCCGAGATGGCTAAAATTAATGAGCTAAATGAAAATTTACGGGTTGGTCCCGACCCGGACACGTTTAATTTTTAATTTGGAAAGCGAGGATAATTAAATGGAACTACATTTAGATGGTAAATTAGCGTTAATAACTGGTTCAACTAAGGGAATTGGAAAAGCAATTGCGATGGAAATGGCCCGGGAGGGGACTAACGTAATTATTAATGGTCGGCGAGCTGCTGACGTGCAGAAGGTAGTCGATGAAATTAAAACACAGTTTCCTAAAACTCATCCGCAGGGAGCGCCTTTCGATATTACTGATGATAAAAGTCGGCAAGTGTTGTTTGAAAAATTTCCCGAAGTCGATATTTTAGTGAATAACATGGGGATTTTTGGCACCATGGAGTATTGGGATATTGATGATGAGACCTGGGAACGTTATTTCCGGACCAACGTTTTGGCTGGCAATGCACTAGCTAAATTTTACATGCTCCACATGCTAAAACAAGACTTTGGTCGGGTAATTTTTATTGCTAGCGAAGAAGCCGTTATGCCTTCGGGAGAAATGCCCCAGTATAGCATGACGAAGACCATGAACTTATCTTTGGCAAAGAGCCTATCGAACCTGACCGTGGGCACTCACGTAACGGTAAATACGGTGATGCCGGGTTCAACCCTTACGGAAGGTGTTCAAAAGATGCTTACCGAAATGTATCAGGATAGCGGAATTCCCGAAGAACAATGGGAAGCAGACTTCATGAAGAATCACCGCTCTAGATCACAAATTCAGCGTCTTATTCGTCCTGCAGAAATTGGACGGTTCGTAACCTTTGTGGCAAGTCCGGATTCGTCATCATTTTCTGGAGAAGCTTTGAGAATTGACGGCGGACTAGTACCGACTATTTTTTAAATTAAAAATGGCCTTGCAACATCCTAGTCGGGTGTTACAGGGCCTTTTTACATGGTTTATTTTTACTATTTACGGTGGTTAATAAAGTTTAATCCCACATATCATTTACTACCACGGTTTGTTCACGGTCAGGACCGATTGAAAAGGCACTAACTTGAACGCCAGTAATTTCTTCGATCTTCTTAAGGTAGTTTTTCGCGTTGGCAGGTAATTCATCGTAAGACTGCATTTGGGTTAAATCTTCTTGCCAACCTGGCAAAGTTTCGTAAATTGGGGTTAAGTTTTCGAGTTCCTTTTCAGAAGCTGGGTAATAATTAATTACTCCGTGATCGGTTTGGTAACCGGTACAAATTTTCACTTCGTCGAAGCCGGACAAGACATCGAGACAGTTGACGACTAAGTCGGTCAAACCGTTGACGTCGGCAACGTACTTCATCAAAACTCCGTCAAACCAACCAATCCGCCGCGGACGGTGGGTAACGGTACCGTATTCGTGAGCAACTTCGCGAATGCGATCACCAATTTCGTTAATTTGTTCGGTTGGGAAAGGACCTTCACCAACTCGAGAAACGTATGCCTTACATACGCCAATGACGTGCTTGATTTTAGTTACCCCAATTCCAGAGCCGGTAGCAGCACCACCAGCCGTCGGATTTGAGGAGGTAACGAATGGGTAGGTACCATGGTCAATATCAAGCATGGTTCCTTGGGCGCCTTCAAAAAGAACCCGTTTTTGTTCGTGCAATTTAGTGTTGATTAAGTAACTGGTATCGGTGATGTAATCTTTTAGGATTTGTCCGTATTCAGCGTATTGCTTTGTAAGTTCATCTACGCTTGGTAATTGTTCCCAAAGATCGTCGTCCAAAACCCGTTGCTTTTGAGCTAGGTTGAAGGCAATCTTTTCTTTTAATCCTTCAGCGTCAAGCAAGTCGACGGCCCGGATCCCGATTCGTTGCATCTTATCCATGTATGCCGGACCAATGCCCTTATTGGTAGTACCAATTTTTTCGCCGTTTTTAGAGCGATCACGTTCTTGTTGTTGATCTTGCAAGATGTGGTAAGGGAAAATGATGTGTGCCCGGTCAGAAATCCTTAAGTGGTCGGTGTTTACGCCGGCTTGATTTAATTCTTTAATTTCGTCTAATAGGGTGTGTGGGTTAACCACGGTTCCGTTGCCAATAATGCAAATTGAATTAGGTGCCAAAATTCCGGATGGGATTAGTCGCAAGGCAAGCTTTTGATCGTTAACGACCAAGGAATGACCTGCGTTATCTCCACCAGAGTAACGAACGGTAACATCAGCGTTTTGTCCCAAAAAATCAATGATCTTACCCTTTCCTTCGTCGCCCCACTGGCTGCCGATTACTACTGTAGCTGTCATCTTCATTCCTCCATTTTTATCAATACACAACTTCCTGATAATAACATAAAATAGGGTAAATTTAAATGAGTCGACCCGAATTATTGGAAGGGTTAAGCATTTGATAGTTCGCGTTTATTAATTAGGGAGAGTTTGATAAAATAGGTTAGTAAATAATTTTTTTAGGACGAGGGGTAATCTAAATGATTGATCGTTATACGCGACCTGAAATGCAAAAAATATGGAACCGGCAAGCGCAGTTTGACAGCTGGCTAGAAGTTGAAATTGCGGTAGTCAAAGCTTGGAATAAGGTCGGAAAAGTTCCGGATGAAGACCTAGCGCTAATTGAGAAGAATGCGCGCTTTGATATTGACCGAATTGATGAAATTGAAAGTCAGACTCACCATGACGTGATTGCTTTTACAAGGGCGGTTTCCGAATCTTTAGGTGAAGAACGGAAATGGATCCATTACGGTTTGACCAGTACCGACGTGGTTGACACTGCACAGTCGTTGCGGATTAAAGCAGCTAACAAAATCATCGCAGCTGATTTAGAAAAGCTCCAAGCAACTTTGAAGGAAATGGCAACCAAGTATAAAGACCTGATTACGGTAGGGCGGACCCACGGGATTCACGCGGAACCAACTACGATCGGTTTGAAATTCCTACGCTGGTATTCCGAAATCAACCGCAATATTGAACGCTTCAAGCAGGCTCGCCAACACATTGAAGTGGGTAAAATCAGCGGTGCGGTAGGAACGTTTGCTAATATCACTCCTCAAATTGAAGAGTGGGTTTGCGAAATGTTGGGAATCCGGCACCAAGAAATTTCCACCCAGATTTTGCCACGGGATTTACACGCCGAATACTTAAGCGTGCTAGCACTGATTGCTTCCCAAATTGAAGAAATGGCAACTGAAATTCGGCATTTACAACGTACCGAAGTTAACGAAATGCGGGAAGGCTTTGCCAAGGGTCAAAAGGGTTCTTCCGCAATGCCTCATAAACGTAATCCGATCGGCTCAGAAAATGTTTCTGGTTTAAGTCGGGTGGTGCGTGGCGAAATGGTTACGGCCTTTGAAAACATGAATTTGTGGCACGAACGTGATATTTCGCATTCTTCGGCAGAACGGGTAATTTTACCGGACGCGACTTCCTTGGTGGACTATGTATTAAACCGGATGAACCGAATTTTAAATAACCTGGTCATTAACGAAGACGAAATTAAAAAGGATTTGGAAATGACCCACGGGTTGATTTTCTCACAACAAGTCATGTTGAAGCTCATCGATAAAGGTTGGACTCGGGAAGAAGCTTACGACACTGTTCAACCAATTGCCATGGAAGTTTGGAATACTGGGCAGCATTTTATGGACTTACTGCTTAAAGATAGTAAAATAAAGACGACGTTAAGTGATGAAGAAGTTAAATCAATTTTTAACTATCGCTACCACTTGAAGAACGTTGACGCGATTTACCAACGTTGTGGAATTAACGTAGAATAAGCAGGTGCGAAACCAGGAAGCGAGGAATTAAAATGGGTGCAAACGAAGCTTTACTGATTATTGATTATACAAATGATTTTGTTGCTACGAACGGAGCGTTAACGACTGGCAAGGTGGGCCAAGCAATTGAACCAGCCTTGATTAAAGCCGCTAATCGGGAACTTCGCGAAGGTGGTTGGGTAATGCTGCCAACGGACCTACATGTTGAAAAGGATCCCTACCATCCCGAAACCAAATTATTTGATGCGCATAATTTAGAAGGATCCTGGGGACGGGAATTGTACGGCCAATTAAAGGACTGGTATGAATTGAATCAGGATAATCCGCGGGTCCGGCAGTTTGCTAAAACTCGTTATAGTTCCTTTGCGGGCACAGATTTAGACATTCGTTTACGTGAACGTCACGTAGATACTTTGCGATTAGCAGGGGTTTGTACGGATATTTGCGTCTTGCATACGGCAGTTGATGCCTATGACCTGGGTTACCAGTTAATTATTGACCCAACGACGGTTGCAACGTTCACCGAACACGGTCAAGAATGGGCGTTGTCCCATTTTAAAAATGCGTTAGGGGCGACGATTGAATAGCTGATTTAAAATAAAATTGAGTATCTAATAAATTAAGAAGTGTAGTGCTAGCTTAGTGGATAAGTGGGCGTTGCACTTTTTTTATAGCTAAATGCTTTTTAGCCCCGCTAGAGAAGCCGTCCATTTAAGCGCTTTTTTATGCTAGAATGGAGATAAACAATAAATCGCGGAGGGCGCAGATGAGCTTTACTCTAAAAATCATGCGAAGCATTTTTTCAATCCCTCCTAACTAAGTTTTTAGGGAGGATTCCATATTTATTGTAAATAACTTAAAGGAGATTGATTAAATGGTTGAAGCAATTAATTTAAAAGCAGGAATGACGTTTATTAAGGATGGTAAGTTGATTAAAGTTCTTGAAACGAACCACCATAAGCCTGGTAAGGGAAACACGGTAATGCAAATGAAGCTTTACGACGTACGTTCGGGAGCTACCGTGCAAACTACGATGCGGCCAACCGAAAAAGTTGAGCAAGCAATTGTGGATACTAAGGAAGCCCAATACCTATATCGGCAAGACGATACGGCGATTTTCATGGACACGGAGACTTACGAACAATACGAACTGCCAATTTCAAGTATTGAACAAGAAATGAAATACTTACTAGAAAATACGGAAGTCAAAATCAACTTCTATGGTGACGAAGTGATTGGGATTACTCTTCCAACTACGGTAGAACTCAAGGTTGTGGAAACTTCACCTTCCATTAAGGGGGCAACGGTAACCGGTTCTGGTAAACCAGCCACTATGGAAACCGGTTTGGTAGTTAACGTTCCGGATTTTGTCCAAGAGGGCGAAACGTTAATTATTAATACCGAAAAGGGTACTTACACAAAACGGGCGTAATTGCGCAGTCTTAGAATAGAATAATTAATCTACTTTTCGCAGTTAGACGACGTTGCGAGGAAATGCTTGAAGCTGGGAATTTTTCCCAGTTTTTTTGTTTCCGTGGATGGAAGCGGTTAACATAGTAGGAAAGTTAACCGCGATAAAGTTGAGTACTATTTTAGACTTTTAGGGAAACCTTTACATTTTTGGCAATTGGGTGTACTTTATAATTGTTCTAAAGTAGAAATGGGGGTTAGCTGATGATTAAGTCTAAAATTGGGTCGGTATTTTTTGTATTGCTCTACGTGTATTTGTTTTACTTGGTGGCTACTAACCAAATGATGCCTGCAATGTACGTAATGGCGGGCGGAATGCTGTTGGAGTCAGTAATATGCTTAATACATAACTTTAAAATGGGAGGGAAATCAAAATGATTACAAAGTATCTATATGATGAAAACGCCTATGATTACCATGACGGTGGGTACCGCCCGTTAAAAAAGGCGCCCGGAGAAGAACACCCATTGAACGTTCCGGCTTTTTTGAAACCTGATCGAATAGAAGGAAATGAAATTTATTATACGGTAACTGCTCAAGCTGGAGAAACGAAGATTTTGCCTGGCAAGCCAACGCACACTTGGGGGTACAACGGTAGTATTTTAGGTCCGGCAATTCAGTTTGAAACTGGTAAGACCTACCACGTCACTTTAAAAAATGAATTAGACGAAGTTACTACTTTCCATTGGCATGGATTGAATATTGTGGGGCCCTACGAAGACGGGGGACCTCATGCGCCAGTCTATCCGCACGGGGAACGCAAAATTACGTTTACGGTCGATCAACCGGCGGCTAACATTTGGTTGCATCCGCATCCATGTCCAGAGACGGCGCGCCAAGTTTGGAATGGGCTGGCAGCACCGGTAATTATTACCGATGGACACGAACAAAGCCTTAAGCTTCCGCGGCGCTGGGGAGTTAATGATTTTCCAGTGGTATTGCAGGATCGTAGCTATCACGATAATCAACTAGATTACAAAGCCGACTACGATGTGGACGGGACCTTGGGCGATTACGCGTTGGTTAACGGCACGGTCAATCCGGTGGTTAACGTTACTAAGCCAATTGTCCGGTTACGTTTCTTGAATGGTTCTAACCGGCGGGAATGGCGGCTTCACTTTGCGGATTATCATCCCTTCACCCAGATTGGTAGCGACGGGGGACTGTTGCCGGAAGCCGTTGAAATGGATCGCATTATGCTGACCTGTGCGGAACGGGCCGACGTATTGGTTAACTTCTCCGATTACCAACCGGGTCAAGAGGTAATTTTGCAAACCGACGATTTTAACTTAATTAAGTTCAAAATTGGCGACATTAAGAAGGAAAATATGCTGCTACCGTCGCCATTGGCAGAAATCCCAGCATTGTCCGTTGACGAAAATACTCCGGTCTTCAAAACGGTGATGTCCGGGATGGATGATCAAGTGCGGTTGGATGGCAAGTTGTTTGATATGCAACGAATTGACACCCGCCAGCAAGTTGATCAAACCCAAATTTGGGAAGTTTCCAACACTAACGACATGGAAGGTGGGATGATTCACCCGTTCCACATCCATGGCTGCCAATTCCAATTGATTGATCGCAACGGGCACGCGGTTAATCCCAACGAGCACGGTTGGAAAGATACCATTGGAGTTAACCCTAACGAAACGGTTCGGATTAAGGTTAAATTTACCAAATTAGGAATCTTTATGTACCACTGCCACATTTTGGAACACGAAGATACTGGAATGATGGCCCAAATTGAAATTTTTGATCCAGATCACCCAATTGAATATCATCTAATGCCAATGAACCATAAAATGTAGGAATTAGGGAGTGTTTTACGGTTAAGGTCAACAAGCTAACGTGCATTAGCGGTCGGCAATCAATCGGAGTGACTTCCAGTTAGAAACTTGGCGGATTACGGACGCGGAAGCGATCTTGGATGAGCACGAACTTCCGTTGACAAGCATATTTCGGAAGCGTATTATATTAAGCGTCTATGAATACGATAAATATAATATGAAAGAAGGAGTTCGGAAATGTCAGGACATTCAAAGTGGCATAATATTCAAGGCCGTAAAAACGCCCAAGACGCAAAACGTGGTAAAATTTTCCAACGGATCTCCCGGGAGATCTACGTGGCAGTTAAAGCTGGGGGTCCGGACCCTTCTGCCAACCCTCAACTTCGCTTAATGATGGATAAAGCTCGTGCAGCTAACATGCCAAAAGATAACATTAAACGTGCTATTGACAAGGGTAGCGGTACTGGTGGAGCTAACTACGAAGAAATTACTTACGAAGGTTATGGACCAGCAGGAACCGCAATTATCGTTTCTGCTTTGACTGATAATAAGAACCGGACGGCTGCAGCTGTTCGTTCTGCATTCACTCATCATGGTGGTTCACTAGGAGCTACTGGTTCAGTTTCGTACATGTTCGACCGGAAGGGCTACATCGTTATTAAACGCGAAGGTTTGGATAAAGACGAAGACCAAATGATGGAAGATGCTATCGAAGCAGGTGCGGATGACGTACAAACTTCTGATGAAGTATTCGAAATCTACACGGATCCTAAAGAATTTGCTGCCGTTCGTGATGCACTTGAAGCTAAGGGCTATGATTTGGCAAATGCTGAATTAACTATGATTCCGGAAACGGAAACTCAAGTTCCTGCTGATAAAGTAAAGCAATACACGGGATTAATCGACGAATTGGAAAACAACGACGACGTTTCAGAAGTATACGAAGCTGCTGTTTTACCAGATGACGCTGAATAATAATGAATTTCAGAACCAACCCCATTTTATGCGGGTTGGTTTTTTTGTGCCGTTTTAGTAAAAGAAAGTTTCAATGGTGGTAGGCGGGCATAAAACCGGTATGGTAAAATCATTGCATACGTAATGATAATTGAGGTGGCAAAATGACTAATAAAGTAGTTGTGCTAGGTAGTTTAAACGTGGATCGGATTTTACAGATGGATCGAGTCCCCGAACCTGGCGAAACATTAGCATTAAATAATCAAGACATGGCCGGTGGCGGTAAAGGAGCTAACCAGGCAATTGCTGCTGCTCGCTCTGGTGCGCAAACGAGTTTTATTGGCCGGGTCGGCGCAGACGAAAACGGTAAGTTCATGCTGCAACAGTTGGTTAATAGCGGAGTTACTACCGACTTGGTAGCGGTAGACGAGGATGCAGGTACTGGACAAGCATTTGTGATGGTAGAAAAGAGTGGCGAAAACCGAATTTTAATTTATGGCGGTGCCAATGCGCAATTATCCGCCACAGACGTGAAGAAGGCCCAAACACAAATTGCTGCAGCAGATTTAATGGTTGCCCAACTAGAAACTCCTGTAGAAACGACGCAATTTGCTTTCCAAATGGCTAAAGAGTTGGGAGTTAAAACCATTTTGAATCCCGCACCAGCGGTGGCTAAGTTACCAGCAGAGCTACTAAAAAATACGGATGTGATCACCCCGAACGAAACGGAAGTCGAAATTTTAACTGGAATTGCCGTGACTGACGAAGCGGCAATGTTAAAAGCAGCCCAACGCTTACACGACCTAGGCGTGGCGACCGTAATTATCACCCTAGGAAGTAAGGGTGTGTTCTACGACGATGGTGTGCAACACGGAATCGTTCCGGCATTTAAAGTCCGGGCGGTGGATACAACTGCAGCGGGAGATACTTTCTTAGGTGCTTTAAGCTCGGAATTAAATCCTGATTTAAGTAATTTAAAAACCGCCATTGAGTATGGTAACAAGGCCTCTTCGTTAGCAGTCCAAAAGATGGGGGCGCAACCTTCAATTCCGACTCGGAAAGATATTCTGAAATAAATTTCTATTTCGGTAGGTAAAAAACATTTAGTTGTAAGAAAGTCAAAGTGGGTTGTCCGTTAAGTAAAGCCAATTGAGCTTGCAAATACGATTTATTACCAGAAAAGGCGACCAAATTAAAGGAACCTCTTAAGAATTTTTCGATTCTTAAGAGGTTCCTTTTTAGTTTTTTAAGGTAATTAAGGTTAGCAGTTTTACTCACCGCGGTGATAACAAATTTACTAATTAAAAAATGGTTTAAAAAAATAAATTTGCCGACTTTTCGTATCTACATGATGAGGAGGCGAAATGAGTAGTGGATATAACAAACCAATTAAGTCGAATTATGCAAGAAAGCATTGTTCATCATGATAGTGATTTGTTTATTATGCCCCGTAACGATAAATACCAGGTGCTTTATCGAAATGTGCAGGGATATCGCAAGTCTACGCACATCGAACAGCGGGAAGCCGAACAAATTATGTCATATATCAAGTATCGCGCAGATATGTCAATAAGTGAACGACGTCGACCCCAAAGCGGCGCCATGACCTGGTTGGCAGCCGATGGTCAGGTGGTGAATTTACGAATTTCAACGGTAGGGGACTTTTTAGACCGTCCCTCGATGGTGGTTCGCTTTATTTACGAGTTGAAGCAGCAACGTGAAATTTTAGACCCGGTCAGCCTGCAAGATATTGAAGCGGCGGCGCGTTTAAGGGGGATGATTGTTTTTTCTGGGCCAACTGGTTCGGGGAAGACTACGTTAATTTACGAGATTGCTAAAAAGTTAAGTGGTTCAAAACTCGTAATGTCGATTGAAGATCCGGTAGAAATTCAAGAAAATAACTTCCTGCAATTACAGGTTAACGAGAAGTCCGGAATGACCTACCAAGCATTGTTAAAAAGTGGACTACGAAACCGACCAGATATATTTATTATTGGCGAAATTCGGGATAGTAAAACGGCCGAAATCGCGGTTCAAGCTGCGCTAAGTGGTCACTTAGTATTAACTACTTTGCATTGTAAAAGCTCGGAAGGGGTTTGGGACCGGTTGCTAGAGTTGGGAGTGCAAGAAGATTATTTAAAGGAGGCGCTAACTGCCACCATTTACCAACGGATTATTCCAATTAAAAATGGTTCTATCCGAATTCTAGCGGAAATGAAGTCATTCCACCCATTGTTAAAAACTAAGTCACCAAGGTGGCAGACCAAGTTAGAGGAGTGGAAAAACAGTGGCCAAATTACCAACGAAGTATATCAGGACTACCAGTACGGGTAAAATACCTTTAGCAGATCAGGCATTTATCTTCTCCACGATGGTGGATTTGTTAAAAATGGGCATTTCGCTAAGAAAAAGCGTAGATTTTATTCGCATTATGCGACCTTCGATTGCTAAACCGATGCAAAACGTGATTGAACAGCTGCAGCGTGGGCAATCTTTTTCGGCCGCCTTTCAGCCTTACGTAAGCACGAACATTTATTATCAACTGGCAATTGCAGATCAGCATGGGGGCCTTGTTAGGACGCTCAACACGATTGCTCAAATTTTCACCAGTCAGGAACGGCAACGAAAAAAACTACGGTCAGTGATCCAATATCCGTTATTTTTGCTATTGTTTTTAGGACTCATGATGGTGGGAATGCGGATTTACATCATGCCAGAATTAGCAGATTGGAATCGGGGAACTAAAAGTTGGGATAGCCAATTAATTAAGGCAGGGTGGGCAGCAGTCTTTTTGGTTGCGTTAGCAGCGCTAGGATATTATTTCTGGAAATTTAAACGTTCCAGCATTACTAACCAAGTCAACCTTCTTTGTCGCTTGCCCATCATTGGACCGCTTTACCAAAATTATTGCCACTATTATTTATTAGCAAACCTATCTTTTCTGATTGCCAACGGGATGTCTGTGGGAAGTATTTGTAAATACCTTAACCAGTTAGATTCAAAATCGTTGTTGCACCAAATTGGGCGGAAGGTTGAACACAGCATTGCGAACGGCCGGCAGGTGGATCAAATTATTCAAAAGGCTGTTTATCTGCCAACCGAACTAAGTTTGCTAATCCAAAAAGGAAGTCAAAAAGATGCCTTAGCAACGGAAATTTACGCGTTGTCAATGATGAAGTACAAAAGCTTAATTAGTCGGATTGAACGTTTGATTTTAGTAGTTCAACCAATCTTATTCGGCATTATTGGGATAGTGATTGTAATTATGTACTGGAACCTATTGATGCCAATGTATAACTCAATAAAGGAAGTGTCGTAATGAAAAACAGAATTAAGAAAGCGTTTACATTAATTGAAATGACGGTCGTGTTGTTTATCATTTCATTATTAATCCTAATCATTTTACCAAACGTAACTAGTCAAAAACATAATGCTCGCAACATCCAGGGCGATGCACTTACCGAAGTTGTTCAAACTCAAGTGGACTTGTATGAAAATGAATACAATCATTTACCGGAAAGCTTAGATGATTTAAAGGAAAAAGGATACTTATCGGATAAACAAATGGACCAAGTTAATCGGGACGGGATTAAAGTAGATAGTAGCGGTCATGTTAGCCGTAGCTGACGTCCGGAAAGCGGGATTTACCCTTTTAGAAAGCATTGTGGTATTGTTAATCACTTGTAGCACAATTGGAATGGGGTTGGTTAATTTTCGGGGAGCCCATAGTGAACAGCAGGAGAAAATATTTTTTAAACGTTTCGAAATGGGTTGGCAGGAAATGGAACGGTTGGCAATGTATGAAGGTTGCCAGGGCTCGGTAATTTTTATTAAAGACGATCACAGCGTGATGTTTCATTGGCAGCACGGACGGGAGCGACACTCTAAATATTTAGATTTACCTCCTAACTTAGAGCCGTATACTGACCGGACCATTCGGATTGGTCGAGACGGGATTGTTACCCCCACGACGGTGATTTTACAGGAGAATGGCCAAAACAAATACCGCTTAGCAGCACAGTTAGGATGGGGTGTTTATGAAATTACCCGGGTGTAAAAAGACTGGCACGTTGCTTTATGAAGGAATCGTGGGACTATTTATTCTGGGAAGCTTTTTAGCAGTTATGATGAACACTTGGCATAGTTGGCAGGTTAGTATTAGGGAAAACCGAATCGAGCTTAATCAAGAACGGGAAGTTTTAAATGAACTCAGGCAAAAATTATAAATACGGATTTACGTTGGCTGAAGCAATTTTAGCATTATTAATTATGGTACTGATTGTTAACTTAACAATCATGGCAGTCAAAGCAACTAAGCATAAAGCTGAAGCTGACTTTGAAGACAAAATTACCGAGGTTGTTCAAGATTTAGAATCAAAGCGGCACGATTTTCGTTTGAAAGAAGTTCGCCCTAATCGCTTGATCTTGTATTCAGAAGTGCAAAAGAAGCGTTACGAGCTGGAGTACTATTCGCGAAAAAATATGCTGCGTTATACTCCCGGGCATATGCCGTTAATGCCGGGGGTGCGTGCGGTTTCTTTCAAACGGGTCGGTAATTTAGTTCAAATTAAAATGAAGGTTTATGGAGGCAACTATAGTGCGTACGCGTTTATTCCACCAGCCGAAAAAGAAAGCTAGCGCGATGATTACCGCCTTGTTTGTATTAACGTTTATGGCGGGAATTAATCTGTTTTTGAATGACCAAGCACGGCAAACAATTTTGCGATTAAAAAATGAACAAGCGACCACCCAAGTTAAAATCTTAGCCAACCAGTTTTTATTACGTTACCGAGAAAAAGAAATTAAAAAGTTGACTAATAAAAAACTGGGTACGGTAGAATTAAATCAGGATCAAAACTTGACGGTAAAACTCAAGAAAGGTAATACTGTAAAGGTTAGATTTAACGAAAGTGGATATTAGTGAGGAAGGATCGCAAATGGATACAGAAAAAATTGAAAAAATATACCGTGTTTTTAAGGAATCAGCCGAACTATTACAAAAAAATTTGGACGTGGATTTTTTAGATGCGTTCATTGAAACGGGGGATAACTTAATTACGGGAGAAATCCAAGTTGAAGACGGTAAACCAGATCAAGCAACAGTGCAAAAATTAAAGCAAGTTTACGCAGATTTTAACTGGCAGGAATATGAACCTGAAGAGCTTCGCAAGGCCATCCAATTGGTGATGATCCAAGCAAACCGGGTCGAACGCATCCAAGCTAATCACCAATTTACTCCGGAAGCAATTGGAATGCTTTTTAACTACATCATTGAGAATTTGCCGTTATCCCAAGATCAAGTATCAATATTCGACCCGGCAGTTGGCACGGGGAACTTGCTATCAACCATTTTGAATTATTTTCAAGATCACCAAGTTAAATTCAACGGGACGGGAATCGATAATGACGATACTATGCTTGCGATTGCAAGTATGTCCTTTATTTTCGAGCATTTAAAAGTGGATCTCTACCATCAAGATAGCATCGATAATTTGTTGGTTAAAAATGCTGATATTGTAGTTTCAGATTTGCCGGTTGGATATTACCCAATTGATGAGCGAACGGTTGGTTTTGAGACGCGTAGCTCGGAGGGACATTCCTTTGTACACCATTTATTAATTGAGCAATCAATGAAGGCGGTACGGCCGGGCGGCTTTGGAGTTTATTTAGTTCCAAGTAACCTTTTTCAAACGGAAGAGGCCAAAAAGCTACTAGCATTTTTCCATGACAAAATTTATTTACAGGCGATTTTAAACTTGCCAAGTAAGATGTTTAAAGACGCTAAAGCACAAAAATCGATTTTAATTCTGCAAAAGGTGGGTCAGAATGCTAAACAGGCTGATCAAGTTTTGTTAGGTGAATTCCCAGACTTTAAGGAGCAAAAGGAAATGGTGGCGTTCCTCAAGGATTTCAAAAAATGGGCGCAAAAAAGTTTAAAATAATTGTTTAAATTGCTTAATTATTTTTAAGCACAGTTACCCCTGATAATTCCGATGCCGCAGGCTGGAGACCTCTGATAGAGGTTTCCAGTTTTTTGCGTAGAGGGAAATTGTACAAAGTTCTTATAGCCGCGGTACAATTAAAAATGATTCTTAGTTAGAATGAAAAAATCAAGGAAAAGTAATGAAGAGGATGATAATTTGAATTTTTTTACGGCAGATACCCATTTTTTTCATAAAGAGCTACTAAAAGACCATGACTTTGCGCCACGTGATTTTACTAATATTAATGCGATGCACGAAGCAATAATTAAAAATTGGAATCAACGGGTGACGGATCGGGACGTGGTTTATCATTTAGGCGACATTGCGTTAAATTTTGTGCGCCCAGAAAAAAAGGCGCATGAAGAGGTGTACGAACTATTAAAACGGCTTAACGGGCGACTAGTTTTAATTAAGGGGAATCATGATTCGCGGAGTTTATTTAAATATTTATCTAAACATAATTACTTAGTGAATGGTAAGCCGAAATTTGAATTTCATTCGGTAGGAACAATTATTAAAATGAATCACCGGCAGTTAATTATGAGCCACTACCCAATTATGCTAGGGATTGTCCAGCAAGTGATTAATTTGCATGGGCACATCCATCATTACAGCGTGAATATTAAGGAAAATATCAATGTGGGGGTCGACACTCCTGAAAAGGATTATTTAGATTACCGAATTCCGTTTGGCGCCCCCTTTTCTGAAAGTGATATTGAACAAATGATTGACGGAAAAAGAATTGACTTTAAAAAACGGCGTTAAGCTGTAGGCTATGGAAAAGTTACGGTAATTAAAGTAAGATATTGACCTGTACGTTCCTTTTAATTTAGGATGGTGCTATACAATAAGCGGGGAATAGTGATGAATAAAAAAACAAATGAAGAGTTGGCGGAAATGCGACGTCCGGTGGTTAACCGGGTCGTTCAAGTCAATACAGACGAGGTTCTAATCAACGATCACGAATATCGTTTAGAAAAAAATTATCGCGATGCGTTTGATGAAGAATTGATGGCCGAACGCTTTGTCGGGTTGTTGAGCCGGTACGACTTTATTGTTGGGGATATCGGTTCGGGACAATTACGGCTGAAGGGCTTTTTTGCAGATGAAGAAAAGGTGCCTAACGAATTAAAAATCAGTCGTTTCGAAGACTACCTTTTTGAAATTTGTAGTTTTGGGTGTCCATACTTTATATTACGTAATATGCAAGTTAATGAGCGTTCAAAGCGACGCTGGATTAAAGAATGGCACCGCGCAGAAACTAAGCATAAAGCAAAACGACCGGTTTCGAAGAAGGCTAAATCACGCAAGCCAGTTGCAAAACGACGTAACGAAGTGGTGGGTACCGGTAAAAAGAAACGACAAAAAACTTTTAAAATAAGGGAGAAAAAGAAGTAATGATTGAAAATTATGGTGGATATATGATTGATTTAGACGGAACGATGTACCGGGGAAAAGAGAAGATTCCGGCAGCTAAGCGGTTCGTCGAACGGTTACAGGAAAAGCAGATTCCGTTTTTGTTCGTAACTAACAATACGACTAAAACTCCAGAAGACGTAGCAAAAAATTTGACGGAAAACCATGATATTAAAGTGAAACCGGAAAATGTTTATTCGGCTGCTTTGGCTACTGCAGATTATTTGGATGGAATTGCTGACAAAGATCATCGCAAAGTCTACATTATCGGTGAAATCGGGTTGAAACGTGCAATTTTAGCGAAGGGGTTTGAAATGGAAGAAGACCACCCCGATTACGTGGTTGCCGGGTTGGATTACGATGTTACATATCATAAATTTGAGGTAGCAACCTTAGCAGTAAAAAAAGGTGCTAAATTTATTGGCACCAACGCGGACACTAATTTGCCTAATGAACGGGGATTAGTACCGGGTGCGGGCTCTGTAATTGCTTTGCTAGAGCGTTCAACGCAGCAAAGGGCCTTTTATATCGGAAAGCCAGAAACCATTATTATGGAAAAGGCATTAAAGGTAATGGGGTTGCCAAAGGATCAGGTAGTTATGGTGGGAGACAATTACATGACTGACATTTCCGCTGGAATCAATTTTGGCATGGATACTTTATTGGTGTATACGGGGGTTTCAACGCCTGAATTGGTGGCAAAGCAGGCGGTTAAACCTACGCACGAAATTAATAGTTTTGATGAATGGCAATAAAAATGCGCAAACTAATGGCAGCTTTATTGACAATTTGGGTTGGGATTAGTGGTGCGATTTTTCTTACAATCAATTCGCCCTGGTTGTTTCATTGGTCATTAACGGCGCGAACTGTTCACACAACGGGTTTAACTACTGCGCAGGTCATCAAAAATTATCACCAACTATTAGCGTACTTAGAATTTCCCTGGGTGAAACGTCTTAACTTGGCGGATTTCCCTTTTTCTAAGGGAGGGTTAATTCATATGGCGGCGGTAAAAAATCTGTTTTTATTAAATTCCATTACGTTGGTATTGGCAATCGGCGGACTACTATTAATTTGGCACCGAATTTTTAGAGAAAAACAGGAGTGGCAAATGTTGCGTTTCTTTCAGATTGCCATTGTGGTAACTCCGTTAATCATTTTTTTCTTGGCAGTGGATTTTAACCGTTATTTTATTATTTTTCATCAAGTCTTTTTTAGGGATAATTATTGGATTTTTGATCCAAAAACGGATCCGATTATCAATGTATTAACGGATCGGTTTTTCGCGCTTAGTTTTGCCTTAATAGGAATACTTTTTGAAATGTACATGATCTTTTTTTATCGAATAATAAAAAAACAGGTCCTAACGTAGACCTCCGTTTGATGAGCGGGGTTACGTTAGTCGACCTGTTTTTTTGATTTTGACTTGATGAACGAAATTATTGCAGGAATTAGGGAAACGACGATAATGCCAATTACCACTAATGAAAAATGCTCTTTTACAAATGGGATGTTGCCAAAGAAGTAACCAGCACCACAGCAAACGGCTACCCAAGCAAAATTCCCCACGATGTTATAGCGGATGAATGATCGGTAAGGCATGTTAGCTCCAGCAGCAACAAAAGGAGCGAAAGTTCTAATGATGGGCATGAACCGTGCTAGGGTGATGGAAATGTTACCATGCTTCTCGAAAAACTGCTGAGCTTCGTCCATTTTTTCGTCACTGATAAACTTACCAAAGAAGGGATGCCTGCGCAGTGCCATTCCGACGTGCTTTCCTAAAAAGAAGTTTAGGGAGTCTCCCAATAAGGCTGCAAGAGAAAATAAAATGATGAACGCCCAAACGTTTAGCCCGTATTCAGGTTTAGCAGAAAGAGCAGTAGCTGCAAATAAAAGGGAATCACCTGGTAGAAACGGGAGAATTACGGCACCAGTTTCAATAAAGATAATGGCAAATAGAATTAAGTAAGAATAGTTACCGAAGTTATTTACAATAGTTACCAAGTGTTCGTCAATGTGAAGAACAAAGTCAATTAGAGTTTGCAAAGAATCATTCCTTATCTAAAAATTTAGGTATCATATATTGGGGATTTAACTTTCACCGTCTAGAAAGCCTTGTTTTAATCCCGCTTTTCTTGAATCCGCAGTCTATATTATCATACAGTTAGAGAAGGAACTTTGCTTTTTTAAAAGATTACCTTAAAATTAAACTTTTAGAGGGGGAGTAGAGCAATATGTATAAACTAGGAGAAATACTTGAAGTAAAAATCGTTGGCATCCGGGATTACGGTCTTTTTATTCAGGATAAAAAGGGACGTAAGGGGTTGATACATGTTTCCGAGTGTGACAATCAGTATATTAGAAATATGCACCACACTTTTGATATTGGAGAAAAAGTTCAAGCGGTGGTAATGGAAGATGATGGCAATCGACGCTTTGCGCTGTCAATTCGTGCTTTAAAGGAAACCAAGGGTAACTTAAGTAAGTACCCTAGGCCAATTAATTTTTATGTTAATCATAAGCATTTTTGGACAAAAAGCCACTATGATGCAGGTTTTAAGCCGTTAGCAGAGCACTTGGAGGGGTGGAAAGCGGAAAAATTAAAATAATTTAGAAAAATGGGTTGACGTACCCGTATAAAACTTGGTACTATATTTGAGCGGCGTTAAGGAAGACGTCGTTCATGAGATTTCAAATTAAAACAATTTAAAAAAAGTTGTTGACAATTGATTCTTATGATGATATATTTAAATAGTTGTCAAAAACGTTATAAACGTTGATACGACAACGCTGGTAGACCTTTGAAAACTGAACAAAATTTTGACAAACGATCGTGTGAGGACTCGCAAATCAGATTGATTTAGTGAGAACAAACATGCGAAGTCAATTCGCAAAAA